>Ga0074045_10001377_pt1 | contig 23463 bp, 23 predicted proteins | sample BogForMeECP23OM2_FD_94442 | JGI IMG/M metagenome (GOLD analysis project Ga0074045, IMG submission 94442) | Bog forest soil microbial communities from Calvert Island, British Columbia, Canada - Bog Forest MetaG ECP23OM2 | ecosystem: Environmental > Terrestrial > Soil > Wetlands ... | reverse complement strand
CGCGGGGCTTTCCCGCGAGCTCGAGCGCACGGTTCGCCAGGACCTCGTTCACGTTCATGTTGGTCGAGGTCCCCGCCCCGGCCTGGAAGACGTCGACGATGAACTCGCCATCGAACTTTCCGGCAGCCATCTCCTCGGCCGCCTGCGCGATGAACTTCCCGCGCTCGGCGTCGAGCCCCCCCTTCTCCACGTTCGCACGGCAGCACGCGAGCTTGAGCCAGGCGTACGACCGGATGAGATGCTTCGAGGCGTGGAGACCGCTCACCGGGAAGTTCTCCTTGCCTCGGAGGCTCTGGATGCCCCAGTAGGCCGATTCGGGAACGTCCCGCGGGCCAAGCGAATCCTTCTCCTGACGGGATGGAGTCATACGGTTCCGATGTCGGATACCCGACAAAACGTTTAGGCCCCCCGGGCCCCTCGGGAGACCCCCTGTTCTAGGAGCGCAGCGACACCGTGGTCGACCCCTTCCAGCTCACGAGCGACATCGTCGCGGACACCGTGTCGCTTGCCCTTCCCGCGCTCCTCTGGGTGGTCCTGTTCCTGGTCGCCTGGGAACGCGAACCGTTCGCAGAGAGCATCGGGTTCGGCCGCAAGGCGTTCTGGCTGCTCCTGCCCGGGGCGTTCTTGGGGACGTTCGGGCTCCTTCCGATCGCTCCCGTGTCCACCGACTGGGTCACGGTGAGCTTCGCCGGCGCGCTCTTCCCCCTCCTCGTCGGGTTGCTCGCCTTCGGTCGGGTCGCGCCTCCCCGGTCCCGGTCGCTGACCCGTCTCCTCGCCCTGCTTGCGGTGGAGGGTGGGCTGCTCTTCCTGCTCGTCCTCCCCGTGACCGCGGGCCTTTCGAACGTCGTCGCCTCCGCGCTGAACGTATCGGCCTATCTCGGGAACGATCTCGTGGTCCTGGCCGGGGCGGCGGCCTTCTCGGCCCTTGTCGGGGGATTCGCGCTCGCCTCCGACGACCGGCTCGGCCGACGCGTGGCGTTCCTCGTCGCGCTGACCTCCGCGGTCCTCGTGCTCACGTTCGTAGGGGCGAGCGCCATCCCCGGCGTCGGCATCACCGAATCGTTCCCGTTCTTCCTCGTCCCGCCCGTGGCGGCGGGCCTCGTCGCGGTAGGGTTCGCCCATAGGGTCTTCCCGAACGAGGAGGGGTTCGCGATCCCCACCGCGTTCCTCGCGAGCACGTTCGGGGTGCTGCTCGGGGCGGATCTCCTTCGGCAGCCGCCGCTCTACGGGACCGGGCCACCTGGCCTGTACACGATCGGAGGAGCGGGGATCCTCGACCTCGTGTACATCTCCGGGATCCTGGCCTTCGTCGCGGCGTACCTCGGGCACCGGGCCGCCGGCCGGAACTGGGCCCCCGTCGGGACGCCTCTTCCGCCGATCTCCTTCTCGCCGAACACGCGGCTCGCGCGAGGGTTCCGCGCGGGCCTCGACGGTCGGCTCTCCGATTCGCTCCGTGACTCTGCGGCCGCGAGCCATGCCGCGGCGGAGCAGGCACGACGGCTGCTCGGGCTGGGTCCGACCGTGGAGGAGCGTCCCTGGCAGGACCTCCCGGTCCCGGGCTGGATCGTCGCGGACCAGGCCAACCTCGACGCCATCGCTCGGGCGGGGACCGCCGACGGTCGGGAAGGGTTCCGGTCGTGGCGGACCGCGCGTTGGCTCGTCGGGATCGCGCGGGACATCGGCCTCCGTCGGTTCGCGACCATGGGGGCCCGGGTCGCCGCGTTCCTCCTCGACCTGGCGCTCGTGACCGTACCGGCGGTCGCCCTCTGGACGGCGATGCTCCTCACGATGCCCGGTGGGTTCTCGGACGCGCTCGCGAACGTGCCGTTCAACGCCGCCATCTTCGGGTTCATCGCCTGGGCGTTCCTCTACTTCGTCCTCGCCGAGACGTTCTGGGGCACGACCGTGGGAAAGCGCCTCCTCGGCCTCGAGGTCCGGGAACGCACGCTCGCGTCGCCGAGCGGACTCTCCTCACTGGTTCGCAACACGACCGTGCTTCCCCTTCTCACCGTGGTCGGCATCGGGGTCGCGATCGCCCTCACGTTCGGCCTCAAGGCCGGGACGTCGACCACGGTCACCCTGGGGGGGGTGGCGCTACCGGTCGGGCTCCTCGCGCTGGTCGGGGTGCTGTCGTTCGTCCTCGGAGGCGTCGCCCTACTAGGGGCGGGAGCCGTCGTGCTGATCGCCGCGACCTCGGAGCGTCAGCGTCTCGGAGATCTATGGGCCGATACTTGGGTTGTCCGACGGGAAACTTCGGGCCCTAATGGTGGGACGGTTCCGACGGGGGCGGCGGGGACGGCGGTGCCGCCGAGCCCCCCGGGGCCGGGCCCGTCCGACTGAGCGGGATCGCGATCGACGAGACGTTGGCGTCCCGTCCCTCCCGGTTCACGAGGCGCTCGGTGTCGATCACGATGGTCCCGAGGCTCACCTGCCCCTCGAGGAAACGACGGCGGACCACCTCGACCACGTCGACCGCCTTCCCGATCGCGTTCCCCCGGGCCTTCACGACGACCGGCCCAGCTCCCGAGTTGAGCTGGCTCACGACCTGGAAGACGTAGGTCATCGTCGGTTTCTGGCCGATAAACACGGTCGCGCCGGTCGTTCCGTGGTCGGTCATGGAACGGCTGCCACCCTCTCCCCGTACAAGGCGTTTTGCGGCCTCCGCCCGGTCGCCCCGCCGGGGTGGGGCGCGCTCGTAAAGGTTATCGCCAAAACCCACTACGCGCGGAAGGCCCGTGCAGGGGTGGCCCAGCTTGGTCAAAGGCGCTAGGTTGAGGTCCTAGTCTCGTAGGAGTCCGTGAGTTCAAATCTCACCCCCTGCACCTCTCCTATCGTTCGTTGCTGACTCGCCAACCATTCCGTGAACGGTGCGATTGGAAAGGGGTGGGGTTTCCGAACAAGACGCAGCTCGGCTGCACCCCTTGAGCCACCCGCGCGCTCCTCGCGATCGGGCTTCGTCTCACACGCGGATCGGGGTCCTGTTATCGACCTCGGGCCGAGGACGCGTTCAGGGCCGCTGCGGCGCGAACTAGGGACATGGTTCCCTCGTCGTCGATCTCGTTTCCCTCATGGATGATGATGGCGCGCATGGCGTTGCCTTCGAGGCCGGAGTTGAAGAGACCTTTCGGGTCCTTCAGAGAGGCTCCCTTGAGGAAGGTTAGTCTCACGTGGTCCTTGAACGCCTCAGCGTGGCAAATGATCCCGTCGTGGTACCACACCGGAACGCCGGCGGGTTTCGATGGTTTCCTCCATTTCCGCTCCTCAACCACCTCGGGGTCGGCCACCTCGATGAGCCGGCGGATCCGGGAGAGCATCTCCCCTTGCCAGTCAGGTGACTTCGTGACCCTCGCGTCGATCCGCTTGGAGGGAGGCTCGGCGTCCTGCGAGGCGCTCTTCCTCATGCTCCCGCACTCAGATGATCCAGGGTTTATCTTGAATGGGGCACCCGGTCGAAGTCCGGGTCCTTCCCCCGGGTCACGCGCCTTTGTCTTACGACGGGGTCGTGTAAGGGGGGGCCTAACGGAACGATACCGGTACCGTTTATCGGATGTTCTCAGGAGAGGTCACGGCGCCGGTCGAGGAAGGGGAACCGAACCCTTGGGGGGCGGCGCTGCCGAGCGCGCGCGGGTCACGTGCTCGAACCCTTCCTCCACGGCCTTCACGTTCAGGGGAATGTAGCCGGCCTTCCGTCCGGTCAAGAAGTGGGTGAAGACCTCCCGAATCCCCTCGATCTCGGCTCGGAGGTTCTCGCCGCTCACCGCGAGGCACGCCCCGAACATCACGCTGTTCGCCGCGATCGCCGTGTCCTTGCCCTTCTCCGGGCTGTACTCGCGCAGCCCGCCGGCGATCTCGGTAGCGGGTACCTCCACGACCGTCACGTCGTCGCGTCGGGCGCCTTCCTTCACGAGCGAGCTGTTGACCAACAGGGTTCCTCCCGCCTTGAGCAGGGGAAGAAAGTCCAGCGAGGGGCGGTTCATCACGACCAGGATGTCCGGGTCCTCGACGATGGGGGAATCGATCCGCTCGTCGGAGCTGACGACAAAGCACTTCACCTTCCCTCCGCGGGTCTCGGGACCGTAGGACGGAGTGTAGGCAACGTGCCGCCCCCGGACGAGGTTGAAGTAGGCCAGCCAGTTCGCGAGCTCTAGGACCCCTTGGCCTCCGTGGCCGGCGAGGATCGTCTCGATCTTCATCGCTTCTCCACCCCGAACTTGTCCTTGAAGAGCCCCGGCGGGAAGACCTTCGCCAACACTTCGGTCGCGTACTGCTTCGACTTCAGGATCGACATCTTCCAGTTGACGTTGCAGGTGCTGACGAACTCGACGAAGGAGAACCCGCCCATCTCCTGGACCCGAAACGCGTTCCGAACGCTCCGGGCGCCTTCGATCGATCCGCGAGCGTTGTAGAAGTCGGTTGCCGGGGTCGGTGTCACGGGCAGGAGCACCCGCTTCACGTACGCCGGCGCCTCGAACGTCGCAAGCAGCTTCGACGCGTCGATCGGTGCCCCGGTAGTAGCGATGTCCCTCCCGTGCGGCGAGGTCATGGTGACCATGCCCTCCGGCGTGGTGGGAGCCATCTGGCCCCCGGTCATGCCGTAGATCCCGTTGTTGACGAGGAAGACGGTGATCGGCTCGCCCCGGTTCGCCGCGTAGATGAGCTCGGATAGGCCGATCGAGACCGCGTCCCCGTCGCCCTGAACCGCGAAGACCAGGAGGTCGGGGCGCATCCGCTTGATGCCCGTCATCACGGCCGGGGCCCGTCCGTGGGGGGACTGGATGGCGTCGACGTTCAGATACTCGTGAGCGAGAACGCTGCACCCGACCGAGTCGACCAGAACCGTTCGCTCCCTCAGGTCCAGTTCGTGCAGGGCATACGCGATGAGCCGCGTCAAGGTCCCGTGCTCGCACCCCGCGCAATAATGCGTGGGCTTACCGGTCAGCGTAGGCAGCGGGCCGAGCTTGACCTCGTAGTGTCCTTCGATGCCGATCATCGAGCCATCACCTCCACCTCGCGAACGATCTCGGAGGGCGAAGGAAACAGGCCTCCGACCCGCTGCAGCGACCCGATGCGGGCTCGGCCGCCGGTCGCGAGCTGTACATCCTGCAGCATCTGACCCGTGTTGAGCTCGACCACGAGGAACTTCTGGACCCCGCGCTCGACGAACGCCGCGAGCTCCCCCTTCGGGAAGGGGGAAAGCGTAATCGGTCGCAGGAGACCGGCTCGAACCCCCTTAGCGCGGAGTGCTCCGACCGCGCGCTGGCACAGGCGCGCACAGATCCCGTAAGCGACGAGGACGATGTCCGCGTCATCGGTGTCAAACTTCTCGGACCTCTGCTCCCGACGATCCACCTCCTCGAACTTGGACCGGAGATGCTCGGAATGGCGGCTCAACTCCGGGAGGTCAAGATGCATGGAGCTGATGACGTGCCGAACGGGGCCTCGGGCCCCGGTGGTCGCCCAGGAGGTGTCGAACTCCGGAGCCGGGACCTCGGGGAACATGAGGTCCTCCTTGAGCTGGCCCAAGAACGCGTCGGTGAGGATGATCACCGGGGTTCGATACTGGAACGCCAGAGAGAACGCGAGCGAGGGGAAGGACGCCATCTCGGGCACCGAGCTCGGCGCGAGAACGATGGTGCGGTATCCCCCGTGGCCGCCTCCCTTGGTAGCCTGGAAGTAGTCCGATTGCTCCGGCCCGAGGTTCCCGAGGCCCGGCCCGCCTCGGTTCACATCGACGATGAGCATCGGGAGCTCCATCCCCGCGGCGAAGGAGATCCCCTCCTGCTTTAGGCTGAACCCGGGACCGGAGGTGGCCGCCATCACCTTCGCGCCTGTCGCCGCCGCTCCGATGACCATGTTGATGGCCTCGATCTCGCTCGCCGCCTGAAGAAAGACCTTGAACGCGGGATACTGCGGATTGCCGTACTCGACCGCGAGGGTTTCCGGTATCTCGCTCGAGGGCGTGATGGGATACCCGAAGAAGGCGTTGAGCCCCGTCCGGAGAGCCCCGTAGGCCAGTGCCTCGTTCCCCTTGAGGAAGTCGCGCGCCGTGGTCATGCTTTCCACCTCAAGACCTCGGTGATCGCGAAGTCCGGGCAGACCCAATAACAGATACCGCACGCCGTGCAGGCGCCCTTCTTCCCGTGGTATTCGAACTCGACCGGGTGGTAGCCGCTTCGGTTCAGCGAACCGGAGAGGTGGAGGTTCTGCTGCGGACACGCCACAACACATAGGTCGCAGCCCTTGCAGCGTTCTGCATCCACGACGACCCGGGATTTCTGAACCTCGTTGGTCACCGCGCTCGCCATCGTCGCCGTACTCCGCATCGATGCTAGTTAAGCCAAGGGTCACGTTCTCTTGACACGACCCGGGACGATGCGCCGGTCGACACGCGTGGTGGGACATCACAGACCCCACCGGAAATCGATGGGTAGCCGTCCGTTCTCGTCCGGCCGGGGGCCCCTTAGTTTCCTTCGACCCAGGAAACCACGGCCTTGGACGGGTCTCGTCGACCACCGTGGGCGGAGTCTAGTCCACCCCGCGGTATCCCCCGCTATACTTTCTACCCGTGTCGATTGACGATGCCGATGGTCCGGCGAACCGTCCCGATTTCCCCGGCGGCGAGCTCCCTAGGGTTGCTCGCGACGCGGCTCGAACGTCTTCGAGCGAGCCTGATCGAGCTCGAACAGGCGGTGGACCTCACTCCGTATGGCTCGCAGCGGGACAGCGCGCGCAACCTGCTGCACTACCTCGCGTTCCGTCGGTTCGACCTGCGCCGCGACCAGACCCGCCTCTCTCACTGGGGCCTGTCGTCGCTCGGCCGGTCGGAAAGCCACGTGCTCTACAACCTTGATGCGGTGCTGCATGGGCTCGATCGGCTTCGCGGTCGGTCTCCCGCCGTTCGTCCCGCTCCCCCGGTTCCGGACCCCGAACGGGGTCGACGGATCCTCGCGCGGAACGCTCGGAGGCTCCTCGGCCCGACGCGGGCTGGGCGGGCCGTGCGCATTATGGTGACGATGCCCGCCGAGGCGGCCACCGATTACGGGCTCGTGCGGGACCTGCTCGAGGGAGGGATGGACTGCGCCCGGATCAACTGCGCTCACGAGGGCCCCGTCGAATGGGGTCGGATGATCGCGCACCTCCATCGTGCTGAGCGCGCCGTCGGTCGCCACTGCCGCATCGAGATGGACCTCGCGGGGCCGAAGATTCGGACCGGGACCATCCGACCCGGGCCTGCGGTCCTGAAACTGCGGCCCAAGCGGGATGCGCTCGGGCATGTGCGGGTCCCCGCCTCCGTCTGGCTCGCCCCGGGCTCGAGCTCCCCGACCGAAACCCTCGGTGAGGAGACCGTGACGGTCCCGAGGGCTTGGCTGCGCCGGCGTCGCCTCCGGGAGCTCGTCGATTTCGTCGACGCGCGGGGCGCCCGCCGCACGCTTCGGCTCGTCGAGCGGGCCGGGACCCGGTACCGGGCCGAGATGGGGAAGACCTGCTACTTCACGTCAGGGACCCGGCTCGTTGCCACCCTCGCGAGCGGGCAGGAGGACCTCGTCTCGGTCGGACCCATCGCACCGGTCGAGCAGCGTATTCGCTTGCGGGTCGGGGACCGTATCACGCTCACCGCCCGCCCCGACCCGGGTGAGGACGCCCGCCGGGACGCCGACGGGGACATCGTGAAGCCCGCTCACATCGCCTGCACGGCGCCGGAAGCGCTGCGGTTCGTGCGCCGCGGCGACTCGATTTGGTTTGACGATGGCCGGATCGGAGGCATCGTGCGGTCGGCGAATGCAGACCGCCTCAAGGTCGAGGTCACCCATGCCCCTCCCCTGGGGACGTGGCTCGGGGCCGACAAGGGGATCAACCTTCCCGATACGGAGCTCGAAATCCCCGCCATCTCTCCGAAGGACCGAAGGGACCTTCGTTTCATCGTTCGCCACGCCGACCTGGTCGGGTACTCGTTCATCCATACGACGTCGGACATCACCCACCTTCGGGACGAGCTCGCCCGCCTCGGCCGTGCACGGATGGGTATCGTCCTCAAGGTCGAGACGCGGCGGGCGTTCGAGGAGCTCCCCGGGATCCTGCTCGCGGCCATCCGTCAGCCGCCGGTCGGCGTGATGATCGCGCGCGGCGACCTGGCGGTCGAGGTCGGCTACGAACGGCTCGCCGAAGTTCAGGAAGAGATCCTCTGGCTCTGCGAGGCCGCTCACCTCCCGGCGATCTGGGCCACGCAGGTCCTTGAGGGGCTCACGAAGACCGGGCTTCCGTCGCGCGCGGAGGTGACGGACGCCGCGATGGGGGTCCGGGCCGAGTGCGTCATGCTGAACAAGGGTCCCCACATCGGGGTGGCGGTCAGCGCTCTCGACAGCATCCTGCGACGGATGCAGTCGCACCAGGCGAAGAAAACGGCCATGCTGCGCCACCTCAACGTGGTGGAGCGGTTCTTTACGGAGCGGCGCGCGGGGCGACACGGCGGAGCCTCGCGCTCGCCCCGACCCTCCCGCTAGGTCAGGGGACCGGCCCCGCGCCGACCGAGGAGGAAACCTGCGGCGGAGGCGAGGAAGGGGGCCGCGGGCGGGGAGCCACGGGGCAACTTGTGTTTTAAGGCCCTGCACGCCTGTATCTTGTCGATCGGATGGCCGAGGAAACCGTGGTCTGCCCGAAATGCGGGACGACGGTCCCCGTGGAGGCCCTGGTCTGTCCCGAGTGCCACAGCCTCCTCGTTGAGACCTCCTTTGCGGGGAGCGTGGTGCCCCCCGCACCGGCCGTGGCGCTTCCCGCCCCGATGACCGACGAACCCCCGCCCCGACGCGCCGCTCCCCCTCGCTCCGCGCGGACCGGCACCGCGGAGGGGCCGAACCCGTTCTCGGCCGAGCTCGGGCGTCGTCTCACGCGGCTCAACCAGTGGGCGGAGGGGGTCCAGGCGCTCGGCGTGCAGCTCCCGAGGCTCCCCCCGTGGGCCGAGGAGGCCGCGCGGGCGGCCACCAACCCCGAGCCGTGGGCCGAGGTGGTCCGCGGGATCGAGCGGATCGCCCAGAAGCGGGTCGTCGGAGCGTTCGAGGATTGGGAGAAGCGGACGAAAGCCCGCCTCACCCGTCTTGAGGCCTACGCGGTGGACAGCCGACTCGAGCGGGACCAAATCGAGGACGCGCTGCACTCGGCCCGGACCGGCGACGTCGCCCAGGCGCTCTCGTCATTCCAGCAGGTCGACCGGGTCGTGACGCTCAAGGAGCGCCACCTCGACCAGGCTCGGGAGGAGCTCGAACGGGTCATCGCCCTCCTCCACGACATGCAGGCCCTCGGGATCGAGCCGCCGCAGGACTCGACCGAGGTCGCGGACGACCTCGAGAGCGAGCTCCGGGCCGGAAAGCTCGCCGCGCTGAAGCAGCAGATCCGGGCGATCCGTCTTCAGGCCGTGACCCGGCTCAAGGCGGGCCTTCCCCAGTACATCTCCGAGTACGGCGACTACCTGCTCAGCGAACGGGCGCACGGGGTCGCGACCGAGCTCGAGGCGATCGAGCTCGCACGCGGGGCCCGGGAGTTCTTCCGCGGTCGCCCGGAGGACGGGGTCCGTCGGCTACGGGGGCTCCAGCAGCGGCACGGGATGCCGCCGAACCGACCGGCCCCGCGCTCGGCCCTTCCCTCCTAGACGATCCGTTCCCAGAAGTTGACGTCCTCACCCCACTCGTGCTGGTGGAGCACGCCGACGAGAGTAAAGCCGAGGTGTCGGAAGAGCCCGGTCGCCGACTCGAGGCCGTAGAGCGAATCGACCCAGATCGAGGCGACGTTCCCCTTCTTCGTCCATTCGACCGCGGCCCCGACGAGTGCGGTCGCCACGCCCTGGCGCCGGAACTCCGGGTCGACCACGAGGTGCACCATCCGACAGCTCCCGTGGCGGAGCTCGCAACCGACCACGCCCACCAAGCGGCCGTCCTTCCGGGCCGCGAAGTACGTGACACCCCCCATCCAGCTCGTGAACTCGAGCGGCGTCGGCTGCCACGCCTTCACGAGCTCGGGGGGCACGCCGGAGGGGGCCGGGTCCCAGACCTTCCGATAGAGGCCGCAGATTGCCGGGACGTCCTGGTGGGTAATCCGTTCGACTACGACGACGCCCGACGGTTTCTCGGCCGAGGGTCCCGAGCGCTCGCCTCCCCGGACCGCTTCCTGCTCTGGTGCCACTCTAGGTTCTCCGTCGGGGGAGTGTACTTCCGTAAGCGCGCGGCCGCTCTTGAACGTTACCCACGCCCTCGCCCGGAAACGCCCGCGACGCGCACCCGGTCACGGAGTGTTGCGAGACGGAGTGCGGGGGAACGGCGTCGTGTCGCGAATGTGCTCGCGACGGAGCATCCAGCGCAGGACCCGCTCGACCCCGAGACCGAAACCGGCGTGGGGGACGTTGCCGTGCCGCCGAAGGTCGAGGTACCACTCGTACTCCTCGGTCTTCGCGCCGACCTGTGCGATCCGTTCTTTCAGACGGGCGATGTCGGTCTCACGGCACGAAGCGCCGACGATCTCGCCGTACCCTTCGGGGCCGAGGAGGTCCGTCGCTTCGACGGTGCGCGGGTCGTCGGACGAGCGGAGCATGTAGAACGCCTTCAGCTCGCGAGGGTAGTGCGTGACGAAGAGCGGGGACGCGCTCTCGAGCGTGAGCGCCCGCTCCTCGGCCGTGCCGAGGTCGCTCCCGAATTGGACCGGAAAGCCGAGCTTCACGAGCCGCTCGATCGCCTCCGCGTAACGGATCCGTGGGAACGGGGCGCGGATCGCGAGGAGCTCTTCGGGAGGTCGGCCGAGCGCCTTGAGCTCCTTCGGGCGGCGCTCCGCGACCCCGTGGATGGCCGAGACCATCATCCGCTCGATGAAGTCGAGGAGACCGTCGAGGTCGCACCAGGCGAGCTCGATCTCGAGGTTCAGGAACTCGGTGAGGTGACGTGGGGTCCGGGACTTCTCGGCGCGGAACGAGGGGGTCAGCGCGTAGACCCGCTCGTGCGGGAACAGGAGCGCCTCGAGGTAGAGCTGGGCGGTCTGGGAGAGGTACCCCGGACGGCCGAAGTAGTCGAACTGGAACGCCTCGGAGCCTCCCTCCGCGGCGTTCCCCGTGAGGATCGGCGGGGTCATCTCGAGGACGTCCTCTCGCTCGAGGAACTCCCGGAACGCGCGCAGGAGCTCGGCCTTCACGCGGAAGATGGCCACGTTCTCCTGGGACCGGATCGCAAGGTGGCGTTGGTCGAGCAGGAACTCTTCGGTCTGGTCGGAGAAGATGGGGAACGGCTCTCCCGAATCGATCACCTCGATCCGGGTCGCTCGGACCTCGCGTCCCTCCGGGGCCCTCCGGTCCTCGGCCACCATCCCCTCGACCGACACCGCACCCTCGATCTGCACGTGCTCGGCGGCCGAGAACGGCTCGTCGCCGAGCGCATCCCGGCGGGCCGTCACCTGGACCACCCCGGTCCGGTCCCTCAGGACGATGAAGAGGATCCCCCCGGACGAGCGGGTCCGTAGGACCCAGCCCCGGAGACGTACGGTCGTGCCGAGCGCGTCGGGAGCGAACACGCGGGCGACCCGGTCGATGGTCGGCGCGCTCACGAGTACTCCCGCCATTTGTGGCCGCACTTCGTGCATTCGAAGATCCGTGTCTCGGGCTCGTCGGACCCGCGCGTCTGCCGGAGCACCCAGTACGCCTCGCCGTTCGAACACTTCGGGCAGGTCTCGGCGGTCTTGGGCAGGGTGACGTGCTTCGTCTCGACGACCGCGACCTTGCCCCGCCCGCTCGCATCGGTCTGGCGGACCTCGACCCCGCGGCCGAGCGGGACCTTCTTACCGCACGCCGAGCAGTTCCAGACCCCCGCGGCGCGGTCGGGGCGCATGAGTCGCTTGCAGGAAGGACAGAACATGGTGAGGCGTCCGAGAAAGCGGGGGCGCGGTATTTGACGCTTCGCTGGTCGGCCCTCAGCCGATGACCTGGTCCGCGGCCCCCGCGCTCGAGGGAGGGGCCTCGGGAGACGCGACGGAGAGCGGGATCGGGGAAGGCTTGGCGTTCGGGGCCAGAAGCTTGCGCATGTGCTCCCAGCGGCGGGTGAGGTCGTCCTTCGTCCCGATGTCGTGGCGGACGTAGTAGTCGCCCTTCACGTAGGCAAGCGCGGCCTCGACGCGGCTCCCGGCCTCGTAGATTGCGCTCGCCTCGCCGACCAGCGCGAGGCCGCGCGAGGAGCTCAGGCGCACGACGCCCGGGCCGGCAGCGTCCACGCTGCCGTACACAAGATGGACCCCGGCGGCCTCGATGGCGCCCGCGTCGACCGAGACGAGACCCCCGGACTTCGGCCGATCCCCGTACCCGGGGGGCACGACGTACTTGACGACCGTCGCTCGGAGGCGGAACCGGAGGAGGTTGGGGTCGACCTTGCCGGTGGCGACCCCGTAGAGGAGGGCGGCGAAGTCCCCCGGCTCGTAGAGCGCGAGCGCGTTGATCCCCTCGGGGTCGCCGAGCCGGGCGTTGAACTCGACGAGGCGGGGGCCGTTCGCGGTCAGCATGAAGCCGCCGTAGAGGATCCCACGGTACGGGAGGCCCTCCGCGCGCAGGGTCGCGGCCGTCTTCTCGATGAGCCCGACCGCGAGGTCCCGGTCCGCCGCCGAGAGGAACGGCAGGAGGTGGTCCCGCTGGGAGTATGACCCCATGCCGCCCGTGTTCCGACCGTGGTCCCCCTCGAGCGCCCTCTTGAAGTCCTGGACCGCGGGCATCGGGTAGACGCCGGAGTCGGTCACGAAGGCCATTTGGCTGAACTCCTCGCCTTCGAGCTTCTCCTCCAGGAGGACCCGCTGGCCCTGGGCGAGGATCGACTTCGCGTAGACCGCCCCCTCCTTTGCATCGAGGAAGTCGGACCCCTGGACCCAGACCCCCTTGCCCGCGGTGAGGCCGCTCGGCTTCACGACGAAAGGGCCCGGGAACCCGGCGACGGCGCGGTCGACCTCGTCGGCGGTCGTCGGTGCGGCGAACTGCGGCTGTCCGGCGATCCCGTGTCGCTGGAGAATCTCCCGGCAGAACAGCTTCGAGGTCTCGATCTGGGCGGCGGCCCGGTCGGGGCCGACCGTAGGGATCCCCGCGGCGCGAAGCGCGTCGGCGACCCCGGCCGCGAGCGGTGCCTCCGGCCCGATCACCGCCGCTTCGGCCCGTGCCTCCTTCGCGAACGCTACGACCCGCGCGGAGTCCGTCGGGTCGACCCGGGCGGACCGCTGGGCGATCCGCTCGAGACCGGGGTTCGCGTTCGAGCTCGCCACCAGGAGCTCGGAGTCGGCCCGGTGGAGTGCGAGGGCGATCGCATGTTCTCGGGCGCCGCCGCCGACCACGAGGAACCGCATGGTTGCGTTTCGGAGGAGCCGATGAACGTTATATTATGGGCGTCGGCGGGAGACGTCAGCGGCGGACGCTCTACGTTCGCTCCCGCCACGCTTAAGAAGCGCTCGCAAGTGGCCGTGCCTCCGGGGCCACCGATGGAGATTCGCGTCGTCGAAAAGGAGCACGACCTTCTCCGGGTCGAGTTCCCGAAGGGCGAGGAGACCCTGCTCATCCCGCTCGTCGAGGCGCTCCAGAAGGAGGAGAAGGTCCTCGAGGCCCGTTACTACCTCGGCCACCCCTACCTCGACCGCCCCACGCTCTACCTGAAGACGAAGGGAGAGAAGCCCCAGCAGGTCCTGAAGCGGGTGCTGAAGGACCTGACGGACCTCTATGGGGACCTCCTGACGGACTTCGAGAAGAAGGCGGACAAGGTCAAGACCTAACGAGAACCGAGTCGATGCTGAAGGAGTGCGCGCAGCACGGATACTTCCGGGCGGAGAACTGCCCGGTCTGCGGCCAGCCCGGACGGTTCCTAATGAACGACCGGGAGCTCGATCACCTCGGTCGGATCGTGACCGGGATCCTCCGGCACTTCCCGGACCGCTACCAGCTCCCGATCGACCCCCAGGGTTGGGTCGCCCTCCCCCAGATGGTCCGGGCGATCTCTCAGAAGCACCCCGCGTACCACTGGCTGCGTCCCCAACATCTGGTCGCGATCGCCGAGACCGATGCGAAAGGCCGCTACGAGATCCGGGACGACCGGATCCGGGCGACGTACGGGCACACGGTCGACCTGGACCTCGACCTGCCCACGGAGAACATCCCCGACTACCTGTACTACCCGGTCACGGCCGAAGAGGCGTCGATCGTTCTCGAGGTCGGCCTCAAGCCCTCGGACCGAAAGAAGGTCCACCTTTCGAAGACCGCGGGAGACGCTCAGGCCGCTGGCCGCGTGCGCACCCCTGAACCGGTGATCCTGGAGGTGGACGCGAAACGTGCCCGGGAGGGCGGCCTCGTCATCATGAAGGCCGGGAAGACCGTCTACCTCGTCGACCGGGTGCCTCCGGAGTACCTGAAGCGGTCCGAAGTGCCCCTCCCGGCCGACACGCCCGCCGAACCGGACGCAGACGCGTAGCCGGGGCGGCCCCTTCGTTCGGGACCACGGTCCGGCGTATTCACCGAACGTTTCGGGGGCCTACGGTCCCATCGGATAGGAGCGGCCTTTCCAAACGACCGTTCTCCGTCGGAGCCCGCGGGCCAGCGAGGTCACGAGCAGCACCACGTAGTACCCCACCGCGACGGGATAGAGGAGCCCGTAGACCGAGGGAGCTCCGAGGGCCCGGGCGAAGACCACATGCTTACCGAAGAGCGCGAAATAGAGGAAGCCGCCCATCAGGGTCAGCCCGATCGTGCCCGTCAGGAGCCCGAACGGGAGGAGGGCGAGCGGGAGGAGGAAGAATCCGACCAGACCCGCGATGGAGACGACGAGGCGCGCGGCAGAGAACTCGGTCCCGTGGACGTTCTTGAGAAGGCCCTCGAACATCTCCGGGCGGTTACGGTACATCCGGGTCTGGGCGAGCCGAGGAGCCCACGCGAACCTCAGCGCGCGACCGGCCGTCCGATACCGTCGCGCGATCGCGACGTCCTCGAGGACGATCGACCGGACGGCCTCGTGGCCACCCAGCGCGTGGTACACGGTCCGGGGCGTGAGCCAGAACTGCCCGTTTGCCATCGCGCTCCTAGAGTGGGGTCGGTTCACGTGCGGGGCGCGGAAGTACGTGAGGACCACCTGGATGTGGAACGGAAGTACCACCCGCTCCCAGAAACTCCGCATGTCGACCGCCGGCCCGATCGACGCGAGCTCGGCATGCTCTCGCTGTGCCCACTCGAGGGAGGTTCGGACGGCCGCGGGGTGGGTGCGGACGTCGGCATCCTCGAAGAGGAGCCATTCTCCCGTGGCCGCACGGGCGCCGTTCCAGCAAGCCCAGTTCTTTCCAACCCATCCGGCGGGCAGCGGCGGAGGGCTGACGCGACGCACCCGAGGGGCCCGCGCGTCGATCACCTCTCCGGTCCGGTCGGTCGAGCTGTCCTCCACGACGATGATCTCGAGGTCCGGGTAATCCTGGGCCAGCAGGTCGTCCAGCGTGGCCGGCAGGTCGAGCTCCTCGTTGCGGGCGGCGATCACCACGCTGACCCGGGGGAGGACCTCGGCGGAGGGCGCCGGCGGCGTGGGGTCTAGGCGCGGCATCTGGGCCGCGAGCAACAGCGCGAACCCCTGGTACAGCAGAACGGCGACCGAGGCGACTACGAGAAGGAGCTCGACCCAGAAGGGTACCATCGCCCGGCGTAGACCGCCCCTAATAAAGGGCTGGCCCGTGGGCGCTCGGAGCGCTCCGTCGATGGCCACCGTCGAGCACCCCCGGGTCCGGCCCGGCCTCCTCGAGGACCGGGTCTATCAGGAGCGCATCGCCGAGGTCGCGGTCGAGCGGAACACGCTGGTGGTCCTCCCCACGGGCCTCGGGAAGACCGCGATCGCGCTCCGGGTGATCGCCGAGTTCCTCCGCCGGGCTCCGACCGAATCGGTGCTGTTCCTCGCGCCGACCCGACCGCTCGTCGTGCAGCACGCGGCGAGCGTCGCGCGGACCCTGCTCGCGCCCGAGCCCCTGACGCTCACCGGAGCAATCGCACCGGAGCGCCGCGCGACCCTCCTGCGACCGCCCCAGGTGGTGGCCGCTACCCCGCAAGTGATCGGGAACGACCTCGCCACGGGCGAGTTCCCGCTGGACACGTTCTCCCTCATCGTGTTCGACGAGGCGCATCGAGCGGTCGGCGACTATCCGTACGTGGCCATCGCGAAAGCGAACCGCGACGGACCCGGCGCGCGGGTGCTCGCGATGACCGCCTCTCCGGGCGGTAGCCGGCGGCGGATCCGGGAGGTATGGGCGAACCTCGGGATCGAACGTTTCGAGTATCGCACTGAACTGAGCCCCGACGTCGCACCGTACATCCATGGGATCGGAGTGGAGACGGTGGAGGTGCCGGTGCCGCCCGAGGTCCAGTACCTCGCGATCCTCCTCCGCGCGGCGGTGCAGCGGCAGGTGGCCGTGCTCCGGAAGCTCGACCTGTTGCCGCCCGGAGAGGCGAGCCGACGGGTCCTCCTCGACCTCGGAAGCCGCCTGAATCGGCAGATCGGTGCGGAGGAGGCCCAATCGGGCTCGGCCTCGGGATTGCTCTGGAAGGCCCGGACGACGCAGGCGGCGGCCATGAAAGGGCTCCATGCGCTCGAGCTGATCGAGACCCAAGGGGTCGACTCCCTCCGGGAATTCCTCGCTCGCCAGCGCCCCGGCGAAGGACGACGGTGGACCGCGTCCCTCCGGGCGTTCCTGGGCGACCCCGATGTCGAAGAGGTCGCCCGGCGCCTCGAGTCCCTCACGGTGGAGCACCCGAAGCTCGCGAAGTCCGTGGAGATTGTGCGCGACGAGCTCCACCGGAACCCGAACGCGCGCGTGATCGTCTTCGCCCAGTACCGCGGCACCGTCGACCACGTCGTCGAGGAGATCGAACGCCTTCACGACCCCGGCGTGCGGCCCGCCCGGTTCGTCGGCCAAACGAGCCACGGGAAGGACGTCGGACTCTCTCAGCGCGAGCAGGGCTCCGTCCTCGACCGGTTCCGGTCGGGCGAGCGGAACTGTCTCGTGGCGACGTCCGTGGCCGAGGAAGGCCTGGACATTCCCGCGACCGACCTCGTCGTCTTCTACGAACCGGTCCCGGACGTGATCCGCACAATCCAGCGACGGGGGCGCACCGGCCGGGTTCGGACGGGACGCGCGATCGTTCTCGTGGCCGAGGGGACTCGAGACGTCGGGTTGCATCGCTCCGCGTTCGCGCGGGAGCGACGGATGCACGACATGCTGGTCGAGATCCAGGACGAGGTCGAGAAAGGTCACGCGCCGCCGCCGCCCGACCGGAAGCGGGTGCAGCGGCTCCTCTCCGAGTTCCGCTAGCGGCCGGTGCTGCCGAACCCCCCCGCGCGGGAGCGGACGGGGGCGACCTTGCCGTGCCGGAAGACGGCGGGCTCGTCGGAGACGAGGCGGACCTGCCCGATCCGGTCGCCGGCCTCGATGCGATACCGCCCTTCGAACAGGTACGTGAGGGGAACGCGGACCTCCCCGGAGTAATCCGAGTCGACGGTGCCGGGGGCGTTCACCATGAGGACCCCACGGCTGCTGAGCCCACTGCGAGGCCGCACCTCGAGGAACGTCCCGGGAGGGCAGCGCACCTTGAGCCCGGTCCGTACGAGCGTGACCCGACCGCGCTCGAGCTCGACGGCCTCGGCGCTCGCGAGGTCGAAGCACGCCGACCCTCGGGTGGCCCGGACCGGGAGGGCGATCTCGGGCACTCCGGGTACCCGCTCGACCCGTACGGTCCGCGCTCGACGAGGCACGGTCCTCACGAGCTTTCGTGTCTCTTTACGGTTCCCGAGCTGGGTTCCCCTCGGACGGCTCCCCTTCGGGCACCGATCCTTCCGCGGCCAGCCAGCGGGCCACGATGTGGCCCTCGGCCCGGCGGAGGACCTTGCCGAGCGCGGGAGCGCTTCGGCCGGTCAGCTGTGCGAGGCGGGTCAGCGTGATGCGGCGGGGCACCGCGTAGTAGCCCATGACCCACGCTCGGGCCAAGAGGCGCGACTGGAGGGGCGTGAGCGGCGCCGTCCCTTCGTCCGGGGCGTATGGACGTCCCGACGCTCGGACCACGCGGTACGGGAACTCCTCGTGGTCGAGGCGCTTGAGCACGCGACGCAACGCTCGCTCCTGGCCGTGGAACGTCGCGATGACCTTCTCGGCGTCGATGCGGAAGGGGGCCGTCGGAGAGATCTCCCCGCCGGCGAGCGAGAGGAGCCGACGAAGGCGTTCGGGGTTGCGTTGGCGGACGAGCAGGATGTAGTCGTGGGTGCGGGGCCGTCGCTCGACGAGCTCGAAGCTCTCGAGGCCGTACAACGCCCGGATGCGTCGGGATTCGCGCTCGAGCTCGGACGCGGTCTTGAGGGGGCCCCGACGCCGCACCCGAAGCAGTTGGAGGCGCCAGCCTTGTTCGAGGCGAAGGGTCTCGAGGAGCTCGACCTCCTCGTACTTCGCGAACAACCCTTCGGGAATGAGCCCGAGGAGCGCGAGGTCCTCCGTGCGGATCTCGAGTGTGACGGTCTGCATCCCCGGCCCGACCGGGGGTTCCGATATGAACCTTGACCCCGTCCCCCTCGTTTAATAACTTGGGAGATTCGCCGGCCCTCGTGGCGTTCCGGTCTCTCGGGGAGTTCCTGTCCGCGCTCGAGTCGCGCGGCGACCTGGTCCACGTGACGCGACCGGTGTCGAGGGACCTCGAGATCACCGAGATCACCCAACGGGTCCTCCGGGCCGACGGCCCCGCCCTCCTGTTCGAGAACGTCCCGGGGGCGTCCATGCCGGTCGTCACGAACCTTCTCGGGTCGCCGCGAAGGATCGCCGCCGCGCTCGGCGCAGCATCCGTCGAGGAAGTGGCCGAGCGGGTCGAGCGGCTCGTCCACCTCCGACCGCCCGCCGGCGTGCTCGGAGCCGTCCGGGATCTCTCGGGGACGATCGAGACCCTCTCGACCCTGCGCTCGCTTGCCCCCAAGCGAGTCCGGTCGGCTCCTTGCCAGGAGGTCGAGGAGACGACGGTGGACCTCGACCGTCTCCCCATCCTGAAGTGCTGGCCGAAGGACGGAGGGCGGACGATCACCTTCCCGGTCGTTCTCACGAAGGACCCGGAGACGGGCGAGCCGCACGCCGGGATCTACCGCCTGCAGCAGTACGGGCCGGACACCCTGGGAATGCATTTCCAGGTCCACCGGGTGGGGGCGAACAACTATCGCAAGTGGGCCGCCCGGGGGGAGAGGATGCCGGTCGCCGCCGTGATCGGCGCGGACCCGGCCACGGTCTTCTCGGGGCTTGCCCCGGTTCCCGAGGGTCTGTCGAACTTCGTCTTTGCTGGATTCCTTCGGTCCGAGCCGGTCGAGCTCGTCCCGGCTCGCTCCGTCGACCTCGAGGTCCCCGCGAACGCCGAGGTCGTCCTCGAAGGATACGTCGACCCCACCGAGCGGGCCGTGGAGGGTCCCTTCGGGGACCACACGGGCTACTACTCGGCTCCCGAACCGTTCCCGGTCTTCCACGTGACCCGCGTGACGCATCGGAGCCGGCCGGTCTACCTCGCGACGGTCACCGGCAAACCTCCCACCGAGGACGCCATCCTCGGGAAGGCCGTCGAGCGGATCTTCCGGCCGGTGGTTCGTATGGTCCTACCGGAGATCGTCGACATGAACCTCCCGATGGAGGGGCTGTTCATCAACGTCGGGATCGTCTCCATCCGCAAGGCCTATCCGGAGCACCCCCGCAAGGTGATGCACGCTCTCTGGGGCCTCGGCCAGATGATGTTCCTGCGCTACCTCGTCGTGGTCGACGAGGACGTGGATGTCCACGACCTCTCCGAGGTCCTCTATCGTGTCGGCCTCCAGGCCGACCCGGGACGTGACTTCGAGCTCTCGCACGGCCCGGTCGACCAGCTGTCGATCTCGAATCCCGTGCCGAACCTCGGCGCGAAGGTCGGTATCGACGCGACCCGTAAGCGGCCCGAGGACGGCTTCCCGCGACCCTGGCCCGAGGAGATCCGGTCGGACCCGACGGCCGTCACCGCCGCGGAACGGGCGATCCGGGAAGATCCGGTCCTCGCGGGGCTATTCGGCCGACCGAAGCCGTGACGGCGAACGCCGCCCCGACCCCGGGTCCGGCCCGGAGCCTCGGTCGGTTCCTCGAAATCCAGACCCTGGGTCTCAACCTCGCGTTCGCCCTCGCGTTCCTGCTCCTTGCCTCCAACGGGAGACCCAGCCTCTGGACCCTCCTCTGGATCGTGGTCGCCTTCGTCGCGGCGCGGAACGCCGGTCACTCGTTCAACCGCTGGACCGACCGGCGGCTCGATGCGAGGAACCCGCGGACGCAGGACCGCGCGCTGGTGACCGGCCGCATCTCCTCGGAGTTCGCGCTCGGCTTCTGCGCGGCGAACGCCGCGGTCCTCGTCCTCGCGGCCTATCTTCTCAACCCCATCGCGTTCGTGCTCGCCCCGGTCGCCCTCGTCCTAGTTCTCGGCTACAGCTACACGAAAAGGGTCACCTCGTTCACCACGGCGTTCCTCGGCCTCGTTCAGGCGATCACGCCCGCCGCCGTCTACATCGCCGTCACGGGCACCCTGCCTGCGGCCGTCCTGCTCGCGGTCGGGGGTCTGCTCGCCTGGGGGACCGCGTTCGAGACGATCCACAGCCTGGGGGACGTGGAGAGCGACCGCGAGCTCGGGCTCTTCTCCGTACCGGTGCGATGGGGCGTCCCTCGGTCGGTGCGTCTCGTTGCGGTCCTCCACGCGACCGCGCTCGTCCTCCTCGCCGTATTCGGGCTCGCGCTGCATCTCACGACCGCCTACTTCGGGGCGCTGCTCGCCATGGCGGTCCTCGTCGTGGTCACCGACCGGGACCTCGCGCGGAACCCGCGGCAGGCGCGAGTGCCGTTCGAACGACATTTCGCGTTGAGCGCGCTCTACCTAGCCGGAGTGGCGCTCGCTGTATTCCTTCCGCTCGGTCCGGCGTGGGTTTTCTAGGCAAAACCGTAGGTTACGCCCCAGGAACTAGCTCAATACCTCCTCCGGAGTCCTCTCCCTTCGATCGGTATGCCCCAGGTCATGATCGGCCTATCGGCCCGCGATTACCGGACGACGAACGAGGTTTGGCGCCTCGCGAAGCGCCACCTGAACCCGGCCGTGCGCCGTCGGATCGGCTGGAGGGGTCGCTCGTCGTTCCTGCGGCAGCTGATCCTGTACGGGTTCGAGAAGGCTAGCGCGGACCCGGCGGAGTTCCTTCGGGACGTCCGGGACACCCACGACCCCCTGTTCGGCCGGCGGGGAAGGTCGGAAGCGGGCGCGGGTCGCCGCGAGGCGATGGTCGCGCAATGGCAGGGGTTCTTCCCGAGTCCGACCCCCTCCTCCCGCGGCCGTCGGAAGAGTTCGAAGTCCGAGGGATAGGCCGGCCCGGTCGCGGCCGACGCCGGCGGGAAGCACACCGATGCCCCGAACGGTCGAACGTCTCGAGGGACTCTCCCTGATCGGAGGGGCGACCCTAGGTCCCGTCTCGGTCGTGACCCCGGCCCTGCTCGAGAGCCGGGTCGAAGGGGAGGTCGGTCCCGGCCTCTCGCTCCGCAGCGTCCCGGCACCGGTCGGAAAGCGCGGTCTTGAGATCTCCGACTCGGTCGCACGGTACGACGTCGAGACCCCCATCCTAGCGTCGGAGATCAGTGGCGAGGGGTCGGGTGTATACCCGATCGGATCCCGGGCCTTCCTGGTCCACCCGCCGCTCGCACCGGACGCCGCCACGGCCGCGCGATCGGAGAGGCCGGAGCTCATCGTTCTCGGCAACGCCCGGGCCCTGTGGGCCGCGGGACTGCCGTTCGTGCAAGCCGTCCGGGACGTACGGGCCCGGTTCGGGGCGTCCCCGCTCTTGTGGACCCCGCGGCTCGCGCTCCCGCACCGCATCCCCCTCCTGACGTACCTCGGAGTCGACCTCGTCGACACCACCGAGGCCCACCTCGTCGCCGCCCAGGGCGTATTCCTCGACCCGGGGCTCGGCCCTCGCGCGCCGGCTCCTCCTGCCTCCGAACGGGCGTGCGACTGCACGGCGTGCTCGTCGGACCCGGTGGGTCCCCTCTCGACGCATGCCGTGATCGCCTGTCGACGGGCGATGGCCGAGACCGTCGCGGCCGCCCGGGGCGGGCGCCTCCGAGAGCTGGTCGAGTCCCGGCTTGTGGCCGAGCCGGCGCTCGCCGAGATGCTCCGGTACGCCGACCGGGAGCTCGGGGGACTTCTCGACGAACGGACCCCGGTCGCGTTCTCCGGGTCTCGGGACTACGTCCTCCTCGAGTCCCATCGACGGCCCGAGATGGTACGGTTCCGCACCCGGCTCCGGGAACGATACCGCCCGCCGCCGTCAAAGACGGTCCTCCTGCTGGTCCCGTGCTCGAAGACGAAGCCGTACCGTCGCTCCCGGAGCCACCGTCGCTTCTGGGGAGCTCTCGAGGGGCTCTCCCCACTCGAACGGGTCCACGTCGTCTCGGTCAGCTCGCCGATCGGTCTCGTTCCGCGCGAGCTCGAGGACCTCCCCCCGGCTCGTCACTACGACATCCCGGTCACCGGGGACTGGGAAGAGAGCGAGCGACAGTTCGTCCGGGCCGCGCTCGCCCATCTGCGCGCGAGCGGGAAGTATCGGTCGGTGGTCGTGCACCTCGACCCTCAGGAGTACTCGTTCCTGTCCTCGGACCTCACGCCCTCCGACGCCGTTCGATGGACCCTCGCGGACGATCGGACCACCACGAACGAGGCGGTCGCCGCGCTGCGGTCCGCGGTCGGGCACGCGCTCGTGGGCGAGACCCCGGTGTCGGGAGGTCCCCTCTCGGTCGTGCGCGAGGAGCTCGAGGCGCTCGCGGGCGTTCAATTCGGACCCGAGGCCGCCCGCCGGCTGTTCGTTCCCCCGGTGCGGCTGAGCGGCCGGCCGTGGTTCCAGCGCGTGACCGATGGGCGCGCGGACCTCGCCACCTGGCGGGAGGAACGTGGATTGTTCCAGCTTACCGTGGCCGGAGCGCGACGACTTTGGCCCGACCCTCCGCTCGCGGTCGAGGTCGACCCGGGCGTCCCTCTCGAAGGGGACCTGTTCGTCCCGGGGGTCCGTCACGCGGACGAACGCATCCGGACGGGCGATGCCGTGATCCTCGTGCGAGGCGGTGCCCTGGCCGCGGTCGGCGAAGCGGCCCTCCCCGGTCGGCTGATGACCGAACTCGTCCGAGGCCTGGCGGTCCGTGTCCGCCACCGTGAACACGCTACGACCGACAGCCCCATGACCGAGGAGCGGTCTCCTCCGGACGCGGGCCGGTAGTCTAGCGGTGATGACGTCGCGCTTACAACGCGGAGATCGACGGTTCGAATCCGTCCCGGCCCATCGAGTCCGTCGGGGTCCGTCCTGCGCCTTGCTCAAGAGCCATCGGGCGCGAGAAGGGCTTTAGACGCACTTCCGCCTGCGAAGCCCGTGAGCAACCCCTCTT
>Ga0074045_10001376_pt1 | contig 23487 bp, 20 predicted proteins | sample BogForMeECP23OM2_FD_94442 | JGI IMG/M metagenome (GOLD analysis project Ga0074045, IMG submission 94442) | Bog forest soil microbial communities from Calvert Island, British Columbia, Canada - Bog Forest MetaG ECP23OM2 | ecosystem: Environmental > Terrestrial > Soil > Wetlands ... | reverse complement strand
CGGTCGGGATGACAAGAGGGGAGGAACGGCGGAAGGCGCCGTTGCTACGGTCGGGATGACAAATGGGGAGGAACGGCAGAAGGCGCCGTTGCTACGGTCGGGATGACAAATGGGGAGGAACGGAGGCGTGCATGGCCTGCACAGCGTGAGCTCATCCGCTACTCAATACATGAGCACAGGCGTCGGTGAGGGTGAAGGGAGGTGAGAGGGATATTACTTTTTGGAGAGGGCCCGGACGTAGTTAACCACGTTCCAGATTTGGCCGGGTTTCATGCGGCCCGCTTCGCCCGTCATCTGGCCCTTGCCGTCGGCGATGATGGAGTAGATTTCTCCGTCGGTCATATCCTTCAGTGAGGCGGGGTCGCGATAATCACGCAGATTCAGCTTCATGGTTACGGCTAGCTCGCCCGCGCCGGCGCCGTCTTTACCGTGGCACATCGCGCAGTCAGAGGTGTACACCTTTTTCCCCAGAGCCAGGGAATCGGGAGTGGGCTTGACGGGATTTACCAGCTTCCGTGCGGGGGCTGGAGGAGTAGATTCGGCAGCAGGTTTAGCGTCGGCCGGTTTAGTGGGTTCCTGGGTAGAGGACTGCAGTGGCAGCAGCAGAAGAGCGCACACTAAGATTTGCTTCATGGCCTGCTCTCTCAATTCGATGGATCTCTTTGGCGGAGTATCGGGCCTGATGGCGCCAAGTATAGTCACTTAGGAGGGCTGAAAGTGTTCACTATTGCACAGGCGGCGAGCAGTACATTTTATCAACGCTCATCTCGCAGCCGTTTTTTTTGCTACAGTTTCATTTCGTATACCTTCTTGGTCAGGAGCGATGAATGAAATGGATTCTCAGTTTTGCTGCTGCGGCAATCTTGTGTACCGGGATTTTGTTGGCGGCGAAATCGCACGAGCCGAAGATTAAAGCGGAGAAGATTCGCGAGCACGTGAAGTATCTTTCGAGCGATGAATTGGAAGGGCGCGGCACGGGACAGAAGGGCGGCGACCTTGCCGCCGACTACATCGCAGCGCAATTCAAGAGCTATGGGCTGAAGCCTGCCGGGGAGAACGGAACGTACTTTCAGAGCGTGCCCCTGGTGGGCGTGAAAACCTTGCCGGAGACGAGCTTTGCGCTGGTGCCTGCGAGCGGTGAGCCGCTGGTGCTGAAGAATCTGGAGGATTACGTCACCAGCAATGAAACGCAGACGGAGCTCGCGGATATTGATGCCCCCATCGTGTTTGTGGGCTACGGCATCACCGCACCGGAATACTCCTGGGACGATTACAAAGGGCACGACCTGAAAGGAAAAGTGGCGCTGCTGTTTGTGAACGAGCCGATTTCGGATGATCCGAATTTTTTCAAAGGGAAGGCGCTGACGTACTACGGGCGCTGGACATACAAGTATGAAGAGACGGCGCGGCGCGGGGCGCTGGCCACGCTGATTATTCATCGCACGGACCTGGCGAGTTACGGCTGGGAGGTGGTGCGGAATTCATGGGGCGGGGAACGATCGTTCTTGAAATTGGATGGCACGCCGAAGCTGGAAGCGGCTTCGTGGATTCACCAAGATGTGGCGCGGAAGCTTGTGGGCATGGCCGGGCTCGACCTGGACAAATTGTTTTTGCAAGCACAATCGCGGGAGTTCAAGCCTATCGAGTTGCCGGTGCATCTGAAGGCGCACATTGTGAGCGCGCTGCGGCCATTCACATCGCGGAATGTGCTGGGGATGGTGGAGGGCTCGCCTGGAGAGAACATGCGGACAGAAGCAGTTCTCTACACGGCGCACTACGATCATTTCGGAATTGATAAGAGCAAGCCGGGCGACAACATTTATCACGGCGCGATTGATAATGGAACGGGCTGCGGGATTCTGCTGGAGATTGCGCGCGCGTGGGGAGCTACGAAGCCTGCGCCGCCACGCTCGATTCTGTTTGCTTCAGTGACGGCGGAGGAACAGGGGTTGCTGGGGTCGGAGTATCTCGGCAAACACGCTTCGCAGCTGCCGGCCGAGCCGATGCTGGATTTGAACTACGACGCGCTTGCGCCCATCGGGATTCCTGAAGAAGTGGAAGTCAGCGGCGCCGAGCGGATGACATTTTATCCGACCGTTGAGAAAATCGCTGGGGAATTTGGGCTGGCGATCCGCCCTGACTCGCGTCCTGAAGCGGGGCATTATTACCGCTCGGATCATTTCAGTCTTTCGCGCGTTGGGATTCCTTCGTTTTCCATAAGCCAGGGCAGAAAATTCAAGGATCATGATTTGGCGTGGGGTGAGGCGCAGGCCAAGGATTATGTGGACAATCATTACCATAAGCCTGCCGACGTGTTTCGCGAGGATTGGAATTTTGCTGGGTTGGCGAAGATGGCGAGTTTTGGATATGCGCTGGGGCAAGCGGCGGCGCAAGGCGGGGACATTCGTTGGTTGCCGGGGGATGAGTTTGAGAAAGCGTGGCAGAAGTACCAATCGGGGGCGATTGATACCGATGCGTTGTTTGCGGGGCATCCGGAACTTAAGATAGTCCACATTGAGCCCATCGTCTATCCACCTCTTGCGAGACAAGCCCAAGTCGTCGGCACTACGCTCGTCAGCGTCTTTATCGCCCAGGACGGTTCAGTAGAAAAAATCGATGATCGTGGCGGCCACCCACTTTTGCTTCAAGCAACTCGTGATGCGGTCCAATGGTGGAAGTTTCAGCCCGGAGACGAGCGAAGTTTTGTATTGAAATGTGAGTTTGGCTTAGCGGGGATAGGCGTCGATAAAACGCGGACCATTTTGGTAGTCGTGGAACCACTTCACATGAGGGTTGTTGTCCATCCAACTCCGCCTAATACTGCTATGTCTGTCGCAGTCAATCACTGAGGCAGATTTTACAATGGAAAACGGACCAAAAGAAGCTAGGGATACAACCGGTTCCTGATCGCTGGCGCTGATAACTGATTACTGATAACTTCACCGCGGCCAGACGCCGGCGGTGAAAGACTTGACCGTGGAGAAACCGAGGCGTTCGTAGAGGTGGACCGCGGTGTGATTTTCGGAGGTGACGGTCAGCGTTAATTCCTTGAATTTTTGGGCGCGCAGAGCGTCCGCTGCGGTCAGCATTAGCAGGCGGCCGAGGCCGTTGCCCTGGAAACCTGGCATGACACAGATTTGCGTGGTGTGGCCGACGCCGGGGGAAACTTCGCTGGTGAGGACTGCGCCCGCAAGATCCTCGCTCCCGGGATAGCGGAGAACGAAGGAGGCGTTGGGGACGAACTGGCCGCAGCCCGGCAGAAGAATGATGTTCTTCAGGAATTTCAGGGCGCCGTAGCGAGAGCGGTACTGATCGTTGATGTCGCCGTCCACATGATTGGCGTAGGCGAGAAAGATGAGCTTCGCGCATGCGTCGAAGTAGCGGTCATTCCAGCGTTCCAGGCGCAAACCGGAGTTGATGGCGGGCCCGGCATCCCTCTTTTTCAAGAGGTCGAAGAGCATGAATTGCCGGGTATAGAGGCGGAAACCCTGATCGCGAAGCGCGTCTTCCACCGGGCCGCCAAAGGGCATGAGCTGTGCTTCGATGCGATGCAATTGTGGCAGGGCGCGCATGGAGAAAAGCATCTCATCGAGGAGGCGCCGGCCGATGGGTTCCTGGTCATAGCTGGGGGAAACGTAAAGGCCGCCAATCAGACCTTTGTGCTCCTCCAAAACATAAAAGGCATAGCCCGCGGCGATGCCATGTTCAAAGGCGACACAGCCTGCGAGAGCGCGAGCTTCCAGGAAGCGCTTAATCAAATCCAGCGCGCTGCGATAGTCCCAGTGGAGTTCATCGCGCCAATGCCTGGCCTCCTCGTGGAGAAGGGGTTCGAGCTGGCGCACGGTTGTCTGGCGAAGGTCTACGATGTTCATGAGGTGGATGACGGGGCGCCCCCCAGCCCAGTTGCCATGATATCCGATTCGGTGCCGGGGCCGCCAAATACGAAGCCGCGGGCCGATACGAATCGGGCACATGGGAGTTAGATGAAAAAGGAGGGATGGGAAGCACATGTTAGGATGCGAATGAAGCCTGACAATGGCTGAATAACGGAAAAGAGGAAGCCGCCCAGCGGGCCGGCCCTAAAACCCAAACCCCATGTCGATCCTGTACGAACTGCGGTACCCAACTCGGTGGTACATGAAGCTGTTGACGGTGATCCTGGCGCTGGTGTTTTTTGCGCTGATCGCGACGGTGGTGATCTCCGGCGTACTGATCTACTGGATTGTGAAGCCGCAGCGCACGAGTTCCGAGATCAATATGGAGAGTTTTCCGGGGCGGCCAGATGAAATGGACTTCAGCGTGGCCGGGCTGGGCACCCGGAAGGGCTGGTTCTTCCCAGGATTGCGTGGCGCGCCGACGATCGTGTTGTTGCATGGCTATCAATCGAGCCGGGGCGAATTGCTTACGCTGGTTTCGGCGCTGCAGGATCACCAGTACAACGCGTTCGTATTCGATTTTGCGGCGCATGGGGCGAATGACGGCTTGACCACGTTCGGCTACAAAGAGTCCGACGAAGTCCGCGCCGCCATTGATACCCTGGCCACGCGCAATGACGTGGACCCGATGCGATTTGGATTGTGGGGCTACAACCTGGGCGCGTACTCCGCGCTGCGCGAGGCGGAAAAGGACAACCGCGTGCGCGCGCTGGTGCTGGATTCCGTCTACGACGTCCCGAAACAGATGGTGAAAATTGGCGTGGAGAAGACGGGAGTGGGCGGATTCCCGATGATGGTGCGCTCCGCGCAAACGAGCTTTGAGTGGCTGAACTACGCGTACAAAAGCGACCCGCCGCTTTCCAAGAACCTGAAGAAGCTTTCCGGCGTGCCAATCCTGTTTATTGGAGCGGCGGACGACCCGGAACTAGCCGCGATTACGCGTGAGATGTTTTTGAAGGCGGCCGAGCCGCGTGAAATGGCCGTCGTCGCACATGGGAACTTTGTGAATTTGTCGGATGAAGAGAAACGGGCGTATGAGAATCGCGTGGTGACGTTTTTCTTAGCGCGGCTGCCCATTACCAACATCGAGCCCGAGCCCGTGAAGCCCGCGCCCAAGGCTGTGGTCCCCAAGAGTGTTCCCGTCGAGCCTACGGCTCACTGAGTGGGCCAGTCCCCCGAGCAGCCAAACTAGTCGGTCAAGCTGATTGCCAATGCCACGGTGTGCGGAAGACGTGGTGATTCCTATTTAGAAGTCGGGCTACGGAACTCAGGGAAGACCCGGTACGCGAACCAACCTGTGGAGCCGAGTGCGATGGAATCTCTCGATCGTCCCCATGGCGCTTTGACCAGACTGGGGTCGCAATCCCTCATGGGGAGAAGCAAGAATCCTTTCCTTGGATTTTCTGGATCCCAGATTTGTATCTCGCGGTGTAGATAGAAGCTGAGGCCGAATTGCTGTCCCCTTTTCATGGATGCGACATAGAAATCGCTATCCGGGGACAGCAAGGGTTGAATCTGTTTGAGATTCAGGGCGAGCGATTTCCCGGAAGGGTCAGGCGTCAACCAGGGACGGGCGGTCACGTTGAACGAAGACACAAGAACGAGCACCGGGACGACGCAAAGTGGGGCCGTCCGACGCAGGGAGCCGTTGCGGCTTCCACGATTCGCCAGGAGCAGGGCCGCAAATCCAAACAGGAAGAACGTGAAAGCCGTTGAGAACATTTTCTCGGTCTGAATTGTTGAGGCAGCATAGGAACGGCCGAACCAAAGAAGTACGATGGCGCCCGGAAATCCCAGAAAACTGAAGCTGGCGCGAATCCAACGAAACGTCCTATTTCCCTCAGGGGTAGGTTCGGCACACGACCTGGCCAAGAGTAGGCCGATAGGGAGGATGGCGGGGAGGATGTAGCCGGGGAGCTTGGATTTGGAGACGGAGAAGAATACGAGGCAGAAAATAACCCAGGACAACGCAAGGAGAGTTGCGTCGGAGGGGCGTCGCCGCCAGGTGCTCAATGCTCCGAAGATGGCGGACCAGACTAGCGCCAGAGTCCAGGGAGTAAAGGCGATGAGTAACACAGGGACGTAAAACCAGAAGGGCTGGATGTGCTGGAATTCGGGAGTAAGGTAGCGCTTGAAGTTGTGTTCGATGATGAAGACGCGGAAGAAATCGGGATTGCGGCGGGAACAAAGAATGTACCAGGGGAGGGCGGTGAGGCAGAAACTGGCGATGGCTAGGGGATGAAGGCAGCGGAAGGCGTCGCGCCAGCGCCTGGTGAACGCGGCCCAAAACAATACTCCGCCGCCGGAAAGAACGATGGCTGCGGGGCCTTTGGCGAGCGTGGCGAGGCCGAGGAAAAAGCCGAAGAGGAACAAGCAGATTAAGAGCGTTAGACGCGTGGGTGTGTTCGTACACAGAAATGGTGCATAGCTTGGGAGACTGGCAATTGTTCTTTTTGTGCCAGTGCCGGTCGACTCGCTTACCTCAGGGGTTGAAACCCCAGAGGTTCGGGCTCCGTTTGGCACGGCTGAAGCCGTGCCCTCCCCAGAGCCATCCATAAAATTGCTTCTAGTGGTTGGAACGAGGCCCAGGATGATGGCGGCGAAGACCATGGCGATTGTGAGCGTGGCGGCGAAGGGCATGTCTGTCGCGGCAGCGTGGGAGAAGCCAATCATGCCGACCGTTGTGGGAAGAAGAAGGAGCAGCCACCGCGCGGTCCACGCGCCGTAAATACGCCAAGCCAACCAAGCCATGGCGAGGGTTGCCAGAAGCGCGGCCAATGCGCTTGGGAGGCGAGCGGTGGTCTCGCTGACGCCGAAAAGCTTGAAGCTGAGGGCTGCGGCCCAGTAATAGAGGACAGGCTTTTCGAACCACGGCTTGCCATAGAGGCGCGGAGTAACCCAGTCGCCGGACTCGGTCATGTCCCGTGCAATCCAGGCGTAGCGCGGCTCGTCGGGACCGACGAGGCCGATGACGCCGAGATTGTGGAAGTAGCAGAGATAGAGCGTGGCGAGGATGAGGACGGACCAGAATAGCCGGGCCGCCATCGAAAGCGGCTCGTCGTGCGGACCAGGGTAGTCAGTTTGTGTCACAGATCGTTGGCTCTACGATTCTAAGTGTATCTTGGAATGGCGGAGTTCGGTCATACTGGCGCGAAAGGATGGGACGACACTCAGCGCTGATGAAGGAATGGCTGCAATATGCGGTGGCGTGGAACCTGCTGAAGATGCTGGGCATCTTGCCGCGACCCATCGCGCGAAGCTTTGCCGCGGCGGTAGCGGGACTGCTGCTACTGGCAATGCCGAAGCTGCGCAAGACGGCGGAGTTTAATTTGAGGCTGGCGTTCCCGGATTGGACGGACCCGCAGCGCCGCAGCGTGATGCGCAAGATGGCGTGCAATTTGGGATGGATGGCCGCGGAGTTTGCGCGTTTCCCGAAGTACACGCGGGAAAATATCGAGCGGGTGGTCATCCTCGATGGACATGAGAATTTCCTGGCGGGGCAGAGCCGCGGAAAGGGCGTGCTCTACCTGACGGGGCACATTGGCGCGTGGGAACTATCTTCGTTTGCGCATGGACTGTATGGATTTCCGCTGCATTACATGGCGCGGCCGCTGGACAACGAGCGGCTGGACCGCATGGTGAATTACTACCGGGGGCTTTCGGGGAACCAGCCGATCTTCAAGAACGAATCGGCACGCGTGATGCTTCGCGTGCTGAAAGAAGCAGGAACGATCGGAATTTTGGCGGACCAGAACACCATGCCGGAGGAAGGGGTCTACGTGGATTTTTTTGGCAAGCCGGCATGCACAACGACGGGGATTGCACGCGTGGCGCTGCACACGGATGCGGCGGTGGTGCCCGGTTACGCCTACTGGGATGAAAACATCCGCAAATACCGGCTGCGGTTCGAGCCACCGATGGAACTGATCCGGACTGGAGATACCGAGCGCGATGTACTGGAAAATACGCGGCGGTTTACAAGAGTGATCGAGGAGATCATCCGGAAACACCCCGAACAGTGGGTGTGGGTGCACGCGAGGTGGAAGAACCGGCCGAAGGGCGAACCGCCGCTGTACGATTTTTTGTGAGGAATGGAATGAGCGCCAAGGTGATTCAGAAGCAGAGGAGAAGCAGGCGATGAAAAGCACAGCGAAGGATGTGGCGCAAGCCATTGGGGCAAGAGTGGAAGGTGACGCCTCGTTGGAATTGACGGGAGTGGCCGCGCCGGAGCGCGCAGGTTCGCACGATTTGATCTACGTGGAAACAGCGAAACATGCGGAACGCGCAGTTGCTTCGCAAGCAGCTTGCGTGGTGGCGGGGGAGGGAATTGCCTTGCCGGGAAAGACGGTGCTTCGAAGCGCGCAACCAAAAGTGGCATTTGCAAGGGCGGCGGCGTTGCTCCTGGAGCAGCGGCCCATTGCGAGCGGGATTCACCTGACGGCAATTATTGCGCCGCTGGCCCGTGTGGGAGCCAACGTAGGCATCGGGCCGTACGCGGTGATTGGCGAAGATGCTCACATTGGGGAGGGGACGCAGATTGGCGCGCACTGCGTCATCGGCGCGGGATGCTGGATTGGGGAAAATTGCCGGTTGCACCCGCGCGTGACGCTTTATGCGGGCGTGCGATTGGGAGGCCGGGTGGAGATTCACGCGGGAGCGGTTGTGGGCGCCGATGGATTCGGGTATGCGTTCGATGGAGAAAAATACTGGAAGTTCCCGCAGGCGGGGCTGGTTGAAATTGGCGATGATGTGGAGATTGGCGCGAATGCCACCGTGGATCGCGGCTCGCTGGACGACACGCGGATTGGCGCGGGCGTGAAGCTGGACAACCTGGTGCACGTGGGGCACAACGTACAAATCGGCGTGCACACAGTGGTTGCGGCGCAGACGGGCATCTCGGGTTCCAGCAAGCTGGGGCACCATGTGGTGTGCGGTGGACAGGTGGGCATCGCGGATCACTGCACGCTGGAGGATTGTTCCATTGCGGGTGCGCAGGCGGGGATTCCCACGGGGAAAACGATTCGCAGCGGGCAAACGGTTTGGGGAACGCCGGCGCGGCCGCTGGAGAAGTTCAAAGAGCAGTATGCGTGGTTCGCGCGGCTGCCGGAGTTGGCGGAACGCGTGAAGAAGTTAGAAGTTGAGCGGAAGGGATAGGCAGTAAGCCTTCGTTTTTGGGTTTTGCGCCTGCGGGAGGAAGAGAAGAGAAAAGCCGCAGGACTCGCAGACTCGCCCTGCGCTACAAGCACCGCAAGCGGCGCGGTCCTTCGGTCGGGATGACAATACTTGTTAATGGGGTGACGATGGGAACAGTTGGAGCAGCGATGGAGACGCGGTGGCGGCTGATTGTTGTGGGTGGGCAGACGCGCAACATCGGCAAGACACAATTGGTGTGTGACGTGATACGGGCGTTTCCAAAGACGCAGTGGATCGCGGGGAAGATCACCCAACATGGTCACGGGCTAAGCCCGGTGCACGGCGAAAGTCGCGATTATGCCCCGAGCGAACACGTTTGCGCGCTGGACTGGGAAACGCGTACGGATACAGGCACGGACAGCGCAAGGTTCCTGGCCGCGGGGGCACAACGCTCCTTTCTGTTGCGCACCGAGCAGGGTCACCTGGAGGAAGAGTTGCCGCTACTGCGAAAGGCTTTGCGTGAAGCGGCGCAGGAATCCGATGCGCAAGCCAATCAAGCGGTGATTGTGGAGAGCAATTCATTGATGCAGTTCGTCAAGCCATCGCTGTATTTCGCGGTAATTGACCCGCTGCGGGAGGACTTCAAGGAATCGGCGCAGGTAGCGCTGGACCGGGCGCACGCTCTGGTTTTGCGAGCGGAAACTCCGCCGGAGGGCTCGCCCGCGCGGCTCTGGATGCGCTTGCCAGCCAAGCTGCTGCAGGAGAAGCCGACGGTTTTGCAACGGGAAGGCGAAGGTTTGCCCGAACCATTAGAAGCCCTGGTACATCGAATCCTGGAGGGAGCGCCGGGGGTGGAGTTGTGACCGAGGTGACAACTTAGGGTTTGCGGCCCCGCATCTTAATCGTTGACCCTTTTTCCGGGGGCAGGGATAATAGACAAGGCAGGGACGCAGGGGTTATTGTTAACCAGCCGCCATTCGGAAGTGCAAGGCAATAGGGGAGTTAGCTGAGTTGCGGTTGGTGGATCACGGAATTAGCTGGGATTTCGCTCTAGGGGGAGCCGAAATGGGCTCGTATGTTCGATTGGGGGAGGAGTTACCGGTCGCGCCAGCGCCATCACCGTGGCGCCAAGAGAATTGGGCGGAACAGGTAGAAAAGGCCGTCGCCAACGGCGCGGAGTATCTCCTTTCCATGCAAGCAGAGGAAGGGTATTGGCACGGGGAGCTGGAAGCCGATACTACCCTGGAATCCGACTACATCTATTATTTGCACGTGCTGGGCAAGGCGGACCCCGAGCGGATCGCCAAGCTGGCTAACTATGTGCGGCGGAAACAGTTGCCCGATGGCGGCTGGCCGATCTATCCGGGAGGCTCCTCGGAGCTCAATGCCACTTCCAAAGCCTATTTTGCGCTGAAACTGGCGGGAGATTCTCCGGACGACGAGCACATGGTGAAGGCCCGCGCCAAGGTGCACGGCCTGGGCGGACTAGAACACACGAATTCTTATGTGCGGTTTTATCTGGCGCTGGTCGGCGCCGTGGGCTGGGAGCTTGTGCCGGCAATTCCACCGGAATTGATGCTCCTGCCGAGCTGGTTCTACTTCAATATTTACGAAATGTCATCCTGGACGCGTGGGATTGTGATTCCCATGGCCATATTGTCCACATTGCGTCCGGAATTCCGCTTGCCGGAGCACGCGCGGGTGGATGAACTGTTCAAGGACCCCACGCAGAAGACCGCGGCTTTTAACTGGAGCAAGCAGCTTCTTTCGTGGAAAAACCTGTTCCTGGCGCTGGACCGCGGGCTGAAGCTGTATGAGAAGTTTCCCTGGAAACCGCTGCGGCAGAAGGCCATTAAGGAAGCCAAGGAATGGATGCTGGAGCACATGGAGCGGACAGAGGGGCTCGCGGCAATCTATCCCTCGATGATGAACTCGATCTTTGCGTTGATGGCATTGGGGCATGGGCCGGAAGATCCTCTTACCTGGCGCGAGATCAAGGAATTTTCGCGATTTGAAATTGAAGATGGCGACACCATCCGGCTGCAGCCGTGCGTTTCTCCGGTCTGGGACACGTGCATTGCCATGGTCGCCCTGGAAGAAGCGGGTTTGCCCCCTGACCATCCGGCGCTGGTGAAGGCGGCGGAATGGACGCTGACCAAGCAGGTGCTGGGCAAAGGGGATTGGCAGATCAAGAACAAAGATGCCGAGCCGGGCGGCTGGGCCTTCGAGTTCCGCAATGACTTTTATCCCGATGTGGATGACACCGCGTTTGTGCTGATGGCGCTGCAGCGGGTGAAATTTTCCGACGAACAACGGATGGAAGGGGCGATGCGGCTCGGGATTCAGTGGCTGCTGAGCATGCAGAACCGCGATGGCGGGTGGGGCGCGTTTGATCGCGACAACAACCGGCAGATCCTGTGCAACATACCGTTCGCGGACCACAACGCGATGATCGATCCATCCACGGCGGATGTGACCGCGCGCGTGGTGGAATGCCTGGGGCGGTTTGGATGGCCCGGCGATCACCCAGTGATTCAGAAGGCCGTGCAGTTCCTGATGAAGGACCAGAGCACCGACGGATCCTGGTTCGGGCGCTGGGGCGTGAATTATGTGTATGGCACCAGCGGCGTGTTGCGCGCGATGGAGACGGTGTCGCTGACGGCGCAGGATTATTGCGCCCGCGCGGTTTCCTGGCTGCGGCAGGTGCAAAAGGTAGACGGAAGCTTCGGCGAGTCGCTGCACAGCTATGAAATGGTTTCCACCAAGGGGCAGGGAAACAGCACGCCATCGCAGACGGCCTGGGGATTAATCGGGCTGCTGGCGGGTTCGGACCCGCACGATCCGGCAATTACGCGCGCCGCCGAGTATCTGGTGCAGCAGCAGAATGACAATGGATCGTGGTGTGAAGAGGATTTCACAGGGACAGGCTTCCCGGGGGTTTTTTATTTGAAGTACCACCTCTATAAGAATTCATTTCCGGTGTATGCGCTGGCGCGTTACCGGAATCAAGCCAGCCGAGCTCAGGAATATTGCGCTGTTACGTTTGATCCAAGCGATTTTCGTGTGCGCAGCGGGATTTATTCCGCCCGGGCGCGCAGCGCTTCCTAAGCAACATAATGCGGTACCCCTTCCGCCTTGTTTTCGATTCCGCCAAACATCTCGCAACGCACAAATTGCGCGGCGACTGGAGATTCGCCGTGGTACTCAGCCTGGACCCGCTGGGAGGCTGTTCGGACGCGTGCGGCGGAGGGAGTTGCGTCAGTTGCGAGGCGAAAGCGCCGCGCCGGGAGCCGCTTAGCGTGCAGCAATGCCTGGCGGCGATGGACGAATGTGATACGCCCGTGGTGGCGATTTGCGGCGGCGAGCCGCTGGAATATCCGGAAATTGCGGCGCTGACGCGGGCGATTCTGGAGCGCGGAAAGCATCTTTTCCTATGTACGGACGGCACGCTGATACGGCGACGCTTGCACATGATCCCGCCGGTAACCAATTTTTTCTGGAACGTGAAACTGGATGGCACGGAAACCGTGCATGATGCACGCGCGGGAAAACCTGGGCAATTTGCGGAAGCCCTGGACGGGGTGAAAGCCGCGAAGAATGCAGGCTTTTTTGTGGTAGTGACCTCGACGGTGCATCCGGACAGCGACGTGCGTGACCTGGCCGCGCTTTATGGGAAGCTGCATGGCATGCACGTGGACGGCTATATGCTCGAGCCGGTGTATCTGCCCGGAAAGATTTGCCGGGACGGCAGCGCGAAATTCCACGCGGCGATGCACCGGCGATTCACGGAAATCAGCGAGGACCTGAGCGCGTATAATTTGCTTGTCTCTCCCATATACCTGGAGTATTTGCGCGGCGAACGAGAGTTGGATTGCAGCGTGTGGGGAAGCCCGGTGTATGGGCCTGGAGGCTGGTCGGGCCCCTGCTATCATCTCAACTACAGCCTCGAGAAGAGCTACAGGGCACTGCTGGAGAGTACACTTTGGGAAAACTTTGGCCGGGGGATGAACCCGCGGTGCGAGGCATGCTCGTGCCACGCCGGTTTTGAAACGGCGGCGCTGCTGGGAATGAATCGCAAGGCGGGCGACGCCTGGAAAATGCTGACTTGGCAATTCAGCGGCGGATTAGGCGAGAAGCGGAAAAGCGTGCGAAAGCCATGACAACACTGGTGACGGGGGCAGCGGGATTTCTGGGCAGCCATGTGGCGCGGCAATTGGTGGCGCGCGGCGAGGAAGTGCGCGTGCTGGTGCGGGCTTCGAGTAGCAACCGGGCGATCAGCGATTTGTCACTGGAATATGTAACGGGAGATTTGCGCGATGCGGCTTCACTGGAACGCGCGATGAACGGCGTGCAGCGCGTGTTTCACGTGGCGGCGGATTACCGCCTGTGGGCGAAGAGGTCGCAGGATATTTACGACTCGAACGTGGGCGGAACGAAGAATCTGCTGGAAGCCGCGAAGAAGGCGGGAATCGAGCAACTGATTTATACGAGCACGGTGGCGACGATTGCCGTGGAGCGGCCGGAACTGCCGAATGAATCCACCGAAGCCAAACTTGCGGAGATGATTGGGCACTATAAACGATCGAAATGGATGGCGGAGCAGGAAGCATTGAAGGCGGCGAAGGAAGGACTGCCGGTGATCGTGGCGATGCCGACCACGCCGGTGGGGCCGTGGGACTGGAAGCCGACACCGACGGGAAAGATTATTTTGGATTTTCTGAATGGCAAGATGCCGGGGTACGTGGAGACGGGGCTGAATTTCGTGGGCGTGGAGGAATGCGCGGCGGGGCACCTGCTGGTTTCAGAGAAGGGCAAGATTGGAGAGCGATACCTGCTGGGCGCGGAGAATTTGACGTTGAAGGAAGTGCTGGACACGCTGGCGCGGATAACGGGTTTGCCGGCGCCGGGGATGAAAATCCCACACGGGCTGGCGCTGGGTGTAGCCTACGTGAATAGCGCGTTTTCGCGATTGGTTGGAAAAGAGCCGGGGATTCCGGTGGAAGGCGTAAAGATTGCGCGGCACAAGATGTTTGTGGATGCTTCGCGGGCGCGGCGTGAATTGGGATTCCAGCCGGGACCGGTGGCGGGGGCGCTGGAGCGCGCGGTGCGATGGTATCAGGCGAATGGGTATGTGCGGGCAGGGCGGGTGAAGAAGATGAGGTACATGACGTAAAGGACGTGAAGGAAGTGAAGGAAACGAAGAAGTAATGAAGTAGCAAAGCAATGAGGTAATGAAGGTCGGATGAGGGTGCTGGTTACATTTGCGGTGGAAGCGGAGTTTGCGCCTTGGCGGCGGCGCCATGCCTTTAGGCTGAAGAAAAGTGTCCATGGGGGCCACCGTGGAGGCTCGGGTGTGTGGTACAGCAGCAAGATTGACGACCTGAGGCTCGACGTTTATTTGACCGGTGTTGGTTGGAAAGGCACAAGGGAATTTCCGCCTTCCTTGCTGAAAGAAAAGCCTGACTTGTGCATTAGTTCCGGATTGGCGGGTGGGTTGAAGCCGGAACTGAAGAGCGGGGAGATTGTTGTGGCGCGTGAAGCAATATTGGTGGACGGAGGGAAAAGATTCGGGAGCCGCCCTCTTCTCGTCCGTCTGGCAGAGGGAGCGGGCGCAACTTCCGTAAATTCCTTTCTTACGAACACCCAAATGGTTTGCCGGGCGCAGTCGAAGAAATCCATGGCCGAGTTGGGCGATGTGGTGGAAATGGAAAGCTTTCATGTTTTGATGAAGGCAAAGGAACAGCAAGTGCCGGGCGTTGCAGTTCGAGCAATCAGCGACACCGTAGAGGAGGATGTTCCATTGGATTTCGGTTGGTCCATCGGCGGAAACGGGCAAATCAGCTACGGAAAATTGTTGCTGCAAGTTGGAAGGCGCCCCCACAAAATTTCCGCCATGATCGGATTTGGCAAACGAAGCGAGAAAGCCGCCCAGAATCTCGCCGATTTTCTTGACAGATACATTGCGGCCGTTCGACAACGCTTTTTGAATTGGGGCTTGGAGACGGAAGAAGAGGCTGCGGCGCAATGAGCGGGGCCGGGATGGTGGTGGAACAGGTGAGGACGTTGGGACCGATACCGAAGACGATGCGGGCGGGCGTGTTTCGGGGCAAGGGCGTAGTGCGGGTGGAAGAAGTGCCTGTGCCGGAGGTGCGGGACCGCGAGGTGCTGATTAAGGTCGCGGCTTGCGGTGTGTGTGGCACGGACATCAAAAAGATTTTTCAGGGGTATGTGGAGCCGCCGCAGATCCTGGGGCATGAACTGGCAGGCACCGTTGTGGCGCTGGGACGCGGAGTGACGAAGTGGAAGCTGGGCGACCGCGTGATGAGTTTCCATCACGTTCCATGCGGCACGTGTTTTTATTGCAAGAACCGGCTTTTCTCGCAGTGCAAGCAGTACAAGACGACCGGCCTGACCGGAGGGTTTACGCCGAATGGCGGCGGATTTGGTGAATATGTGAAGGCGATGCCGTGGGTGGCGCAGCGCGGGATTGTGGCGCTGCCGGACGATGTAACGTTTGAAGAGGCTACGTTCATCGAACCAATCAATACCATCGTAAAGGCGGTGCAGAAGGCGCGCGTCACGGCGGGTGAAACGGTATTGATTGCGGGGTGCGGCCCCATCGGGCTGCAACTTCTGATGGTTGCCAAATACGAGGGGGCACGCATCTATACGAGTGACCCGATGGAGACGCGGAGAGAGAAAAGCATAAAGTTGGGAGCGCTTGAGTCTTTTGACCCCATAAGTGGTAAGCTTGTCGAAGAGTTGCACGCCCGTACCGAAGGACGGGGGGCAGACGCGGTTCTGGTGGCAGTTGCGCACCCGGCCGTGGTTGTCGATGCGCTGGCGGCGGCGCGACCCGGTGGGCGGATACTTCTGTTTGCCGCAAACGACCCTGTTACGAAGATTGAGTTTCCCGCCGCGGCAGTTGGGATTGACGAAAAAGAAATACTAGGCAGCTATAGCGCGGCCATGGACATCCAAGAGAGTGCAGCAGCACTGGTGTTGGGAAAGAAACTGCCGGTGATGGAAATCGTCACACACCGGTTCCCGCTGGGTAGAATCCAAGAGGGCTTGGAACTGGCGGCTAGGCCAACGGAGAAATCGCTGAAGGTCCTGATCACACACCAATGAGAGCAGCGTCGCCAAGAAAAAGCGAACTGGGGATCGAGGAAGTGTTGGCCCCAACGAAAATACTCGTGCCGTCCAAGATGACCGCGGCGGTGCTGTATGGGAGCGAGGATTTGCGCATCGAGCAGATCGATGTGCCGGCGCTATCTGCCGAAGAAGTGCTGCTGCGTGTGCGCCTGGCGTTGACCGATGGCACCGACCTGAAAGTCTGGAAACGCGGCTACCACGCGAAGATGATCCAACCCCCCGCGGTATTCGGCCACGAAGTGGTGGGCGAGATTGTGGCCATGGGCAAGCGCGTGGACGCCAAGTGGCGCCTGGGAGTGCGCGTGATTGCCGCCAACTCCGCGCCGTGCTTCCGCTGCTACCACTGCCGGCGTGGGCAGGAAAATCTTTGCGACGATCTGCTGTTTAATAACGGCGCGTACGCGGAATACATGCGCATCCCGGCACGCATCGTGCGAGAGAACATGTTGGAAGTGCCGCACTCGGTGGACGACCACAGCGCGGCGCTGGTGGAACCGCTGGCATGCGTGCTGCGCGGCATCCATGAGATGGAAGTGCGCACGGGCGATACGGGCGTGGTGATTGGCTGCGGTCCGATCGGATTGAAGTTTGTGCGCATGCTGTCGCGGCGGGGTGTACACGTGATTGCGCTGGCGCGGCGCGAGGCTCCCCTGGAAGTGGCGCGGAAGCTGGGCGCTGCCGTGACCATCAACGTTACGGAGGTGCCGGACGTCGTTGCCGCGGTGAAGGCGCATACGGACGAGCAGCGCGGGCCGGATTGTGTTGTGGAAGCTGCCGGGAATCCCGCGACCTGGCGGCAGGCGCTGGCCATGGTGCGGCGCGGCGGGGTGGTGAATTTCTTCAGCGGATTGCCGACGGATACGCGCGTGGAAATAGCACCGGCCGCGATTCACTATTCAGAGATCAAGATCATTTCACCGTTCCATCACACGCCGCGGTTTATCCGGGAAGCGATGGAAGCGATTCGGCGCGGGGATATCTCGGCGCATGATTTTGTCACGGAAGAAATCGGCCTGGAAGACCTGCCGCAGGCGTTTGAGCGGATGAAGGCGCGCAGCGGAGAGATCAAGCTGGCTGTGAGACCGTGAGTTGCGTGAATTGTGAATCGTGACTTGTGACTCGTGAAACCCGGATCCTCGATTGGTTTAGCCCACTTTGATCAAATGAATGAGGAAGCTCTTCGCTGATGCTGCGCCCAGGCGAACTTGAAATCGCTGCAAAACTGCCTGCGGATGGGTGTGCGCCCGCCGTGGCGCAAGCGTACACGCACTGGCTGGCGACGCATCACTACGAAAACTTCAACGTTGCTTCGTGGCTCCTGCCGAAAGAGCTTCACCAGCATTTCTACAACTTGTATGCGTATTGCCGGTGGGCGGACGATCTTGGCGATGAAATTCCGGAAAAAGAACGCGCGCTGGAATTGCTGGACTGGTGGGAGCGAGAGCTGGATGCCTGTTACGAGGGCAGACCCGCGCATCCGGTATTTGTCGCGCTGCGCGAAACGATAGTGGCCAAGGATGTGCCTAAGCAGCCGTTTGCGGATTTGTTGAAGGCGTTCCGCCAGGACCAGGTGGCGAAGCGCTACGGAACCTGGGAGGCGGTGCTGGATTATTGCGTGTATTCGGCGAATCCCGTCGGGCGATTGGTGCTGTATTTGTGCGGCTATCGGGATGAGCAGCGACAGAAGCTTTCCGATGCGACTTGCACGGCGCTGCAACTGGCGAATTTATGGCAGGACGTTTCGCGGGATTTGGAGAAGGGGCGCATCTATATACCGCTGGACAGGGCGGGGGCGCACGGCGTCAGCGAAAGCGACATCGTGGGGAGAAAATTCAACCAGCAATACGTGGCGCTGATGAAGGAATTGATTGCGCGAACGCGGGAATTGTTTGAGGAAGGGCTGCCGCTGTCGAAAAAGGTGCGAGGCAAATTGAGCGTGGATTTGGAGATGTTCAGCCGCGGCGGGCTGGCGGTGCTGGATGCGATAGAGAAGATGGGGTACGACACGCTGAACCGGCGGCCGAAAGTGAGCAAGGGGAAGCAAGTACGGCTGCTGGGGCGGACGATAGTGGCGCAGGTGTTCGAGCGGGGCGGAGAGAATCGCAGAGAAGGGTTTCCACGCGAGGGCGCGCGCTTTTCCGCTGCCGATGGGACAGCGCGGGAGATCGCCGCGTCTTATGCAAACTGCCATGCCATCGCCCGTGCGGCGCACAGCAACTTTTATCCGGCGTTTTTTCTACTGCCGAAGGCGAAGAGCGACGGAATTGTGGCGCTGTATGCGTTCATGCGCTTGATTGACGATGTATCCGATGAAGGTGCAAACCTGGCGGAAAAGCAGCGCGGGCTGGCGACGTGGCGGGCGGCGCTCGACGAGGCCGTGACCGGCAACTCTCAAGTATTTGATGGGACGGCAGTGATGCCGCTGCCGGGAGAACCTTGTAAAGGGGAAGAGGAAATATTGCCGGCCCTGGTTGACACTGTAAATCGTTACAGAATACCCACTCGGTATTTGCATGATCTGATTTCCGGCGCGGAAATGGATCTGACGATTCAGGCCTATCCCTCGTTTGAGCGGCTGAAAGAATATTGCTACCGCGTGGCAGGAACCGTTGGCCTGACGTGCACGCATATTTTTGGATTTCGCGACCCAAAGGCGCTGGAGCTTTCGGAGAAACTCGGGCTGGCGTTTCAGCTCACGAATATCATTCGGGATGTTCGGGAAGATTACATTTTGGGACGCGTGTATTTGCCGGACGAGGATTTGGCGCGCTACGGCGTGGCGAAAGCAGATTTTGGCAGGAACGAGGCCACTCTGGGTGCACATGAGCTGTTGCGGTTTGAGGCGGAACGGGCGTGGAAGTTGTACGAAGAAGGCGCGGGGCTGCTCAGCCTGATTGACGAGGACAGCCGGAGGACGTTGTGGCTGCTGGTGCATACCTACAGCGCGCTGCTGGCGCGGATTGAAGCCGCGGATTTTGCGGTTTTTGGGGAGCGCGTACGGCTCTCGAAATCGGAAAAGCTCAAATTGATTGCCAAGTCGCGTTTCGGGCGACCAACGGAAGAGAACATACTTGCAAAGCGTGATCGTGATCGGCGGGGGATTGGCAGGGCTGTCGGCGGGCATCGCGCTGGCTGAAGCTGGTTGGCGCGTCAGGCTCTTCGAGCAGCGGCCATTTCTGGGCGGCCGGGCAACGTCTTATGTGTTGCCCGACGGAGAGCACGTGGACAATTGCCAGCACGTGACGCTGGGATGCTGCACGAACCTGGAAGATTTCTACCGGCGCGTGGGCTCGGCGGACAAAATCAAATTCTTCGACCGGCTGCTGTTTCAAGACCCACAGGGCCGCACGGGCGAAATGCAGGCAGGGCTACTGCCCGCGCCGTTTCACATGCTGGGGTCGTTCGCGACATTCGCGCCGCTGACGCTGGCGGATAAATATTCCATCGGCCGCGCGATGATGGACATTCTGCGGAGCAAAGGAAAGCCGGCTGATCTTGAGGAAGCGGGCGGCATTTCGATGTTGGAATGGCTGCGGAGGCGCAAGCAGACGCGCGGCGCGATTGAGCGATTCTGGCGGGTTGTGCTGGTAAGCGCGCTGGACGAGGAACTGGACCGCACGGATGCGCGTTATGGCGTGGACGTTTTCTGGAAGGGATTCCTCTGCAACAGCAAGGGGTATCGCATGGGCGTTCCGGGAGTGCCGCTGGCGAAGTTGTATGACGGCTGCAAAGCGGAAATCGAACGGCGGGGCGGGGAAGTGAACCTGCGCGCGCCGCTGCGTGGCATTCGCCTGGCGGGCGGAGCGGTAAGCAATGTGGAATTCGATGGCGAACGACAGGAAAGCGCCGAGGCGTATGTTTTTGCCTTGCCACATCAAGCGCTTGGCGAACTTCTGCCGGAGGAGAGCAAACGGCTTGAGCCAATGCTCGCGAATCTGGGCAAGATTCAGGCTTCACCGATCACCGGCGTGCATTTCTGGTTTGATCGTGTGGTGATGCGCGAGCCTTTCGTTACGCTGCTGGAGACGACGACGCAGTGGATTTTCAACAAGACGGCTCTTTATGGCGACGCGAACGGCGGGTCCAAAGAAGCAGGGCAATACCTGCAGTTGGTGATCAGCGCATCGTATGATTTGTTGCAGAAACCGCGACAGGAGATCATTGACCTATGCCTGACGGAGGTCCGGCAGGCGTTGCCCGCCGCGCGTGAAGCGGTATTAACAAAGGCGACGGTGATCAAGGAAGCGGCGGCCACATTTTCGCCGCAACCTGGCGTGGACAAATGGCGTCCAACACAACAGACCTCGATCCGGGGAATGTTTCTGGCGGGAGATTGGACGGCGACGGGCTGGCCCGCAACGATGGAAGGCGCGGTGCGCAGCGGGTACCTGGCCGCTGAGGCGGCGCTACGAACAGCCGGCACGCCGAGGGCATTTCTTCAGGCGGATTTGCCACCGGATGGATTGGTGAAGTTGTTTACCTAGGGCGAGAGAGTAGCAGGGTCGCTCTGCCGGAACGCGCCAATGAAGCGTTCGCGGAGAGTGAAGACCCCGGTTGCGTGGTCCAGTGCCTGGTAGGTTTCGCAATGTGCGATTTTGAAGTTTTCGTAAGCGTTTTCGGAGTCCCAAAGGTCCATGGTGAAGTAGATTCTCGGGCGGGAGGTATCCTTTAGGAGGTAAGTCATCCGGTAGTGCGGGTCGCGTTGAAAGAGGCGGACCCAGTCGCCCTGGGCGCTATAGGCACTTTCAAACGCGGGCTCGCTTCCCGGCTTGACTTCGAACTCCCATAGGATTACAAACATAGATGTCCCATCTTCTGCCCTCGCTGTGTGGCATCCCAGGATAACTTCAAACGGGGAAGACTGGTGTGCCGGGCTAGGTAGCAATCCGATTGGATACATATCGGTATCAGCATCGTATTTGACCAGTGGTGTAAGCAATGGAAGTGACAGTCCGTCGAGGCTGACGGACGGAGGAATTTGTGGATCGTAAGTACGGCCATCGCGGCTATCGAGAATCGGAAAAGCAGGACAAGCACGATAAGAAGGATCGGCACGACCGCAAGCCGCCGCAGGGCGGCCCGCGCGGCGCAACCGATCATTTGGGCCCTCGTACACCGCGCATGGTGGGTACGGTTACGCGCGCACGCTGTTCCAACTGTGGTGCCGTGCTGGTAGCGGGCTTTGACCCCAACGGGCAATGCCCAAAATGCAATTCGGAACTCCATTGCTGCAAGCAGTGCCGTTTCTTTGATTCGGGCGCGCAATTTGAATGCACGCAGACCATTCCCGCGCGCATTTCCCCCAAAGACGCCAAGAACGAGTGCAAGCTGTATGAATTTCGCATGACGGTGGAGAAAGACACCGCGCCTACTTCTTACGCGCAACCCGCCCAAGTGCCCACCGAAGCTCCCTCCCCGGGACGTCCGCTCGATGCACGACAGGCATTTGAGAATCTCTTCAAGAAGTAGAACGCTTCGCTTTTTTGTCTGGCAGCGCCCCGAGAGGGAATAGCGTGGGCTCCGCGGGCATCTCACTGGCGATCTTTTCCAATTCTGGATAGTGCTGGCGCAAGGGCTCCGGCACCTTCACTTTCCCGCCTTTTAAAATGCTGATGAGCTGCAGCGCGTTGACCACTGCCTTGCCCTGGTAGTGATTGTTGGTGACTACGAACGTGCTGCGGGTGTGTTGATTGACGCTGCGGATGCGCGACACCCAGGGGTCGAGCTCTTCCTCGGAGTAGAGATAGTTGTAGCGTTCGTGGGCTGGCGTGGCGGGATTATCGCCGAACCAGGTGTCGTAGCGCCGCCCGTGCAGGCGAACGTAGCCGATGGGGGAAGTGCTTGCGGCGGATGGCTCGAGGGACCGGCCAATGATGGGCTGGTCAATATTGCAGAAGCCCACGTTGCGTTCACGCAAGAACGCCAGCGTTTCGTCCGTCTGCCAGGAGGCGTGGCGCAACTCGACGACGAGAGGGTAGTCGGCAAATCGTTTGAGCACAGCGGCCAGATAGCCCACGCTTTCCTTTGTACAGTGAAAGGAAAAAGGGAACTGCAGGAGCACCGCGCCCAACTTTTCCGCCTGGTGAAGCACGTCGAAGCCGGTGCGCACGGCTCGTTCGTCTTCCAGTGTTGCGGAAGGATCGTGGGTGAACTTCTGCCACAATTTTGCGGTGAAGAGAAAGGCTGGATTGGCGGCGACGCGCTCGACCCAGAGCGACGCGTGATCCGGGCGCAAGGGTTGGTAGAAGGAAGTGTTGATTTCGATGGTATCGAAGAACTCGGCGAGGTACGCGGCTTCGTGGAACCCCTTGGAGCGTCGCGTTGGATAGACGTAGCCCGACCAATCCGCATAGGACCAGCCCGCTGGCCCGACACGCACCCGCCCCTGCTCCCCGGTCTTATCCGTTTTCTTCATTGGACCTGCACCGCCAGCCGCTACCGCGCATTTCCGGCCGCTTCGTTAGCCTAGGAATATCCGGGGTAACTGTCAACGCGCAGAGTGACAAGCGGCATTGCGCGGCACCAAGCCGCCTGCTATGCTGCCATTGTCATGCGGTGCAGAATCTTGACTGCGTCGCGATCCTGCCAGATTCCGCGTTATCACCTACAGGTGCAACCATGAACGTTTCGATCAGCTACAAGCATGTCGATGCGCAACAAGCTGTCGCCAAGGAACTTATGCGTCGTCTGGACAAGTTGGGAAAACTCCTGAAAAGTTACCAGCCGGATTTGATCCAATTGCACGGGGTATTTACGAGGAATCAGAGAACCGAGGAGCAGTCCTGCTCCCTGACGCTCTCTCTTCCGTCAGGCACGCTACACGCCACAGGTAATGGAAGAAACGTGCTGGCAGGTTGCAAGAATGCGTTCAGTGACATTGAATCGCAAATCAAAAGACACCAGGCGCTGCTGCGGCGAGAGCACGAATGGAAACGCAAGCGCCGCAAACGGACTTAACTGAAATGGATGCGCTTTAAGGATGCTCGAATGAGTAGAGGGTGCGCCTCGGCAGGCGAGCAGACGATTTTCTGCGAGTTGCCCGCAGCGTTTCTCCATGCTCGATAGAGAAATGTGTTTCGCGCCGGAAGCCAATACAGCGTCGCGTGGAGCATGGTAAACTTAGAAGAACGTTTGCAAGCTACTCCGAGAATGAAGAATGAGCGGCGAGTGCCTCTTCTCTGAGTGAAGCCGCGCTCGTGGCGCTGCCTATCCCGCGGTGGGCGGGAGCGAGGGTTGACCAGTTCAGCGCCAAGCGAATGTAAAT
>Ga0074045_10001370_pt1 | contig 23573 bp, 18 predicted proteins | sample BogForMeECP23OM2_FD_94442 | JGI IMG/M metagenome (GOLD analysis project Ga0074045, IMG submission 94442) | Bog forest soil microbial communities from Calvert Island, British Columbia, Canada - Bog Forest MetaG ECP23OM2 | ecosystem: Environmental > Terrestrial > Soil > Wetlands ... | reverse complement strand
GGATTCGCCGGCGGACGCGGTCAAGTACTGGCGGCTGCTGTGCGAGGGCCACGAGTGCGTCTTCGGAAGCCGGTTCCTGCGCCGCGGCGACGTCGTGGACTACCCGAGGCTCAAGCTCTTCGTGAACCGCCTGGCGAACCTGTTCATCAGGGTCATGTTCAACATCCCCCTCAATGACACGACGAACGCGTTCAAGGCCTACCGGCGGACCGTGATCGAGGGCTGCAGGCCCTTCCTGGCGCCGCACTTCAACCTCACCGTCGAGCTGCCGCTCAAGGCGATCGTGCGGGGCTACACATGGACGGTCGTCCCGATAACCTGGCACAACCGCAAGCACGGCGTCGCCAAGCTGAAGATCAAGGAGATGGGCAGCCGCTACTTCTTCATCTGCATGTACGTCTGGCTCGAGAAGTACTTCAGCCGCGGCGACTACCGGCGCCGCGAGGACGGGCCGAGGGATGAGGGTGGCGCCAAGCACTGAGCCGCGCCCGACGACCCTGCCCGTTTCGGCCTTCGGGGTGGCGCCCGTCCGCCTTGTCCCACCGGCCGTCACCCACGGCGGGCGAGCCGTTTCCTCCGGGTTCTCCCGGCGTCCGGTGGGCGGATGCGGGCCGTTGTGGCTCGCGCCCGCGACGAACGGCATCGGGTTGACCGGGGATTCCGCCATCCATAGCGTCGAGGGTCGCCTGACCGCGCCTGGGCCGACCCCAAATACCCTTGTTTCCCGATGAAGGTTCGATTGGCTGGTCCCTTACCCTCACAATGATCTATCTCCTAGGAGGATCGGGATATGTCGGACGCGCCTACCAGGCGCTGTTCCGCCTGAGGGGCGTCCCGTTCCGAAGCCTGAGCCGCTCCGAGGTCGACTACACCGACCCCGGCGAGCTGCGCTCGGCCCTCCTCGGCGACCGGCCCGAATTCCTCGTCAACGCCGCGGGGTACACCGGCAAGCCGAATGTCGACGCATGCGAGCTGCACAAGGCGGAGTGCCTGCTGGGAAACGCCGTCCTGCCGGGCGTCGTCGCGCAGGCCTGCGAGGAGGCGGGCGTCCCGTGGGGCCACATCTCGTCGGGCTGCATCTACAGCGGCGACGGCCCCGGAGCGGGAGGCTTCACGGAGCGCGACAGCCCGAACTTCACGTTCCGCACCAACAACTGCTCGTTCTACAGCGGGACCAAGGGCCTCGGCGAGGAGGTGCTGGCCGGCCATCCCAACGTGTTCATCTGGCGCCTGCGCATCCCGTTCGACAGCGTGGACAACCCCCGGAACTACCTGTCGAAGCTCATGCGCTACCAGCGGCTGCTCGACGCTACGAACTCGATCTCGGAGCTGGACGAGTTCGCGCAGGCGACCCTCGCCTGCTGGAGCCGGCGTGTGCCCTTCGGCACGTACAACGTGACCAACCCCGGCAGGGTGACGACGCGCGAGGTCGTCGAGCTCATCCGCCGCTCGGGCGTCTGCGCGAAGAGGTACGAGTTCTTCGCGAGCGAGCAGGAGTTCATGGGAGCGGTGGCCAAGACCCCGCGCTCAAACTGCGTCCTCAGCTCCGAGAAGCTCGCCGGGGTCGGCATCCGCCTTACCGAGGTCCGCGAGGCGATAGAGCGCGACCTGAAGGCCTGGAGGAAGGCCGCGTGAGCGGGGGCGCCATGAACATCCTCGTCACGGGCGGCTGCGGGTTCATCGGGAGCAACTTCATCCGCTGGCTCCTGGCGGGCGGCGCGAAGGGCGCCCCGCGGGTCGTCAACCTGGACAAGCTCACGTACGCGGGCAACCCGGCGAACCTCGCGGACGCGGCCGGCGACGGCCGGTATGCCTTCGTCCGGGGCGACATCGGGGACGAGGCCCTGGTCGGCCGGCTGCTTTCCGAGCGCGGGATCGGCGCCGTCGTCAACTTCGCCGCCGAGAGCCACGTCGACAGGTCGATCGACTCGCCCGAGCCCTTCGTCGAGACAAACGTCCTCGGGACCCTGCGCCTCCTCAACGCCGCCAGGCGCCACTGGGAGGCGTCCGGGGGCGGAGCGAGGGAGAGTTTCCGGTTCCTGCACATATCCACCGACGAGGTCTATGGCTCGCTCGGGCCGGGCGACCCTTCGTCGACCGAGGCTTCCGCCTTCGCCCCCAACTCCCCCTACGCGGCCTCCAAGGCGGCCAGCGACCACCTGGTGCGCGCGTTCCGGCACACGTACGGGCTGCCGGTGCTGACCACCAACTGCTCGAACAACTACGGGCCGTACCAATTCCCCGAGAAGCTGTTCCCCCTGGTCATCCTCAACGCGCTCGACGGGCGGCCTCTTCCGGTCTACGGCGACGGAAGGCAGGTGCGCGACTGGCTCCATGTCGCGGACCACTGCCGGGCGATAGGCCTCGTCCTGGAGCGCGGGCGCCCGGGCGAGACCTACAACGTCGGCGGGCTCAACCAGAGGACCAACCTCGAGGCCGTGGGCCTCATATGCTCGCTCCTCGACAGGCAGGCGCCGCGCAAGGACGGCGGTCCCCACGCGGGGCTGATCGAGTTCGTCGCCGACCGGCCCGGCCACGACAGGCGGTACTCGATCGACTGCTCGAAGATCCAGCGCGAGCTAGGCTGGCGGCCGGCCGAGTCGTTCGAGACCGGCCTCGCCAAGACCGTCGACTGGTACCTCGCGAACCGCGCGTGGTGCGCCGAGATAACGGCGAAGCGCTACGCGCGGGAGCGCCTCGGCAGGACGGCCTAGCGCGGGCCCGACAAATCACCATGAATCGAAAAGGAATCATCCTCGCCGGCGGATCGGGAACGCGGCTGTACCCGCTTACGGTGGCGGTCAGCAAGCAGCTCATGCCGGTGTTCGACAAGCCGATGATCTACTACCCGCTGTCCTCGCTCATGCTCGCCGGCATCCGCGAGGTGCTCGTGATCTCGACCCCCGAGGACCTGCACCTCTTCAAGCGCCTCCTCGGGGACGGCTCGGACTTCGGCCTGAGGCTGTCCTACGCCGCGCAGCCTAGGCCCGAGGGGCTCGCGCAGGCCTTCATCATCGGCGCGGACTTCGTGGCCGGCTCTCCCAGCGTCCTAATCCTCGGCGACAACCTTTTCTACGGCAACGACCTCGCGAAGGCGTTCTCGGAGGCGGACCGCCGCAAAAAGGGCGCCACCATCTTCGGCTACCACGTCGCAAACCCATCCGCGTACGGGGTCGTGGAGTTCGCGGAGGACGGGCGCGTGATCTCCCTCGAGGAGAAGCCCCAGAAGCCGAAGTCGAACTACGCGGTGCCCGGGGTGTACTTCTACGACCGCCAGGTCGTCGACTACGCCCGCCGGCTCAAGCCCTCGAAGCGCGGCGAGCTGGAGATCACGGACCTGAACCGCCTCTACCTCGAGGCCGGCCACCTCCACGCCGAGATCCTGAGGCGCGGCATCGCCTGGCTCGACACGGGGACCCACGCGTCGCTCCTCGAGGCCGCGGAGTTCGTCCACGTCATCGAGAACAGGCAGGGGCTCAAGATCGCGTGCCTCGAGGAGATCGCCTGGCGCCAGGGCTGGATCGACAACGCCCGGCTTGAGGCGGACATCGCGAAGCTCGGCGACTCGGGCTACGCCCAATACCTGCGAAGGCTGCTTTCCGGGCAGTAGGAGGCCGGCACCCGTGGCAATGAGGAGCACCGGCACGCCGAGACTCAGCGTCATCACGCCGCTCTTCAACTGCCTGCATCACTCCAAGGCCATGGTCGAGAGCCTCCAGGCCTCGATCCCCCGCGGCCTCTCCCACGAGATCATCCTCGTCGACGACGGGAGCACGGACGGTACGCGCGAATGGCTTTCCGGCCTGGGGGAGCCCTTCCGCGTCATCGTGAACGAGCGCAACCTCGGGTTCGGGGCGGCGACAAACCGCGGCGCCGCGCAGGCGCGCGGCCGCGTCCTGGCGCTGCTCAACAACGACCTCGTGCTCGCGCGCGGGTGGCTCCAGCCCATGCTGGGCGCCCTCGGGGCCCTCGGGCGGCGCGCCGGCGTGGTCGGCAACGTCCAGTTCAACGCGGAATCGCTCGAGCTGGATCACGCGGGGATCGCCATCAACCTGAAGGGGAAGCCCGAGCACGACCACAGGCCGCCCTCCCTCGCCTGCCTGCTCCTGCGGCCGCGGCGCAGGGCGGTGGCCGTCACCGGGGCCTGCGTCGTCGTCAGGCGCGACACGTGGGTCCGGCTCGGCGGGTTCGACGAGGTGTTCTTCAACGGGTGCGAGGACGTCGACCTGTGCCTGCGCGCGCGAAAGGCCGGGCTCAGAAACTGCGTCGCCCTGCGCAGCCGGGTCCTGCACCACGTGAGCGCCTCGCCTGGGCGCAAGCGCCGCGACGAGGAGAACACGCGGATCCTGGTCGAGCGCTGGCGCGACGAGCTGGCCCGGCTCGCAAGCCGCGAGTTCACGTGGCTGCATTTCTGCAAGGTGGTCCGGGAGCCCCGCGACTTCCCCGATCCCGTCGACGCCTGGCGGATGGTCTTCTTCATGCTGGGCCTCTCGGGCCGCCCCCCGGAGGTCACCCTCGCGCAGGCCAACGCCGCCATCGACCTAGAGCTCGCGCGCTGGCGCGGAATGTCGTCCCATTGACCATGCCGACCCACCCGCGCACATCGCCCTTCGGCGGCGCCTTCCACAGGCGCTTCACCCGGTTCTCGGGACTCTACTTCGACGAGTTCTCCTCCGACACGGCCTGGATCCGCGAGGAGGCCGTCATCCGGCTGCCGGCGATGGAGGGCGTCGACTCCCTGGTCATCACGGGCGACTTCCGCCCCCATCCCGAAGTGCGCGGGCTCGAGGCCGGCTTTCCGACGCTCGAGGTACTGGTCAACGGCCGGAGCAAGCGCTCCGTGTCCTCGCGCGAGCCCGGCCCCTGGGAGGCGCGGGTGGAGCTTGACGCGGCGTCCTCGAAGGTCGGCTCGACCCTCTGCCTGCGCCTGCACGGGGTCGCGCTGACCAACGCCCTCGCCTGGCTCGGGCGCGTGACCGGCCTCGGGGCTTTCCAGAGGTTCCGGATGCAGTGCCGCAACCGCCAGCTGAGGATCTCCAGGATCGCGTCGGGGAGCGGCGAGGTGGTCTACGATTTCTCGAGGCGCGAGAGCCCGTACTCCGTCGCGTTCGCGCGCACGCACGCCCGGACCGGGATGAACATCGTCGGGTTCTTCACCGCCGACCTCGGCATCGGCGAGTCGGCCCGCTGCATGGCGCGGGCGGCGGACGCGGCCTCGATCGCGACCTGCCTTGTCCCTCTCAAACTCAACTGCCGGAACCGCCTCGGCGACACCACCTACGAAAGCCGCCTCCAGGACACTAACCCGCACGGCGTCAATGTCTTCCACATCGACCCGCCCGTTGCGCGCGACATCGACCACCACCACGGCGAGGCGTTCCGCGAGGGGAAATACAACATCGGCTACTTTGCCTGGGAGCTTCCCGAGTTCCCGGACGCCTGGATGCCCGCCCTCGACTACTTCGACGAGGTCTGGTGCCCGAGCGGCTTCGTGCGGGAGTCGGTCTCCCTCAAGACGCCCCTGCCTGTCCTCACCATGGCGCACGCGATCGGGTTCGAGCGGCCCCGGGAGGGGGTTGAAAGGATCCGCGCGCGGCTGCGGCTGCCCGCGGAGCCGTTCCTGTTCCTGTGCCTTTTCGATCTGAATTCGTACTCCGCCCGCAAGAATCCCAAGGCGGCGATCGAGGCCTTCCGCAGGTCGGGCCTCGCCGGGGACGACGCCGCCCTTGTCATCAAGGTGCAGAACGGCGACGCGAACGCCGCGGAATACGCGGCGATCGCCGAGGGAGTCCGGGATCTCCCGGGCACGGTCCTGATCGGCGAGACCCTGTCGCGGGCGGACATATACGCCCTCGAGGCCGCGTGCGACTGCCTCATCTCGCTGCACCGCTCCGAGGGGTTCGGGCTGGCCGTGGCCGAGGCCATGTACCTCGGCAAGCCCGTCATCGCCACGGGCTGGTCGGCCACCTCCGAGTACCTCGACGCCGAGAACGGGTTCCCGGTGCGCTTCTCCCTGGTCGAGCTGGGCCAGAACCACGGTCCCTACTCCAAGGGGTCAATTTGGGCCGAGCCCGACCCCTCACACGCCGCCGAGCTGATGCGCATGGTCGTCGCCGACCCAAAGAACGCCGCGCGGATCGGGTCGGCGGCGCGCCGCACGATCGAGGCGCGCTTCTCGCCGTCAGTTATCGGCGCCCGCTACCGCCGCCGCCTGGAGACGATCGCCAGCCTCTAGCCCGGATATTTCGTGAAATAAGTATCGCGTAGCATGTAAGTCTTTGTTAAATGAGGTGTTGCAGACAATTGACAGGGCTTGAGCGATGCAGAAAAACTCACGGAAAACAACCGAGTTCCCTGGCTCAAAGCACCGGGTGGATGTCCCGGCTTGTCGGTCCAGCTTTTGCGACATTGAAATCGTGGCTCCGTCGCGCAGGCTCGCCTGACCTGCCAGTGCGGGGCCTACATGCATGATTCCGCCGGGGCCAGTACTAAAGCCGGCCTCCCATACGATCAGAACGCCGGCATGGGCGCCCTGCATAGGGGCCAACCGGCCCGCCATGGGCGCTCGGGTTCGGCCCCCACACCCAGTCACAGTCCGATGATTGCCGTCAGATGCCGGGTGATCGGGTCGCACGAGGCCGATCGATGATGCGCCCGCCGGACTTATTCCAGCGAATGTTGTGGTATCTCTCCATCCCGGCCCTGGCATCCGTCCCCGCGTCCATGGCGTCGACAAGCGGCCCGGCGCCGCTCGACGCCGCGGCTCTGGGAGCCTATTCGGCGCGGATCGAGGCTGAGTTGCGGGGAAACATCCTGCCGTTCTGGATGAAGTACACCCCCGACCCCGCCCACGGCGGGTTCTTCGGGGAGGTCAGCGCCGACCTGGTCGTCCAGAGGGAGGCGCCGCACGGAGCCGTCGCCACCACGCGGATTCTCTGGACCTTTGCCGCGGCCTACGAGCGCTACCGCGATCCGCAATACCTGGGCATGGCCCGCCTGGCGTACGACGACCTGACGAATCATTTCTGGGACCGGACGAGCGGAGGGCTGTACTGGTCCGTGGCGGCCAACGGGGCGCCGTCCGACGCGAGCAAGGAGATCTACATCCAGGCCTTTGGAGTCCTGGGCCTGAGCGAGCTATACCGGGCCACCGGGGAGCCGGCCGCCCTTGAGCGGGCCATCGAGCTGTACCGCATGATCGAGGTGCACGCCCGCGACCACAGGCATGGCGGTTACTTCGAGGAGTTCACGCGCGATTGGCGCCTCGAGACCGACCTGAGCCACTCGCTCTTGGGCGCCGAGGCCCTCAAGTCCCAGAATGTCCATCTGCACCTTCTCGAGGCGTACACAAACCTCCTGCGAGTCTGGCCCGACCCGGCGCTGCGCCGGGACCTGCGCGATCTCGCCGAGGTGCTGCTCGCGCACATCTACGATACCCGGAGGCATCATCTGCGGCTGTTCCTCGATCCCGACTGGACACCCCGGTCGCAGGACAGGTCGTTCGGCCACGACATCGAGTTTGCGTGGCTCTTCTGCGAGGCCGCGAACGCGCTGGGGGAGCCCGCCTTGATCGCTCGCAGCCGGACGATGGCGGTCGAGATCGCGCGAACGACGCTCGCCGAGGGCGTCGACGCCGATGGCGCCCTGTTCAACAAGGCGGGGCCCTCCGGGATAACGGACCGGAGCAAGGAATGGTGGCCGCAGGCCGAAGCGGCCGTCGGGTTTGTCAATGCCTTTCAGATCAGCGGCGACCCGGCGTTCCTCCGGGCGTCGCTGCGCACGTGGGACTTCATCGACACTTGGTTGGTCGATCGTCAGAACGGCGGCTGGTTTCGCAGCGTGACCGCTGACGGCAGGCGCTCTCTGGACCCCAAGGTGAGCATCTGGAATTGCCCCTACCACAACGGCCGGGCCTGCATGGAATTGGTCGTGCGCCTTAAGGACGCGGCCACCCATCTGCGCGGGGACGAAGGGGCGCCGGGCACTTGATGTCCGGAATCCCCGGGGTGCTCCCGGGGTCGGCCCCCGCCCCCTAGGGGGCGGGCCTCGGGACGAGCAGCGCGGCCGCGAGCGCCAGCGCCATAAGCGCGAGCGCCACGCCGCACAGGACGAGCGCCGTCGAGAATCCCCGGGGCCAGTACGAGAATGTGACCTCGTAGGTTCCGGGGGCGTCGACGTAGACGCCCTTGAACGCGTGATTGATCCTCAGGCACGGCACCCGCGCCCCGTTCACCGTCGCCCGGAAGCCCCCCGGCTCGTAGGCCTCGCCGAGGACGATGAAGCCGGGGCCGGTCGCCGAGACCGTGAAGGAGGTGGTGTTGGCCGTGAGCCTGTAGTCGGTGGCGGGCCTGACCCGGCCCGCGCCCGGGCTGTCCGACACCGGCGCCGGCGGCTCGAGCCGCCTCCAGTCGCCTTCAGTCATGGCGGCGAAGGGCCGCCCGTCGGCGGACCTGATCAGAGAGCACAGCTGGGCGGGATCCCTGTACAGCACCGCGCGGTCGGTGAAGAAGGCGCGCGGCCAGGCCGACGCGCTCTCGTAGGCGTCCATGTCCAGGGACAGGATGTGCGCCACGAGCCTCTCCGGCGGCGCCTGGAACTGGCGGTAGCCGACATAGAAGCGCACGTTCAGGAAATCGAGCACCGGCTTGAGCCTCGGAAGCTCGCGCACGCTCACGATGTAGCGCCAGTCCCACACGCGCTCGAAGCCCGCCGCGTCCATGAGCTCCCTGTAGAGGGGGTTCACAAGCGCGTCCGGCCCCGAGATGCCCTCGAGGCCGTAGGCGGCCGACCAGCCGGGCAGGAAATCGTCGTCAAAGCCCGCCACCCTGAACGGCGAGGTCGCCCGCGCCCGGATCGCTTCGATGGCCGGGGAGGCCGCCTGAAGGTCGACGCGGCCGGTCGGCTCCTGGACGTAGTCGGGGAATCCCGCCCCGACGTGGAGCCCCATGCGCCAGTGGAGGACTCCGAACGCGAGCGCGCCCGAGATGAGCAGCGCCGGGCTCATGGAGCCGCGCCGGCGCGCGCGCTGGATCGCCCACAGGAGCGCCGCCGAGGCGCCGATCAGGCAGCACGCGTAGCCGTAGACGAACGGCCGGACCCCTATCATCGTGCCCCACGTCCTGTCCCAGAAGGCGCCCCGCACCACCGCCTGCGCCGTGCCGAGGCAGGCCGCGACGAGGGCCACCAGGAGGCACATGACCGCGACGGCGTCCCTGCGGCCGTCGTCCGAGCCCAGCCGCCCGAAGGCCTCCCGCCAGCCGATGGAGGCCAGCACGCAGAAGTCGATCACGAGGGCGCAGGAGAAGGTGTTGTCGATGTGCAGGACCCGGCCCAGGAGCGGAATCCGGGCGACCATCCCGGGCGGCACCACGCCGAACGCGAGGGCGAGCGCGGGCAGGCTGGAAAGGAAGAGCGCGGCGCAGCGCCGGTCGGCCGCCAGGGCGCGCCACCGCACGGCGGCCCAGAGGAGGCCGACGAGCACGAGGAAGTTGCACGACGGGTTCAGGACCCCCGACTCGCCCTGGAACGGCCGGTAGAAGGCCTCGTCGAAGAGCCCGGCGATCATCCCCGGCTGGAGCTGGAAGGCGAACGGGCTGTTGTAGCTCGTGTACGAATGGCCCAGCTGCCGCAGGAAGGTGAGCCAGACCGGCGCGCCGAGCATGAGGAAGAGGGCGCCGGCGCCAAGCGCGCCGCCGAGGAGGCGCAGCCGCTCCCGGAGCGGCCGCCCGTCGGCGAGAAGGACGCACACTCCCGTGAAGTTCATCGAAAGGATGAGCACGTAGGCCTCCTTCACCGTGCCGCTGTTCATCTCGGCCCAGTTGGCGCCTATCAGGGCCGCGAGCCAGGCGGCGGCGGCCCTCGCCGACCCGGCGCCGGCGCAGCGGAGCCAGCAGTACAGGATCCACGGCGCGTAGCACAGGCTGAACACCGCAGGGTGGTTCAGCCGGTAGAGGAAGAAGCCCAGGAACGGGGCCGAGCCCGCGACCAGCAGAGACGCCGGCAGGTGCCGGCAGGAGCGCCACGCGCACAGGCCGACGCCCCAGGCGAGGAGCAGCTTCGCAACGAGGAACTTGAGGTCCCAGGCCCAGGAGGCCCCGTCGGCCAGGATGGGCAGCAGGTTGAGCGGGTCGCCGAAGCACGACTGGCCCTGGCCCAGCAGGGGCGAGCCCGCCGAGTCGTAGCGGTTCCAGAGCGGCAGCTCGCCGTCGCGCAGGAGGGACCGGCGCTCCACCATCGAGAGCGGCAGGTGGTGCCAAAGGAGCGCGCCGACATCGGACTTGTGGGGATCGCCCACCTCGACGCTCTGGAAGCCCGGTATCCAGGGGCTCTGGCCGTAGAGGAGCTCCACCCCGAGGCTGGGGGTCACGATGCTCCTTCCCAAGAAGATGACCGGGTAGTTGGCCGCGATTGTCGCGAGGAGCGCGGCCGCCAGGAGGGCCCGGCCGGGGCGCGCCTGGGCCGCGCCCCAGAGCGCAGCCGCGCGCCCGGAAAGGCGGGCGGACTGCCGGCCGGCCGCCCATCCGAAGGCCAGGAGGCACCCGAGGAGCCCCGCGAAGACGAGGGCCGCGCCGGCCCACCACGCGGGCCGGGGTATGTAAAGGGGGCCCGCCAGCTCGATCGCGAGCTGCGGGTCCAGGCCGCCCGGGGCCGTCTCGATGAGGAGCCTTGCGCCATCGGTCCGGAGCGACTTGATCTGGTTCCGCCCGCGGAACTGCTGCGGCGGGAACGAGGCTATGGTCCCGCCGGCCCCGTCGACGATGCGCGCGCCGCTCACGACCATCCGGGCCTCCCGGTCCAGCGGGTCGAACCGCAGCCTGCTGATCGCTCCGCTCGGCAGCGGGAAGCGGAGCAGGCGCGGATGGCCGGCCTCGATAGCCTGAAGCGACGAGTCGCGCTCGTTCAGGTCCCGGCCGACGTCGTAGTACAGCTGCACGAGCCCCGACCGGTCGGACTCCGCCCGGATCTCGAACGAGCATGCGCTGCCACGGGAACGCCCCCAGGGTTCGGAGGCCGCGGCGAACGCGAGGGCGGCCGCGAGGCACGCGGCGACGCCCGGGAGGTTCAGGCTGCGGTGCATCGAGGGGCGCGCGGCTCGTCGTTTCCGCCGGCGGCCCGGGGCCGTCCGGCGCTCATCCCGCGGCGGGTCCCGCCACGGCGGGCGCCCGCGGGCCGGCCGCGTAGGCCCCGCGGACGGAATCGCGCAGGAGGACGACCAGGGTGAATGCCGCGAGGGCGGTCCCCACGGGCAGCACGACGCAGTTCAGGCAGGCGACCAGGAGCGAGACCGCGAGGAGCCTCCTGCGGCGGATGAGAAGCGCCGAGACGAGGTCGCAGGCCCCGACCACGGCGAGCACCGTCCCGGAGACCACGTAGAACCACTTGAAGGTCTCGAGGAACTGCCCCATCGAGACGCTGTAGCCCAGATGGCCCTTCTTCGGCGAGATCTCCACGAAGGCGTTGTGCATGCGCAGGTAGTGCCAGATGAGGAACCCGATCCCGGCAGCGCACAGGCCGGCCATGGCAAGGTGGAGCGTCGAGAGGAGCCTGAGACTTCGCTCGTCGGCCCTTGCCGTGTCGGGGGTTGCTGGTGACGTCTCGGTCATTTTCCGTCTTCGATCCCGGCCGCTGGCGGAGCATTCGGGGATGGGTTCTTCGGGTGTCGTGCTGCCTTGGAATCCACTCTGGAGGACCGGCATGCGGAACCAAGGTAAAACCGTCGGTCCGGAGGCGGCGCCGGCGCCCCTAGCGGCGCTTGCGCGCGATGTAGGTCAGGCTCTCAATGCCCTCCTGCCCGTCGTTCTCGACGGACAGGACCTGCGCGCCGGCCTCCGCGAGGCAGCCGAGGACCTCGCCCCTCGCCACGGCGTACATCTGCATCTTTGGCGAGCCCGGGAACCAGCCCGGGTGGTGGTAGCGCACGTAGCGCTTGACGCGCATCCAGACGGTCGGCGGCCAGAACGAGAAGCGCAGGCGCTCGGGCGGATCGCCCGCGGGCACGCTGGCCGGCACCTGGACAAGCAGGGCGCCGCCGGGGGCGAGGACGCGGACGAACTCGCGCAGGTAGCGCTTCGTGTAGCGCGGGTCGACGTGCTGAAGCGTGATGCGGCTCAGGACCAGGTCGAAGGCACCGTCCGGGAAGCTCCCCAGGTCCGGCCGGGGGTTGTGCACGAAGCTCACCCTGGCGTCGCGGTTGTGCTCGCGCGCAAGCTCCACCATCCGTCCCGAGATGTCGACCCCGGTCACGCGCTCGAAGTGCCGCGCCAGGCCCTGCGTCAGCCGGCCTGCGCCGCAGCCGAAGTCGAGGGCGCTGCGCGTCATGAGCGCAGGCTCATGGAGGCGGATCCGGGCCATGTCGCTGTCGACCTCCGCGACGCCGGTCTGGAAGAACTCGTCGATGTCCCAGCGGTTGCCCTGCTTGGCCGACTCGGTCAGGACGGCGAAATAGGGGTCCCCCCCCGCGAGGGCGTCCCAGTGGCGGCGCAGCTGCCGGAGATTCATCGGGCTACTGCCTCCTCTCCACGTCGATCTCGAGGCCCCTCAGGCTGAAGCTCAGCCTGCGCGGGTCGTTGTTGCCGGCAAACGCGGGCGGCCGGTCGCTCCTGAACCTGAGGACGGTGTCGCCCGGCGCCAGCACGATGCCCGAAAGCCTCACCTTGACGGCGTCCCCGGCGGGGAGCATCCCCTTCCAGAGGACGCGCTCGCCCAGCATGACGACGGCCGCCCGCTCGTCCACGGAGCGCAGCCTGAACCGAATGTCGGCGACGAGGGTGAAGGGCTGCGGGTTGCGGATCGCCACCGTGGAGTCGCCCATGCTCCAGCGCCAGAACTCCCACCGCGACTTCTCCGGGCGCCACCAGTTGCGCTCGCCGTAGAACGCGGCGACCGAGCTGCCGTCCTTCGGGTTTATCCGCAGGGCGTTCGGCCCATCGACGACGAAGCTCTCCCTTCCCGGCGGCTTGAAGATGTCGGGCGAGCCGAGGATCCCCAGGTTCCCGACGACCAGCAGCAGCGGCCACCATCCCCTGCGCGGGACCAGGATGTTGAAGGCGAGCGTCATCGGCAGGAGCACGCGCGCCGCCGCGGACGGGTAGTTCTCCCAGACGGCGGTCCCGAGGAAGATCATGAGCACGGCGTAGGAGGCCCCCAGGCGCCACCAGTGGTCGCGCCAGCGGTGGCGGCAGACGAAGAAGAAGAACTGCGCGAGCAGGCCGGCCATGACCAACAGGTCGAACTTGGCGACCGACGGGTAGCCCTCCGCGATCAGCTGCGAGACCGACTGCTGGAGCTTCTCGGCGAGGGCGGAGAACGGGGCCGCGAAGTTGCGCGAGTCGCCCAGGTCGTCCCCGTGGCCGAGCCAGAGCCTTAGGCAGAGCGTCCACGCGGCGAGCGGCAGGACCACAAGCGCCGTCCGGCCGAGCCAGGGGGCCCATGTCGCGGGCCTGCGGAGCTCGGGCGGGTCCATCCCCGCCGCCCCAAGGACGTTGGTGTCCTTGCCGAGGCCGGAGATCCCGAGGACCGCCGCGGCGAGCCAGGGGCGCCTCGACTCGACGAGCGCCATCCCGAGGGCCAGGAGGAGGAGGCTCGGCCCGTCCAGGAGGGAGCGCGCCACGCTGAAGATGAGGCCGAACGAGAAGAGCACAGCCGCCCAGCGGGCGCAGTTGCCCCAGTTGACGGGCGGAAGCCACCGGAAGAGGAGCGCCGCAAGGAGGAACCAGCAGACGACGTTCTCGAGCGCGAAGACGTTGAGGACGCGCACAGGATCGCCGCCCCCGAGCACCCACGCCGCCAGCGGGAACAGGATACGCCGGGCGCGGTAGCGCAGCCCGTCGACCGCCCTGTTGAGGAGCGGGTCTCGCGGATTCGGCCGAAGCGCGATTTGGGCGTAGTACTGGGAGTCATACCCCACCGAGTCGGGCGCCTCGTAGTGGTTCACCGCCTTGAGCTCGGGCAGGTACGTCTTGTGCTGCTTCTCGCCGAACTGGATCAGGTAGGTGAACCCGAGCTCGGGCAGGTAGAAGAAGCCGAGGTTCCAGGCGAAGATCCCGGCGACCGCGCCGCACGCAAGCCACCGCAACAGCTTGGCGCGATCCGAGAGAAATGATTTGAGTCCGCCCACGAAAAGAGGACAAACCACTCTTCCCCCAGTTTCAAAGCAAGTATGGATTTTCCCACAGCCATGACGACGCCGGCCCGCCCGCCGTGGCGGCGCGCCGCGGTCGCCGTGGCGGCCGTGCTGGTCGCCCTCTACGCGGTTCTCCTGGTCCGGCACGTGGGCGCGGTCGCGGGCGGCTCCGACTCGTCGGGCTACCTGAACCACGCGCGGCTGCTCGCCGCGGGCCGGATCCACGTCCAGCCGCGCACGATCGCCGGGCTGGCCCAGGCCGGCCTTCCGACGTTCCTGTACGTCCCCCTGGGCTTCAAGCCGGCGTGGAACGGCGACGGCCTCGTCCCCACCTACCCCACGGGATTCGCGCTCTTCGTCGTGGCGCTTAAGCCGCTCGCCGGCTGGAGGCACGCGGGCGACGCGGTCATCATCCTTCATTCGATCGCCGGGCTGCTCGCGACGTTCCTGCTCTGCCGCGTCCTGGGCATGGGCCGGCGGTGGGCGGCGGTGGCTGCGGCGATAGTGGGGCTGAGCCCGCTCTATCTGTTCATGTCGCTCCAGGCGATGAGCGACGTCCCGTCGCTTGTCTGGACGACGGCGGCGGTGGTTGCGGCGCTCAAGAGCCGCGAGCGCGCCCCGTGGGCGCTGGCCGCGGGCGCGGCGATGGCGGTCGACGTCCTGCTGCGCCCGACCAACGTCCTCGCCTTCCTCCCGGTGGGGATCGCGCTCGGGCTCTCGCCAAGGCGCTGGATCCTGCTCGTCATCGGGGGCCTCCCGGGCGCCGTCTTCTTCGCCGCGCACAGCGTGGCGGCCTACGGCAGCTTCGCGACGACCGGCTACGGGGACAACACCCTCTCGTTCCTCGCAAGGTACGTGCCGGGGACCCTCCTTCACTACGCCCGCTGGCTGCCGGTCCTGTTCACGCCGCTCGCCGTCCTCGCCCTGGGCCTGCCGTGGGCGGGCGAGGCCGGGGCGCGCACAAAGTGGATCCTGGCGACGTGGGTGATCGCCTTCGCGGCCTTCTACTCGGCCTACCAGTGCACCCACGAGACGTGGTGGTACCTGCGATTCCTCCTGCCCGCGGCCCCGGCCCTGGTCGCCGCAAGCCTCCTCGTTCTCCGGTCGATTCTTTCGCGGGCGGCCGGCTGGATCGACCCGGGCCGCTCGCTGCCGGCCCTGGCCGCCCTCCTCGCCCTGGTGGCATGCTTCTCCAGCCGGCAGATCCGCGACCTCAACGCGCTCAGCATCGGAGAGGGCGAGCTCAAGTACGGCCGCCTTGCGGGCTGGCTCCAGAGGAACGCGCCGCCCGATTCCGTGTTCCTCGCGATGCAGGCGAGCGGCGCGCTGTTCTACTACACGCACTTCACCTTCATCCGCTGGGACATGCTGGACAAGGGCAGCGTCGGCAGGGTCGAGGCCGCGATCCGGGGCTCCAACAGGCCCCTTTACGCCGTCCTCTTCCCCTTCGAGGTGGAGCAAACGGGCGGACTTGAAAAGTTGATGCCCGGGCGCTGGCAGGAGGTCGGCAGGGTGGAGGACGTGACGATCTGGCGGCGCGACTTTGGCGCGGCCCAACACTGACCATCCGGTGCCGGCTCCCCTCCTCCTGGACCTGTCCCACACGAGCCATACGAGGGCCCGGACGGGGGTTCAGCGCGTCGCCCGCGCACTGCGCCGCGCCCTGGGGGCGAGGGCGCAGGCCGTCTGCTTCGACCCGTTCTATGGCGGGTGGCGCCCTCTCGAGGACTGGGAGGAGGAGAACCTCTCGGCCGCGGGCGCCTCCCCCCGCCGCGCCGCGCGCTGGCCGCTCGCAGCGCGGATCCGCGGGCGGCTTCGGCGCTGGCGCGGCCGGCCCGTCCCCCTGGCCGCCCCGCCGCCCGCCCCGGCCGGCGCGGCGGCGGGCGTAATCGCCCCCGAGATCTTCTCGCCCGCCGTGGCGGCGGCCCTCCCGGACCTATTCGCCGCCACGTGCGGCCCGCGGGTCGCCCTCTTCCACGACGCGATCGCCCTGCGGTTTCCCGAGCTGACGCCCCGTGCGACGGTCGCGCGCTTCCCGGGCTATCTGCGCGAGCTGCTGGCCTTCGACGGGGTCGCGGCGGTCTCGGAGGCGTCCCGCGACTCGCTGGTGGGCTACTGGGACTGGCTCGGGGTGCCCAGGAGGCCCGTCGTGGCCGCCATTCCGCTCGGCCTCGACGCCCCGGGCCCCGCCGGCCTGGCGGCCGGCGGGGCGCCGACCGTCCTATGCGTGGGAAGCATCGAGGCCAGGAAGAACCACGTGGCGCTCCTCGAAGCGTGCGAGTCGCTTTGGTCGCGGGGCCTCGCCTTCCGGCTGCGCCTTGTCGGGCTCGCCAACCTGGAGACCGGCGGGCCCGCGCTAAGGCGCCTGGGACGGCTCCGGGAAGCGGGCCGGGACGTCGTCTGCGAAGGGGCGCAGGGCGACGAGGAGCTCGACGCGGCCTACCGCGAGTGCGCGTTCACAGTCTATCCGTCGCTGGCCGAGGGCTTCGGGCTGCCCGTCGCCGAGAGCCTTGCGCGAGGCAAGCCGTGCATCTGCAGGACGGACGGCGCGCTTGGCGAGGTCGCCCGAGGCGGCGGCTGCCTGGGCCTCGGGGCCGCGGGGGCGGCGGAGATCGCGGCCGCCGTCGCCCGGCTTCTAGAGTCGCCGGCCGATCTTTCCTCCCTGGCGGAGGCCGCGAGGGCCCGCCGGTTCAGGACCTGGGACGAATACGCCGGCGAGCTTCTGGCATGGATGGGCTCCCTCCGGCGGGGCGCCTGACGGCGGGCGGCGCCGGGCGCGCCGCCCCCGTTATGCCCGCCGCAGGGCCCCCTGTTTGCAATTGCAATGTCCGGACCCGGGCTTAGCGTTCAACCGCACATGGCGATCACCTTATTCCTGAACAAGAAGAAGCCAATCCTGGGGCGCTGCGTGGACGACTATTCGACCAAGATGCGCCTGCGGTATGCGCCGTTCTACCACGCGATGGACGCCCAGAAGGGCACCACCATCCGTTTGGACGGGCGCGAGATGATCATGCTCTCGAGCAACGACTATCTCGGCCTGTCCTTCCACCCGAAGGTGGTGGAGGCGGGGCGGGCCGCGCTGCTCAAGTGGGGCACGAGCACGACCGGCGCCAGGCCGTCGAACGGCTCGCGAACCTACCACCTTGAGCTGGAACAGAGGATGGCGGCGTTTCTCGGGCGCGAGGCCTGCCATATCCATGCCGCGGGCTACCTGTCGTGCCTGGCCAGCGTCGCGGCGTTCGCCCAGAAGGGCGATGTCATCCTCGCCGACAAGAACGTTCATTCCTGCCTCTGGGACGGCATCCGGCTGTCGAACGCCACCGTCGAGCGGTTCTCCCACAACAACCCCGACGACCTCAGGGAAGTGATCGCGACCGCCAACCCCCAGGCTCCCAAGATGCTGGTCATCGAGGGCGTCTACTCGATGGAGGGCCACATCGCCCGCCTCCCCGAGCTCGCCGAGATCGCCGAGGAGCACGGCTGCTTCACGGTCCTGGACGACGCGCACGGCTTCGGGGTCCTCGGCCGCCAGGGCCGCGGGACTGTCGATCATTTCGGGCTGAACGACAGCGTCGACGTGATCTGCGGAAGCCTGTCGAAGTCGCTCGCGAGCACGGGCGGGTTCGTGGCCGCCTCGAAGGACGTCGTCGAGTTCCTGCGCACCCATTCAAAGCAGACGATATTCAGCGCGGCGATAAGCCCGAGCCAGGCGGCGTGCGCCCAGGCCTCGCTCGAGATCATGCAGTCGGAGCCCGACCACCTCGAGAAGCTCTGGTCGAACACGAAGAAGTACCGCGCCATGCTCAAGGGCCTCGGGTTTGACACCTGGGACAGCGAGACCCCGGCTGTGCCGATCGTCCTCGGCTCGAAGGAGCGCGTCTATCCGTTCTGGAAGGCCCTGCTAGAGAAGGGCATATTCACGGTGATGGCGACGTCGCCGGCCGTGCCGGCGGGCAAGGACCTGATCCGCACCGCCGTCTCGGCGATGCACACCGACGAGCAGCTAGACGAGATAGCGGCCGCGATGGCGTACGCCGCCAAGAAACTTTAGTTATCCGCGGCGCCGGACGGGCACGTAGGCCCAGCACACGAGGGATCCGCCGGCCGACGCGACCCGGAGCCTCCTGCGCCGGTAGAGCTCCGGCACCCCCTCCCATCGGTCCGCGCAGGCAAGCTGGCCCCCGGTTAGCACGAGCACCCCGCCCGCTGTCCTGGAGGCCCTGTCGGCCACGATCCCAAAGTACCGGCCCAGGAAGCGGGCCCTCCGCCACCCCGCGAGGACTGCCGGCTCCCACGGGATCCTGCGCCCGAACAGCCTCTTCTGGCGAAGGGGCGACAGCAGCGTCCCGTAGGCGAAGACCCGGTGCATGGACGGTCGGCCGCCCGGCCTAGGCAAGCGCCTCCCGGAGCGCGCGGGCGGCCCCCGCCCACGTCGGCAGCGGCCGCGCCCGCGCCTCCGAGGCGAGGCGCGCGCGGTGCCCGGGGTCGGTCAGCATCCGTCGCAGGGCGCCCGTCCACCCGGCTAGGTCGTTCGAGGCCACGACCTCGCAGCCCCCGGCCGAGGCGTTCTCGAGGAACGGGGCTATCCCGCTGCACACGCAGGGCACGCCGAGCCAGAGCGACTCGAGGAGCGGCAGGCCGCAGCCCTCGGCGAAAGAGGCGAGCGCCGTCGAGCGGGCCGAGCGCACCAGGCTGGCGAGCGCGGCGTCGTCCATGCGGGAGTGGTGCCTGAGGCCCGGCCAGTCCGCCCGCATGGCCTCCACCCTTGCAGCGATCGGTCTTCCGAAGTGCGGGTTCACGCGCCCCACAAGGTGCAGCTCCATCTCGAGTCCCTCCCGCCGGAGCTCCCCGCACGCGTCGAGGAGCGCCGTCTGGTTCTTCCTCGGCTCCAGGATCCCCACAGAGACGATCCGCGCCGGCCCGGAGGCGTCCGCGCCGGCCGCCGCCTCGCGCGGCAGTCCGTCCCAGTCAGCCCCGAGCGCCAGGATCTCGACCGGGGGCGGGCTCGCGATCCCCTGCCACCTCCAGAAGCCAAGGAGCTCGTCGCGGCTGGCCGCCGACACGGCCCACACGCGGTCGAAGCGCGCGAGCAGCTTCATGTACGACGGATGGCGCTCGACGCTCCTTGGCCAGGTCGTGGCCGGGTGCTTGATGGGGATGGCGTCGTGGTACAGGGCCGCCAGCCTGCAGGGGCGCCGCTCGAGGAATTCCGTGAAACCGGGCCGCTCGGCCTCCGAGAAGAGCTCGGGAGTGAGCACCCAGTCGGCGGGGCCCGGGGCCGTCCGCATCGCCGGCCAGCTGGCGGGCGCCGCCGCGTCGCCCAGCTCGGCCCTGAGGCGCCTGCTCACCCTCGCGAGCCCGGAGGCGTGGCGCCATGCCGAAACCTCGGTGACGTCGAAGAATATCATGCGGCCGCGGCGGCCTCGAGCCGCTCCAGGAGACGGTCGGTGTTGGTGCGGACGTCGAAGTTGGCCTCGACCCACCGGCGCGCCGCGTGCCTAAGCGAATCGCAGTAGGCGTCGTCGCAGGAGAGCCTGCGCAGCGCCGCGACCCATGCCTCTGGCTTGTCCACGGGAAGCACGACCCCCGTCGCGCCGTCGCTGACCGCCTCCGTCGTCCCGGCCGCCGGCGAGGTGACGACGGGCACGCCCGCGGCCATCGCCTCGGCGATCGCGTTGGGGAGCCCGTCCCGGTCGCCGCTCGGCGCGACGACCCCCGTGTGCAGGAGCACGTCCGACCACTCCAGGTGCCCCCAGACCTCGTGCGGCGGGACCTGGCCCACGAACGTGACCTTCTCGGCCACGCCCAGGTGCCCGGCTAGCTTCTCGAGCCTCGGCCTGAGCGGGCCGTCGCCGACGACGCGCGCGCAGAAGTCCACGCCCTGCGCCTTGAGCGCGGCGTAGATGCGCAGCTGCCGGTCGAGCCCCTTCTTCTCCACGAGCCTGGCGATCGAGAGCACGTTCAGGGGCACGCGCGACGAGCGCAGGGGCTTGAGCGCCGGGAGCCGCTCCAGTCCGCTTCGGATGCACAGGACCCTGTCCGCCGGGATTCCGCGGGCGATGAGGGCGTTGCGGGCGAGCTCGGTCGAGGTGTGGACGAACACGGCGACCTCGAGCTTCTCCTTCAGCCACCAGTCGCCCCCGTTCTCGAACACGTCGTAGGCGTGCGCCCCTGCCGTGAACCGGTAGCCGTCCATCCGCCACAGGAGCCAGGCCGCCGTCGCCGGCGCCCCGCTCCACGCCGCGTGGACCAGCCCGGGCGGGTTCCGGCGGAACGAGCGCGCGTACACGCACGCGAATCCAGCGCCGAGCATGTTTTCCCAGAAGTTTATCCACGAGGGGGCGCGGCGCGTGGCGAGCCCCCTGAGCAGCTGGCCCATGATGTCCGGCTTCCGCCACGTCTCGTACGGGATCAGCCAGAACAGCTCGAGGAGCCTCCACTTGTTGAAGCTCTCCACCTCTATCCCCCGGAAGGCGCCCCCTCCCCCCCACATCGAGTGGATCCTCAGGCGGGTCCCCTTCGCCCGCAGCGCCGCTATCTCCCGCTGGAGGAACATCTCGGTCGACTTGGGGAAGGTCGTGAACAGGTAGGTGACTGCGAGCGGGCGGGTGTTCAATTCCGGGGGACTTTAGACCGCAGGACGCCCCGCCGGAAAGACTCTTTGTCGGCCCCGGAGGGCCCCGCCCCGCGTCACAGGACCCCGCTGAACGGCGCGAAGGAGTGCTGGCGGAACGGCTGGCGCGTGGGCTTCTCCTCCGAGACGCCCGCCGCGAGGCCGACCAGCTCGTCGACCAGGATCGTCGGGTCCTCCTCGTAGCGCAGCCTGAGGAAGTTGTCGCGCATGCGGATGTAGGCGTTCGGGTCGCTGAACCACGAGCCGATGATCCGCTCGAAGTCGTCGCCGCCCTGGATCATGTCCGTGGCGGCCCCGTTTCGCAGGTACTTCCAAGTGAGCTCCTCCTGGGGCATGATCCCGCCGGACGCGTTGAAGATGATCGGGCACTTGAAGTGGAGGGCCTTGGCGCAGGTCGTCGTCCCGCCGCGGGTGACGATCACGTCGCTCACCTGCATGAGCAGGTGCACGATCTCCGAGTAGCCGTCGATGTAGCAGTTGAACTCGGGATGGCTCGCGCGCCAGTGGACGAGGTCGTTGAAGGCCTGCTTGTTTCGGCCGCAGATCACGATCACCTGGCAGTGGTCGGCCCACTTGACGAGCGTAGGAAGGAGCTCGAAGTGGTTGTTGGCCCCGTTGACGCCCGTCGCCAGGAAGACGGTGAAGAGGTCCGGGCGCAGCCCGAGGTTCTCCTCCCGGAAGGTCCCTCGGTCGTGCGGCGCCACGACCTCGAAGTGCGCGCGCGGGTGCATGAGGTAGCCGCGCACGCGCGCCTTCTCGCGGGGGATACCCTTCTTGACGGCGTAGTCCTGCGCCGTCGGCGTCCGCGAGAAGTACATGTCGACCGACGGCTCGATCCAGTTGCGCGAGTATCCCCAGCCCCCCGAGAACTCGCCGCAGTAGGTGGCGCACATGACGTTGTCGGGCCCGAGAATCTTGCGGGCCAGCTGGAAGTACCCCCGGTTGAGGCAGTCGTGGACGCTGAGCACCAGGTGGGGCCGGTATTCCTTGAGCACGTCGATGTAGTAGCGCCTGCCGATCGAGACGGTCTCCTTGTTCAGGATGCTCTCCAGCTCAACGAACGCGTAGTACGCCTTGTGGACCCAGGGTGCGCTCGTCTGGATCTTGTTGTAGAAATTGACGCAGGCGCTGTAGAAGACGGACGACTTCTCGAGCATCTGCTCGATCCGCACGTCGACGTCGTGCCTGTAGAGGAGGAAGCACCAGTCGGCGAACGCCTCGGCGCGCGCGTCGTGCCCGCCGCCGGTGCTCGACGTCAGTACGAGGATTCGGATCTTGGACATGTTCGGTCGTGAGGGTGCCTAGAGGCCGTAATAGCGGGCTATGCCCCAGCGCACCCACGAGGCGGGCGCGAGGCGCGCCAGGAGCGGCGCGACGCGCGCCTGGAAGGCCGAGCCGGAGCGGACGACGCCGCTCCGGTTCGCGAGGAGAGCCCGGCGCAGGTCGAGCGCCGCCTGCTCCGGCGCCGGCGACCCGGCGGACACGCGCTCGATCGCGGCCCTTGCGCGCCGCGTGCGTTCGGTGGGGGGATCCTTCAGCATGGAAAGGTTGAATTCGGTCTGGTATTCCCCTGGGCGGAAATCGATCACGATAATGCCTGAGCCGCGCGCCTCAAGCATCAAGCTTTCGCTTAGCGCCGACAGGGCCGCCTTGGCCATGTTGTAGCCGCTCATGAACGGGATGGGCAGCTCGGCGGCGATCGAGGAGACGTGGACAAGGCATCCGCGGTTGCGGCTCTTCATCTGGCGCAGCGCGGAGTGGCTCAGCTCGAGGACGGTCCCGAGCATGCCGTCGAGCTGGGAGCGCCAGACCGCAGGCCCGGTGGCCGCGAACTCCCCGAAGACGCCGTAGCCGGCATTGTTGACAAAGATGTCGAAGCCCCCGCCCGCCTCGGAAGACGCGCCCTCGAGGGCGCGCGCTGCGCCAGGGCAGTCGGCGAGGTCGAGCGCCACCGGGAGGAAGGCCCCGGGGTGGGATGCGCACAGTTCTGCGAGGCGGGCCGGGTCCCTCGAGCTGCCCCAGACGCGGACGCCGTCGGCCAGGAGCATACGGGCGAACGCCAGGCCGAGGCCCTTGCTCGCACCGGACACGAAAGCGGTCGCGTGGCGCTGGCCGAGTCGGCTCATCCGGGCGCCCTTAGGACGAGCGCGACGTTGGCCCCGCCGAATCCGCTGCTGTTCTTCAGCACGGTTCGCGGGCCGCCCGGGAGCGTCGTTCGCACGATGTTGAGCCCCTCGCAGGCGGGATCGATTTGGGAGATGTGCGCCGAGCCCGGGACGAAGCCCCCGCGCATCGCCAGCGCGCAGAAGCCGGTCTCCATCACCCCGGCGAGCGAGAGGCCGTGGCCGGTCAGGGCCTTCGTGCTGCTTATCGCGGGCCGGGACCCGTCCGCCCCGAAGACCGACCTCAGGGCCCGCGCCTCGGAGACGTCGCCGATCAGCGTGGACGTGGCGTGCGCGTTCACGTAGTCGACCTCGCCCGGCCCCACGCGGGCCGATGCCAGCGCGTTCTCCATCGCCAGGCGCGATCCCGCCCCGTCGGGGTGTGATATCGCGACGTTGTAGCCGTCGGAGGCCTGCCCCCACCCCAGGACCTCGCAGTAGGGGGCCACGCCCCGGCGGGCCACCTCGTCCTCGCTCTCGAGGACCGCGACCGCGCCGCCGCCGGTCCCGACGAATCCGTCCCGCGCGACGTCGAACGGGCGGGAGGCGAGCGCGGGGTCGGCCTGGAGCGAGAGGGTCCTCATGCCCGCGAAGGGCAGGATCGCATCCCTGTTGCCGTCCTCGCCCCCGACGACGAACATGCGCCTCTGGC
>Ga0074045_10001369_pt1 | contig 23575 bp, 12 predicted proteins | sample BogForMeECP23OM2_FD_94442 | JGI IMG/M metagenome (GOLD analysis project Ga0074045, IMG submission 94442) | Bog forest soil microbial communities from Calvert Island, British Columbia, Canada - Bog Forest MetaG ECP23OM2 | ecosystem: Environmental > Terrestrial > Soil > Wetlands ... | reverse complement strand
TGCGATGCACGAGTACTTTGCCGATGCATTCGCGTGCCACGACCAGGACGGGGCGGGCGTAAAATTCGCGCGGCAGCCTTCGCGATTCAGTCATCGCGATTTTTACTGTAGCAGTGGAAAGCAGGGCAATTCGGACGTCAGAGTGTAGCTGTACTTTCGTCCGCGCCACGTAAAGTCGCCTTGCGCGGCGCCGAAAACCTCCCTCACGGCGGCAGATTTCCGGCTGTCCTCGAGGCTGCCGGACTGGACCGGAGTGTAGGCGAGAAAGTGGCTGGATCCCGCCGCGAGAGCAGGCTCGAGGGGCGGTTGGAAATCAAGCTTGGCGATTCCCGGCTTGGGCGCCCAGCCGTCAGGCGGGCCATCCTTGGCTCTCACGAAAGTCCAGCGCGGCGCGGAGCCGTTTGCGATCAGCGTCCATTGGCGGCTCTGGATGGAGCCGTGGTTATTTCGGAGCTCTTCGACACCGGGCGTGGCCATGGAAAGTTGATCGCAATATTCCTGCGGTTCTTCGTTGGGAAGGCTCACGTCTCTTCGTAGCGCGGTCTGCTGTTCGGCGTAGGCCGCCATTTGTTGCTCAGCCGTGGGATTCGGAGGAGCGGGTTTGACCGCAGAATGGAAGCATCCGACAGACGCGAAGGTCAGGCATCCCACGATGAGCGACAGAACGGCTGCGTGCAGGGGACGCTGAGATACGCGCGCTGCGCCGGCTGAAAAGCGGGGAATCATACCTGAGAGGTTTGCTCGATCTGGGGCAACGAAGTCAATGGCGAAGTGCGCTTGTATTGGCGGGCGATGTTCGCGAGGAGTCCATGGCGGATTCAATTGACAGTCTGCAGGCCAGTACCTAGACTCGCATCAGAGCGGGTGTAATTCAGTGGTAGAATGCCAGCTTCCCAAGCTGGACGTCGCCGGTTCGACCCCGGTCGCCCGCTCCACCAATTTTTTTAAGAACCATATGGTTGATGACGATCTCCGAGTCGAGCTTTCAGCGCATCATGCTACGAGAGGCCGTTGAGTCTTTACAAGCGCGCGTCGAACCGGCTGATCGCTTCACAGCATGCTTGTGATGAACAGCCTATAATGGAGGTTCCACGATGCGTACACTATGGTCATCTGAGTGAGTGACGGGTCCGGTGCGCAAAACGGTGGTGCAAAACCTAGTAGCCTATGCGATAGCGGCCGCAATCGTATGCTACGCTGCACGCGGCGTCTCCTGGAGGCAGGTGGCCGGCGCCGGAAGTCACGCGACGCTGTGGATTTTTGTCATCGCCAGCCTGGGCGGTTTTCTATGCTGGTTTATCGGCGAAACAGTCTTGTATTCCCGCTTGTTCAGCTATTTTCACGGGCGGACCACAACGGTCGAACTGCTTCCGACCATGGCCGCCGTCTATTTCCTTCAGATTGTGAACTCCTATGTCGCAAGCGGCGCGTTTGTGCTTTTTCTGCACGCGCGCAAGCGTGTGCCCTGGATAATGGGCGGATGCACCTTGCTGTTCCAAGGCTACCTGGACGCCATGCTGCTGGCCGCATTGTCGCTCCTGGCGATCGCTCTCGTGCCGACGTCACCGATTCGGCTGGGTCTCAACTACGCCGCAGGCGTGCTGGGCGCGAGCTGTCTCATCGCTTCGTTTTGGCTCTTATGGGGAGCGCGGCTCCGGACCGGCAATTGGCTCCGATGGATCTACGAACGGCCCTCGATGGCGAGTTTCCGCATGGCGCGGCCGCCGCATTACATCAAGCTCTTCGCCATCAGGTTTCTTATCGTCCTGGGAGCGGGTTTCGCGCTCTACGGACAGTTCATCAGCTTTCATATCGGGGTCCCGCTCATGCAGACGTTGGCACTGACGCCATTCATTGTGGCAATCGGGAATTCGCCCTTGTCACCAGGTGGAATCGGAACGACTCAGTTGGTCTTCACCCTGGCGTTTGCCCGGTTTGCCGGCAAGGACGATTTGTTTGCGCTGTCCCTGGCCGTAACCGCCTTCAACCTCGCGGTCCGTATACCGATGGGACTAGCGATGGGTGCACCACTCGTGGCAGAAGCAGTCGAGATCGAAAGCGAATTAGTGACCAAGCGCAAGGTCGGAGAGCTATGACTTTCATGCGTTGGCAGAAGAGAAGCGTCGCCATGTTTCTAGGGCTGGCATTGTCGAGTGTGGCTCTGATGTCTCATGCTGCGGACGATCAAGAGATGCGGCAGACCGTGGAACGGGTAGCGCGTCTCTTCAGCAGCAAGTCCAGCATCGCTACGGTGAAAATGCAGATCACCAATGAAGATGGACAACGCGATATCTCGATGAAGATCTGGTCGCTCGGAGAGAAGATTCTTGTCCGCATCACCAGTCCTCAAGACGAAGCAGGCACCGCCATCCTGAAAGAAGGCAGCGACATCTGGTACTATCTTCCCAAGTCGAATCGCACGGTTAAAATTCCGCCTTCGATGGCAATGAACTCGTGGATGGGAAGCGACTTCACTATTGATGACCTGGTAAAGGAAACTTTCCTGACGCGCGATTACTCCATCAGCAGCTTTTTCAAAGGACAGCGCGGCGGCATCGCGGTCGATGAATATACTTTGACACCGAAGCCGGATGCGGCGGTGGTGTGGGGGAAAATTATTTTGCAGATTCGCAAAGCCGACGCCGTGCCCACGTGGCAGGGTTTCTATGATGAGGACGGGCAGTTGGTCCGAGAGCTTACCTTTTCTGACTACAAGCCAACGAGCGGCAGGCTCATTCCTACGCGACTCGTCATGCGGCGGGCAGACAAGGCTGGTGCGCAGACGACGATCGAGTACGAAGATGTCGCATTCGATGTGCCGATCAGCGAGGAAACGTTTTCGCTGCCCAACCTGAAGTGATGAGCGCACGGCTCCTACAGCTCGCATGGCGCAATCTGTGGCGCAATCCTCGTCGTACTTTCATCACGATGGCCGCCATAGCGTTTGGCTATGTCATGCTGTTGTTCGTTGCGTGCCTGATGGCCGGCCTGAGATGGCAGATGATCGAGAACGGTACTTGCCTTGTCATGTCCCAGGTCCAGGTGCATGCTCCCGGTTACTACCCCAGCCGTTCCATTCAGAAGACCCTGGGCGGGAGGCAAGGGACGGATGTCAGCGCTAGGCTGGCCGCCATCGCCTCAGATCGCCGGGTTTATGCTGCGGCGCCCAGAGTCTACGGATACGGCTTGCTAAGTGCGGCTCATCGCTCCGCTGGAGTTGAGCTAATGGGGATCGTTCCTGAGCAGGAACCGAAGGTTACTATTTTAAACAGTCAGATAGCAAAAGGTAGTTATCTGACTGCGCGAATACCCAAAGGGGTGGTGATTGGAGATAAACTCGCGAGCACGATTGGCATCGACGTGGGCTCGGAAATCGTTCTGCTGACGCAGGCTGCGGATGGTTCGATGGGCAACGACGTGTACACAGTAGTGGGGATCTTTCACAGTGGTCTTGATGCTGTGGACCGGGCTTTGATCCTCATGTCCCTGTCTTCTCTACAGGACCTTTTGCATCTGGCGCCCGCGAGGATCCATGAAATCGGCATCAAGCTTAATGACATAACAGCTGCTACTACTGTGGCTGCCGCACTTGAGGAGCAACTGGATAAAACTCTTCCTGTAAAGGCAATGGCATGGCCTGAGCTGGCACCGGAATTGGCCAATTACGTGCAGTTTAATCGCGGCATCACCTTTGTTCTCTTTTTCATATTTTTTATGTTGGCGGTCATTGGTGTCATGAACACCATGCTCATGGCGGTGTTTGAGCGCACGCGTGAACTGGGCATGCTGATGGCTCTAGGAATGCGCCCAGTTCAGGTAATTGTTCTGATCCTGACCGAGGCGGCCGGATTGGCGGTGGCGAGCCTGGTTGTGGGAGGCGCGCTTGGCGTTCCGGTCCTCTGGTATTTGCAGGAGCACGGTCTGGATTTGGGCGGCGCTACCGGCGAGGTAATCTCTTTGGCAGGAGTAGTGGTAGGGCACCTCTGGTACGGGCGGCAGGATTTTCCCGTGTATGGTCAAGCGGCACTCGGGCTGGCCGCCACAGCTCTGGTATCTGCGCTCTATCCTGCCTGGCGCGCCGCTCATTTTCGGCCGACGGAAGCGATTCGGAAGGTCTAACAGTGAGAAGTGTACTCCTTTTTGTGAAAATCAGCTGGCGCAATCTCTGGCGCAATCCTCGAGGTACCCTGTTGACCGCCCTGGCCCTCGGTTTGGGTCTTGCGTTGCTGCTGATCTCTCTGGGATTGCTCGATGGCGGGCACGAGCAAACGATTGCCGCCGGGGTGCGGTTTGGTCCGGGGCATGTAGTGATCCAGGCGAATGGGTATCAAGACTCGAGCTCTGATGAGCTGCTGCTTCCAGCCAAAGTGATATCCAAGGTGGAAGGGTTTTTGCAAACCGCGGAAATGAAGAAGCTTGTGCGAGGAGTTAGTCCGAGGCTTCTAGCCACCGGGCTTCTAAGTTCCCCAGCCAATTCTGCTGGCGTGAGAATCACAGGGGTTATTCCGCAAGACGAACCCGCCGTATCGCTGATCCCGGAGCGGATGGTTGAAGGGACATATCTGAGTATTGACAAGCCTTCCGGCGTGGTCATTGGCGCCGATCTGGCTCACAAGCTCGAGGTAAAGGTAGGTTCCCGAGTCGTTCTCATGACTCAGGCGCTGCGACAGCCGGGCAACGAAGCCAGGAATGGCGCCGGGGAAGAGATGCAAAGCACTCTTTTGCGGGTGAGTGGCATCTTCCGCACGGGCCTACAGGCAGTCGACGCTAACATCATTAACCTGCCCTTGTCCGCAGCCCAGGCCCTGCTCGGAGTGCCAGATGGCCAGGTGACTCAGGTAGCCATCCTGCTTCAACAGGAAGGTGATTCGCCGATGGTAGCAAGAGCCTTGCGGAAGCAATTGACGGCAGAGCCAGTGGAAGTGCTGACTTGGCGCGAATCAATCCCGATGCTTGCTCAGATTCTGGGACTGGACCACGCCTTTAATTACATCATGAACGGCGTGATACTGGCGATGGTAGGGTTGGGAATACTCAATACGATTCTCATGAGAGTGCTGGAGCGCCGGTATGAATTTGGCGTTTGTAAAGCTCTTGGACTTCGGCCTCGGCAGCTCGCAGTGATGGTCGTCGGCGAGTCTCTGGCTCTCACGGCGATAAGCCTGGCGCTGGGACTGGCGTTGGGTTTGAGCGTGGACCATTATTTCGCTACCTCGGGATTGGACCTGCGCTGGATATTCAAGGCAGGTCTTCCACCCGCGCTTGTGTTCGATCCTATTCTTTACTCGCGCTTAAGCTCGAATCGAATCATTTGGTCCGTTAGTATTGTATTCGCGATGGCGACAATCATTTCCTTTTATCCGGCGCTCAAGGCAGCGCGAACAGAGTTGCCAGACGCATTGAAGGCTCTTTAGAGAGGAGGGCGATGGTGCTGGCAGAGTGGGCGGTGGAACTGAAGGACGTGAGGAAGACCTACCGCACGGGATCTATCGACGTCCCGGCGCTGCGTGGCGTCTCTCTACAGATTGCTGCCGGGGAATTCGCTGCTACTGCCGGTCCGTCAGGCTCCGGCAAAACCACCCTGCTCAACATCATTGGCGGACTCGACCGGGCAGACGCGGGCGAGATATGGGTGGCAGGGCAAAACCTTCAGCTCCTATCTTCAAGTGAGCTGGCGCATCTGCGTTTGCAGCGCATCGGCTTTGTGTTCCAAACGTACAACCTGCTGCCTGTCCTTACCGCTTTGGAAAACGCCGAGTTTACGTTGCTTCTTCAGGGGATGCCTGCGCGCAAGCGCAGAGAAAGGGTGGAGAAGCTGTTTTCTGAAATCGGCCTCGCCGGCCTCGAGGATCGTCGCCCGGCGGAGTTGTCGGGCGGGCAGCAACAACGGGTGGCCGTGGCTCGCGCCATGGTTACAGAACCTGCGCTCATTCTGGCGGATGAGCCCACGGCGAATCTGGACTCTGCCACTGCTATCGCCCTCCTCGATGTGATGGAACATCTCAATCGTGTTACTGGTACGACTTTCATCTTTTCCACGCATGATCCCCAGGTCATGGAACGGGCTCACCGTTTGATCCGCTTGCGGGACGGTCAAATAGCGAGCGACGAGACGCGTGACAGGCAAGATGTGGGAGTGACGGCAAGAGGAGAGGCTGGCTGACTACAGAAAAGAGTCACTTGGGATTAGGAATCGAGGCGCCCCCGAGCACGGCGGCGATCGGCGCGTGGGCTGCCGCCACGGTCGCTGCAGCTGCGACCGGTTGTGCGCCTGCGATGTAGAAGCGAATGAGTTCGGTGGTAACTCGAGGGCCGCCGACAAAGGTAGTGCCTTCCTGCTTAAGCAGCCGGTAGGGCGGCGTCGCCTCGAAATAGAGGGTGTTTTTGGGAACTACCGGCTTGATGACTTGCAGGACGAAGCGTGGCCAGTTCGGCATTACCGTCGTGATGTCGACTTTCGCGGTTACCTTGAGCGCGGAGAAGGTGCCGGCTGGTACGTTGATCTGTTCGGAGCCCGCGGCCCAAACCTCCTGACCAACATAGCTGTACGGCGTGATCTGCTGATGAAGCATACCTTCGGCACCGTTGCGCGGCGCGTCGAGGACGCGTAGAAACGCCACCCACGGAACCGAGTCCGGATACAAGTCATGCGGCAGGTCTGCGGCCCCGGCCAGCCGCAGCACCGTAGCATCGTTACGCCAGAACGCGCTCTGCAGCGCGCGACCATGATCGTACAGCGTCCATTGATACATGGTGCAACCCTGACGATGATTGGGAAACAGCCAGAAGGCGACTTCGAACTGATGCGCCGATAGGGTGGTCACCTCGATATGGATCGTGTCGTCGTCGACCATTTCGTTCCACGACTTGACTCGGGTCAGGACCTCGCCCGTACGGGTTTCTGTTTGCTGGGTTTCGTCTACCTCGGTGCCCGGCGGCGGCGTCAAGATCTCACTGCTGGATTGCTCGCCGATCATCCCGTGACCGATCAGACCGCGCGTCACAAGCCAGGCATCCGTTGCGCCACCTGCACTGGACTCTGTCCCCGGCGCCAGAACAACATCCGTGCGGCCCACGGTAGGCCATAGAGTTAAGACTGCTACCAGTCCGGTCAGCGAAGGAATCAGAATCCAGAATCGGAACGATAAGATCTTCATTTTGAAATCCACATTCCTAAGAGACGAACATGGGCCGCAGCCTGATACGCGGTTTGAGGCATTTTAGGGGCCTGCTTTGGCGCAAGGGCCCAAAACGCATACCGCGTGCCGGCGGCGACTCTTCTACCTCGAGCAAAGTGTGGAGGTGTGAGGAAACTCTCGGACGAGGTAATCCCATCATACACCGATGGACTCGATGGGCAAAGACCGTTGGTGAGGGAAGTGGAGCGCGATTAGCGCTCAATTCCGGAGCGCGGCACGGGGTCGGCACCAGCGCCGGCCGTACTGCGGCCGGCCATCGACGGTCCCGGCTCGCACTGCCAGAGGGAAAAACGACAAATATACATGCCGGCGCTCACGCGCTACTTCGAAGTGGTCGCGGCCATTGCCAGCAGGACAAAGTCCAACCGCGTCCTTCGACAGCAAGCGCAGCCACGTAGCCGGATGCGAGGGTCAACTCCTTCAGCGACCAACGAACGGCTTCGTCTGAATCTGGTTGGGTGCTCAACAGCGCTGCAGGTTCTCCGGGTATCAGCGACACGTCGAACTGATCCAAGGGCAGGGAGAGTCCTTCGCCTCTCGCCTTGATGTAGGCTTCCTTGCGGGTCCAACAGAGAAAGAACGCGTATTTCTGCAAGTCTGTCGGGACCGCACGGAGTGTCGCAATCTCGCTGCGCGAGAAAAAACGCTCGGCGATCTGCTCGACTTCCAAATCGCATCGGATGAATTCGAGGTCGATGCCGATCTCGCGACCACGAGTAACCGCATACAGGGCCACTCCGCGAGAGTGGGACATGTTAAAGCGGATCGCTTCTCCACCAGATTCCCGGGTCAAAGCGGGCTTTCCATAAGAACTGTAGCAGAAGGATAGGCATTCCGGTGCTCTATTCAAGTAAAGGCCGAGGATAGCTCTGAGTACTCCGTGAGCGTTGATAAAGCGCTCGCGGTCTGTCTGAAAGTAAAACCGCTGAGCCCTCGTTTGCTCTTCTGCCGCAAGGGTATGCAGGAAGCTATCGCGCTGTGGCGGGGGCTCGTCCAGAGAGGCTCGCCAGACATGTACTTCGTTACTGCCTAATATCATCGTCGCCGGTGGAAAGCCCCATGGTGGAGGAGGTGAGGTGATGGGTAGTGTCTTCATGTGGCCGTTCTTCCCGGCCCTATTGCAGTTCCTGAAAAAGTGCGCGAAGTAGAAGAGGCTGTTTCAAGAAGAAATGGTCGCCGGGAAACATCCGCCGCGAGAACGATACACTCGTCTGAGCACGCCAGGCTTCAAGATCGCTATCGCTCACTTTGTTATCCTGCAATCCGCCAAACGCGGAGATGGGACAGTTCAGGGGCGGCTCAGCCGAGTACAGGTACGTTTCGTACACCGCAAAGTCTGCCCGCAAGAGAGGAAGCATGATCTCCATTAATTCTTCGTGGCCCAAAAGCTCGCTGGGCGTGCCGTTCAGCCGCCGCAGTTCCATTAAAAACTCTTTATCTGGCAGGGTATGGATAGACGGCCTGCGATGAGGGATTTGCGGCGCACGACCGGCAGATACAAATAGGCGAACCGGCAGCACGCCGTACTGTCTGCGGATCCGGCGAGCGAGTTCAAAACTGACCAATGCTCCGAGGCTGTGGCCGAAGAAGGCGAAAGGCCTGTCCAGGAGTGGAGCCAGAGCTTGGGCTAGGGCTTCGACAAGAGGTGAGAGTTGAGTGAAAGGGCGCTCCGTCATCCGAGTTCCCCGTCCTGGAAGTTGAATCGGGCAGACCTCGACATCTGCTGGCAAACTGTCGGACCAGGTGCGAAAGATCAACGCGCCTGCTCCGGCGTAAGGAAAACAAAACAAACGAAGACGGGTCTTTGGTCCGGGGTTGCGGCAGGAAATCCAGGGGTCGAAAGCGGCGGCGGTTGTCGAGCAGCTCATTCAAACTCTGTCCTTACAAAGTAGAACACCCAGGTTAACTCTTTGATGAAGGGATCTGTTTTTCGCGGTGATCCATTTTCCTTCTCAGGCTGAGCGGCCTCATGTCGGTCCACACTTCTTTAATATAAGCCAGGCATTCGGTCTTGGAACCGGCCTTGCCTGTAGCCGTCCAGCCAAGAGGGAATAACCTTTCGGAAGGCCAGATAGAGTACTGCTCTTCATGATTTACAACGACTCTGTATATTGTCGAGGCTTCCCTGTTGTCACTATTCATATTGCATCCTTCATCGACCTTATCGATGGATTGACTCCATCGGCAAACCATCCCTCAGTCGCCTGCACCTGATCGAGACAGGCCCGTAGCTTCTCAGCCAAGACTTCAACGTGAGGCTTGTAAACCATCGTTGCGTGATTGCCCGGAACGACATGGACATCCACTCCTCCAGCAGCCCACTCACTCCAGCCCAAGGTCGGATCAGACGAGGCACCCGCAAGCTCCTGACCAGCCTTGAAGAGCGTGATTCGACCCGGGTAGTGATGCAGTACGTAGTTCTGCGTAGCTCGAAAATCGGCCTTGCAGAGTTCGATGAATGGCTGAGCCTGGGAAATTTCAATATCCGAGGGCATCAGGCCGGCTCTTTTGGCGTGCTCGAGGACGCGCTCCAACAGCTCGTGCTTTGGAAGGCGGGCGAGAGAATCCCGCAGATCCAGTGAAAGACCGAAATAGCGGACAAAGTCGATCAGCAGCCGCGCGTCAAAGTCCTCATCGTCGAGCTCCTCATCGGCAGTTGGAATCCGAGTATCCAGTAAGGCTAACAAAGCTACCTTCTGACCTTGAGCTTGAAACTGCTGAGCCATCTCTAGAGCTACGACGCCTCCCATGGACCATCCTCCTAAAAGGTAGGGACCCAACGGCTGCACCGTCCGTAGCGCTTCGATGTAGTAAGCGGCCATGTCTTCGATGCGCGAGTGCGGTTCCTGTCCCTCTTCGAGTCCTCTTGCCTGTAGGCCATAAGAAGGCTGATCGGAGCCTAAATGGTGCGCCAAGTGAACGTAGGGGAAGACATGTCCACCAGCCGGATGTATCAAGAAGAAAGGCCGTCTGGCGCCTCCCGGCTGAATAGCTACCAAAGATGAATGCGGCGGCGCTGTGGCGTGCTGGTGGAGAATCTTCGCTAGATGCTCAACGGTTGCTCCCTGGAACACAGTGGCTAAGGGAACTTTCTTGCCCAGTCTCTTTTCTATCAATGAGAACAAACGAACGGCCGCAAGGGAGTGTCCTCCCAGCTCGAAGAAATTGTCCGTCACGCCGATGGGCCGAATACCCAACACCTCTTCCCACAGACTCGTGAGCTGGAGTTCCAGGGCATTACGCGGCGCTACGAACGTCCTTCCCGGTTCGGATCGTGTTCGCCCGGGCTTCGGCAAGGCGCTGCGGTTTACTTTCCCGTTGGGCATCACGGGCAAAGCATCGAGCGGCACAAAGACTGCCGGGATCATATAGTCGGGTAGCTTCTCCTTCAGAAAGACACGCAGCTCACTAGCCGTTGGCGGGGATTCCCCCTGGGCGACCACGTAGGCCACCAACTGCTTTCCTCCAGGAGCGTTTTCCCGAGCCAAGACAACAGTCTCGCGCACGGCAAGGTGTTGGCGAAGCGCCGCCTCGATTTCCCCAAGTTCAATACGGAACCCGCGAATCTTCACCTGGTGATCAATTCGACCCAGGAACTCGACATTCCCGTCGGAGAGATAGCGGGCGAGATCCCCCGTCTTGTACAGTCGTCTTCCGGGCTCGTTGCTGAAGGGGTTTGGTACGAAATTCTCCGCAGTCAAATCGGGCCGCTTGAGATAACCTCGAGCCAGGCAGTCACCGCCAATATACAGTTCACCCGGAACTCCAACTGGAACCGGGTCACCGTATCTGTTCAAAATATAGGTCTCTCTGTTCGCGAGGGGACGACCGATGGGAATTCTCTGGAGAGCCGAGGGCTCGCGAAGCCGTGGAGTGATATCAAAGGCGGTTGCCGTTATGGTGGTCTCCGTCGGCCCATAAGCATTGATTAGACGGATTGAACTCATCGGTGTTCGGTGCCATAGCTCGAGGAACTCGGGCAACATCGTATCGCCGCCCACGATGAACACTCTGGGCTGAATACTTGGGACCAACTCCGATAGGTCTGCCCATTCTCGCGCCAGTTCCTGCCAGTAGCCGGTTGGAATATTGAGTACCGTCAGTCTGAATTCCGAACCCTTTTTGTGAAATTCCGTTGTATGCCATACGTCGGTACTCATCAAAACCAGCGTGGCCCCGACGATCAGAGTAGGAAGGATTTGCTCCAATGACAGATCGAAACTCATTGAAGCAAACTGTAGCACCCGATCGCTCGCATCTAGCTTGTAGTGCCTCTGAACATTGAGGCAGTGCTCCGCAGTCGAGCCATGCGAAACGAAAACTCCCTTTGGCTGACCGGTCGACCCCGAGGTATAGATTACATAAGCCAGGTTCTCGGGCATGGCTAAGCAGATTGGGTTCTCCGCACTCTTTTGGGTGACGGCCTCTGAATCTGAATCCAAACAGACCACCTTTGCATGGTGTTCAGGCAATCCCGCCAGCAACGCCTCCTGCGTCACTATTACCGGGACCTCGGCGTCTTCCAGCATGAAAGCGAGTCGTTCCTTCGGATACGCTGGATCCAGCGGCACGTAAACACCGCCCGCCTTTAGAATGCCCAGCAGTCCAACGACCATCTCCACCGAGTGCTTGAGGCAGATTGCCACCGGAACCTCAGGCCCCACTCCCAGAAGGCGTAGATGATTCGCCAGTTGATTGGCCTGGCGGTTCAGTTCGTCGTAGGTCAGGTGCTGATCTTCAAGTACTACCGCTATCGCGCCGGGTGTTCGCTCTACCTGCGCCTCAAAGAGTTGATGGATACACAGGTCCTTCAAACAATCAACGCCAGTATCGTTCCAGTTCACCAGGAGTTGTTGCCGTTCTGCTTCGCTCAATAGCGGCAAGTCCGAGACGCGTCGCTCGGGAGTAGCGGCCACGGCCTCCAGCAAGGTCCGAAAATGTCCGAGCATACGTGTAATAGTGACAGCCTCAAACAGGTCCGTGTTATATGCTAATGTTCCGACTAGACCTTGCTCGGTGTCCACGATATGCAGGGTTAGGTCAAAGTGAGTCGTGCCGGTGTCCACTTCTACAGGGCTCAGGCTCAGTCCCGGCAGTTCCACCGCCTGCAGCGAGGCATTCTGCAGCACGAACATCACCTGGAAGAGCGGATTGCGGCTTAAATCTCTCGTCGGGTGCAATTCCTCGACCAGCCTCTCAAAGGGCAGGTCCTGATGGGCATACGCTCCCAAACACACTTCCCGTACCCGGCGCAAAAGGTCCCGAAAACTGGGATTGTCCGAGAGATTGGTGCGCAGGACAAGGGTGTTTACGAAAAATCCGATTAGCCCTTCGATTTCCAGCCGGTTGCGGTTGGCGGTTGGCGTTCCTACTACGAGGTCGTCTTGATTCGTGTAGCCGTGCAACAAAATCGTGAACGCCGCCAGCAGAGTCATGAACAGGGTAACCCCTTCCTGACGGCTTAGCGCCTTCAACCCATCGCCCACGGTCTTAGGCAATAGAATAGATTGGTGAGCCCCGCGAAAGGTCTGTACGGCCGGTCTCGGGTGGTCCGCGGGCAGCTCGAGGAGTGCAGGCGCGCCAAGCAGTTGCTGCTTCCAATAGGTAAGCTGAGTGTCCAGAACCTCGCCGTCCAACCAAATTCGCTGCCAATGGGCAAAATCTGCATATTGGATGGGTAGCTCAGGCAGCGATGCGGGCCTATCGGAACAAAAGGCATCGTAGAGTACCGCCATCTCCCGGATCAGAATTCCGGTTGACCAACCGTCGGAAACGATATGGTGCATCGTCAGCAGCCCGACGTGCTCGTTTTCACCCAGCCGTAGCACGGTTGTGCGCACGAGCGGACCTTCGGCCAAATCGAAGGGCCGCTGCGCCTCGTTCGTCGCGAGCCGCTGGACCTCGCTCTCCCGCTCGGGCTCAGGCAGCTCTCGCAAATCCACAATCGGTAGCGCCAACGTCAGGAGCGGTGCGATAACCTGAACCGGGCGACCATCCACAATGGCAAAGGTCGTGCGCAAGGCTTCATGGCGCTTCACGATTTCGTCGAGACTTTGTTTCAGCGCCGCCACGTTGAGCGGTCCCTTGAGACGGACAGCCGCGGGGAAATTATAGACAGAGCCGCCCGGCTCGAGTTGATCGATGAACCAGAGACGCTGCTGGGCAAAGGACAGAGGCAGTTCTCCGTCGCGAGGAACAGGCGCAATGGGGGAAGCCAGTAGTCCTGCTCCGCGGCCTGCATCAACGCTTTCAGCCAGGCCGGCAACGGTGGGCGCCTCAAACAGGCGGCGCAGCGGCATCTCCAGCTTAAAGGCTTCGCGGATTCGGGAAACGACCTGGGTAGCCAACAGCGAGTGCCCGCCTAGCTGAAAAAAGTTATCGTAGATGCCTACTCGTTCGACGCCGAGGACTTGGCTCCAGATCGCGGCGAGTAGCTCTTCCGTAGGCGTGCGGCATGCCACGAATACCTGGTCCAGCTCAGGTCGCCGGTCGTCAGGCGTCGGCAGTGCTTGGCGGTTTACCTTACCGTTAGTGGTCAAGGGGAAGGCGTCCAGTAGCACGAAAACCGCTGGCACCATGTGCTCGGGCAGCTTGTCCTTCAGAAAACCGCGCAGCTCGCTGGCGGTGGGGCGTGACTCTCGCTCAGCGACTACATAGGCCACCAGCCGTTTCTCTCCGGACCCGGCTTCCCGAGCCTGTACGATAGCCTGCAGCACAGCCGGGTGTTGTCCGAGTGTTCCCTCGATTTCGCCAAGTTCGATTCGGAACCCGCGGATCTTGACCTGGTGATCGCTGCGACCCAGGAACTCGATGTTCCCGTCCGGCCGGCAGCGCGCGAGGTCCCCGGTCTTATACAGCCGCGCTCCCGGCTCGCCGCTGAAGGGATCTGGAACAAACTTCTCGGCGGTCAAATCAGGTCGCCCGATATAGCCTCGCGCCAGACCCATGCCGCCGATGTACAAGTTACCCGCGACGCCGACCGGAAGCAGGCGCAGTAGGTCGTCTAAAATATATACTTGCGCGTTAGGTATAGGACGTCCGATAGGAACTGCACAATGAGGAGTGCATTCTTCGCACGGCCAAAATGTAGAGTCGATGATTGTCTCAGTCGGTCCATACACGTTGTACAGCTTGGCCCCGATGCGGCTTTGGAACCGCTTGACGACCTGGGACGTCAACGCCTCGCCGCCGCTCATCACAGCGCGCAGGGCGAGGCTTTCGTCGAAGGCGGGCTCCTCAACCAGCAGCCGTAGAAGCGATGGCACGCAGTGGAGAATTGAGATTTGCTCGCCGCGGATGGTGTCTGCCAGGTATCGGCTATCACGATGACCGCCAGGTTCTGCAACTATCAGGGTTCCCCCCGCCAACAGCGTCGCGAACAATTCGCGTCCAGCGGCATCGAAGGTGATGGGAGTCTTCAAAATACAGCGATCGCTGGGTGACAGCTCAAGGGTCTCCACTATCCAGTTGATAGCATTAGTCAGTCCGCCGTGTTCGACCATTACTCCCTTCGGCTGTCCGGTCGAACCTGAAGTGTAAATCACGTACGCGAGGTTTTCGGCGGTTGCGTTAGCTTGTGGGGTGTTTTCGCCATGCCTCGCGATAGTTTCCCAGTCCGAGTCCACGCACACCACCGCGATTCTAGGCTCCGGCATACTGTCCCGCAGAGTTTTCTGCGTCAGCAGCACCTGCGCGCGAGCATCTTCCATCACGTAGGCTGCGCGCTCTTTGGGATACTCCGGATCCAACGGCACGTAAGCTCCGCCCGCCTTAAGAATGCCAAGGATCCCCACGACCATCTCCAGCGAACGGTCCATGCAGATTGCGACTGGAACTTCCGGTCCGACACCGAGACCTTGCAGGTGATACGCGAGTTGATTGGCGCGAGCCTCGAGCTGAGCGTAGCTCAAACGGCGGTTCTGAAAAACGACGGCGACGTTCTCCGGCTGTTGCCGGGCCCGTTGCGCGAAAAGTTCGTGGATACACTTGCTTTCAGGGTAGTCGGTTCGCCTATCGTTGAACTCAGCCAGCATCCGGCGCTGCTCATAGGGGCTCACGATATCCAGATCTGCGATTGGCGATTCCGGATTTGCGCAGACACTCTCAAGCAGAGTCCGGAATTCTTGCGCCAGGCGGTCGACATCCTCAGCGCAGAAAAAGCTGGAATCATAGTGAAGCTCCGCGGCCAGAAGGCCCCCTCGCTGTACGCAGGAGAGTTTCAACTTGAACCGGTCAAAACAACTGTATTGCTGCTGAATGGAAAATATCGTGTCGCCCTCGGTATGATTCGCCTCCGCATCCTGGAATTCAAAAGCTACTGGAAAGAAGCGGCATGGATCGATTTCGCCGTCCAATCGAGGAAGTTGTTCAAAGTCGAAATACTCCTGCCATTCAACGGCTTCTCGCGCCGATCCACTAGTCCGTTCCAGAACTTCACTGAACCGAAGCTGCTCTTCGAGCCGGAATTGAACAGGCAAGGTCTTCGCAAACAGACCCAGCGCTTCCTGCAGCCCTTCGTAAGTACGCCCATCGCACGCCCAGCCGACCACAAAGTCTGATTCGCCAGTGAGACGCCAGAGCAGGATTTGCCAACAAGCCAGGAAGAACGCAGAGGCCGAAGCGTCATACTTGGCCGCGAGCTTTCTAATCTTCGAGGTCAACTCAGGATTGACCGGCGACGCCAAAAGCCGGGGCTCGAAGGCCGCCCTTGCGGAAGGTTGCTTTTCGAAAGAAAGCTTCGGAACGCGGAAGGCTGAGGCTTCCACTTTGCGCCAGTGCTTTTTTCCTTCGCTCGTTTCTTCCGATTCCAACAGGTTATTTTCCCACTCGGCGAGATCGGCATATTGACTGGGGTCGCCCGAGGGTTCCTGGCAGCGTGCGAATGCGCAATAGCGGCGGCTGATCTCACGCACCAGAATCCTGAGCGATGCCGCATCCGCACACAGCGATGGCACGTTGACGAGCAACATGTGCCGGCCGGCCGCAAGGGTTAGCAAAGAGATGCGCAGGACCGGCCCGTTGGCAAGGTCGAAGGGAATCCGGCCAACTTTCTGAAACAGCGCCTCGATTTCCGCCGCTTGGCGTGAAGTGTCACAGGTGCTCAAGTTGTATTCTTCTATCCAGGGCGCACTTTGCTCGTTCACCGCTTGGACAGGAATGTTTGTTCCATTCGGGCAACGAAAGGCGGTTCGAAGGATCTCGTATCGGTCTAAGATGTTCCGCAGGACAGCCTTTAGAACCGGCAGGTTGAGACTGCCTTCGATGAGGACGGCGCATTGCGCACGATACGGCAGTTCGTCGCCGTCCTGCTGCAGTGACCACAGATGCCTTTGCTGAGGTGAAAGCCGGAACCCTTCGATAACGTCCATTTGCATTCGAGTGATTCTACTTTCGCGCGACGGCTTCAATGCTCGGTTGCGACGTTATGATGTTCTCGCGCTTGACGTGTTTCAGTTTTTGAATATTAACTTCCTTCTGCTCTTTCCGGACGCTCACCCGTTGTTGCCGGTCCGCCGTGGCGAGCGTTAGCTTGAGCGCATCCAGTCCGGCGGTTGGCTCTTGAAGCATGCGACGCAGAATTATTTCGAAATGCTGCGACATGCGGGCAATGGTCGCGTTATCAAACAGGTCGCTGTTATACCGCATCGAAGCGGCAAGCGATTCCTGCGTCTCGATTATCAACAATACCAGGTCGAGAGTGGCGGCGCGGCGTTCGAGCGCCACCGACTCCAGAACAAGTCCCCCAGGATTCATGCGCAGCCCTGTTTCGGCCGCCAGAAATGGAGACGCGCCTTGCTGCGCGATCCGGTGGGGCTTGTCGAGCACGAACATCACCTGGCACAGAGGCGGGCGGCTGAGTTCGCGGGGCGGCCGCAGGCGCTCAACCAGTAGAACGGTGGGGAAATCCTGATGCTCGAGAGCAGACAGCACAGTCTGGCGAACCTGGCCAAGAAATGCCCCGAACGCAGGGTTGCCGGAGAGATCGGTCCTTAAGACCACGGGGTTCGTAAAGAGGCCGACGAGACCTTCGAACTCGGCCCGGCTCCTACCCACCATAGGAGTTCCCACCAATAGGTCTTCCTGGCGGCTATGGTAGGACAGCACTATCTGGAACGCTGCGAGAAGCACCATGTACAGCGTCGCTCCATGAGCCTTGGCGAGAGCCTTGAGCCCGGAGCTCAGCTCCGCGTCCATAGTGAAGTCGTGCGATGCTCCTTGATAAGTCGGAAACGCGGGACGCGGCCGGTCGGTCGGAAGGTTCAGGACGGGCAACTGTCCCGCCAATTGCTCCCGCCAGTATGCCCACAGCCGCTCTCCATCCGGGCCCGCCAGCATCTCGGCCTGCCAACGGACATAGTCAGAGTACTGCAAATCAAGAGGAGGCAGCTGCGCTTTGACGCCGGCGCATTCCGCCGGGTATAGGACGCCGAGTTCATCCAGGAGTATTGCGAGAGACCAGAAGTCGATCGCTATGTGATGCACTACCAGCAGAAGAATATGTTCCCGTGGCGCCCGCACGATCAGACTCACGCGCAGCAACGGCCCGCGTTCCAGATCGAACGGGCGATACGCTTCGTCGAGCAGGCGGGCGTTCAGTTCGTCGCCGCTCCAGGCCGAGCCGTCCACTTCCTCGAAACAAACCTTCAGGTGTTCGTGGACCTGCTGGACCGGTTTGCCGGAGTGTGCGGGGAAAGTAGTGCGCAGCGAAGGATGGCGATCGACCAAGCTCTGCAACGCGCGTCGCAGGGCCGGAACGTTTACGCCCGACGAGATGCGCGCCGCAAAATTGACGTTGTAAACCGCGCTATCCGGCGCCAGTTGATAAAGAAACCAGATGCCCTGCTGGTTGTACGAGAGAGGATAAATTAATTTGGAGTCGCGCGCCTGCTTGCGAAGAAGCTGGGCAAGAAGCGCACGCTTTTCGCCCGGTGAAAGATCGGCGATTCGATTGGAAGTTTTGCTATTCACTTTTCACTGACTTCCTGTTTAGCCAATAGATCAGTGAGCAACGAATTCACTTCCTCATCCGAATACTGGTCAAGATTCTCCAACAGATGCTCATCGAAGCCGCCGTTCCCTTGCTGCCCTTGGAGGTGACCATTTGCCGAAGCAAGAGGCGCCGATGAGCCGGGAGTCTCAGAGGTAAGCAGTTGAAGCAGTTGCGACGCAGCCTGTTCAACGCTGGGTCCCGAGAGGAACGTGACCATCGGCACGTTCACGCCCAAGTCCACCGCGATGCGGTTCTTCAACTCGACCGCCATCAAGGAGTCCAGTCCCAGATTGCTGAGTGGTTGCTCTACGTCGAGCCTGGACGCGGACAACCCAAGCACACGAGCCACCAGCTCAGTGAGGTGGGACCGGATTAATTGGAGGCGCTCGGCTGGTTGGGCGGCAAGAATCGCAATCCGCTTCTCGCTGGAATGGCCCGCTTGCGGTGAGTTGTCTGCATCCTCACGTGCAAGCTCAGAGAGCAGCGGTGATTGGGTTCCTGCCGGAAAAAACTGGCGATAGAGCGCCCAGTCAACGGGCACCGCCGCAACCTGGGTCGAGCCTTGCCGAAGCAGCCGTTCCATCACTTCCAGCGCTTGCGCGGGTGCGATGCTCCTGATTCCCGCAATCGCGAGGCGCGCGGCAAGGCGCTTTCCTCCGGCAGTTTCCGCGAAGCCCAATCCGCTCCACGCTCCCCAGTTGACGCTCAGCGCCGGTTTGCCCAGCGCTCGTCGATGATGCGCGAGCGCGTCGAGGAAAGCGTTTGCCGCCGCATAGTTCCCCTGGCCAGGCTGTCCTAAGAGGGAGCCCGCGGAAGAAAAGAGTACAAAGAAGTCCAAAGGGTCGTCTTTGAGGAGTTGATCCAACAGCCAGCCGCCGATCATCTTGGGCCGCAAGACCGAATCCATCGCGGCCGCATCGAGCTGCACCAGCAGTCCGTCCTGCAGCACTCCCGCCGCGTGGACGACGCCTCGAATCGGCGGCCAACCCTCAGCTCGATACTCATCTATATAGCCGCATAACTGTCCTTCATCGCCTACATCCACTGCGGCCAGATGAACGCTCGCTCCGAGGGCTTCCAGCTCACGAATCGCGGCAATTCGATGGGCGAGCAGGCTTCCAGCTTCCGCTGAGTTCCATCGCGCGCGTGGTGGGAGCTTGGTGCGTCCCATAAGGATCAACCGGCGCGCCCCTTGCTCCACCATCCGGCGGGCGACCGAAAGGCCTAGCTCTCCCAGTCCACCGGTGATCAAGTAGGAGCAGTCGGCGCGCCAGCTAAGGGGAGCGGGCTGCGTGGCGCAGCGAGGTTTGCGGATCAAACGGCCTGTGTATCGCCGACCTTGCCGGAACGCAAGCTGATCCTCGCCGTCTGGAGCGGAGATTTCTTTGAATAACTGATGAGCGGCATCGTCAGGAACCGAGGGCCTGGGCTCCAGGTCCATCAGTCCTCCCCAAAAGATGGGATGCTCCTGAGCGACAACGCGGCCCAATCCCCAAAGAGGCGATTGAGCCGTGTCCAGGGGCAGGGTCTCTTCCCCCGCCGGCTGAGAGCCGCGCGTGATCAGCCACAGGCGGGGTAAGTGAATCCGTTCGACCCGAGCCAGCTCCTGGACTAACTCTAAGACACTGTTACAGCCAAGAGTCTGAGCTGTCTTCAGCGAAGTGAGGGTGGCATCGTCTAGAGGAGCAGCATCAAGGCTCCAGAGATGGACAACCGCCCGGCAGATCGGCTGATCATCCGCCAACACCGCCTCGAGGAGCTGTCGCATGTCCTCCGGTCGTTCGGCATTGATGCGAAAATGCCCGCCGTCCGTGCGTTCGTACGATTCGCCGCGCGTGACCAGGACGGTCCCGTCTCCTTGCGCCTTGATCAGTGCTCCAAGCTTTTCTCCGACGCCGCTGCTGTCGGCAAAGATAAGCCAGTTGCCCGGGCCGGCAGGCGCGGACGGTTGCGAGGCCGGCCGTTCATTCGAACGCTCTCTTGGCTGCCACTGGAATTCGTATAGCCAGTCGTCAATATTCTCATCGGGGGCGCGCTTTGTATCGCGGCCGATGCTATCGAAGCGCAGTCCAATAATTTCGACCGCCGCATGGCCAGTTTCATCCAGGAGCCGCACGTCTCCCTTGACGCTGTTGGCGCCGGGTTCTTGCAGATGGGCATGACTCCATAGATGCAAACCCGGAGCACCGTGGACCCGAATCTCATCTATATGAGTGGGCATGTAGGAGCGCTGATCGTCGTCCTCTGTCGCATGAGCGGCTACTCCAGCTCCAAGGGTCTGAAAGCAGGCGTCCAGAAGGGCAGGGTGGAATTGACAGGCGTCGAACTCTCGATGCGATCGATCGGGGACTTTCACTTCACCCAGCATTTCGCGGTCGCCTCGCCACAACTGAGCGATGCTCTGGAAAGAGGGTCCATAGGCGACACCACTTTCGCGAAGCTTCAGATAGTAGTCATGTCCGGAGATCTGCTCTGAGCTTCGAGCCTGGATTTCCGCGGGCGCTTCGCATTCGACAACCGGAGAGATGACAGGGTCCGGCTCAGGACAAATCTTCGCTGTTGCATGCAGCGTCCACGATCGATTGGCTTGCTCCGCGTCGCGCGGGCAACTGTAGATATGAACGGATGCGGCGGCGCCTGCGCCGGGAGATAGGATCAACTGAAGAGTCCGGGTTGCGCCGTCGGGGATGAAGAGCGCTTTGCGAAATTCCACATCTTTCAGCACAAAGGACTGCGACGGGAACGCCTCAGCCGCGGCCGCCAACGCCATCTCGAGGTAGAGCGCGGCGGGGAGTATCGCGAGTCCTTCGACGCGATGGTCATCCAGATAGGACAGCGCGCTCCTGTCCAGAGCGCTTTCCCAGAAGTGGGTTTGGGTCTGCGCCGATTCGAAATGCCGGCCGAGAAGAGAATGCTTCGCCGCTCCATCGCTCGAGACGTACTGCGATCGAATCCTGATATCGCCCGCCGGCGGGTCCATCCAACAACGCTCCCGATCCCATGGATAGGACGGAAGCTGAACGGATCGGCCCAGCTTAGGATAGATGCGGCTCCACTCGATCTGATAGCCCGACGTGTAAAGGGCACCCAGCGACCCGGCTAGTACTTTGGCTTCTTCTTCCTCGCGCCTTAGCGACGGGATTACCGCGCCTTCTATCCCGGCGTGACGATATTCCTGCTGAATGCTGCTGAGTAGAATGGGATGCGGACTGAGCTCAAGAAAAATGTCATGTCCATCTTTCAGCAACTGCTGAACCGCAGCTGAAAAGAGGACGGGCTCTCTGAGGTTGCTGCTCCAATAGAGCGGGTCGAAGCTCAAGCCGCCGGCAAGCTGGCCGGTTACGGTAGAGTAGATTGGCATCGATGCGGGCCGGGGCTGTAGTCCTTGCAACGCGCGCTCCAAGTCAGCGCGCAGAGGCTCCATCTGCGGACTATGAGCGGCAAAATCAACCTTGAGCATTCGGCAGAAGATGTCTTGGCGCTGCAATCGACTCACGATTGTTTCGAGCGCCGCGGGATCTCCTGACAAAACCGTCGAAGTGGGACCGTTGCCGGCGGCGATCGACACGCGATCCTCGCAGCCGGCAATGGCGCGCCGGGCGTCCGCGATGGAAAGCTCCACCGCAGCCATCGCTCCGCGCCCAATCGCCGGCTTCACCAGTCGGCTGCGGCTGCATATCACCCGCGCCGCATCTTCGAGGCTTAGCACGCCCGCGACGTGAGCGGCTGCGACCTCGCCCATGCTGTGACCCACCACGGCGTGCGGCACGATACCCCAGGAACGCGACAGGGCCGCAAGTGCCACCTGAATCGCAAACAAAGCCGGCTGCAGGACGTCGACTTCGTTGAGCCGGGAGTGGGCCGCATCGGTGGCAGAGAGTTCCGCAAGCAGGGACCAATCTCCGTGCGGGCGCATCACGAGGTCACAGCGTTCGATGGCTTCACGAAAGGCAGCGTCATGCTGCAAGAGCGCTCGTCCCATCCCTAGCCATTGGGAACCCTGCCCGGGAAATACAAAGACCAGTTTTCTCCCGCGATCGGAAAGCTTGCGGCTCGAAGACAGCCCGGGACTAAGCTCTCCGCGGCTATAAGTCTCAAGTGCATCTGCCAATTGCGCTGCTGAGTTACCGGTCGCGGCCAGCCGGTACTCGTGATGACTTCGCCGCGCGCCAGCCGTGTAACAAATGTCATAGGCCGGCGCCGTCAACTGCGGATCAATCAGGAAATCGTGGTAGCTTCGCGCGAGCGATTGCAGAGCCGGCGCGCTGCGTGCCGACAAGGGCAGCAGGTAGGTGGAGGCGGCGTCGCGATTTCCGTTCTCGGTTTGCGTAGCATGCACGCCAGAATCGAGGGTAGGAGCCCCTTGCACGACTACATGGGCGTTGGTTCCACCAAAACCGAATGAACTCACCCCGGCGAGCAGGGCTGTATCAGGCGGCGCAGGCCACGGGCACAGGGTAGTGTTCACGCGCAGCGGGAGTCGATCGAAAGGAATATGAGGGTTGGGCTGCTCGAAGTGCAGGCTCGGCGGAATCTCCCGATGCTGAAGCGCCAGCGCGACCTTGATTAGTCCAGCTATACCGGCTGCGGCCTCAAGATGACCCAGGTTGGTTTTGACCGAGCCAACGAGACATGGGCGGTCAAGAGGACGGTCGAGAGCTAGCACCGCGCCCAAGGCCTTAGCCTCGATAGGATCGCCCAGGAGAGTGCCGGTGCCATGGGCCTCGACGTATTGAACGTCGCCGGGCGAGACCGCGGCGCGCAGATAGGCTTCTCGTAGCACGGCTTCCTGCGCGTGAGGATTTGGCGCCATCAGTCCGTTGCTGCGTCCGTCCTGATTCACCGCACTGCCGCGAATGACGGCGTAGATCGGATCGCGGTCGGCCAAGGCTCTCGATAGCGGTTTCAGAACGACGACCCCGGCGCCCTCGCCGCGAACGTAACCATTGGCGCGCGCGTCGAAGGCTTTGCAGCGCCCATCGGGCGCCATCGCACCCGCCTTGCTGAAATTGATCGTAATGGCAGGCGACAGGATCAGATTCACGCCCCCGGCCAATGCCAGAGTGGACTCTCCGCTTCTCAGGCTGTTGCAGGCTTGGTGGACCGCAACCAGTGACGATGAACAGGCGGTGTCGATCGCAATACTCGGTCCCCGGAAATCAAATACGTAGGAAATACGGTTGGCCGCGATACTCAGGGCGTTGCCCGTGCCTGCGTACGCGTCAATACGATCCAGATCATTGAATTGAATCCGGCCGTAATCGTTGTTCGAGATGCCGATAAACACACCGGTGGGCGTGCCCGCCAGCCGCTCCCGCACCTGTCCGGCATCTTCCAGCGCTTCCCAAGACACCTCCAGCAACAGGCGTTGCTGCGGGTCCATGCG
>Ga0074045_10001368_pt1 | contig 23591 bp, 23 predicted proteins | sample BogForMeECP23OM2_FD_94442 | JGI IMG/M metagenome (GOLD analysis project Ga0074045, IMG submission 94442) | Bog forest soil microbial communities from Calvert Island, British Columbia, Canada - Bog Forest MetaG ECP23OM2 | ecosystem: Environmental > Terrestrial > Soil > Wetlands ... | reverse complement strand
CGGTAATCCTCGGCGGTGTACATCAGGTACTGGTGTAGGGTCTCGCCGTAGATCGGGACATCCCTGGCGCGCGCCGCGGCGATCGCATCGACGCCGGTCTTGGCCGAGGTGTGCATCATGTAGAGGGCGGCACCCTCGATATTGGCGGCGAGCCGGATCACCCGGTTGAACGAGAGGTCCTCGGAGAGGGTGTTGTGCACCTCGGCCATGTTCTCAAAGCCGGTCCGGTCCTCACGGGTCAGCTTTTCGTACATGTGCATGACGATGTCGTTGTCCTCGGCGTGGATCGCGGCGACGCCGCCCGCCTGGGCGAGCGCCTTCAAAACCTCCCAGATGTCGCCGAAATCGACCATGCGGCCGCGGCGGCTGGGGGTGATGTCGGTCGTGAACATCTTGACCGAGGCGTGCCCGGCCTGCACCGCTTCGGCGAGTTCGCCGAGGCGCTCGGGTGCGATCTTGCCGAGCAGCATCGTGTGAAACGCGTAGTCGCCGTAGCAGGCGCCCGCCCACTGCTTATGCCGCCGCTCGATCGCCTGCTGGATCGTCTCGCCGCCTTCGACCGGGGCGAAGTCGATCGTTGTCGTCGTGCCGCCGTGCAAGGCCGCGAGGCTGACCCGCGAGGCGGGCTCGGTCAGCATCGGCTGGGCGACGCCGGGCATCGGCATCGGCCAGTTGCAGTGAACATGCGGGTCGATACCGCCCGGGATCACGATCTGGCCCGATGCGTCGACCACCCGCTCTGCGCCGATCTCGACAAGGCTGGCCGGCGCACCGATTGCGACAATGTGCTCGCCGGCAACGCCGATATCAGCCGGCTCGGGACCCGAGGGAAGGACAGCGAGGCCGCCCGAGACGACGATGTCGAACATGCAAATCTCCTACCCATCGTCATGCCCGGGCTCGACCTGGCTCGACCTGGCTCGACCCGGGCATCCATGAAACGTCTCGGCAAGCTCAGCGCGGGATGGATTGCCGGGTCAAGCCCGGTCAAGCCGGTCAAGCCCGGCAATGACAAACTTTATCGTTCCGCGATCCTCATCCCTTCTGCCATATCGAGGGAACAGCGAAGGCGAAGGCGTCGAGGATCGCGGCACGCGGAATTTCGTGCACAACGAAGACGAGCCGGCTGCGACGATCCTGGTCGGGCCAGGCGTCGAGCCATTCCGGGGGAAATAACGCGTGCTGCGCGGCTTGGACCACCGCCGGCTGATCGGGCCGGTCGGAAAACCGCACGATTCCTTTTACCCGAAGGAGGTCGCTGCCACGCTCGCGGGCTAACCCGCCGAGTGCGCGGGCGAAATCCAGACGGCTGATCTCGCCGCCGAGCACCACCCCAAAGGTGTCGATGCCGTGGGTGTGGGCCGCGACCGGCTCCGCCGGCATGACCGGAGCTGTCGCTGGGGGGGCCGCGCCGAACAGCACCGCGCCGGCATCGGGCACTTCGGCGGCTATGATGCGCTCGGCGAGGTCGTTGATCTGATCGAGCCGGCGCACGAGATCGGCGCCGAGTGGGGCGAGATCGGTCTTGGTGATCACCAGCACGTCGGCGAGTGCGGCTTGCCGCCCGGCCTCGGCAAAACGGTCGAGGGTCTCGGCGCCGCTGACCGCATCCACGAGGGTAACAACCCCGGCGAGGCGCAGACAGTGGTCGAGCATCGGATCGGTGCCGAGTGTGAAAAGGATTGGCGCCGGGTCGGCGAGACCGGTCGTTTCGATGACGATGCGGCGAAACCGCCTGATCTCGCCGGCATCGCGCCGCTCGAGGAGGCTGCGCAAGGTCCGCGCCAGATCCTCCCGGACGGCACAGCACAAGCAACCCCCCGGCAGCTCGAGGACATTGCCTTCGACGAAGTCGACGAGGTGGTGGTCGATCGCGATCTCGCCGATCTCGTTGATGATGACGGCGGTTTCAGCAAGTTCGGGCGACACCAATGCCCGGCGCAGTAGCGTTGTTTTGCCGCTGCCGAGAAAGCCCGTCAGCAGCGTCGTCGGCAGGGTCTCCGGCTCGGACACGCTATTAACCATTCGATCGCCGTAAATCCGTGCGGATCGTTTCACGTGGCCGCTGCGGCGACAAGTTTTGTCGTCAAAACCTTGTGATAACAACGTTAAGGCGAATGCGGAGGTTATGTAGGCGGTTGCATTCTCTCGCATGCGTCAGCAGTATGCCTGCCATAAGGGCGCGGCATGAGCGAATAAAGTGGGCGGGTGGAAATGCGGGCGGTCTCGTGTCCGAAAATTTGAATGTTTCGACTGCCGAAGCGCAGCTCACCATTTCCGGCGTGTCGAAGCACTTTGGCGGCGTACGGGCGGTCGAAAGCATCACGTTATCCGTCCGCCGCGGTGGGCTGGTGTCGGTCATTGGTCCAAACGGCGCCGGCAAGACCTCGCTGCTCAACATGATCAGCGGTTTTTATCGCCCGGACACCGGCGCCATTGTATTCGAAGGCAGGGACATCACCGGCGTCCGTCCGTCGCAGGTCGCCGCGATGGGGATCGCCCGTACGTTTCAGAATATCGCGTTGTTCAGCGGCATGACGGTGCTCGACAACATTATGCTGGGCCGCCACGTGCTGATGAAATCCGGGGTGTTGTCATCTTTTGTGTATTGGGGCTTGGCGCAAAGGGAGGAGGTGGCGCACCGCGCCCGGGTCGAGGAGCTGATCGAGTTCCTCGAGCTCGAGGACCTGCGCAAGCAACCGACCAGCGGGCTTGCCTACGGCCTCAGAAAGCGCGTCGAACTGGGGCGTGCGCTGGCCCTCGACCCCAAGGTTCTGCTGCTCGACGAGCCGATGGGCGGCATGAACCAGGAAGAGAAGGAGGACATGGCCCGCTACATCCTCGAGATCAACCAGCAATGGGGCACGACGGTCATCCTGATCGAGCACGACATGGCAGTGGTGATGGACATCTCCGAGCACGTCGCCGTGCTCGATCGCGGCCGCAAGATCGCCGAGGGCAGCCCGAGTGAAGTGCAGCGCAATCCCGAGGTGATCCACGCCTATCTCGGTGCCACCAGACAACGCAGGGAAGCCGCCGAATGACGACCCGCACAACGCTGCCGCGCTTGTTGATCCGCAATGCTGAGACGATGAGCGAACGGCCGGCGCTGCGCGAAAAGGACCGCGGCATTTGGCAGACCTATAGCTGGGCCCGGTATTGCCAGGAGGTGCGTGGCTTTGCTCTCGGCCTTGCTGCGCACGGCTTCCGCCGCGGTGACAAACTGGCGGTGATCGGCGACAACCGCCCGCGGCTTTATTGGGCGCAACTCGCGGCGCAATGCCTCGGCGGCGTGGCCGTGCCGGTCTATCAGGACTCGATCGCCGCCGAGCTCGTTCACGTGCTGAACCACGCCGAGACATCCGTAATCGTCGCCGAGGATCAGGAGCAGGTCGACAAGATACTGTCGCTGAAGGACAGGCTGCCCAGCCTCGATCTCGTCATCTATGACGATCCGCGCGGCATGCGGCACTATCAGAAGGCGTCGCTCAAATCGTTCGAAGAAGTGCAGGCTGCGGGCCGTGATTTCGGTTCCGCGCACCCCGAATATTTCGAGAGCGAGATCGACAAGGGTGCGCCCGACGATCTGGCGTTGCTCAACTACACCTCGGGCACCACGGGGAACCCCAAGGGCGTGATGCTGTCGCACGCCAATCTGTTGAGCGCTGCCGAGGCGTTCGCCGCAGCTGAGCACCTCGGAGCCGACGACGAGATCTTGTGCTACCTGCCCATGGCATGGATCGGCGATTCGTTGCTGTCGCTGGTGCTCGTCTTGTTGGTCGGGTTCACTGCCAACTGCCCGGAAAGCCCGGAAACCGTGCAGCGTGATTTGCGCGAGCTCGGACCGACTGTCGTCATCGCGCCGCCGCGCATCTGGGAGAACCTGCTGACCTCGCTGAGGCTCCGTGCGGCCGACGCGTCGCCGTTGAAGCGCCGGCTGTTCGCATATTTCCAGCGTCTGGCCGAGCGAGCCGAGCAACGCAGGTCGGAGAACAGCGAGCCGTCGCCGGCGATGCGGCTCGGCTTGGCGCTCGGGGAATTCCTGGTCTACGCGCCGGTCCGCGATCAGCTGGGCTTTCGCCGGTCCCGCTTAGTCTATACGGGCGGGGCGCCGCTGGGTCCCGACACCTTCCGCTTCTTCCGCTCGTTCGGCGTCAATCTCAAGCAGGTCTGGGGCTCGACCGAGCTTTCCGGTCTCGCCTCCCTGCAACCCGACGGCGAGGCAAGCCCCGACACGGTCGGCCCGGTCTTGGCGGGCACCGAGGTCAGGATCAGCGAGGAGGGTGAAGTGCTGATCCGATCAAACGGGGTATTCCAGGGGTATTACAAGCAGCCCGAGGCCACCGAGGAGACGCTGACGGCGGACGGCTGGTACCGCACCGGCGATTCCGGGCATGTCGATCAGCGCGGGCATCTTGTCATCATCGACCGCGCCAAGGATGTCGGCAAGCTCGGAGACGGCACCACCTTTGCCCCGCAATTCGTCGAGAACAAGCTGAAATTCAGCCCGTTTATAGGCGAAGCGATCGTCTTCGGACACCAGCGCCCATTCGTCGCGGCCATTGTCGCGATCGATCTCGGCACCGTCGGGAATTGGGCGGAACGGCGCAATCTTGCCTACACCTCGTTCCAGGATCTGAGCACCAAGCCCGAGGTGCGGGAGCTGATCCGCGACGAGATCAGGAAATGCAATGCCTCGTTGCCCGCCTCGCGCATCGGCCGTTTTGTGTTGCTGAACAAGGAGTTCGACGCCGACGACAACGAAATCACGCGCACGCGCAAGATCCGCCGCCGCTTTGTCGCCGAAAAATACGCCGCTGTGGTCGAGGCCTTGTACGGCGGCAAAGACCAAATCGAGCTCTCGACCGAGATCACCTACGAGGACGGACGTAAGGCAATCCTCAATTCCACGATTGCAATTGATAATGTGGCGGAAGCCCTGCAGCCGGCGCGCGAGCCGGCCTATGCCTAAGACGCCGGGCTCGAAAGGGGGGACGGTTCCGAGTCCCCCCGTGCCCGAGCGTATCGATGCCTGAGTTCGAGTGGCAGTTCACGCTGGTCCTGCTGACCAACGGCGTGATGATCGGGCTGATGTACGCGCTGATCGCGCTCGGGTTCGTGCTGATCTACAAAGCGACGGACGCGATCAATTTCGCGCAAGGCGAATTCGTCATGTTCGCCGGCTTCATCGCCGCGGGCGCTGCCGATCTCGCGGGTGCCCCGTTCTGGATCTCGGCACTGCTCTCCGTTGCTGGCATGGTGGCGCTCGGTTTCGGGCTCGAGCGGATCGTGTTGCGGCCACTGATCGGCCGGCCGGTCATCGCCGTCGTCATGGCGACGATCGGGCTCGCCGCTGTGCTGAGAGGAACGGCCACGCTGGCGTTTGGCGCCGGGACGCGGGCTATCGTCATGCCGGTCAGCGACGAGCCTATCTTCCTCGGCCCGGTCATGCTGCCGCCGGTCCAGCTCGTCGGAGCGGGAGTGAGCCTCGTGTTCCTCGCCGCCTTCACCTGGTTTTTTCTGAAGAGCCGGACTGGCATCGCGATGCGGGCGGTCGCCGACAGCCAACAAGTCGCGATGGCGATGGGGATCGACGTGCGGCGCTATTTTGCGCTCGCTTGGGCTATGGCCGGCATCGTCTCGGCGCTCGGCGGCGTGGTCTGGGGGGCCATGCTCGGCATCGACAACCAGCTTGCCTTGGTCGGGTTCAAGGTGTTTCCGGTGGTTATCCTCGGCGGACTCGACTCGATCGTCGGTGCCGTCGTTGGCGGACTCATCGTCGGGATTGTCGAGAATCTGACCGCCGGCTACCTCGACCCCTATGTCGGCGGCGGCACCAAGGACTTTGCCCCGTATGTATTGATGATCGCGGTGCTGATGATCCGTCCCGAAGGCATCTTCGGGCGGCGACGGATCGAGCGCGTGTGATGGCGCGTAGCCCTCACCCGCCTCGCTGCGCTCGGCATCCTCTCCCGCAGTGCAGGAGAGGGGCGGCAAAGCGCACAATCTCAAAGCCCCTCTCCCGCAGTGCGGGAGAGGGGGGACCCAGCCCACGGGGCTGGGTGGGTGAGGATAGGCGGGCGTAGCCGTGTTCCATCGCGAGTCCGGGGTCTTCAAGACCAGTTATGCCGCCGACATGGCGCTCTACCCGCTGCCCATCGCAAAGTGGGCAGTGGCGGCGTTTGCCGGCCTGTTCATCGTCATCGTGCCGCTCGCGCTCGACGAATACTACGTCTCGATCCTCGATTTGATCCTGATCGCGGTCATCGGGGCACTCGGCCTCAACGTCCTGGTCGGCTACACCGGGCAGATCTCGATCGGCCACGGCGCCTTCATGTCGGTCGGCGCCTATACCGCTGCGAACCTGGTCGTCCATCTCGGTGCCCCATTCTGGATCACGATCCCGGCGGGCGGGCTGATGGCGGCGCTGATCGGCGGCGTGGTCGGCATCCCGTCTCTGCGCATCAAGGGGATCTATCTCGCCATCGCCACCCTCGCCGCGCAGCTGATCATCGAGTGGACGATCAACCACGTGCCGGCAATCTCGGGCGGCGTGCAGGCGTCGATCCAGGTACCGCGCCCGAGCCTGTTCGGGACCCAGCTAAAGAGCCAGACGCAGCTCTATCTCTTTCTGATGTTTTTTGTCGTGCTGGCCGTGGTCGGCACCTCGAACCTGGTGCGCAGCCGTATCGGCCGCGCGTTCATCGCGGTGCGCGACCAGGACATCGCCGCCGAAATCATCGGCATTAACATCTTCCGCTACAAGCTCATAGCATTCGCGATCTCGTCTTTCTACGCCGGGGTCACTGGTGTGCTCTATACCTACTATCTTGGGATCGCCAATTACGAACAATTCCAGATCAACGTATCGATCGACTATTTGGCAATGATTATAATCGGTGGTCTCGGCTCGATCCTCGGCTCGATATTCGGCGCCATCTTCGTCACCCTGCTGCCGATCGTGACCCGGTGGTTCCTCGAAGCCTTCGGCGGCCTGATTTTCTCGCAGGCTGATCTGGCTAACATCATCCCCAATCTGCGGCTGCTCCTGTTCGGTGCTCTGATCATTTTCTTTCTGGTGGTCGAGCCGGAAGGGTTCAACCGCTTGTGGCGAAACATCCGAAATTACTTTCGGGTGTGGCCGTTTTCCTATTGAGGCAGGCGACAGCAAAGGAGGAGCGCGATGCAGAGCTTACCGAGGATCATGACGGGGGTCGCCGCCAGTGTGGCGGTGGGGCTGTGCCTGGCCGGCGGTGTGGCGGCGCAGCAAAAGGAGGTGATGATTGGCGGGCAGTGCGACCGCACCGGGCCGACACAAATCGTCGGCGTGGTGATCTGCCCGGCGATACAAGACTACATCGACCTCGTGAATTCGAAGGGCGGGGTCGAAGGCTACAAGATCAAATACAACGAGCTCGACAACGAATACAAAGTGCCGCCGGCGGTCGAGGAGTACCAGCGCCAGAAGCAGGAAGGTGCGGTCTCGATGATGATCTATGGGACGCCACAGGCCCAGGCGCTGAACCAGAAGCTGCAGGAAGACAAGATTCCGGGAACCTCGCCCGGTTTCGGCATCTCGGCTTCGGCCGACGGCGCCCGCTATCCCTATCTGTTCCCGGTGGCGGCCACCTATTGGTCGCAGGGTGCGGCGGCGATCCAGTTCATCAAAGACAAGCTGGGCGGCAGCCTCAAGGGCAAGAAAATCGCTTATGTCTATTACGACAACCCGGCCGGACACGAACCGCTGCCGATCCTCGAGGATCTGCAAAAGACCGAGGGGTTCGAGTTGCGTTCCTTTGCCGTGCCGCCGCCGGGTTTGGAGATGGGGGCGCAGGTGCTCGACATCACACAGCGCTATCGGCCCGATTTCGTGATCGATCACCTGTTCGGGCGCTCGCCCTCGGTGGCGATCAAGGAATACAAGCGGGCCGGTTATCCGCTGTCGAAGGTGCTCGGCTTGGTTTGGGCTTCAGCCGAGGCCGACATCGACGCGGCGGGCGGCTGGCAGGTCGCCGAAGGCTATCACACGATGTCCTTCGCCGGCGTTGGCGACGACTACCCGGTGCGCCAGGAAATCAAAGCGATGTATAAGGCGCAGGGCAAAGAGCCGCCAAAAGCGATGGACGACACGGTGATGTACAACCGCGGTCTTTTGATTGCGGCGCTGCATGTCGAGGCGATCCGCAATGCGCTGAAGGCCAATGGCGGGAAGCCGCCGACCGGCGAGGACGTCAAAAAGGGGTTCGAGCAGATCCACGACTTTACCCTCGGCGGGTTGGTGCCGCCGCTCAACGTCACGGCGGCGGATCATGAGGGCGGCGGCTGGGTCCAGATCTACACGGTCAAGGGCGGCAAGTTCGTCAAGGAAACCGACTGGATCCACGCCTATCCGGAACTGGTGGCCGCCGCCGTCAAGAAGGCCGAGTAGCTTCTAAGGGGCCCCGAGGGTCGTCCGATGCTGGCGCTCAACAACATCGAGGTCGTCTATGACGGCGTGATCCTCGTGCTGAAGGGTATCTCGCTGTTCGCCGAGGAGGGCCGCATTACGACCCTCCTCGGCGCCAACGGGGCAGGCAAGACGACGACCCTGAAAGCGATATCTGGCTTGCTGCGTACCGAGCGCGGGGAGGTCACCAAGGGTTCGGTCGAGCTCGACGGGACACGGCTCGACCGACTGCCGCCGCACGCCGTGGTCAAGCGCGGCGTGACGCAAGTGTTCGAGGGAAGGCGGGTCTTCGAAAATTTGACGGTCCAAGACAATCTAATCGCCGGCGCGCACACGCGCAGAGATTTCGCGGCGGTCCGGGAAAGCATCGAGCGCGTCTACGACATCTTTCCGCCATTGAAGGAACGCCGCTACCAATCCTCGGGCTATCTTTCGGGCGGCGAGCAACAGATGCTGGTCATCGGCCGGGCATTGATGTCCGAACCCAGGGTGATCCTGCTCGACGAACCCTCGCTCGGCTTGGCGCCGCTGCTCGTCGAAGAGATCTTCGGCATTATCCGCCGGCTGCGGGAAGAGCGCAGCCTGACCGTGCTGCTGGTCGAGCAGAACGCCGCGATGGCGCTCGACATCGCCGATCATGGCTACGTGATGGAGAACGGCCGCATTGTCCTCGAAGGCCCAGCTGAGACCTTGCGGCAGAATTCCGACATCAAGGAGTTCTATCTCGGGCTCAATGAGGTCGGCGCGCGTAAATCCTACCGCGACCTCAAACACTACCGGCGCCGCAAGCGCTGGCTGTCGTGAGTGCGGATCCCCCGCCCCAACTGTGCCCCGCGGACAAGGGGCACGTAGGGAGAGGGCCGGTCTCAGACGATCCCTTCGGCGCGCAACGCTTCGACCTCGCCGGTGCCGATGCCGAGCCAGCCGCCGAGGATTTCGGCATTGTGCTGGCCGAGCAGCGGCGAGGGCTTGACGCGCGGCGGCGTGCCGTCGAAACGAACCGGCCACGCGGGAACCGTCAGCTTGCCGGTCGTCGGGTGCTCGATCTTCTGCATGATCCCGCGCTCGGCGAGCGAGGGGTCGTTTAGCAGCTCGAGCGTGTCGAACACCGCGCCGGCCGGCACCCCGGCCCCGCCGATGATCTTCATCGCCTCTTCTTTGGTGTGCTGGCGGGTCCAGGTGGCGATGATCTCGTCGACCTCGGCTGCGCGCTCGCCGCGCGCCGGCCCGGTGTCGTAGCGCGGATCGCCGATCAGGTCCTCGCGGCCGATCGCCTTTAAGAGCCGCGTCCAGTGTTCGGGGTTGGCGCGGCTGGTGAAGACGTAGACGTAGTCGTTCGGCCCGCCGGGCTTGCACGGGTAGAGCGCCGAGGGCGCGAGTAAGCGGCTCGACCGACTGCTGCCGCCACGGATCTGGGCCTGCCCGCTCAGCTGGGTGCGCGAGAACGGCACCCGCATATAGTGGACCATCGCGTCCTGCATCGCCACCTGCAGCCGCCGGCCCTTGCCGGTACGGTCGCGTCGATAGAGCGCCCCCAGGATGCTGACCGCCATCAGCATGCCGGTGCCAGTGTCGCCGAACGAGGGACCCGGCTTGACCGGCGGACGGTCGGCATCGCCGGTGACGCTGATCGGGCCGCCCGCGGCCTGCGCGATCATATCGAACGCCAGATTCTTTTCGTACGGGCTACCCTCGCCAAAGCCCTTGACCTGGCAATAGATGATGCGCGGGTTCAGTCCGTGAACCACGTCCCAGCCGAGCCCGAGCCTTTCGATCGTACCGGGCGCCATGTTCTCGACGGTGACATCCGCTTTCTTCAGCAGGTCCTTGACGATCTCCAGCCCGCGCGGGGATTTCAGGTTGAGGGTGACCGACTTCTTGTTGGCGTTGAATTGGTGAAAATACCAGGGGTCGTTATCAGGCTTGCCCGGGAGCAACCGCCGGCCCGGATCGCCGGTCCTCGGGTTCTCGATCTTGACGACCTCGGCGCCGAGCCAGGCGAGCGCCTCGGTGCAGGACGGGCCCGCCTCGAATTGCGTAAAATCGACAACCCGAACGCCTTCGAGACAATCCAGCTCGACGCCCATTCCATCCATCTTGCGCACTCCTCTCGAGATCCGCGGACCACCGACCGCGCCTCACTATAGCGCCGGGCACCCGGTCGGGGAAACCGGCGTCGCGGCCGTCCGTGCGATGGTTGTAAGCCGCGCCTGGGATACCCTGGTCTTATGGCGGATCGCGTTTGAGGGCTTCGACCAGCCGCTGCGGGTCGACGCGGATCTCGACTCCGGCGCGCTCCTGCTGAATTACCATCGGTGAGCGCGAGTCGCGATCGCCCCAGCCGCGATTGAGCGCCTCGCTGAGCTCGGCGAGTGCCAAGTTGGCGATCCGCATTGGCACATTGAAGTCGCGGCCCAATTGCGTGGCGAGCGACATGTCCTTGTGGGCCAGGCGCAGCGCGAAGGCGGCGGGCTCGTATTTGCCGGGCAGGAACTGATCGACCAGCCCGTCGAAGGTCCGCCGCCGGCCGCCGGCGCCGTCGCGAACCGCTTCCCATAAGGCAAGCGGCTCGACCCCGGCCTTGACCCCGACCGTAAACATTTCGGCGAGGGCGGTCTGAATGCAGTAGCCGGCACCGTTATGGACAAGCTTGGCGACCGAGCCGGCGCCGATCGGCCCGACATAGCGCGCCTTGTCGCCCATCGCGTCGAGCACGCTCTTGTACCGGTTGAAGATCTGCTCGTCGCCGCCGACCCAGAGCGCGAGTTTGCCGGTCCGCGCTCCGCGCGGGCCGCCGCTGACCGGCGAGTCCAGCATGTAGACGTCGCGCTCGGCAAAAGCGGTGTTGATCCTGCGCACCATCGTGGGGGAGTTGGTCGACAGGTCGAAATAGGCCTTGCCGCGGCTCATGCCGGAGAGCAGGCCGTTTTCGCCCAGCGCCACCGCCTCGACCTCGGGTGGTCCGGGAAGCGAGGTGAAGACCACCTCGGAGGCCTCGGCGACGGCGCGCGGCGTGTCGGCCCATATTGCGCCGGCAGCGAGACAGGGCTCGGCCGTAGCACGACGCAAATCGTGAACAACCAACTCGTGGCCGGCTTTCTGCAGGTTCGCCGACATCCCGGAACCCATCATGCCCAACCCGATGAATCCGATCTTCATCTCGCCCTCCCAGGGTTATTTCCCGGCGCAGCCGGCGCTACTTTTTCTCGAACACGTCCTTGGCCACCAGTGCGGCGGTCATTGCCGCCGGCCAGCCGGCATAAAACGCGAGATGGGTGATGACCTCGCTGAGCTCGTTCTTGCTCAGGCCGTTGTCGAGCGCCCGCTGCAGATGGCCGACGAGCTGCCGTTCGCGGCCGAGCGCGATCAGGGTCGCGCAGGTGATCAGGCTGCGGTCGCGCTTGGAGAGACCGGGACGCTCCCAGACTTCGCCAAACAACACCCTTTCGCTGAGATCGATCAAGCCCGGAACGATGTCGCGGACCTGCTCGCGAGCCGCCGACGGTTGCGATCGAGCCATGGTTTCCTCCTTTGCCTGATCCAGCAGTTTAGATCCGGGCGACCGTAACACGCGGCTGCTGTGAAGGGCGAGCGAGGAATGGGACCGGGCGACTTGATCCTTTACCCACGGGGCGTGCAGACCCACCTCCGGATCGAGCCGCAAGCGACAGCGTTTGCAGGCTGAAGCGGGCCGATCACCCGCGACCGCGAGCGAGCCCGGAACACCGAGAATGGATTTGAGCCAACTCCAATATTTCCCCCTCGCCCGCCCGCATTTTTCCCTGTTGATCGGGATCTTCGTCGTATTGGTTGCGTGGATCGAGGTAGGGGCGCTGCGCTTGGCCTACATGCAAATCGGTCTCGGTCCGCACGCGGCACTCCTTTTGCTGCTGGCTTCGCTGGGCGGCAGCTACCTCAATATCCCGGTTGCCCGGCTTACCGCTCATCACATCGTTTCGGGGCAGGAGGTCGCGTTTTTCGGCATGCATTATATGATCCCGGTCGTGGTCGAGTGGCCCGACACAATCATCGCCGTGAACGTCGGCGGCGCAGTGATCCCAGGGTTGCTGTCATTCTATCTTTTGGCCAGAAATCGATTGTGGGTTCGCGGCCTTCTCGCCACCGCCGGTGTCGCCGTGGTGTGCCATATCCTCGCTGAGCCCGTTCCCGGCTTGGGGATCGCGCTCCCGGTGTTCGTGCCGCCGGCAGCGGCGGCGATCGTCGCATTGCTGCTGTCACGCCGGGATGCAGCGGCACTGGCTTACATCGGCGGCAGCCTCGGTACGCTGGTCGGCGCCGACCTCCTCAATCTCGACAAGATCCAAGGGCTGGGCGCGCCGGTCGCCTCGATCGGCGGCGCCGGGACCTTCGACGGGATCTTTCTCACCGGCATCTTGGCGGCCCTGCTCGCCAGCATCTTCGGCCCGCCGGTCCGCCAGAGGGTAGGAGCAATGCAGGTTCCGCCCTGACAGGTTCACCCCTCGGTCCCGTTGCCGGAGCAGAGCGCGAGCCACCCTTCGTCGCGTGCCGAGGGCCGCCGGCGCAGCCGCGAGCGCAGCAATGGGGCGGCCCTGGCCGATTGCCCGGAACGCAGATAGGCGACGATCAGCGAATCCTCGAAGACCTCACGTTGCGCATGACTGCCTCCGATCCGGGGCAGCTCGTCGAGCGCCGCTTCGAGCACGCGCGCCGCTTCCGCATTGTCGCCGCGGCCGAGCGCTGCCGCGCCCTCCGCCAGAGCGGGCGCAACTTCGCCTGGCGGCAGGCGGTCGTGTTGTGCGAGGCCCCGCAGCCCGACGATACGGCCCTCTAGACTGTCGGCGTCTCCAGTTGCGGCTTCGGCGAAGGCGGCGTGGAGATCGGCAAAGGCGAGGCTCGCGCGCGGGAAATGCCGCCGCGCATGCGCCGCGACCTCGGCCCATTCTGCGTCGAGCTGCGGGGCCACCCCGTAGAACCGCCAGCGCCACAGAAACGACGCCGCGTCGGCGAGGACCAGCATCGGCGCTGCTTCGGCCACCGACGGTCTAATATTGTCGAGGTAGATAGCACCGGCGCGCTCGGCATTGCCGCGGGCAAGCTCGAACAGCGCCAGATGCCATGAGAGGTGACAGTGCAGCTGCCCCTCCCGCTCGTAGCCCTTCAGCCAATCCTCGACAAAGCCGGCGCCGCCTACCGCGTCGCCCGCTTCGAAATAGCCATGGACGCGTTGATGCGCAGCATGGGCATTGCGTGGGTTGCCGGCGAGCGATCGCTCGACGAGCCGGGTCCCGGTCGCGACAGCACCGGTCTCGATATGTGCCCAGCCGAGATAGCCGAGAAACCACCAGTCGTCGCCCCAATGCGGCGCCAGCTCTTCGAGCAGCGCCAGCTGCGCCTCGTGATGATCGCGCCTCCCGCTAAAGCCCAAGAGCCCAAAGACCCCGAGCGCCAATGACAATGGCAGCGCGTCGCGCGGAAATTCCGCGACGTGCGCGCGCACCATTGCGAGCGCCTCGCCAGGACCGCCGTCGATCGACAGCGCGATCGCTTCGATGTGTCGCCTCTCGCGCGCCGTAACGCGGTCCGCGAGCGATCGAGCGCGCGCCGCCGCGGCCTTCGCCTCCGGTATGCGCGCCCGCAATTGCAGCAGCCGGCCGCGCGCGATGTGGGCCAGCGCAAAATCGGGATCGGCGGCGAGCGCCCGATCCAGCAGCACCTCGGCCCCGGGCCAAGCCGACAGTAGCAGATCGACCGCGGCCCCGTAATCTTCGGCGGCGTCGGCGGTGGCGCAGGTCACCGGCAGATCAAAACGGTTGTTCACCGGCATGATTTTCCCCAAACTGCCCGCACGGCTTCCCCGCGCCGGTGCTATCATACCGCATCACGGCGGATAGAAATTGCCCCTCAACCTTCTCCAGCAATGACCGAAGGCCAAGAAGCCACCCACAGCGGACGAGCCCGCGCCGCGATGGGCAGCGCCAATAGCCTCAAGCTCGGTCTGTTCGGCGCCAATTGCTCCTCCGGTCGGGCGGTCACGATGGTGCCGGAGCGGTGGTCCGGCAGCTGGCCCGATTGCGTACGGCTCGCGCAGATGGCCGACCGGGCAGGCATCGAGTTCATGCTGCCGATCGGCCGCTGGAAGGGCTATGGCGGCGAGACCGACTATCAGGGCGCGACATTGGAGACGGTGACCTGGGCCTGCGGCCTGCTCGCCAAGACCGAGCGGCTGACCGTGTTCGGGACCGTGCACGCGCCGCTGCTCCCGCCGCTGATCGCCGCCAAGGAGTTCGTCACCGCCGACCACATCGGCGAGGGGCGCTTCGGCCTGAACCTCGTCTGCGGCTGGAACGAGGGCGAGTTCGAGATGTTCGGCGCGACGCTGCGCGATCACGAGGCGCGCTATGCCTACGCCCAGGAGTGGCTCGACATCGTCAAGCTCACTTGGTCGCCGGGCGAGGATTTCGATTTCGAGGGCCGCTTTTTCAGGCTCAAGGGCGTGCGCGCCAAGCCCAAACCCTATGGCGGCACGCGCCCGCTGATCATGAACGCCGCCGCGTCGCCGACCGGCCAAGCCTTTGCGATCCGCAACTGCGACGCGCTGTTCTCGACGATCTCGCGCGGCATCTCCTTCAAGGAGACGGTGCAGCACGTGGACACCGTCAGGGCGAGGGCCCGGGAATATGGCCGCGAGATCGACGTCTATACTGTAGGCGTGGTGACTTGCCGACCTACGGCCCGGGAGGCAGTCGATTATTATCGCCACTGCATCGTCGAGCGCGCCGATTGGGCGGCGGTCGACAACATCCTGGCAATGAAAAACGTCACGCCGCAGGCGCATGCGCCGGAGGAGTTCCGGCGGATCCGCGAGCACCAAGCCAACGGCATGGGCGGGTTGCCGCTCGTCGGCGACCCCGACACGGTCGCCCTTTACCTGGCGAAGCTGGCGTCGTTCGGGCTCACCGGGATCGCGGTGTCGTTCGTCAACTACCTCGACGAGCTGCCGTATTTCTGCGCCGAGGTGTTGCCGCGCCTGGCGCGGTCGGGGTTGCGCGAGAAGCCCGGCGCGATCTGACTTCGCCCCTCCTGATGCCGCGGGGTTTCATCCCTGGCGGCATCAGGGGACGGTCGCTCAGCACTGATAGAAGACGTTGAAGAAATAGCGGCGGTTGGACCAATCGGAAACGATGCCGCCTTGTCCCCAGATCCCGGAGGTTTCGTATCCGGCTGCTCGGGCGAGTTGAGCGGCGTTTCCGGCTGCATAGATCGTGCCGAATGGCCCCATTCTTTGGCTGCACGCCGTTGCGGTCGCGGCATGACCCAGCGATAGCGCCAGCACCAGTCCGAGTATCGACGGAACTTTCCAGTACACGGCAGTTTCTCCCGCTTCCAGAATTTGCGTCTGTGCCGACTTGGCACCCACCGAGAGGGCGCCGAAATCGACTGTGGCTAGCAGGTAAGCCGAAGAATGGCGCTTGCGATCCCGGAAATGCCGGAGGGAAAACCCGACATGTTTTTACTATGTTCTCTCCATCAGCGGGCGCGGATAGGTCACCACGGGCCGGCATCCGAAACCCTTCACCGTTGCCGACCGAATAGCGGACACTCAAGAACCGACGGTAAGTACCATTCTCAGAAACAAGAGACGCCGATCTTCGGGTTTGAAATTGAGGAAATCGTTGCGGCGCGCGCATTAGGCCGCTGAGCACGCGCGAGGCGCGCGTTCACATTGGCAAAAGCGACGGGGCCACGACGGTGTCCCGCCGTGACCCCGCGTTCGAGCGAGACGAGCCGGCGCGGCTTACCTGATGATCGTCACCGGATTACGAATCCAGGCCTCGTAGGTCATATTCAGCATCGAGTGCTGATCGATGATCCCAATGGAATTCCAGGTGAACATCGCATAGCAGAGGCCCCTAGGCATCCCCGGCGGCGCATGGACGGTGACATTATGCTGATGGAACAGACCGACCAATTCCGCCAAGGTCGTCCCGTAACCGCAAAGGCTGACGCAGTGATCCTCCGGTTGGTTCTTCGGATAGTTGTACATCGCCCAACCGCTTGTCCCCGGCGTGACCAAGCCATGGGGATTCGATTGGAAGTCCTCCGCCCCGACGCCGATTTTCACCGGCCCGTGGCTGTAGATGGCACTGTTCAGAATCGCGGCGTTGGCCCAGTTGACCGCGAGGTATGGGCCGTCGTCGTATGTCTTATTGTTGAACGGAAAACCATGCGCTTGCATCGTCGTCATGACGGCGGTGAGGGTAGCGCCATTTAGATAGCCATGCGCTGATGCCCAGGCGACCACCGTCGCCTCCGGAATGAATGTCTGCGGCGCGGCGGTAGCCTTCGCGAAGGCTTCCTCGGCGGTAACGCAGTCACCGTAGGTGTAGTTATTCCAAGACGACATTTCAGTCGGCCACATCAGGAAGCTCGGGGGGACCGCTATACTCGGGTCCGGAACATGCGGCGCAGCCGCCGCAAGTTCGTACCGAGGGGACGGGATCGCGCCGCGCGGTAGCCGTTTCGTCAGATCTGGCGCCTGTTCCTCTGCCATGTTTTCTTCTCCTGTTCACTATCGGTTGTTGAACCGAAATTCGTCAGATAGGCGGCCGATCCGCCCACGCTCGGCAGCATCGTTCAGGAATCGGTCAAGAGCTGTGAGGTAGTTCACACTTAGGGAAAAGTTTTTTCTCGGATTGCGGGACCGGCGGGCGCCATCGTCCGGTTTTTAGCCGCCCATGGCAACAAGCTCCGCCCACGACGGTGCCGCGGGCAAGCCGAAGCAGTGGGTTGCCTGCCGATTTGCCTCGATCAAGGCGCACTTCTGTCGCGGTTGTCCGTTGCATCTGACCCCAGTGCCCCTCACGCCGCCACGGGCGCCGCCCGCAATCGTGCGATGAGCCGCAGGATCTCCTTGAACATCTGCCGTGGCACTGCCACCTCGGCCATCTGGAAAGTGAATTAGCGGCCATGGCTGACGACCTTGGCACCGATCTTGATCTGCTTCTCGCGCAGGCTGGTCAGTGACCGCGGCTCCGCCGCCTTGGGCATCGCCAGCGTTCGCATCAAATTGCCGAGGTTGCAAGCAAGCACATGAAGCTGAAGGCGGCGGCATTGGCGGCGAAGGAACGGCATGACCGCAGCGTCCATTTGATCGCGCCCTTGCCCTCTTTGATCCATTGCTCCGCTGTGCCGCGCTGGTTATAGAAGGCGACGATGCGCTCGGCCGGCCGTGCCAGATTGGTCACGATGAACCCGACGCGCGGATAAAGCTCGCCGGGGTGCCACTCGACCCCCGCCTTCGCGAGGGCAGGCTCTTGGCCATGACACGCCTCGGCTTGCTCCAGGTTTGCGCCTGATAGCTGAAGCTGGCGAAGTAGCGGCGCACCTCGTGCGAAAATGCCACTTCATTCGGGGAATCCGGGGTTGATCTTAACCTGTCTCCGACAGGCATTCTCGCAACGACCGCCGTGCCCGATGGTTACCCGCTGAGATTCTTGAAGATCGTCGTCGGATTTCGAACCCACGCTTCGCCCGTGATGTTCATCAGGGATTGGTGGTCGACGATGCCGATGGAGCCCCAAGTGAACATCGCGTAGCAAAGTCCCGGAGGCATGCCCGACGGCACATTGACATTGACCCCGTACCGCTCGAACAGACCGACCAACGCCGCCAAGGGCCCGTAGCCACAAAGGCTCGCGCAGTGATTTTCAGGCTGGCCCGTCGGGAGGTCGTAGATCGCCCAACCGCTCCTCCCAGGTGTGAGTTGGCCGTGAAGGGAGGAGGTGAGATTCGCCGAGGCGACGCCGATTTTTACCGGCCCGACATTGGCGATGGCGCCATTCAAAGCCGCCGTATTCGTCCAGTTGACCTTATTGAACGGCCCATCCAAATAGGCGGTGCCGTCCATTTGAAACCCATGCATTTGCATGAAGCCAGCGAAATTTGACGAACCGCATTCCCGCGCCGTGAGCATGACCACGTCGGTCGGGATGAACACCTTGGGTTCGGCACAGGCCTTGGCAAAGGCTTCCTCTGCCCAACTCGAATTGCTCACCTTCTCGTTCCCCCAAAAGCCGATTTCTATTGGCCAAGCGAGGAAGCTTTCGGGGGCGGCGCCCGCCTTATAGGGTCGGGCGCCAGCAAGTTCGTAATTGGGCGTCGGAAACTCGCCGCTTGGAACGAAGATTTCCGCGCCGGACTCGGGCCGATAGGGCTCCGAAGCGGCGAGTTCGCTTCGGGGCGAAGGTATCGCGCCGCGCGGCATTTTGGTATTCATTTCCCCTCTCGCTGCGACGTAATGCGGTCCAATCGACAATGCCGAGTATAACCAAGATGCATCTATAGATACCCCTTTGTCGCGAAAACTTTCGGAGGACTAAACGTTTGGCTTCGCATTGCCCGGCCTCGGCTTAGTTCGTCGCCGCACGGCCGTGCGGGGTTGACCGGCGGAACACACTTTGGTTAAAAAATTAGCAGGATTTGGAGCCCATTGATCTGACGTGATCAAAACATACGCATTTTTCAAAATCACGACTTTTCTCGAGGGGATCTGAAATTCGGTGAGTTACCAGGCAGCGTCGAGCAGGGTGCGGATCACCGCCGGGCCGTCGATCTTGCGTGGATTGGTGTGGACCCAGCGGTCGTGCATCGATCCCTCGGCGATCAGGTCGAGCTGCTCTGGCATGACCCCGACGTCGCGCAGTCGGGTTGGCAGTCCGAGAGCCGCGATCAGCTCGGCCACCACCTCGGCCGCCGGTTCGTCGGGCCGGCCGAGCGCCTCGCTGACCCGAGCCTGCTTGCCGGCGTTCACCGTCTGATTGAAACGCAACACATGAGGCAGCATCACGCATGAGGTGTAGCCGTGCGGGACGCCGGCGGTGCCGCCAAGTACGTGGCCGATCCCATGGCTCGCTCCCTTGCTGACGCCGGTTTGCGAGCCGACCATCGACATCCAGGCGCCGATTTGGCAGTCGAGCCGCGCTTCGAGGTTCGTCGGGTCGGCCTTGACCGCCGGCAGCCCGCTCCCGAGCAGGCGCAGCGCCTGAAAGGAGGCGCCTTCGGCGATCGGCTGGCCGTTGATCGAACAGATGTCCTCGACGGCGTGGTCGACGGCGCGGATGCCGGTCGATAGAAACAGCCATTCGGGGGTGTGCGCGCTGACGTCCGGATCGAGGATGACGGTGCGCGGCATCATCAGCGGATGGCCGTAGCTCTCTTTGACGTGCCGCGCCGTGTCGGTGCAGCCGGCCGATGCTGTGTACTCGCCGGCCGACAAGGTCGTCGGGATCGCGATCGAGCGCACGCCCGGCGCTTTCACCTCCGGGCGCCGCGTGGTGCCGTCGGCGGCGATCTGGGCGTGATAGCTGTCGAGCTGTGACGGCTCGGTAACCCCGTTGCCGAGGCAGAGGCCGACCATCTTCGCCGCATCGGTGACCGAGCCCCCGCCGAGGGTGACGATCAGATCGGCGCCGGCCTCGCGGGCCGCGTTCGCCGCGGCGACGACGTCGGTGCGCGGCGTATGGGCGCCGATCTTCGCGCAGACGCCGGCGAGGCGGTTGCCCAGCATCTGACGTAGCCGGTCGACCGTGTCGGTGGTGCGATCGAGGGTGCCGCTGGCGAGGATGAATACCGCCCGCGCCTCGATGCGATCGACCTCCTGCGCTAGCGCCTCGGCAAAGGGCTTGCCGAAGATGACGCTTTCCATCGCCGGAAATCGATAGACGCCGCTCAACATTACTTCCTCCTCTCACTTCCGAAACATTGTTATGCTAGAATTCGCCAGCCGGTCGACCGGAGGCAACATATGAACGTTGCAAAAACGGCGGTTTGTCTGCTCCTGCCGTGGTTGGTTGCGGTGACTGTTCCGGGTCAAGTCCGCGGACAATCGGGTGGACCAGGGACGCAATTGCGCCGCAGTATACCGCGTGACACGGAAACGATGGTCAGTTCAGCCTCGAAGTATCGGGTACAAGAAGGATCAGGGCAATGCTCTCCGAACGGCATTCCAGCACTAGAACTCGTCACCCCGCCTAAGCACGGCACCGTCCGATTTTTCACTACCGATGTCGGTATCCCGAGAGGATCAGGGTGCAGCGACTCGCTATATGGCCAGGGGGTATTTTACCGCCCAGATCCAGGGTTCGTCGGCCGGGACCAATTTACCTACAACGTTTCGGATGACCCGACTGCGTTCATCCGCCTTGGGCCGCCCCCGGGGCCGTGGACCGTCTTCGTTACCGTGCGTGACAATCACTAACGTGCGAGATAGCCACCGTCGACCGGCAGGGTAACGCCGGTGATGTAGCGGGCCATGTCGGAAGCGAGAAAGACGGCGGGACCGGCGATATCCTCCGGCGTACCGATACGGCCAAGCGGAATCCGGCTCGCGAAATTCGCCATATAGGCCGCATCTTCGCGAGCCGTGGCGTTGAGCGGGGTCGCAGTGAAGCCGGGGCCGATCGCGTTGACGCGAATGCCGAGCGGCGAGAGCTCGATCGCCAGTGCCTTGGTCAACAGGCGCACACCACCCTTCGAGGTCGTGTAGGCCGCCGAGTTCGGCAGCGCGACAAAGGACTGGATCGAGCCGATGTTGATGATCGACCCCTTGGTCTCGCGCAGCTGGTCGAGAAAGGCCGTCACCATGTTGTAGGGGCCGTCGAGATTAACGGCTAAGGTCGCATCCCAATCGGCGCGGGTGTTCGGCTCCATCACGGTCCCGCGTCGGATGATCCCGGCGTTGTTGACGAGGATCGAGATGGCGCCGATCCGGGATCGGACCGCGGCGGCGAGGCCGTCGCACCCGACACGGTCGGTCACGTCACAGGCAAAGCTCACAGCCTCCCGGCCGATGGCTGTTGCCGTGCGCGCGGCGGCAGCAGCATCAATGTCAACGGTGGCGACCCGTGCCGCGGCATCCGCCATCGCGTGCGCAATCGCCTCGCCGATACCCGATCCCGCGCCGGTGATCAGCGCTACCCGGTTGGCGAGCAAGCCGGTCATGTTGTGCGCTCAGGCCGGCTGCTCACCCAGCCTTTTCCCTGCCCCCACCCTTCCCTCCCCCGCAAGCGGGGGAGGGAAGGGTGGGGGCGAGCGGGGAGCGGGAGGGCCCCGCGAAGCCGGAGGGCGAGGGGCAGCGGCAGAGCCTATCGCCGTTACATCGCGGCCATGCGGGTGGCGCGGCGTTTCGCCATCGGCGTGGCGGGCTCCACCGCGGGCGCCGGCTGGATCTTCTTGGTCGAGCGCGGCAACGTCCAATCCCACTCGTCCGCGCCCATCTGGTAGTGGCGATTGTTCTGCGACGGGTTGCGGTTGACCATGTGGCGGTTGTAGAGCGGGTGAGTGACGCTGCGCACTTCGTGCTCGATCGTGAACAGGCACTTGCCGGTGTCGAGGCAAGCGATGTCCTGCCAGCGGTACTGGTACTGATCGCTTTCCTCGGTGATCAGCCCGCGTTTTTCGAGCTCGTCATGCGGGCCCGAGAATTCCTGGGCATAGACCTGCAGGTGATGGCCGTCGAATTCGGGAATTTTCTTGTCGGTCTCGCGGAAGATCAGCTCCTGCTTGTATCCGACGCAGACATGGGCCGCGCAGCCTTCGCCATTCTCCTTGACCTTGGCCGGTGCATAGAAGATCTCGCGATAGAAGCGCGCGATGCCGTCGGCCGTGCCTTCCGGCACGGTGAACTCGACATAGCCCATGCCGAGATTGATCGCGCCGAACCTTTCCTCGTCAGGCTCATAGAGGCGGAACTTGTTGCCCCACGGGCACGTCGCCTCGACATAGGCGTTATGCTGCTTGCAGTCGAACTTGGTGTCCGCGAGCTTTTTCTTGGCCTCGCTCAGGCGCTCGCATAGCTCCTCGAGCGACGGAACAACAAGACCGACATGGCCGCGCAGCACATTCGGCTCGCCGGTCGGCAGGTGGAACTGGCTCTTGCCGACATTGACCCACATGTTGTTGGTGCCGGGGAACATGTAGGGGTCGCGGGTCAGGCCGAGCGCCGACAGATAAAACTCGGACGCCAGCCCTTGATTGTTGGTTCTGAGATTGACGTGTTCGAGACCGACGAGGTTGCCGAGATCCTCGGCCGTACGATCGTAGAGTTGTTGTGCCATCAGGGCCCTCCAAAGTTGCCGATCAGCCGGTGCTGATCGGGCATGCCGTAATTCGGCGTGTAAACGCCCTCTATCAAAACAGTTTTTCAAACCTCTCGTCTACTGGAACGCGATAGCCGTTGGCTAAGCTGTTGGTTTCGTTCGCCATGCCTACGACCGCCAGAACCTCGCCGAGCATCTCGGGGGTCATCCCCGCTCGCTTCGCGGCGGCGCCGTGCGAGGCGATGCAATAGGCGCAGCCGTTGCTCGCGCTGACCGCGAGGTAGAGGAGCTCCTTGGTCAACGGATCGAGCGCGCCGGGCGCCATCACCTCTTTGATGCTCTCCCAGGTGCGCCGCAACGTCGGGGGATGGTTGGCCAGCGCCTTCCAGAAATTGTTGATCCAATCCGTGCCGCGCGTCTTCATGATGTCGTCATAGACGGCGCGGATTTCGGCGCTCGCCTCGTCGTACTCGATCAACCGCGCCGTCGTCATTCTTCTCTCCTCAGCTCCCGATCGAGCCGGCCCGACAGGAACAGGCCGAGCATACGGAAATCGCTGATCAGCGACCACGTTGGATGCCCGAAGGTTTCGGGCCGGTTGTGCTCGAAGACCAGGTGGCCGAGCCAAGCGAGAGCGTATCCGGCGACCGGAGCGACCAAGAGCCAGCGCCAATCCCGCATCACGCCGGCGGTAACGAGCGCCGCCACCCCGGAAAGGGTGCCGACATAGTGCAGCCCGCGGGTCCGCGGGTCCGCATGTGCGGCGAGATAGCGCTGCCAGAACTCCGGGTAAGTCATCGGCAGGGGCGCTTGTAAAGCGCCGGCCGCGGTCGTAAGTCAGCCTTGATCATCCCCTATCCGCCGCGGAGTCTCAAGATGGGTTACAGAGTAGCGGTGGTCGGCGCGACCGGCAATGTCGGACGCGAGATGCTGACCACGCTCGCCGAGCGCAATTTTCCCGCCGACGATGTCGTCGCATTGGCCTCGTCGCGCTCGATCGGCAGGGAGGTCTCCTTTGGCGAGGACGACGTCCTCAGGGTCCAGGCGCTCGACACTTACGATTTTCG
>Ga0074045_10001367_pt1 | contig 23598 bp, 24 predicted proteins | sample BogForMeECP23OM2_FD_94442 | JGI IMG/M metagenome (GOLD analysis project Ga0074045, IMG submission 94442) | Bog forest soil microbial communities from Calvert Island, British Columbia, Canada - Bog Forest MetaG ECP23OM2 | ecosystem: Environmental > Terrestrial > Soil > Wetlands ... | reverse complement strand
TCCGCTGCCAATCCGCTGCCGACAGCGTTTTACGACCCAAAACGACATCGAAATTCCGCTGTCGGCAAGGTCGCCAAGCCGTATCCAAGTGACTGATATACATATTTATTTTGGCGTTGAAAGGACGCTTTCGGGGGCTGAAACGGGTTTTTTCGCTGCCGACAGGGGAATTGCGACGGGCCGAACCATGGCCATTCACCGTCGCCGGCGGATCAATCTTGCGGCCGCTCGCGACAGCGAACCGGGCCGGGGGTTGCTCAAATCGCGTGCATTCCTGATGCGCGCGATGCCCGCTTGTTGAGCACGGCTGGCCTCCGATAGACAACGCGTCCCATTTCGTTTCGGCCCACCGGGGGCGCTTTGCTCGATCAACCCACCACCCGGCAAGATCTCCGGGAACGACCGCCGGCCGAGGCCCGATCGCGGCGGCTGGTGTTGGCGGCCGTGATGATGGCGATCTTCATGGCGGCGATCGACATCTCGATCGTCGCGACCGCGATGCCGACGATCGTCGCCCATCTCGGCGGGTTCCACCTGTTCAGCTGGACTTTTGCGGTCTACCTGCTGGCCCAGGCGGTAACGATCCCGATTTACGGGCGGCTCGCCGATCTCTACGGCCGCAAACGCGTCTTCTATGCCGGGGCGAGCCTGTTCCTCCTTGGCGCGGCTTTGTGCGGATTGGCCTGGGGCATGGTGCCGCTGATCCTGTTCCGCGGGCTGCAAGGAGCCGGCGCCGGCGCCGTGCAGCCGATTGCCACGACCATCGTCGGCGACATCTATGGGCCGGCCGAACGCGCCCGGATACAGGGCTACATCTCGGGCGTCTGGGGCGTCGCCGCGATTATCGGCCCGATACTCGGCGCTTTTCTGGTCCAGCACGTCAGTTGGTCGCTCGTTTTCTGGATCAATCTGCCGATCGGCGCCGTGACATTCGTAATGTTTAGCCGCTTCCTGCATGAGCACCAGCAGCCGCGCCGGCACCGAATCGACTATCTCGGCTCGGTTTTGATGGTGCTCGGCGCCGGCGGGATCATGCTGGCGCTGATGCAGATCGGGAATTCGGGCGAGTTGGTGACGATTGCAGGGCTCGTCTTGGTCGGCGCCATTGCCCTGACAGCCCTCGCCGCCCACGAGAGGAGCACGCCGGAACCGCTTTTGCCGCTCAACCTCTGGCGCAATCGGGTCGTCGTGATCGGCTGCCTCGCGGGCTTTGCCAACGGCGCGCTGATGATGTCGCTCTCCGCCTTTCTGCCGACCTATGTGCAGGGAGCGATGGGCCGGAGCCCGGCAGCGGCGGGCCTGGCGCTCGCGGCGTCCTCGGTCAGCTGGACCTTTGCCTCGATCGCCTCGGGCCGGCTGATGATCCGCACCTCCTATCGCTTGGCGGCGGGCATCGGCGGCGTCTGTCTGGTCGCCGGCAGTCTGGTGCTGATGACGCTCGATCCCTCCGACAGCCTGCTGTGGGTCGCTACCGGCGCGCTGTTGAACGGGATCGGCATGGGCTTTTGCAATACCGCCTTCATCGTCTCGACCCAGGCCAGTGTCGGCTGGAACGAGCGCGGCATGGCTACCTCTTCGATGATGTTCATGCGCATGGTGGGGTCGTCGGTCGGTGCGGCGGTGTTCGGCGCAATCGTCAATTTCGGCATCCATCGTCAGCTGCCGGAAGCCGGCGATGCGGTGAACCGGCTGATGCAGCCGGCGGCGCGTCAGATGCTCGACGCCGGCGAGCTCACCCGACTGACCGAGGCGATCGCCAGCTCGGTGCACATCGTTTATGTGATCGCCGGGCTCGTCGCGGTCCTGAGTCTCTGCCTGGCGCTGGCCTTGCCGGCCAGGCTGAGCCCCACTCGACCGCTTACGCAGCAGCCTTGACGGCCGGGGCGGAACGCGCCGCGGCGAGGATCATGTCGGCGCCCTTTTCGGCGATCATGATCGTTGCCGCATTGGTGTTGCCGGAAACGACCGCCGGCATGATCGAGGCGTCGATCACCCGCAGACCCTCGATGCCGTGGACGCGCAACGCGGTATCGACGACCGCCCGCTCGTGCGGGCCCATCATGCAGGTGCTGGTCGGGTGGAAGGTGGTGCCGGCGGTTCCGCGAATGTGGTCGAGCCACTCCTCGTCGCTTTCGGTCCCCGGGCCCGGCAGGTATTCGCCGCTGACGAGTGCCGCCATCGCCGGGCTCTGAAACACCTTGCGGGCGATCCGCAGGCCGGTGATCAACGTGTCCTTGTCGGCCTGGGTCGCGAGATAATTGGGCTGGATCGCGGGCGCCGCCGCCGGGTCAGGCGAGCGGATGCGCAGCCAGCCGCGGCTCTCCGGCCGACACGGGATGCAGGTCAGCTGGCAGCCGGGAAAATCGTGCATCTTCTCGCCGGGCTTCACAAAGCTACCGGCGAGGAACTGGTACTGCGTGTCGGGCGAGTCGAGGCCGGGGCGAGTGCGCACAAAGAGGCCGATCGGTGCGGCACCCATCATCAAGGCACCACGGCGAGCGAGCGCATATTCGAGCCCGGCCCGCGCCTGACGCAGCCAGCTGCGCGAGACCTCGTTCAAGGTGTTGGCGCGGCGTACGCGGTAGACCACGCGGGAATTCAGATGATCCTGCAGATTCTCGCCGACACCCGGCAGGTCGTGGACCACGGGAATGGCGTGCGCGCGCAGCAATTCGCCGGGGCCGACGCCGGAAAGCTGCAACAACTGCGGCGAGTTGATCGAGCCGCCGGCCAGGATGACCTCGCCGCGCGCGTTGGCATGGTGGACGAGACCGTCCTGCGCATATTCGAGACCGACGGCGCGGCGGCCCTCGAACAACACGCGCTGCGCCAAGGCCCGGATCTCGACCCGCAGATTGGGCCGCTTCAGCGCCGGGCGCAGATAGGCGACCGCGGCGCTGCACCGCAGCTTGTGGCGCACCGTCAGCTGCAACGGGCCGACACCGTCCTGCTCGGCGCCGTTGAAATCATCGTTGCGGCGATAGCCGGCCTCTTCGGCCGCAGCGATAAAGGCGTCGTGGAGTTCGTGGCGGGCGCGCAGATCGGTCACATCGAGCGGCCCGCCGGCACCATGATGCTCGTCGGCGCCGCGCTCCTGGTTCTCGGCGCGGCGGAAATAAGGCAGCACGTCGTCATAGGACCAGCCGGTATTGCCGAGCTGGCGCCACAGGTCGAAATCCTGGCGCTGCCCGCGGATGTAGATCAGCCCGTTGATCGAGCTCGAGCCGCCCAGCACCTTGCCGCGCGGCCAGGGCAGGCGGCGGCCGGCGAGCTCGGCCTGCGGCTCGGTCTCGAACTGCCAAGTGATCTTGGGGTGGTAGATGTTGCGGTAGAAGCCGGCCGGGATGTGGATCCACGGATTGCGGTCCTTGCCGCCCGCCTCGAGCAGCAACACCCGGTTCGCCGGGTCCGCGCTCAGCCGGTTGGCCAGCACACATCCGGCCGAGCCGGCGCCGACAATGATGTAGTCGAACTCTGCTCCGTCCCGCATCGTAATGGTTACCGTGTCGCCACCAACGCCGAACGCAAATCGACCACGACCTCATCGCGGGTACGGGTTTGCCAGCGCCGACGGCGGCCGATCGGCTCGTTCTCGATCTCGGGCACGACCTTGCAGGCGACGAAGACCGGCCCCGGTTTGCCCATGATCTCGGGCAGGGCGCGCTCGAAATCATCGATTTCGGTGAAGGCGTAGGTGCGCGGATAGCCGCAGCCGCGCGCGATCATGTCGTACTGCATCTTGTCGGCGTTGGGCACCGGCTGGCCTCCGGTCGTCGCGTAGACGCCGTTGTCTATCAGGAAATGATAGAGGTTGGGCGGCGCCTGCTCGGCCACGGTGGCCAGGATGCCGAGGCTCATCTGCATGTCGCCCTCGGAGTCGAACAGCATGACCTTCTTGTCCGGCCGCGCCAGTGCGAGGCCGAGGCCGAGGCCGGCATGGCCGCCCATCGCCGGGTCGCCGAGCTCGACGTCGAGCGGCTGGTTGTCGCTGAGGGTGATCCAGTAGCGGCCGCTGCGGCCGGGAACCAGGATCGCGTCGCCGCGGTAGCGGGCGACGGCCTTCATCATGTCGTGGGTGTGCATCATCGCAGGTCGCCCCTTTACCGGTTGAAGCCGTGATATTCGTCGCCGACCAGGATCACCACCGGCCGTTTGGTGCGTTCGGCTTCTTCGAAGGCGACGGCGATGCGCGACGAGTCGGCGTCGTTCTCGATCAGGTAGTAGTTGAGGCCGAACGCCATCAGGAAGCGCTCGGTATAGGTCGCCACGGTGTCAGGGGTGACGCCGTGCCGGGTCCAGCCGCGATAGCCGACCATCAGCACGATCGGCACGTTGAGGCTCATCAGCCAGCCGCGGATCGAATCCCCTGACTCGAGCATGCCGGTGTTCTGAATGAGGATCAGCGGCTTGGCGCCGCCGAGCCACAACCCCGCCGCGATCGAAGAGGCATGGCCCTCGCGGTTGACCCCGACGAGGCGGATCGCCGGGTCGGCCTTCATCAGCAGGTAAAGCCAGTTGGTCTCGCTGTCCGGCAGGTACACGACATGGGTGACGCCGTGCTTCTTCATTTCGGCGAGGATGGTTTCTGGACTGAGCGCGTTCGCCGCTGTGGTGTTCATCGAGAGTTTCTCCCAACTGTCATCGGCCCACCATAGATCAGCTCTCGCGATAATGCGACGAACGCGGCTGCGAGCCCGATCGGACGATGTCGCGTTTTGCGCTCCGCACCGGTATAAGAATTTCATCGTTCGACCAAGGTCTCAAGGCGCGGGCATGGAATACCTCTTGTTCTTGTTCCGGCACGGCGAGACCGATTGGAACCGGGCGGGGCGACTGCAAGGGCACACCGATACGCCGCTCAACGCCAAAGGCCTCGCCCAGGCGGCGACGCTGACCGAACGGCTCCGGCCGCACCGTCTCGACGCGGTGATGTCGAGCGATCTGGCGCGCGCCTGGACGACCGCACAGATCGTGGCCGAGGGTCTGGGAGTGCCGTTGATCCGCGAGCCGGGGCTGCGCGAGGCGAACATCGGCGAGGCCGAAGGGCTCTACTGGCCGGAAGTGAAAAACCGTTTTGGCGAGGCGCTGACCGAGCGCTGGTTCACCGACGACGATGCCGCGTTCCCCGGCGGCGAGACTGGCCTCGAGACGCGCACGCGCGGCCTTGATGCGCTGCGCCGGTTTGTCGCCCTGCAGCCCTACCGGCGGATCGGCGTGTCGACGCACGGTGCGATGGTGCGGCAGCTGATGAAGCACGCCTTGCCGGCCGGCAGCCCGCCTGCCAAGACGCGCAATACCGTGCTTTATGTATTGCGATACGAGCCGGCCGCCGAGCGCCTAGTGATCGTCGATTCGGTTCCCTCGCCGCCCGCAGAGCGACCATAGGGCGGTCTCCTCCTCGTCAATCGAACTGCATGCTGATGGTTTCGGCGACGAGGGCGGGACGCGCCGCACCCTCGACCTCGACGGTGCTTTCCGAGGTGATGCGCACGCCGCCCTCGACCGGGTCGACTGCCTTGATCTTCTGGCGCAGCCGGATGCGCGAGCCGGCCGGCACCTGGCCGGTGAAACGGATGCGGTTCGATCCGTAATTAAGCCCGCGCGAGCGCTGCTTGACGCGGTAGATCGTCTGACCGAGGCGCGGCACCAATGACAATGTCAGGTAGCCGTGGGCGATCGTCTTACCGCCCGGCATCTCGCGCTTGGCGCGCTCGATATCGACATGGATCCATTGATGATCGCCGGTTGCGTCGGCGAATTTGTCGATGATCGCCTGGTCGACGGTAAACCAATCGCTGACGCCGATTTCCTTGCCGACATACTGGGCGAGGTCGCCCGGCCGCTCGAGTTCCAGCATCATCTTCCCTGCCTCGTGTTGCCGCCGCATCCTCTAGCCGATTTCTCATCGCGGCACGATAGGAGCCTCGCCCCCGCGGCGGCGACGAATGCGCTACACCAAAACCGCCTTGTTGACGTTCGGCGCCGGTCTGGTGTTGGCGCTCGTCGTCGTCGCGGCCGAGATCGACGGGTTGCAGCGCGTCGCCAGCGCGCTGATGGCGCTCGGCATCGTCGCGATCCCGGTCGGGATGGCCGTCGATTGGCGGCTCGCGACGAAGGCTCAGCCGCGGACGGCCAGGCGGCGTAGTAAGACCCGGACGCGGCGCGCCTCACCTGCCGCTCGCCGCCGCTCGCGAAAACCGGCGCGGCCGAACCGATAGGGTGACGCCGGCGCCTCTCCTGAACGTCATCACCGGGCTCGACCCGGTGATCCACCGGTCGTGCCGTGACGAAGGCCGTGGATGGCCGGCTCGGAGGCCGGCCATGACGATGTAGGCTCGCGAGCATCTATCCAGCGCGTCTCCGGTCGTACTAGGATCGCGTCCGGAACGCGCGGCGCGGCGTGCCGCAAACCTGATGCGGGAGAAGTCGTGATGGCAAAGAAGAAGATAGCGATCGTCGGCGCCGGCGCGGTCGGCGGTTATGCCGGGGCCCATATGGTGCAGGCCGGCGAAGACGTCACCTATATCGATCCGTGGCCGGAAAACGTCGAGGCCATCCGCAAGGATGGTCTGAGGATCACCCATATTCGCGATGTCGAGCCGTTCACGGTCAAGCCGCGCGCGCTCCATCTGACCGAGGCGCAGCAGCTCAGCAAGGAGTCGCCGATCGACATCGCCTTCGTCTGTATGAAATCGTACGACACCGCCTGGGCGACAGCGATGATCAAGCAATACCTCGCCCCCAGTGGCTACGTCGTGTCATTGCAGAATTGTATGAACGAAGAGACCATCGCCGGCATCGTCGGCTGGGGCAAGACCTTGGGCTCGATCGCCAGCTCGATCACAGTCGAGCTGCACGCGCCGGGTCAGGTGCGCCGGGCCGCCGGCAAATCGGGCTCGCGCCACACTGTTTTCCGTGTCGGCGAGGTGCACGGTCGCATCACCGACCGAGCCAAGGAAGTCTGCCGGCTCGTCGGCTATGCCGACAGCGCGATGGTGACCGAGAATTTATGGGGAGAGCGCTGGTCGAAGCTCGTCACTAACGTCATGGGTAACGGTCTGTCGGCCTGCACCGGGTTGATCTCTCGCGACATGATGAAGAACGATGCGATCCGCCATTTCTCGACCCGACTCGGCAGCGAGGCGATCCGTGTCGGCCAGGCGCTCGGCTACGCGTTCGACGAAGTCAGCCACATGGACCCGGAGACGATCGCCCGCGCCGGCGAGGGCGACGCGGCCGCGACCAAGGAAATCGACGAGCACCGTCTGGCCGAAGCCAATCGACCAGGGGGCGGCGAACATCGCCCATCGACCGGCCAGGACATGTTCAAGGGCCGCCGCACCGAGATCCAGTTCCTCAACGGCTTTGTCGTCCAAAAGGGCGAGGAGGCCGGCATTCCCGCGCCGACCAACAAGATCCTGACCGACATCGTCACGCGGGTCGAAAAGGGCGAGTTGAAGCCCGATCCCAAGCACATCGTCGATCTGCGGCTCAACTGAGGTCGAGGCAGTAAAAAAGCCCCTCACCCCGGCCCTCTCCCGCCCCCTCCCTAACCCTCCCCCGCTTGCGGGGGAGGGAAGGGTGGGGGCAAGCGGGGGCAAGGGGGGAGATACGCGGCAAAGCCCCTCGCCCCGCTCTCGCGGGGAGAGGGAGGGGCCCGCGCAGCGGGAGGGTGAGGGGCATTTGGGGAGAAGTCACATGCTCGCTCTAGTCAACACCCCCGGAGGCGCCGCGCCGGTCGAATTGCGGGAGGTTCCCGAGCCGCGCCCGGCGCCGAACGAGGCGCTGGTCGAGGTGCGTGCCTTCTCGCTCAATCGTGGCGAATTGCGGCTGTTCCTGACCCGCCCGGAAGGCTGGCGGCCCGGCCAGGACATCAGCGGGGTGGTGTTGCAGCAGGCCGCCGACGGCAGCGGGCCCGAGGCCGGCACGCGCGTTGTCGCATTGACCGACAATGCCGGCTGGGCAGAACGCGCTGCCGTGCCGGCGCACCGCATCGCCGCATTGCCGGACAATGTTCGCTTCGAGGAAGCAGCAGCACTGCCGGTCGCCGGTCTGACCGCACTGCGCGCTCTGCGTCACGGCGCGCCGCTCCTCGGCAAGCGGGTACTAATCACCGGCGCCGCGGGCGGCGTCGGGCATCTGGCGGTCCAGATTGCGGCGCGATCGGGGGCTCACGTCACCGCCGTTGTCGGCAGCCCCGAGCGGGGTCGCCATTTGCGCGGCGCCGAGGAAATCGTTGAAGGCGTCGACAAGGCGCCAGGTCGCTTCGCGCTGATCCTCGAATCCGCCGGCGGCGCTTCGCTCGCCGCCGCCATCTCGCGCATCGATGCAAAGGGGACGATCGTCATCTTCGGCAATTCGTCGGGAGAGCCGACATCGATCAGCTTCCGCGACTTCGCCGAGCATCCGAACGCCCGCATCCAGAGCTTTTCCTATTTCACGTCCGAGGCCGAGGAACGCTTCGCGCCCGATCTGGCGCTCTTGGCCTCGCTGGTCGGCGACGGTTCGCTCAAACCCGTCCTCGCCGAACGCAGCTGGCGCGATGTGGCCGAGGTCGGACCAGAACTGCGTGACCGCCGCATCGCCGGCAAGGCCGTATTCCGCATCGACTGAGCCTGAAGGAGCAAGATCCATGACGATCAAGGTAGGCGATAGAGTACCCTCGGTGACCCTGCGCTATGTTACGCCGGACGGGGTCAAAGCGGTCACCATCGAAGAGTTCTTCGGCGGCAAAAAGGTGGTCCTGTTCGGGCTTCCAGGCGCCTACACGCGTACTTGCTCGGAACGCCATCTTCCGGGCTACGTCACCCACGCGGCCGAGCTCAAGGCCAAAGGCGTCGACACGATCGCCTGCCTCGCGGCCAACGATCACTTTGTGATGAGCGCCTGGGGCAAGGAGCGCGGGGCCGACGACAAGGTCGTCATGCTGGGCGACGGCAGCAGCGATTTCACCCGTGCCATCGGGCTCGAGCTCGACCGCACCAAGGAAGGCATGGGCATGCGCTCGCAGCGTTACTCGATGCTGGTCGAAGACGGCGTCGTCAAGGCGCTGCACGTCGAACAGCCGGGCCAGTTCGACGTCTCTAGCGCCGAGGCAATGCTGAAGGCGCTCTGAGGCCGCTCGTGGTGCGGCGCTGGCCCCGGGTCGTCGGGCTTTTGGCCGTCGGGCTGTTCGCAGGCGCCGCCTGCGCACCGCCGGCAGCCGCACAGCAGGCGGTGTCGCCCGCCGAGTTTCTCGCTGGCCTACCGGCACCGCTCGCCCCGCCGCCGCATCCGACGGACACCGGCAAGCTTGTCATCTACGATCCGCTATTCGTCGCAAAGTCCGACAACGACAGGGGCTGCAGCCCCGGTTTCTCTTGCCGGCTTCAGTTGCTGGGCGTCATTCAAAACAACGGTGCGGTCGAGCTTAGGGCTACCGCCTTCACCTGGTGAGCTTTGCCGCGGCGACGAATTCGCGGACTTTTTCGAGGTCCTTGCCCGTCCCGTCCGCCCGATCGGTCCGGGTTTTCGAATCGACACCCGCCGGCCGCACCGCCACGATCGCCTGGTTGACGTTATCGGGACCGAGACCGCCGGCAAGAATGACTGGCAGGCTGACCTCGTCGACGATCCGTCGGCTGAGGGCCCAATCGTGGGTGCGCCCGAGCGCCCCGAACTGCCCGGTGTCGGGGTCCCAGCTGTCGAGCAGCAGCAAGTCGGCCACACCCTGTTACGATGCCGCGATTTCGACGCTCGTCTCGTCGATGACCGGAATCGCCCTGATGATCGGGACTTGCGGAAAGCGCCTCTTGAGCGCCCACGTCGTGGCGACCGGGAAGTCTTCGATTGCCGCCTGGACCTGAATGATGTCGGGCTGCGTTTCGATAACGACCCGCGCGACCTCGTCGAGGTCCGCCGATAGCGACAACGCGATACGCTTTGTGCGGGGAGGCAGGGCTGCAAATATCGCCGTGGTTCGAGCCGACGAAAGCTCGCGTGGGAAAGCGCCATCGCCGACGAGAACACCAATATGGTGGACCCCGAGCTTGGCCAGTGCCAGAGCCTCCTGCGGAGTCTGAATCTCGAAGATTTGCACCAGCATCCCGCCGAGCCTAACAAATGGCGACGCAACCGACCACCACGACCTGGCCCTCGTCGCGCAGATTGGCGAATGTCGCAGCCAGTTCACACTACGGTATCGTCACCCCCGCGAACCGAGCCCGTGAATAAATCGCGCATTGGCTGGATCGGAGCCGCAGAGTTCACCCTCGTCCCGCTTGCGGGGAGAGGGTCGGGGTGAGAGGCCTTTTGCAGGTTGCACAAGGTCCCCATTGGGGACGCACCGTTGCCCCCCACGCGGAATCGGCGCAGACGCGCAGATTCCGACCTCTCCCCGCAAGCGGGGCGAGGTGGCTGGCGCGCGGCCAGTTCTTTCACACGCTCGAAAAGCGGGCTCCGGGGGCAGCGCTTCGACCGACCGTCGAGGCTCCCTTAGTCGCTCGTTGGCAGTTCCGTCAGGTTAGGCCCGGAATCGACTCGCCGCTCGGCGCTGTTCGGCGTTGCGCTTGCGCGTCGCGGCCGCAGCAGAACGCGCGGCGGCGGAACGCGAAGCCGATGCCCTCCCTCCGAGCCTTCCGCCCTTTCGCGAGGAGGCGTGGCTTTCGGGAGTGCTTCGTCCCGACCCGCTCTTCTTGCCGCCGCCGCTCCTTTGTTGACGGTCGCCCAGGCCCGCCTTCCTGCTTCTTTCTCGGTAACGCCCCGCGATTCGGAGCTCGCGGCAACATGATCGGCCTTGCGCTCCTGCTTTTCGGTGTATTTGGATTTATCTCCACGCGGCATAACGACCCTCCATTGCATTATGAACGCTAAACCGAGGACGTGCCGCGCCGGTTCCACACAACCTCGCGCCGTGACCCGACGGCGCGACCAGCTGATCCCGAGGTCTCGATGCCAGACGATATCAACGCCTTTGTCCCGGGTCCGCGGGTGCGTATCGAAGGGCGGCAGGGCGGATCGCTTTCCGGTCTGACCTTTGCCGCCAAGGACTTGTTCGACGTCGCGGGCCATCCGACCGGGGGCGGCAATCCCGATTGGGCGCGATCGAACCCGATCCCGACGCGTCATGCCTGGGCGGTGCAGCGGCTGCTCGATGCCGGGGCGACATTGATCGGCAAGACAATCACCGACGAGGTCTCGCTCGGCATCGTCGGGGAAAACGCGTTCTACGGCACGCCAATCAACAGCCGGGCGCCGGACCGGGTGCCGGGCGGCTCCTCCTCGGGCTCGGCCGCCGCCGTTGCCGCCGGGCTCTGCGACACCGCCCTCGGCACCGACACCGGCGGCTCGGTGCGGGTGCCGGCGAGCTTCTGCGGCCTTTATGGGATACGGCCGACGCATGGACGGCTCGACGTCTCGGGCATGATGCCGCAGGCGCCGAGCTCTGACACCACCGGTTGGTTTGCCCGCGACGTCGCCACCTTCGCGAGGGTGTCGAGCGCGATGCTCGACGAGGCGATCCCGACCGGGCTGCCGCGCCGGCTGATCATCGCCGTCGACGCTTTCGCCTTTGCCGATCCCGAAGTCGGCGCCGCGTTGCGGCCGATGGTAGAGCGGCTGCGTGCGCTGATCGGCGAGGTACGGGAGGAGGTAATGGCGCCGGCGGGGATCACCCAATGGGCGCGAGCGCAGCGCACTTTGCAGCCCTCCGAGGCGTGGCTGACCTTCAAGGACTGGATCGACCGCGACAACCCCCGCTTTGCCTTTAGCGTCGCGCGGAACATCATTTTTGGATCGATGATCCCCGAGAGCGAGCGCGACTGGGCCCGACTGCTCCGGCATGAGGTGCGCGGCCGTATGCGCTATCTGCTGCCGGAGGGGACGATCCTTTGCCTGCCGACCACGCCGTTCCCGGCCCCCAAGCGGGGCGAGCCGCTCTCGGTGGCGGGCCCGCAACGGGACCGCCTGTTGTGCCTCTGCTGCCACGGCGGGCTGACCGGCGTGCCGCAAATCAGCATCCCGGGCGCCACGGTCGACGGTTTGCCGGTCGGCTTATCGATCGTCGGAGGCCACGGCAGCGACGCGACGCTCGTCGCGGTGGCGGCCGCCCTCGCGAGCGCGTGATGATCGCCTGTTAACCTTCGAATTCAGTTGCACCATCGCACAAAACCGCGGCCCACCTTGCGGGGCGAAGTGTGTCGGATGGCCTTCGACAGGAGGCCCTGGCATGGATCGTTTGCCCGTCGCGGGTGCAGCCGAGGCCAGTGATTGCGCCATTATTGGCGGGCTGATCGGGCGCTCTGTCGCGTGTGGCGGCCGCCGATAGAATTACCACATGTTGCCCGCAACTGCTGCACAAACGCAAGATCCGGCCCAGCCGCAGGCCCGACCGGCGGCGGTGATGGTGCTGCTGAAAGACCAGACCAGCGCCGTCGAGCGGCTGCGCGCCGAGCGCAATACGGCCGCTGCCGAGATCGACAACCTGCGGCTGACGATCCGCCGGTTATTGCGGGCGCGGGCGGAGAAGCTCGACCCCGACCAGCTGCGCGGACCATCCGTCGCACGGCCCGCAAGCGGGCGCCCAAGCAGCGGCCTCAGGGGTAGCTGAAGGTCGCCGGGATGGGCAGCGAGTTGTTGAACGTTTGGAAGATGTGGGATTGGGTTGCGCTCTGCGGTCCAGCGGTGAGACCGGAAGTGGTCTCAACCAACGCGAGCAAGGAGACGTCAAATCGATGCTGTAGGTTAGGGAATCTTGCTCGAAACGCCTGCCCGGAAGTAACGACCCCCGTGTTTGAGGTGCCACCAGCTGACGCAGCGCCTGCCGCTGTCAGGCTGTTGGACAACCACGCGTTGCTTGGGGAGGCGAAGTTGGAGGAAAGCTTCACCTCCTCCCAACAGATAAAGCTGGTGTTGACTGACGCGATTTCGTCCTGGTTGTCAGCGTAGAAATTCAGGTTGACCGTCGTCGATGGGTTGAATCCGTCACGCACCACATCCAGGGTCAGCAGGATCAGTTGGGTGTCGGTGAACGGAGCCTTTACGTCCGAATCGTAGGCGACCTCACCGCTGAACTGTCCAGGAGGCTGCAGATAATGCCCCGGGCCACCATCGAACACAATCTGAGCCTTGACGTCGGTCACAGGAAAAGGGGCGCCTGGATAGCTCAATATGTTCCCCTCGGGCGTGTTGGGATCGGCCTGGATCGCCAGCGCGCTGTATGCCTCCTCGATGCCTTGGGCGTTGCGCAACACCGCGTTGCCGATCAGCCCGTCAAACCTTGCCAGTTGCTGTCGATTATTGATAACCACGCCGATCAGGTATCCCCTACTGCAAGAAGCGTATGGGACGACGGTCAATCCCGGCAAAGGGGTATAAGTACTAGTGCCCGTACCAGGGTAAAACACCGCCTCGCCGTTGACCGAGATGGTGACAATGAAATCGTTTGATTCGCAAACGTATCCGCCGGTGGTCTGGTAACCGGGACAAACCCAATTGAAAAGGATCGTTACCTTTTCGTTGGCGCAGGCGCTGGGGGTTTCATCGCTCGGACACACCGCGCCGACGTGGATCTCGGTGCTGGGAAGCGTTACGTCATTTACCACCACCGTTCCTTGCTGGAATTTGGGGAACACAATCACGCTCCCCGGCACGGCGAAGTTGGCCAAAGCCGCTTGGGAGACGTTCGTCAAGAGCATTGTTAGGGCGATGGCCGGTATCAGCGGCAGCAGGAGACGTGCGTTAGCTCGGAACCATAGGTTGAGTAATTGCTTCATGGTCAATTTTCCTCTCTCAAAGGCCAGAGATCCCGATGCCGTTTCGAGCGTGGTGCCGACCTGTCCGTCGTTCCAAGAAATGGACGGCTCATCCGCCCACGGTCGGTAGAATAGTGCGGGGATCCGGTCGAGAGATGTGACGTGGTTCACACTTGGAAAAAAGTTCGTCTTGGGGGTCAGGGCACGCGTAATGTCGTGAACCAGATCTCGTTCAAGCCGCCAACGCTGACCTTCAACGAGTAATCGGGCAGCTCCCGGGGGTCGGGCAGCGCGGCGGCGCGGGCAATGTCTTGGTGGTGACGGCCGGTGAGGCAGATCCTTCGCCGCCGCCGTTGCCGGCCGCTATCTTGTACGCATAGGTTGTGGCCGGGCTCAACCCCATGTCGCCGAAGCTCGGTCCCGACACCGTGCCGACAGCAGTGAAATTCTGATCGGCACCGCTGGCGCGATAGAGGGTGTAAGTCTGCGTCCCCGCCAGCTGAGCCCAGGCGAGTGACACACCGGTGTCCGAGACATCGTTGACCACGAGCCCTCCGGGAGCGGTGGTCTCAGCGGCTTGCGTGGGCTTGACCGAGACATGACTGCTCGTCAGCCGGTCGAGCATCGATTTGATTGTGGCGATCTGCCGTCCGGCCTTCACCGCATAGTTGAAGTCGGTATAGCCCCACCAGTCCCAGCAGCCGTAAGGGTTGAGCGGCGTGCCGAAATTAGTCGCGGGATCACCAATAATGGTCTGCGGATAGAGGATGATCAGGTGGTTGGTGTCGGCCCATTCGTTATACCCGGCATGGCGGGTATAGCGGTCTCCGATCGCATCGTGATTCTGCTTGCAGCCATGCAGCGCAATGTGGACGCGACAGGGCTCCAGTGCTGCGCAGGATTCCGGAACATAGACGTAGCCGGTTTCGGCCAGACTGTCGGAAGCGGGTGAGTAAGGGGAGGTGAACTCGCGCTGATCGAAGGCAAGGAGCTCGCCCGACGGCTCGCCATCGTTCCTCGGCTGCAGTGCGCCATAGATGTGCCCGAGAATGATCCCCGCCTGATCATAGTTGCACCGATCGATGAAGTAATCCTCGTTGTCCGAGCACTCGAGACCGTAGGCGAGCGTTACCTGGGAGTGGCCGGCGCCAATCGCGTTTTGATAAAAGAGGTTGCCTTTGTTGCGGTCGGACAGGTAGTGCCGATAGAAGCGAAAAGTCGCATCGGTAACGGTACGGTTCACCACGGCATCGTTATAACCATCGAAGACATAGATCTTTTGACGGGCGATGTTGGGGGTGTCGTCGATATCGCCGCTGCGAGCCCAGTCGTCGGTCTGCTTGATCAGCGGCTCGAGCGCAGGAGGCGGCCCGACCATGCAAGGACCGGTCGCGGCCACGATCGCCCCGATATTGCCGGTGAGCCCGTCGATCGCGGTTCCTTGAGCGCAGTAATAGGGGCCGCCCGCGATCGCGCCGACTCCCTTGATGGTGCCGGACCAGGCGGTTGCGAACTGGACCGTCATGAAGGCGCCGGACGAGATGCCGGAGATCGAGCTCTCGTTGAGGTCGGCGTTGTAAGCCCCAAGTGGCGGTTCACCGTCCTGCGCCGTTGCCAGCGCGGAACCGAGCGCGACCAGCGCCAGGGTCAACCCGAAGAGATGTGTGGCTGCTCTCATTCGAACCGCTCTCAGTCTAGCGCAAGCGCCGTGCCATCAGCCATTCCGGTCGGGCTCGACGCGAGATCGATCGTGCCTGGCGTTCCGGTAGCGGGCGAAGGGTGATACCGTCGGGTGCTTTGGTTCAACCTTCGTGATGGAGCCGTCCTGGAGATGAGCGCAAAGCCGGACCGCAACCCGCGCACGCTCGAAGAGGCGCGGGCGTTTGTTGCCCATGTCGAAACGCTGTTCATGCCATGGAACATACCGGCTTTGCTCGCGGGTTTCACCGAAGACTGTCTCGTCCGCTTTGGCGACATGCCGGAATTTCGCGGCCGGGCCGCGCTCGAACGGCTGTTCCGGGCTCGCAGCGAGCGGCAGAAGGATTATCGCCTGCTCAAGGAGCTGCGCGCGCTGATGGGCGATACGATCGCCAATTACTGGGAAGGCCAGTGGGAGGATCGCGTGACCGGCGCCCGAATGGCCGGGCGCGGGGTCGAGATCTGGGTCATGCGCGACGGCAAGATCGCCATGTGGGAGGCAGCCTTCAACACCAACGAGGTCGGCAAGCCGAGCGCCATGGGGTTGTCCTGATCCCAGGTTACCGGTTCTCGTACCGAGACTTTGAAAACCCCGGCGCACCCGGCTTCTGCCCCGGTTGCGAACGCATTGCCCGTGGTTGGGGCTACAGGATCCGGACTTAAACGCCGAACGTCCGATCTTTCAGTGGGACGGCGCGGCAGGTGAAGGTTTACACCGCCGGTAGGCGTCCAAGAGTGATTGCGCCACTCATGGTCTCTTGTCGAAATAGGGAACTCGAATGGGGTGATCGGGCAAGCAGATCAAGGCAATACCGCTCATGATTATCCCCCCACCTATTATAACTCCGAGAGATATGACTGTGGGATGTACAAACACCGACGAGGCGACAAGAGGCACTGCCCAAATAATAGTGCCCATGATACAAAGACCAATCCCGATTATCATTTTCATTTCAGATCTTAATCCAGACTAGGCCAGATATTAACGATGACGTCGGTGTCGACGGCCTGGCGCTCGTAGTTATCGGCTGCGAATAAAGCATAAAAAGCTAAGATTTGCCATAGGATTCGTCCTTAACGCAACCTTTAAGAGCAGGTCGCTGACCCGCAAGCACGTACTAACGCATTGAGCGCCAGGGCAAGCGAGCGATCGCCACATCGCATCGGTCTGCGTCCGGCGGCTGGCGTCCCCTCTGCGGAAACACGAGGACCAAGACCGAGAGTCCGATGTTAGCTGCCGAACCCTAACAATTCGCTCCCGTGGCGAGCGCCCGGAGCCCCGCTCTCGATCTCGGGAGAGCGAGTTGAACGTTCTGAAAGTTTGGAGGTATATCCTCTGATTGGGATGTATTTCTCTGGTTTCTATATGAAGGCACGATGGTGGCCGAGAGATTGGTCGGCGACCATCGATTGAGTATTGAGCACATTTTTGGTCCCATTTGCCCCCGAATACCGAGACTGCCCGGCGATACGGGAGCAGCCGCGGCTTGCTGTGGCACTTGGCGGAGCTAGGTTCGCCGCGGGCTGATCAACGGGATTCCAAGCGCTGCGGCAGTTGGTCAGCCCGGATCGGCTCCGGCAGAGCGCGCCAACGCTTTCGCCAGAACGCCGTCTGGCTGTGCGAGCTGTTCGAGAACGGCGTAATGATGGCAGCCGGCCACCTCGATCATCTCCCCCGGAAGGCCGTGCGCACTCCAGGCCGCCCCGAATTCGCGTGATTGGCGTTTCAGTTCCGGGAGCTCGTCCGAGCCATAGGCGATCATGAGCTTGGCCGCGCGCGCCGGCAGATTCACCAATGGACTGTTGCGCCGCGCCTGTGCCGCGTCAAGGCCGAGCTTTTCGTTGAGGTAAGACAGGCGGATCGGCTCCAGATCGAAAAGGCCGCTGATGGCGAGACCACCCGCGACGAGCGGTTCGTCCATCAGCATCGCGGCGAGATGGCCGCCGGCCGACCAGCCGCTGACATAGAGCCGCATCGGATCGCCGTCCAATGTCTCGAGATGCTGGTGCAACCAACGCAGCGCGGTGCGCGCCTGGCCGACAATGCCGTCCATCGCGGCCTCAGGCGCCAAGGTGTAGCCCGCGACCGCAACATTGAAGCCATGGGCGAGCGGTCCTTCGGCGACGAAGGCGAAGCCCTCCTTGGCGTTGCGCTGCCAATAGCCGCCATGGAAGAACAGCAGCGTCCGGGCGCCGCTGCGGGGCGCGGCGAAGAAATCGAGTCGAGCGCGCGGCGCATCGCCGTAGACCAGATTGAGATGATCCGACATGCGGGCGCGGAGCGCCTCGCTGCGGCGCAGCCAGTCGGCGAGGTACCGGTCGCTATCTGCGACGGCGGCCGAGTTGTTATAAGCGGCATCGAGCGTCTGCCGATCCATCGAGCCGTAAACGGTCATGCCGTGCCCTGCTTCACGCATTGCGGTCTGCGCCGGCTGGGCGCTAGGCGAGTGCCTGGGCAACGGCGCGCTGAAAACTGGTACATCGCTCAAGTTTCCCTGGTTATTTGCATGCGCCTCAGGCGGAAGCAGGCTGCCGCGCCGCCTGGATGGCGTGCCAGATCCGTTGCGGTGTCGCCGGCATGTCGAGATGGATGATGCCGTAGCGCGACAGCGCGTCGGCCCCCGCGCTCATCACGGTGGCGGGAGAGGCGATGGTGCCGACTTCGCCGCAACCCTTGACGCCGAGGGGATTGTGCCGGCAACGGGTACTCTGCGTGAACACCGCGATCTGCGGCAGGTCATCGGCGCGCGGCATGCGGTAATCCATGAACGAGCCGGTGAGGGGCTGGCCGCTCGCCGGGTCATAGACGCAGTTCTCGCCCAGCGCCTGGCCGACGCCCTGCACGACGCCGCCATGGACCTGGCCCTCGACGATCATCGGGTTCAGCACCACGCCAACATCGTCGACTGCGGTGTAGGCGACGAGAGCCGGCTCGCCGGTATCCGGATCGATCTCGACTTCGGCGACATGACAGCCGCCAGGAAAGGTGAAATTCACCGGATCGAAGAAGGCGGTCTCTTCGAGGCCGGGCTCCAGGATGTCGAGCGGATAGCCGTCCGGCGGGAAATAGGCGGCACCGGCGACCTCGCCGAATGTCATACTGCGGTCGGTGCCGCTGACCGTGAACTTGCCGGCGGCGAATTCGATATCCTGCTCGCTGGCCTCGAGCAGGTGGCCCGCAATCTTTCTGCCCTTGTCGATGATTTTGCCGACCGCCTTCGCGATGGCGCCGCCGCCGACCGCGGCCGAGCGCGAACTATAGGTGCCGAGACCGAAGGGGCTGCGCGCGGTATCGCCATGGACGATCTCGACGAGGCTGCTCGATACGCCGAGCATGTCGCCAACGAGCTGGGCGAAGACCGTTTCATGGCCTTGGCCATGATTATGCGAGCCGGTGAAGACGGTGATGTCGCCCGAGGGATTGATGCGGACATTGGCGCTCTCGAACAAGCCGCCGCGCGCGCCGAGCTGGCGCGCGACGCGTGAGGGTGCCAGACCACAGGCTCGATGTACGTGACGATGCCGATGCCGCGCAGCTTGCCGCGCCCTGCCGCCTCCTCGCGCCGGGCCGGGAAGCTCGACCAGCGCGAGACGTCGAGCGCTTTCGCCAGCGTGGCATTGTGATCGCCCGAATCATATTGCAGCGTCACCGGGGTCTGATAGGGAAAGGCGCCGAGCGGGATGAAGTTGCGCCGCCGGATCTCGACGCGATCGATGCCGAGATCGCGCGCCGCGATATCGACCAGCCGCTCCAGCACAAAGGTCGCTTCCGGGCGCCCGGCGGCGCGATAGGCGTCGGTCGGCACGGTGTTCGTAAACACCACCTTTACCTCGCAATAGATCGCCGGGGTCGTGTAGACGCCGGCGAGGAGCGGGCCATAAAGGTTGGTCGGAATGTTGGGACCGAAGGTCGAGACATAGGCGCCGATATTGGCCTGCGTCGACACGCGCAGCCCGAGGAACTTGCCGTCCCTGTCGAGCGCCAGCTCGGCATGAGTGACATGGTCGCGGCCCTGCGCGTCGGACAGAAATGCCTCGCTACGATCGGCGACCCATTTCACCGGCCGCTCCAGCTTGCGCGCCGCCCAGGTCACCAACCCTTCCTCGGCATAGACGACCTGCTTGCTGCCGAAGCCGCCGCCGACATCGGGTGCCACCACGCGCAACTTGCGCTCGGGAATGCCGAGGATCAGCACCCCGATCAGCACCCGCGCGACATGGGGAAGCTGGGTCGAGGTATAGAGCGTGTAGTCGCCGGTCGCGGGTTCGTACTCGGCGAGCGCAGCCCGCGATTCCATGGCGTTGGGCACCAGCCGGTTGTTGACGAGATCGATCTTGGCGACGTGATCGGCCTTGGCAAAGGCGGCGTCGGTCGCCGCCGCATCGCCGAGCGCCCAATCGCAACAGAGATTGCCCGGCACATCTTCATAGAGCTGCGGCGCGCCGGGGGTCGTTGCCGCGACAACCCCCGTCACCGCCGGCAGGATGCGGTATTCGACGGCGATGCGCTCAGCGGCGTTGCGGGCGGCCTCGAAGCGGTCGGCGATGACCATCGCCACAGGTCGCCGACGTGACGCACCTTGCCCCGCGCCAGCAGCGGATGCGCCGGTTCCTTCATCGGCTTGCCGTCCTTTCCGGCGATGCCCCAAGCACACGGCACGCCGTTGAGCTTATCGGCGGTGACGTCCTCGGCGGTGAAGATCGCTGCGACGCCGGGCTCGCCAGCGCCTCGGCCGTTTCGATGCCCACGATTTCCGCATGGGCATGGGGCGAGCGCAGGAACACGGCATGAAGTTGCTGCGGTCGCACGATGTCATGGACATAGCGCCCGCGACCGGTGAGGAAGCGGCGATCTTCCCGGCGACGAAGCGGTACCCCGATCCCATCTTCGGTCATTGCGATCTCTCCTCGGCTCTCCTGCCATCGCCGCGGTGCCCTACGCGGTAAACTGATCAAAAGGTCGCAGAGTGAGGACACTTCTCTGACCTTCCCTGATCGGCGTTTTTCCTTCCCTGTTCGGCCGATTTAATTCCGTGTTCGACCGCTTAGGGAATTGTTCTCGGAGCTAGCGAGTTTTCAATGACTTGGCGGTCACGAACCCATCTCGGAGCCGTTGGGAATCGCATTTTTGCCAGTTTTTTCCCGTCGAGCAGGCAAGTCCGGGTCAACCGGCGCGCAGGTACTGGACCGCTTCGTCGCGGCGGAAGAGGTAGAGCAGCACGCGCAACGCCTGGCCGCGCTCGCTCTCGAGCTGCGGGTCGCGCTCGAGCACGAGCCGGGCATCGTCATGGGCGATGGCGATCAGCTCCTCATGGGCCGCGAGATCGGCCAGCCGCAGGCTCGGCAACCCGCTCTGCCGCGTCCCCAGCACCTCGCCGGCGCCGCGCAACCGCAGATCCTCCTCGGCGATGCGAAACCCGTCCTCGGTCTCGCGCAGGATCTCGAGGCGCCGCTTGGCGACGGCACCCAGCGGTGATTGATAGAGCAAGAGGCAAGTCGACGGCTTGTCGCCGCGGCCGATCCGGCCGCGCAGCTGATGCAGCTGGGCGAGGCCGAAGCGCTCGGCGTGCTCGATGACCATGACCGTTGCGTCGGGCACGTCGACGCCGACCTCGATCACCGTCGTCGCGACCAGCAGATCCATCTCACCGCCGGCGAAGGCAGCCATCGCGTGATCCTTGTCGGGCGCCTTCATCCGGCCGTGCATCAGGCCGACTCGACCCGGGGCTAGCGGCAACAGCGCTCGATGGCGCTCCTCGACGGCCGCGAGGTCGGCGGTCTCCGATTCCTCGACCATCGGGCAGATCCAATAGACCTTGGCTTTTTGCGCCAGCGCCCGCCCCACCGCCGCGACGACGTCGTCGAGGCGCTCCAATGCCACCGTCCGGGTGTCGACCGGGCGTCGCCCCGGCGGCTTTTCGGTCAGCCGCGAGACGTCGAGATCGCCATAGGCGGTCATCATCAAGGTGCGCGGGATTGGCGTCGCGCTCATCAATAGGGTGTCGGCGTCGCGGCCCTTTGCGGCGAGCGCCAGGCGCTGCTCGACGCCAAACCGGTGCTGCTCATCGATGACGACGAGGGCAAGGTCGCGAAATTCCACATCGGGCTGCAACAGCGCGTGAGTGCCGACGACGACCGGGGTCAGCCCCGAGGCGAGGCTCGCCAGCATCGAGGCGCGCGCCCTGCCCTTTTCGCGGCCGGTCAGGAAGCCGATCTCGACATATGCCGCGGCGGCGTGGCGCTGCAGGGTCGCGTGGTGCTGGCGGGCGAGGATCTCGGTCGGCGCCATCAGCACCGCCTGGCCGCCGCTCTCGACCGCGCTCAGCAACGCCAGCAATGCCACTACGGTCTTGCCGCTGCCGACATCTCCTTGCAAGAGGCGCATCATGCGTCGTGGCTGCGCCATGTCGGCGGCGATCTCGGCGACCGCGAGACGTTGTGCGGATGTCAGCGCAAAGCCGAGCCCCGCTTCGACCGGCGCGGTCATGGTCCCCGATCCGACGATCGCCCGGCCCTTGGCGCGACGGCGCCGCGCGCGGACGAGCGCCACCGCGAGCTGGCTGGCGAACACCTCGTCATAAGCGAGGCGCTCGTGCGCCGGTTCGGTCGGCAAGAGATCGGGTTCAGCGGTCGGGGAATGGACGCGGCGGACGGAATCGGCCCATGCAGGCCAACCGCGACGCTCTGCGAGCGCCGGATCGATCCACTCGGACAGGTTCGGGGTCCGTTCGAGGGCGGCTGCCACGGCCCGCTGCACCACCCGGGGGGCGAGCCCCGCGGTCAGCGGGTAGACCGGCTCGATCGGCTTCAGCCGGTCGAGCTCGTCGGGCCGCAAGACGAGGTCGGGGTGAGCGATCTGGGGTGCGCCGTTGTAGAACTCGACCCGTCCGCTGACCACCCGCTCGGCGCCGATCGGCAGGAGTCGCGCGAGGTAGTCGCCCTTGACGTTGAAATAGGTCAGGGTCAACCGCCCGGTCGTGTCGGCGCAAATTACGCGGTAGGGCCGAGGGCCGCGGCCGGGTTGGTGTGCCTCGACCCGCACCGCCAGCGTCACGACCTGGTCGGTCTGCAATTGGGTGATCGGGGGCGAGGCGCGGCGATCGACGATGCCGCTCGGCAGGTGCCACAAGAGGTCGACGACGAGTGGACCGGCCAGACGCTCGAACAGCTTGGCGAGCTGCGAGCCGATGCCGGGAAGCGCGGTCACCGGCGCGAAGAGCGGATCGAGGATGGCGGGACGCACAACGGATGTCTATATCCCCACCGGCGCACGGCCAAGAGCACCTGTTGACCTCATCATCCGACATCCGCCGCAGGCGGCTCTCGTTCCGTTCCTGGCATCGCGGGACGCGGGAGAGCGACCTCATTCTCGGCCGCTTTGCCGATGCCCATCTCGCCCAATTCGACGACGGCCAGCTCGACCGCTACGAGGCATTGCTCGAATGCGCCGACGCGGATCTCTTCGACTGGATCATCGGCCGCGCAGTGCCACCCCCCGAGCATGACCACGACGTGACCCGTCTGCTCCTTTCTTTTAGCAACCCGGTGTGACGGCCCTCGCCGAACTCGCCCGCTCGCTTGCTGAGCGGCCGCGCCAAGTCACGATGTACGGCGCGCCGGAAGGATACGATACCGCGGCAATCGGCGACGTTGTCGCCGAGGGCCATGTCCTCCCCTGGGTGCATGTCTGCCGCGACGACGGCAGGATGGCACGCTTTGCCGCCGCACTCGCCTTCTTCCATCCCGAACTCGACGCGCTGACCTTCCCGGCCTGGGACTGCCTGCCTTACGACCGGGTCTCGCCGAACAGTGAGATCGTCAGCCGGCGCATCGACACCCTGACCCGGCTGGCGACCGGCGGCGGTGACACGCCGCTGGTCGTGTTGACCACGGTCAACGCGCTGATCCAACGCGTGCCGCCGCGCAGCCTCTTCGACGGCCGCGTCCTGGTCTTGCGCCCGGGCGGGCGAATCGGGCTCGACCGGCTGCAGAGCTTCTTTCGCAACAACGGGTACATCCGCACCGACACGGTGCGCGAGCCCGGCGAATTCGCCATCCGAGGCGGCATTGTCGACCTCTATCCGGCAGGGGCGGCCGAGCCGTTGCGCCTCGACTTCTTTGGCGACATGCTCGAGAGCATTCGCAGCTTCGACCCGCTGACCCAGCGTTC
>Ga0074045_10001365_pt1 | contig 23633 bp, 15 predicted proteins | sample BogForMeECP23OM2_FD_94442 | JGI IMG/M metagenome (GOLD analysis project Ga0074045, IMG submission 94442) | Bog forest soil microbial communities from Calvert Island, British Columbia, Canada - Bog Forest MetaG ECP23OM2 | ecosystem: Environmental > Terrestrial > Soil > Wetlands ... | reverse complement strand
TTCAATCACCTCACTTCCCACCGTTACAATCTGAACTACAACGTCAACGTCGCGCAGCAACTCACCCCCCCATTTCCGGGAGTTCCTTCCGGACCGAACCTCGGCGGCCTGCCTTCCATCAGCTTCAGCGATGGCACGACGGGCATTGGCAGCTCGGAATACCAGCCTGCGCTCGAACACCAGCACAGTTACGTTTTTAACGAGAATCTGAGCTGGGTTCGCGGACGCCATGCCATGAAGTTCGGCACCGAACTTCGCTTCGAACAGTTCACGATATTAGAGCCGGCTGCCGCCCGCGGCTATATGTCGTTCGGCAACGACTTCACCGACAATCCCGCCTCACCCGGTTCCGGAGGCGAGGCCATCGCCACTTTCCTGCTCGGCATTCCTGACGGCGGAGGGATTAACGGCCTGAACAACATCATCTACAACCGGCAGATTTACGCGGCCTACGCTCTCGACGACTTCAAGGTAACTCCACGACTCACCCTGAACCTGGGTCTCCGCTATGAATTCTTCAGCACCATCAAAGAGGCGGACAACCTGGCGTCCACGTTCGATTTCAACTCGCTCTCGCTGATCGTTCCCAGCGGGATAAACACGCAACTGACGCCCACCCTCGCCTCCGTGCTCGCCATTCAGCGCAACGGTACGCCCGGACTTATCAATCCCGACAAAAACAATTTCGCGCCTCGCATCGGCCTCTCCTACCAATTGTCCGACAAGCTGGTCCTCCGCAGCGGCTACGGCGTCTTCTACGGCGGGCAGGAAAATGGACCATTCTCCAACCCCAGCCCCGGTTTCAATCCTCCATTCTCCGCTTCGCAGGCGTGGAACCCGCCCTGCACCGCCGCAGTCGCAAATACGAATCCGAGTTTCCCCGTAAATCCAAGTCTGCCCATCGATTGCTCGCTCTCGCTCGCGAACTCCCCCGGATTGCCATTGAACGTCCTATCGCAGGGATTTCCCGCTAGCTCGTTGAGCGACCCGAACACGCCGAGCCTGTACTCCATTGACCCACACCTGGTTACACCCTACACGCAACAGTGGCATCTGGGCCTGCAGTACCAATTGCCGGCCGACACCGTTCTTGAAGTTTCCTATGCCGGCTCTCGGGGATTGAAGCTCTACGCTTTCTTCAACGGCAACCAGGCTGTTCCCAGCGCGGTGGCAAGCGATCCAACCGCTCCGCGGCGCCCGGCCCACCAGGTAACGCCGGGAGACACCACCGGTTCTTGTACGCTGGACGCGTACTACAACAACCCATCGGCGTACGACTGCAATGGCGCGCTCGATACCGGCATCGCCACCTTCCGCTCGAATACGCAATCGAACTACAACTCGCTGCAGGTCCGCCTGGAGAAGCGCTACTCTCACGGACTGCAGTACGAAGTGGCCTACACCTTCGCGCACGCCCTCGACAACGCCTCCAGCGCCAGCCTGGGATCGGTGAACAACGGAGACTTCCAGGACCAGCGTTACCCCAACCAGAACTACGGCAATGCCGACTTCGATGTGCGTCACCGCTTCGTTTTCAGCTATGTCTATGACTTGCCCTTCGGCCGCGGAAAAATGTTTGCTAAAGATGCTTCCGGCGTCGTAAACCAGATTCTTGGCAACTGGCAAATGAGTGGCGTTTTTTCCGCCGCCACCGGCAATTACTACACTGCCACCGACGTGGTTTCGGTATCGAATTCCGATTGCGGTGGTTATGTCGGCTACTATTGCTCACGCCCCGCTATAGTTGGCAATCCGAACGGCAGGCCGTGCGTCGCGGGAACGCTATTCAACACCTGTGCCTTTTCGGACAACCTTATCACTCCCGGAATTATCCCCCAGGGAACATTCGGCAGCCCCTCACGCAACATCATCACGGGCCCCGGATACACCGAGTGGGACACGTCGCTGGTCAAACAGTTTCCGATTTCCGAGCAAAAGCATTTGGAATTCCGCGCGGAGTTTTTCAATGTGCTCAACCATGTGAACTATCTTTTTGGAAATTTTGGCGCGATCAGCGCCGAACCAACGCCCCTGGAACTTAATGTGAGTAGTCCTTCGAGCGGCTTCGGCTTCCCGCTGGCTGCGCGCGACCCGCGAGAGATTCAGTTCGCGCTGAAGTTTTATTTCTGATGGCCGGCTGCGATTGGCCGGTTTTGAGTGATTCGCCGAGGCTAAGATCAAGGCGTAGCTAAAGAAAAATTCTTCGCTACCTGGTAGAGTCGCGCTGTTGGCGCTTTGGCCGCCCACAGCGCGGGCCTGCATCTGCCCGGAGTCCGAACGACGTTTCCTGAGATGTCGTTTTTTCTATGCGTCCCAACCCCTTCCTGTCTAACCCCTTCAATTTCCTGACCATGGCAGCCATGCGGCAGCCTGCAGGCTCGATTCACTGAATATTCAACAAATTGTAATCAATTATTAACAAACGACGGGCTAGGCTGACAGTTCGCCAACCATGAACTACACACGGAAAGTGTTCCCGTCAGGACTTCGTCTGCTATCTAAAACGTTTATTTCTCAGGAGATCAAAACAATGAAACGAATCATGGCTGTGGTGCTTTCGATGGTGCTAGCGGGGAGCGTGATTGCGGCGCAAACCCAGCCGGGCACGGACACCGCAACGACGACAACGACAAAGAGCGCGCAGAAAAAAAGGGTCGCCAAGCCAACCGGGCCGGCTATTTCGGAACAGCTCAGTGAGATGAAGCAGGCGATCGATGCACAGCAGCAGCAGATCAAGCAGTTGAGCGATCTGGTGCAAAGCCGCGATCAGAAAATTCAGCAGTTGGAACAGCGACTGGATCAAAGCCAGGCCGTAGCGACGCAGGCGCAGACCAAGGCGGATACGGTGGCCGCTCAAACGGCGGAGCAAGGGCAAACGGTTACGGCGCTCAAGAGTGACGTCACCGACCTCAAGACAAGCGCCACCAACGCCGCCCTGACTCTGCAGGAAACACAAAAAAGCGTTAAAGATGCGATGGAGAGTCCGATGGCCATCCACTTTAAGGGGATTACCATCACTCCCGGCGGATTCCTGGCGGCGGAATCGGTGTATCGCAATCGCGCCCTGGGGGCGGACATCAACACTCCGTTCAACGGCTTGAATATGCCCGGGAGCGGCCAGAACACGATTTCCGAATTCTATGGTTCCGGCCGCCAGTCGCGCGTCTCGTTCCTGGCTGAGGGCAAGTTCAATACCACCAAGCTCACGGGCTACGTAGAGACCGACTTCCTTTCCGCTGGTGTGACATCCAACAACAACCAAAGCAACAGCTACACGCTGCGCCAACGGCAGGCTTGGGGTCAGGCTGCCTTGAGTAATGGCTGGAGCTTCACCGGCGGCCAAATGTGGAGCCTGGTGACGGAGACCAAGAAGGGCGTCGACAACCGCAGCGAAGCTCTGCCCATGACCATCGATCCGCAGTATACCGTCGGTTTCAGTTGGGCGCGGCAGTGGGGTTTCCGCGTGGCCAAGAACTTCAACAACCATTTCTGGCTGGCCGCATCGTTGGAGAATCCTCAGACTACCTTCGCGGCCCGCAACAACGCCTCGAACTTTGCTCTTGGCGGTCCCGGCAATGGCGGCGGACTGTACAACGCAACTGCCCTCACTTATTCGTTCAACGCAACGCCGGACCTCATCGTCAAGGCGGCCGCTGAACCTGGTTTCGGCCACTATGAGATCTTCGCTGTCGTGAGCCGCTTCCGCGATCGGGTCTATCCCTGCGAAGAGGCGCCCACCGGGTCGGCCCTCTGCAGTGCTACTGGAGCCACCTCGGTCACAGGAGCCTATAATTCTTCGAAGAATGGCGCTGGAGTGGGAGGAAACGCCCGCGTCACCTTGTTCAAACAACTGGATTTCGGTGTTCACGCCCTGGCCGGGAACGGTGTGGGCAGATACGGTACGGGAGGTCTGCCGGATGCTACCGTAACACCATCGGGCACGCTGGCGCTCCTGAGAAGCTATCAGGGCCTAGCCACGCTGGAATGGCACAAGCCCAGATTTGATGTGTACCTGAACGGCGGCGAGGAATATGTGGGACGGCGTTGGCAAACTGACCCCGTCTCTGGTAAGGCTGTGGGATATGGTTCCCCGCTCTTCCCCGACAGCGGTTGTTACACCGAAACCGCGCCCGGATCGGGCACCGGCTTCGGGTTCGGATCGCTTCCGAGTGCGACCTGCCAACCTGACACCCAACGTCTGGTCGAGGGCACGGTCGGGTTCTGGCTGCGCTTGTACAACGGTCCCAAGGGAAAACTGCAACTCGGTCCGCAGTATTCCTACGTAAGCCGGGATTCGTGGACAGGCACCGGCGCCACCGGTACCTTCGTTGCGCCACACGGAATCGACAACATGTTCCTGACTTCTTTCCGCTACTACTTGCCGTAGCGGGAGCGGGAACTTCTTTGCAGGTAGCGCCGGCAAGATGCCGGCGCTACGGTCGTCATTGACAGGGTTACTTGGCCGAGAACTTGTAAATCGTTTCCGTCCGGTACAGCGCACCCGGCCGCAGGATCACCGAAGGAAAGCTGGGATGGTTGACCGAATCCGGAAAATGCTGCGTCTCCAGGCAAAATGCGGAGTGCTTCCCATAGACCACGCCGCGCTTTCCGGTGATGGTTCCATCCAGAAAGTTGCCAGAATAGAATTGGACTCCCGGCTCGGTGGTCCAAACCTCCATCTGCCGACCCGAGGCGGGATCCAGAACTCGGGCCGCCAGTTTCATTTTTCCCGCCTCCCGGCTTAGCACATAGTTGTGGTCGTACCCGCCCGGATCTCCTTTCATTTCCGCGATGCGGGAGCCGATGGTTGCGGGAGTTGTGAAGTCGAGGGGAGTGCCCTTCACGGGCTCGATTTCACCGGTGGGAATCAGAGTGGCGTCGACCGGAGTGTATTGCTCAGCCGTCAAATAGAGGATTGCGTCCAGGACGTCCTTACCGCCGCCCAGATTAAAGTAGCTGTGGTTGGTGAGGTTGACCGGAGTCGCTTTGTCAGTTTTGGCGGTGTATTCCAGCTGCAATTCGTTATCGTCTGTCAGCCGGTACACCAGGGTGACCGACAGGTTCCCCGGGAACCCACCGTCGCCAACGGGGCTGACGGCTGTAAAGCGCACGGCGGCGGCGTTAGGTTCGTGCAGTGGCTCCGCCTTCCAGACCGTTCGGCTCAGACCTTTCGACCCACTGTGCAGATTGTTCGGCGGATTGTTGATCTCCAGGGAATACTCTTTGCCGTCCAGAGTGAACTTGCCCTTCGCAATCCGGTTAGCGACTCTGCCCACCGTAGCTCCGAACCAGGGATCATTGCCGAGATAGCCTTCCAGTTTGTCAAAGCCCAGGACAACATCGCCGAGTTTGCCGCTGCGATCCGGGACCCACAACTCGGTCAAAGTAGCGCCGTAAGTGATCACCTTGGCGGTGGCGCCCTTGGCGTTCTTCAGGGTGAGCATTTCGACAGCGGTGCCGTCACTTAGACTTCCGAACGAACTCGTCTCCACCGTGGCCTCCGGGTGAACTTTTTTGTGCTCTTGCGCCCGTGCAGGGCCGGAGCCTATGCAGACCGCGATCATGCAGGACATTGAAAAAAGCTTGTACCAATACTTGCTAGTCATGGATGCCTCGTCTTGTATCTTAACCTCAGGGGCTAAAGCCCAGACCGATTTCACGGCTTACGCGGCCCCTTCGGCAGGCTCAGGGCAGGCTCTGAAGGGCCGCTCTTCCACGGCGATACGGACATCGTGACTTTTGCCGCAAGCTGTGAAGCCGTGCCCTACCCAAACCTGATTCATGAAACCAACTCTGGCACCCTAGCGCGCAGGGGTCGCGGCCTCGATCAACTTCTGAATTGGAGGCGCCACCATCACCAGCAGATTGGCCCTTGGCTTCATCGACCGATCCACCACCGCCAATTGCTCGGTACGCCACGCGTCGGGCAACGGCTGATTCTTGCCGATGCTGTCGAGCGCCTGCAGTCCAGCTGCCGAAAGCGCAGCCAGGTCTCCTGACAATGGCTTGTCTTCCACCAGAAGGAAGGAGCGGTCCAGAAGCGGTTGGAGGTTCGCGTCGTTCTCGCGCCACCTGGCCAGCGACTCCCTGATCTGCGCCTCGGCGGCGGAGTCCTTATATCCGCTCTGGATGTAGGTTTCGACCAACTCCGCAAAATGTCGCGCCTCCGTGCTTTCAGGCCGAGCCGCATCCGCCAGCCGGTTCAGCGGAGTGGACTTCACTGGAGGCTGCGGAAAGATTTCGGCGCGCGTGTAGTCTTTCGTGGGTTCCACTACATCGGCCAGGATGCGCAAGGCGGCAATATCATGACTGCCCGCGAGGCGGTGCAGCATCAACTCGTAGCTCGACTCATAGTTCGACACGCCGTTTAACCCATACCAGCCGAGACGCCAGCTTACTTCCTCCAGTCGCCGGTACATGGACTGGTTGTCGCGGATCTCCTGCGGTGACCAGAAGCGCTCGGCAATCGCAGCCAATCGCGGCCAGAGCCGCGAATCGATCGTTTCCGGAGTGATGAACTCCGCCCACATGCAAGCCTCACCGCCCAGAATGCGCTTTTGTTCCTCGGCGGTGAGGGCCGCCGCTCCACCCGGCGTTGTCATTGTCATTGTCATTGCCATCGGATCTACAGCATAATGGCGCGCGGCTGGCCACATCAGGTCGAGGTAGTACCCATGGGCGAGCAGGCTGCTATAACCCTGCTTCGCGGCCTCGGCCAGAGAATCCTGCCCGCGCCATGACTCGACCACCACCGACTTCGGCAAGTCGGGATGCAACACCTCATCCCAACCCATCATGATTTTTCCGTGTTTACTCACGATCTTTTGCAGGCGTTGATTGAAGTAGGCCTGCAAATCGCGGTTGTTCTTCATGCCGTGGGCCCGAATGAAGTCCTGGATTTTCGGATTCGAGTCCCAGGGCTTGTTGACGACTTCATCGCCGCCGATGTGAAAGTAAGCGTCAGGAAACAACGCCGCCATTTCCCCGATGAACTTGTCGAGGAACTTGTAGGTCTGGTCCCGCGTCGGATCCATGACCGTGTCAGCGTCCGCGATCCTGCCGACCTTGTAAGGGCCGGGCACGCTGGCGAGTTCCGGATAAGCGGCCAACCAGGAGCGGCTGTGTCCCGGCATGTCGAATTCTGGAACCACGCGGATACCGCGATCGCGCGCGTAGGCCACGAAGTCGCGGATCTCAACTTGCGTGTAGTACTGCCCCTGGGAGCCCAACTCGTGCAGTTTGGGAAAGCGCTTGCTCTCGACGCGGAAGCCTTCGTCGTCGGAAAGATGCCAGTGCAAGACGTTCATTTTCACGGCCGCCATGCCGTCGAGGTTCCGCTTTAATACTTCGATCGGGATGAAATGGCGGCTGACGTCATTCAGTAGGCCACGCCAGGCAAAGCGGGGCTGGTCCTGGATGGTCATCACCGGAACGGCAAAGCCCGCGGGAGTAGGCTCGATCAGCTGCAGGAATGTCTGTAATCCGTGCAGGGCTCCCAGGGCATTCGGCGCGGTCAAGGTCGCGCGTGATGGGGTGATTTCGAGAGTATAGGATTCATCCTCGCCAAGTTCCTGAACCTTGCGGGCGGCGTTCTCGGCGCGGATGACCAAGGTTGCGTTGGAGGCGTCAGACGGCTGCCCATTCAACTGCATGCCCGTCTGCCGGCTGACCTGATCGAGGAATCTGGCGATCCCACCTTCAAGACGGGCGTCTGTTTGACCAGTGCCCACGGCGGTAAACGATTGATCGACAACCAGCTGACCGCTTCCAACCTGCACCTTCGCAGGTACGGGCATGAGGTTAAGAGAGGAGGGAATCTGAGCCATAGCAAGAATTGAGAAAAAGAACACACTCAACAAAAATTGCAGGGTTCGCATAGGGGACCATCTTGGCAGGAAGGCACGGCGGTTGTCGAGGAGGGGCACGAGCAATCGGCCGGCAGTGAGATCCTTCTCCATCCCGTTAAAGTGTCTGTTCACTCATTCCGTTTGCAGGTACCCTATCGAGAACGCATTTTTCGGGTCGTGGAGAAGGAATGTCCAAACGGATTTCTGAGGTGGTGGTGATCGGAGCTGGAGTCGCCGGACTTGCATGCGCTAAGGCGCTCTGCGAGGCAGGTCTCCGCGTGACGATTCTCGAAGCGCGAAACCGTGTCGGTGGACGCATCTGGACCGTGCATCCCTCCCTGACCGATGCGCCCGTCGAACTGGGGGCGGAATTCATTCACGGCCTGCCGGAAGAGGTGTGGCAGATCGTGAAGCGTGCTGGCCTCCAGACTCACGAGCTGACTGGAAACCGATGGCGTCTGGAACAAGCAAGGCTGGCGCCCATGAGTGGCTCATGGGGTCAAGTCGACAGTATCTTTCGCCGGATTGATGAATCTGCACCGGATCAATCATTTCAGGAGTTCCTGGAGCACGCTTGTGGCGACCTGCCGCGGCACACCCGGATCGAAGCGGCTGCCTATGTTGAGAGTTTCCACGCCTGTGACGCCAGCCGCATCAGCGCTAATGCGCTCGGGCGCTGGCATCGCAGCGACTATGAAATCCAGGGGCACCGTGGCTTCCGTTTCCCCACTGGATACGAGGGTCTGGTTGCAGCGCTGGCGGCCGGCAGCAGCAAACCGGACCTCCTGACTGTGCGGCTGAACACCGTAGTTACCGAGATAGCTTGGAAATCAGGCGCAGTCGAGGTGACAACCCAATCGCCCGGACAGCCGCAATTCGTCAATATTCATGCGGACGCTTGCGTGATCACGTTGCCTCTCGGCGTTCTGCAGGCGCCAGTTGGAACTGACGGAGCCGTTCGCTTTCGGCCTGAGCTCACCGAAAAAGTCGACGCACTCAAGCACCTGAAGATGGGCGCCGCGATCCGGCTCGTCCTCTGTTTCCGCCATTGCTTCTGGACCGACCCCAAGCTGATGCCATCGCCCATGTTGGATATGAGTTTCCTGTCATCTCCGGAAGAATTGTTCCCGGCGTGGTGGTCGTCTGTGTCGGCGGGGACCGCCATGCTGACGGGTTGGTCCGGCGGAGTTCGTGCTGAGCAACTCTCCGGGCACGGAAATGCCGCCATCACGGAGCGTGGATTGGAGGTCCTGCACCACATCTTCGGAGTGCCTCTGAAAACCTTGCGGGACTTGCTGGAGGAGTCTTTTGTGCACGACTGGCAGTCCGATCCCTACTGCCGGGGTGCTTACAGTTACCCTCTCGCCAATAATAAGGATGCTGCCCGCCGATTAGCTGCACCGGTTGGGAACACGCTGTTCTTTGCCGGAGAAGCGACGGATTTCAGCGGACACAACGGGACGGTACACGGCGCGATCGCCAGCGGCCAACGCGCCGCCGCTGAACTTCTTTCCGGAGTTTGACTTCTGAAGTACTTCTCCTTTGCTGACAACCCGGCAGTGGTGGTGGTTAAATTGAGGAAACTTCAGTAAAGTAATGACCCGCGTTGGGGAGGGGTAAAAAATGTTCTGCGCAAAATCTATTACATGTCTACTGGTCTGCGTGTGCGTCCTATGTGCCGTGCCCGCGTGGGCTTTCGATGATGAAATGCATGCGCATCATCACGAAGCTAGCGAACAGCTGGGCAAGGTTTCGTTCCCGGTCTCGTGTCTGCCCGCTTCGCAGAAAGCTTTCGAGCGTGGCATCGCTCTGCTCCATTCCTTCGGGTACGAAGAGGCGGAGGAGCAGTTTACGGAAGTTTCCAAGCAGGACCCAGGGTGCGCCATGGCGCACTGGGGCATTGCGATGAGCTTGTTCCACGAGATCTGGGAGCGGCCCCAGGAGTCTACGCTGAAGCGCGGCCATGAGGAAATGGAAAAAGCCCAGAAGATCGGCGCTAAGACGGAGCGTGAACGCGGCTATATTTCCGCGCTGGCTGTGTTCTACCGTGATCCTGCCACGAACGATCCTGCCAAGAATGACTACCTGCAGCGGGCCGCCGATTACTCGGACGCGATGGCGAAACTCTACCAGCAATACCCCACGGATTTGGAGGCGGGCGCATTCTATGCCTTGTCTTTGCTGGCGGCCGAGCGCCCGGACGACACAACGCTCGCTTCAGAAAAGAAGGCGGTCGCGGTGCTCAATCCACTGTTCCAGCAGCAACCCGATCATCCAGGATTGGCGCACTACATCATTCATTCCTGCGATTCACCTGAAATGGCGCCTCTGGGACTCGACGCCGCCCGCCGCTATGCGGGAATCGCCTCTTCGTCAGCCCACGCTGTCCACATGCCATCGCACATTTTTGCCCGGCTGGGGCTATGGCAGGAAGATATCCAGGCGAACCTGAAGTCGGTGGCTCTGACGGAGAAATCCGGTGCGATGTACATGCATGGACACGCATTACATGCCATGCACTTTCTGCTTTATGCCTACCTGCAAACCGGCCAGGACGAAGCGGCCAAGCAGGTGGTGGAGGAATCGAAGCAGATCCTGGCGACGGCGCCCACGAATGGCGACGATACAGGAATGCTGGAATACTACGGATTTGCCGCGGCGCATTTCCCCGCGCTTTATGACTTAGAGATGAGGAACTGGAAAGATGCGGCAGCCCTCGAGCCCGCGGCGAATGCATCGCCACATTTGCAGATGATTACCTATTGGGCGCGGACGATCGCCTCCGCGCATCTGGGCGATGTGGAAGCGACCCGTCGCAATGCGCAGAAATTCGACGAATTGGAAGAGGCCACTCGCAAGTCGAAGTATGCCTACCTGCTTGAAGGGCCGCAATCATCGCGCGGAGAAGTACACGCCTGGCTGGCTTTTGCCGAAAAGAAAAACGAAGAGGCGCTGCAGCAGATGCGCCAGGTCGCCGACACTCAGGACAAAGTGGGAAAAGCGGAAGTCGACATTCCAGCGCGCGAGATGCTGGCCGATATGCAACTCGAACTTCATCAGCCGGAGCAAGCTTTATCGGAGTATGAGAAGTCCATGAAGACTGATCCCAACCGCTTCAACGGTCTCGCCGGCGCCGCACACGCCGCCGAGTTGGCTCATCAACCGGTGAAGGCGAGTTCTTACTACGCGCAACTGTTGAAGAACTGCGACGACGGAAAGCACTCGGACCGCCCGGAATTACGCAGCGCCAAAACGGTGTTGGCGAGGAATGGGGAGTAGGGCTACGATCCCGTTTTGGGTGGCGCACGGGTTCACAGGTTGCGGGAAAAGTTGTTTCCAGGGGAGGACCTTGCCTCAGCGGCTAAAGCCGAATTCAAAACAAAGCGCTTACCGCAGCGGTAAACCGCTGCGCCACCCAAAAGCAACCGCAACATCGACTTTCTCCGCAAGCTGTTCAGCCGTGCCGTCCAGGGCTAAAACAAAGCGGGCTTTAGCCCTGAGGGCCGCGCCTTCCGCGTGAAAGGCATTCATGAACCACTTACCCGTCCTACAATCAGGCCGCTAGGACCGGGCAGGTTGATCCGGGATACCTCGGTGAACCCCGCATCCTTCATCCAGCGGGTGTATTCGAGTTCGCTGTAACTGGCGCCGGAGTCGGTCGAGACGAGCATGTTCAGTGAGAACAGCGCCGCGTGTTGCGGCCCGGTTTTGTCGGGATTGAGGATGAAGTCTTGCACGACCAGGCGGCCCTTCGGCGCGAGCGCCCGGTGTGCGCGGCGGAAGATGTCCCGGTTCTGCTCCTCGGAAAACATGTGGCAGATCGCGTTCAGCATGATGACGTCGTAGCCGGAGCCAAACTCGTCCTCGAGCATGTCTCCCGGGCGAAGTCGGACTTGCGCTGAGACGCCGGCCTGGCTGACATATTCGGTGGTGAGCGGTACGACCTCTGGGACATCAAGGATCTCGCATTGCACATCGGGACAAGCTTTTGCGAACGCGATGGAGTATGCACCAGAGCCGCCGCCAAGATCGAGGATACGGCGAACACCAGTTGTGCCCAGCGCTTTCACCACCAGTGGGGCGCGATCTTTGGCGTTGCGTTGCATGCCGGCAATGAAGCTGCGCGTCCATTCGGGGTTGTCGTCGCGACCGATTGGGATCCGCGTGCCGCTGCGCACGGCGTCGGTCAGCGTGCTCCAGCGATGCCAGATATTGGCTGTGTGCAGCAGGCCATTGCGGTGATTGTCCTTGGAGCCCTGAACAAAGAAGCGTGCTGACTCGGGCGTGTTCTTGTAATCGTCGCCGCTTTTCGAGAGCAGCCCGAGCGCGACCAGCGCGTTGAGCAGCATGCCTGCGGCGCGCGCATTCGCGTGAACCTTGGTTCCGATCTGTTCGGCAGTGGCTCCGTCCCCAACAGCGGTAAAGATGTCGAGTTCAAGCGCTGTCAGCAGGCAGCGGCTCGGCATGTAGCCACGGATCATCTGATCGAGGCGATCGGGCAGCACTCCTGCTTTCTCGCGGGCAGCCATCGCCTCGCGAAACTTTTCGCCATGCTCCTCCGCCATGGCCTTCATGGCGGCGGCATCGGTCCAAACCAGACGATCGACGGGCTTGCCTTTGCGCAGATGCGTATCGACGATTTCGGACACATCCGACGGTTGCACGCGCCGGTACCACACTGCTTCCGGATAGGCGACCATGACTGGACCTTCATCGCATAGTCCCATGCAGCCGCAGGTAGTTAGTTGCACATCGTGGTTGAGGCCGCGCGCTTGTATCTCGCGATCAAGCGCGCCGAGCACAGCGAACGACCCGCTGGCCGGGCAGGACGTAACCCCTTCTGGTTTTTGCTGGGTGCAGACGAAAAGATGAAAGCGGAACGGTTCCATCGCGGTCTCCGGACGAAGGTTGATGGTAACGCTTTATCGCCGCCAACGCAGTGACAGTTCCAGCATTTTGAAGGAATGCAGCGCCAGGCTTCGGGCAGCTAGGTGCGGGCAACCCGCGCGCCCCTGGGAGCGCACAGCATCAGCAAACCTCCGGCCAGCGCCGAGGCCATCATCACGGCCAGTCCAAACGAAAATGATCCAGTTCGAGTGTTCAGGTAGCCGAACAGGTAAGGGCCGGCAAAGCCGGCAACGTTGCCAACGGCATTGATCATTCCAACCGCGAACGCTGCGGCCGACAGGCTCAGGATTTCGGTTGGGATCGCCCAGAAGGCTGGGAGATAGGCGGTGCCCATGGCCACCATGGTGAACAATACCAGTGAGAGCGGAATGGACTGGGGCTGAGTGACCAGGCCCAGAAGTCCGGCGGCCGCGATAAAAAGCGGGATCGCTGAATGCCAGCGTCTTTCGCGACTCTTGTCGGAAAGATATCCGTTGACCTGCATGGCGATGAAAAGGACAAAATAAGGTATGGCCCCGAGCAAGCCTACCTTCACGTCGGAGAATCCTGACTGCCGTTTCAGCATGGTCGGGAACCAGAAAACGAAGGTATAAGTGGCAAAATAATTGAGAAAGGTTCCCGCGGCCAGCAACAGAATGGTACGGGACCCGAGTACCTGACGCACTGTGGCGGCTTCTGGGACGGCAGGCTTTTCTTGTTCCAGCTTCTGTTCAATCCATTGCCGCCGCTCGGAAGGCAGCCAGGTCGCCTCGCCGGGCCAGTCCGTCAGGTAGAAAAACGCAACCACACCCAGCACGATGGCAGGAAACCCCTCCACAAAGAACAGCCAGCGCCAGCCCGCTAGGGCGAACCAGTGGTGTCCGAGAATCCAGCCCGCGATGGGCGATCCGATGACAAATGACATCGGAATTGCCCCCATGAAGTTGCTGGTTGCCTTGGCGCGGTCCTCACGCATGAACCAGTGGCTCAGATAGACGATGACCCCCGGGAAGAAACCAGCCTCTGCCGCGCCCAGGATAAAACGTGCCATGTAGAGCTGCGCCGGCGTTTGCACCAGGGCGGTTAGGGCCGTCAACGATCCCCACGCGATCATCGACGCGCAAATCATCCGGCGCGCGCTCCAGCGTTCCACCAGCAAGGCGCCGGGTATCTGCAAAGCCACATAGCTGATGAAGAAAATACCTGCTCCCATGCCAAACACGCGGTCGCTGAATCCGAGGTCGCGAGACATTCCGATCGCGGCATAGGCCACGTTGGTGCGGTCGACGTAATTAACGATGTAAAGGGTGAAAAGAAAGGGCAGCAGCCGCAAGGCAATGTGGTGCCGCGTCTGGTCCCCAAGCTGGGCTACGGCGGGCAAGATGGCAGGCAACGCGGCTTCGGCCAGTCTGGTTTCTCCGGCGGACGGGAGTCCGGGTCCGCAGAGTATACCCGAACCTTCGACGGTTAAGAAATTTAAATGTGACAGGCTACCCTGTCGGCAGGTCCTCAGGTCAGGCATTCGCGACGGATGCTTGCGTATTCGTTGGCGTTGACTTGGCTTACGGTCCAGCCTACGATTTGCATCAAGAAAACGTGGGGAAGGAGCGTTTCGCCGATGGCGAACGACGCAGTGGGCCAGGATACGCTGGTCGGCCAGACGCTGGGCCGCTACCGCATCGTCGAGAAAATCGGCGCCGGCGGCATGGGAGAGGTTTATCGCGCCCGCGATGAGCACCTCGCCCGTGATGTCGCCATCAAGGTCCTTCCGCCCGGTACGCTGGGCGACGAATCAGCCCGCAAGCGTTTCCACAAGGAAGCTCTGACTCTCTCGCAGCTCAATCATCCCAACATCGCCACCATCCACGACTTTGACACGCAGCAAGGTGTGGATTTCCTGGTGATGGAGTACATCCCCGGAATCACCCTGAGCGAGAAGATCGCGGGTCGACCGTTGCCGGAGAAGGACGTCCTCCGTTTGGGCTTGCAACTGGCGGAAGGTTTGGCCGCAGCCCATGAACACGGGGTGGTTCATCGCGACCTGAAGCCCGGCAACTTGCAGGTTACGAGCGACGGGCGGCTGAAGATTCTGGATTTCGGACTGGCCAAGCTGAGGTTCCCGGTCACGGCGAGCGCCCCGACGGAGAGTCTGAGCGAGACCCACGCCATGGCGGGGACGCTTCCCTACATGGCACCGGAACAATTGCTCGGCGAAGCGATTGACGCTCGTACTGACATTTATGCCGCCGGTTTGGTTTTGTACGAGATGGCCGTGGGGCAGCGACCGTTTGCTGAAGTGGGCAGCGCACAGCTCATTGGCGCGATTCTGCGTCAGGCGCCCGTCCAACCATCTTTGCTGAACTCTCGCGTATCGCAAGAACTGGAGCGAATCATTCTGAAGTGCGTGGAGAAGAGTCCGGAAAACCGCTACCAGTCAGCAAAAGAAATAGCGGTGGATCTGCGACGGTTGGCAATACCCAGCAGTGCAGTCTCAGCGGCTGTAATAGGGCGGAAAAACACCTCGCGACGAAGAACCATACTAGCAGTGTGTCTCGGCGTCGCAGCGTTTTCGCTGGCGGGTATTTTTCTTCGAATGCGGTATACCCATCGCTTGACCCAACGTGACACGATCGTCATCTCCGATTTCGTCAACTCCACAGGCGATGCTGTCTTCGACGATACCTTGAAACAGGCGGTCCTCGTACAACTCGAACAATCCCCTTTTCTCAACATAGTTTCCGACCAAAAGGTGCAACAGACCTTGCAGTTGATGGGGCGAAGCCCCAGCGAACGCCTGACGCCGGAGCTTGGACGTGAGCTCTGCCAGAGAACGGGGACTCAAACCTTGCTATCGGGTTCAATCGCCACCCTGGGCAGTCAATACGTGATTGGCCTGAATGCGGTCAACTGCGATACTGGCGAATATCGCGCGACTCAGCAGATGCCGGCGAAGAACAAGGAGGACGTACTTAAGGCATTGGACAGCGCAACCTCCAGGGTGCGAGCGACGCTGGGGGAGTCGATCAGCTCGGTGCGGAAGTTTGACGTTCCGATTGAGGAAGTTACGACGCCTTCTCTGGAGGCCTTGAAAGCCTACAGTCTGGGAAAGAAGACCATTAACGAAAAAGGAAGCATCGCGGCCATCCCGTTCTTTGAACGTGCGACGGAACTCGATCCTAAATTTGCCATGGCTTACTCGAGCTTGGCCGTGGCGCAATGGAACCTGAGGCGGATCGATCTGGCAAAAGACGCCGCTGAAAAGGCCTTTGCCCTGCGGGAGAGGGTTAGCGAGCTGGAGAAGTTCCGTATTTCCGCCCTGTACTACGATACCGTCCTCGGGGACCTGGACCGAAGCATTCCGATGTACCGGTTATATGCAGGAAGCTATCCGGGCAGCTCGTGGGCGCACAACGACCTGGGCCAAAATCTCGCGGAACTGGGGCGCTGGCAGGAGGCCGTCGCGGAAGTTCGAGAGGCAATTCGGCTGGATCCGAATAACTCCTTTGCGTACACGAACCTCACGGCTTTCTTGATCGCCTCGAACCAGTCTGATGCCGCCGAGGCCACAATCAGGCAGGGGCTCCGGCTTAGGACCATTGATGATACGTGGTCCCGATTGCCGCTTTATCAACTCGCATTTCTCCGCGGCGATGCGAAAGAAATGGAGCAGGTGCTGGCGGATATGACGGGCAAGGATGGCGAGCAAGAGACGTTGGATGCGCAATCCAACACCGAGGCATACTACGGCCGGTTAGCTCGTGCACGATACTTTTCCAACCGTGCCGTGGAGTCAGAGCTGCGCAGTGGATCGCAGGAGGCTGCCGCCCTATGGCAGGCGAATGCGGCGTTGCGGGAAGCCGAATTTGGCGACCCTCCGCGTGCCCGGCAGTTAGCGTCGGCTGCCTTGGTCGCGAGGCAGAGTTGGGTTGTGAAAGTGCTGGCCGCCCTTGCTTTGGCGCGGATCGGTGACACCGCAAGGGCCAAGGCGATGGTCGAGGAGTTGGAGAAGAACTATCCATCGACCACGCGACTTAGAGTCTATTGGCTACCGACGGTGAGGTCAGCCATCGAAATCAGAAATGGTAATCCTAGCCAAGCCCTGGCTATTCTGGACAAAACTGTTCCGTACGAACTGGGTCAACCCATATCGCAAGTAGGAGCGCTCTACCCGGCTTATCTGCGCGGTGAAGCCTACCTATCGGTACGTGACGGTGCGGCCGCAGCCGCGGAGTTCCAGAAACTGCTCGACCAGCGCGGGCTTGTGCTGAACTCACCGTTGGGGAGCTTGGCCTACGTCGGATTGGCCCGTGCTTGTGCTCTCCAAGGCGATACCTCCGGAGCCCGTAGCAGATACCAGACCTTCCTCGCGCTCTGGAAAGACGCTGACCCGGGTGTCCCCATCGTGAAGGAGGCCAAGTCGGAGTACGAGAGGCTGAAATAAGAGCCGCGTGAGTGATCCTCACCCCATATCGTCACCGGAGTCGCACACTAGACTTCACGGACTCTCAAGCTTATAGTAATCGCGTTTTCCCTGAAGAGCAGTATCCAGAACGCTGGCGCACCCTTTGAGGTTCCCGATGTAACACAAGCTTATGCACGCCGAGCCGGCGAGGAGAGGATATGAAAAAAGAATCCGTAAAAGAGATCACCATTGAAGTTCCATCCGGTGTCACGCTTAGTGCTGAGGAACTCGCGGCACTCCTGGAGAGATTCAGCATTCGCGTCATTGACCAGAAATCACATGAGGTGTTGCTCAAGATTAAACAACCCCCTATCAAGCATTCGAAGGTGTAGGGCAAAACAATCCTGAACCGAAGTGGTCCTCCCTTGAGGAGTGAAGGCAGGCCTTTGTGCAGATTTGCTTGATCACTGCACCGACGATTTTCGACTGCGTCCATCCTGATGTCACGATTCGAGCTCACAATCCCCCAGGGACTCAGCTGGGGGTACTCTGTCTTGCAGCTTCGGCTGCAAAGCACGGCCATCGCCCGATTATTATCGACCTCGACGCCATTGCCCTTGAGGTCCTGTGTTCATGCGGCGATCAAGTCACGGCCGACGATTTGTTCGGAGCCTTCGTTCATGCGCTCGCCTGCACCGATGCACCCCTGCTCGGATTCAGCAGTATCTGTAGTTCGTATCCATTGACCGTCCGATTAGCTGCGGAAGCGAAACGACTCCACCCTGAAGCGTACGTGGTCCTTGGCGGGCCGCAAGCTACCGTCGTGGACTTGCCGACTTTGGAAGCTTTCCCCTGGGTAGACGCAATCGTCCGAGGCGAAGCCGATTGGACTCTGCCCATGTTGATCGATGCGCTGGATGAGAAGCGTATGACGTCCGGTGTCGCGAGGGTTCCAGGGATCACATTTCGGCGCGATGGCCGTGTGGTTCGCAACCCGGACGCAGCGCTGATCGCGGATCTTGACCTGCTTCCGCTGCCCGCGTTTGAACTGGATCCGAAAATCAAGAATCGAAAGAGTGTGCAGTTGGAGTTAGGCCGAGGCTGTCCTTATGGATGCACCTTCTGTTCCACCAATGATTTCTTTCGACGCAAGTTCCGCTTAAAGTCCCCGGATGTAGTTCTAGGCCACATGAACCAGTTGCACGAACGGTATGGGGTGACCGACTTCACGCTGGTCCATGACATGTTCACCGTCGATCGGAAGCGGGTTGTGGAGTTTGCCGAAGTTTTGCTGGAATCGGGCAGCGAATATCAGTGGAACTGCGCCGCAAGGACGGACCGAGTGGATGACGACCTTCTGGCGCTGATGGCGAAGGCAGGATGTGTCGGAATCTTTTTCGGAGTCGAAACTGGGTCGGCGCGGCTGCAGCGCATCATTGATAAAGGGCTGGACCTGGGAGCTGCCTGGGAAGCGATTCGGTCCGCCACCGCCCACGGCATGAAGACGAGCGTGGGCCTCATAACAGGCTTCCCCGAGGAGAAGAGAGACGATCTCCGCGATACGATCCATTTCTTTGTCCAAGCGACCCGCTTCGAGGATGCTGAGCCACAACTGTCCCTGCTCGCCCCTTTGGCGGATACCCCGATCGAAAAGAAATACCGGGATCAGTTAGTGTTCGACCATATCTACTCTGACATCTCACAGCGAGGGTGGCGAGAGGACCCGCGAGACCTTGATCTGATCGAGAAACATGCGCGCGTATTCTCGAGCTTCTATGCCGTTCCGACTTTGCTGCCGCGGCGCTACATTGCGGAAGTGCGTGACTTCGTCGGAGCCATAACGTTTTGGTTCCGATGGTTCTCGATCGCATTACTCGATGCTACCGACGATCTTCTCCATGTTTTCGATGAATGGCTGAGATGGCACGCTGATCGCGGGCAGGGCGTAGCGCAAGAACGGAGCGAGCGGAATTCGCGCTATTACTGCAGCAATGTGTTTGCCCACGACCTGCTGGCCTTTGTTGAGGGAGCTATCGATTCCGGGAGCCTTCCGGATACAAAATGCCTGAGAAACATTCTGGAGTATGAAAAGGCTCTTTGCGATCTTGAGCCCGCTCCACGAGTTGAGGCTTCTTCCTCCACGGGCATCCAAAGAGCATCCTTGCAGGGCCGTGTGCGAAAAGCCCAGGGCGTTGTGGTGCGGTCGTTTACGTTTGATCTTCCCGGACTGCTGGATTCCCTGAGATGCGGAAAGACGTTATCCCAAACCGAAGATCGAAGTTGCTGGATAGCGGCAATAACGCGCACCGGCCAGCCGATCCAGGTCGTTCAGTTGTCGGAGGAGACGGCCGAGCTTATCCGATTCTGCAGTGGCGAAGATACCGTCGAACAAATTCTGGATAAGTACTGTGACGCCAACGGGGCGGTGGGTAATCCCCAGGCGCTCAAGAAGGCAGCTTTGGTGGGTCTGGCGCATCTGCACGAACAGGGCTTGCTGGAGATACTACCTTCGACTCAGCCACTTCGGGACGACCATGCCGATACCCGGCGTTGTGCGGCTTGAGGGGGGAGGGTCCGTAACTGGCATGCCTCCGATCCGTTTGCGCCGTCACCTTTGAATGAGCCAATCGTCACAGCGGCCGGATCAACGCCGGTGCTATAGGAGTTGTTGCCTTCATTTCGTCGTAAACAGCGCCGCACACGTGCTGGGAACGGAAACCACCCGGGTGCAAAAAACTGACTTATCATGAAGTGGCTTACGCTCCGCAGCTGCCACCGGAAACGGTTTGCACGTTGAAGAATGAGTTGGTAGAGGCGAAGCCTGCAGGAAGATTGACCTCGCCGGTGCCGGCATCCATGATGGTATTCAACTTCACGCTGCCATCGCCGTTGCAGCGGTAGTCGAGGCCGATGGGCGTGTGGGTAATCGTGTTGTGTTGAACCACGGGCAGGCCCGAGTTCACCACGATGCCTTCCTCGCTGCTATAGAAGATGTCGTTACTGGTGACCGAGATAGTTCCTCCCGTGTTGCCGTCGGCGCCGATGGCAATAGCGGTGCCGTCGGTGATCAGATTGTTATGGGCGACAGTTCCACTCGCGCCGCCGGAGACGGTGATGCCGATTTGGCCATTGGCCAGGTAGTTACCGCTCACCGTATTCGTCGATCCATCTCCGAGGGCAATGTCGCAGACCACGATGATGCCGCCGGCCGTCTCGCCATTCACGAAGTTTCCCTGAATGACAGCAGTAAACCCGGTATCACTCATTCACGTCAACGTCGGGCCCTTGACAGCAATGACTCGACGGAAGAGCAGTCAGATTCGATTCCAACAGATGGTCTCGGCAGAACCCGCTCTAATGACAGGTAGCGCCGGTTCGTTCGAGGTTTGTTAATAGTTCAGGTTGAAGCTGATCAGCCTGGTGATGACCGCGATCCAGGCGATGCCGACGAGAGCAGCGGCGGTCAGAACATGCCCAACCGCGGCAGTCCACTTGGGGCTTTTCTGACATGCCGCCCAGATGCCGGCCAGGGCGGCCGCAATTACCAGAAGACCTGCGACTTGCAAGAGCCGGATGCGCAGGTCGAGGCTGTCACTGTAGGCCTCGATGTGGTTGCTCAAAATCGGGAATAGACAAGCCATCCAGGCAGAAAGGTAGACGACATCCAGCAGGGCCGCGAAGCGAAGAATTCTGGTGACCAGCAGCTCTTTTCCTGCGAGGGTTGAGGGCTGGCGATACTTCCAGCGCAGCAGCGCCGAGAGTGGCCACAGAACCACCACGATCAGCAGTATTACGATGGATCCACAGAGTAACGAGAGATTCCAGACGGCCGATTTCCAGGCGGGTACGGGCTGCAAAGTCGAGCTGGGGTCGTCGCTGGCGTAAACGGCTCGGCTGCTGCCTTCTCCGGCCATGGCAACTTTGCGCTGGCCACCCTCTTCGGTCCAGACGAAAGGAGAGACTTCACGATAGCGTTTCGGCTTATTGGTGGGGAAGGTAGGCACATTGATGGTGCCATCGTCATTGGCGCTGATTACCGTCTGGTTGAGCAGATAAAAAACGCTGATGAAAGCAGACTCGACTCGGCGCGAGCTTTGATATCTTCCGGCGATGAGTTGGGCATGTTCTTTTGCGTTGGTCACGACCGGGCTGGCGGGAACCTTGGATGGTTGCGCGCTGCTGGGAAAATAGCGATCCGCGAAAGCATCGAACAGGGCTTGGCGGATGGCATAGACGCCGTCGTTTTCGCCGCGGCTATTGAGTGAAAAGAAGATGCCCACGCCGTCGTCAACAAACAAATCCAAGTCGGTATGGAAGACGATGGTATCGCCGCCGTGGCCGCGAACACGATGGCCATTACGGTTTTCCTCAAAAAATCCCAGACCCATGACATCTACGTCATCGATCTGGCGGACGGCGGGCTCGAACATCTGGTGCACGGTTCCCGGCTTCAGGATGCGATTGTCCTGATAACGACCTTCTTGCAGGTAGGCGATCATGAACTTCGCCATGTCGTCGGCGGTGGTGCTCATGCTGCCTGCGGGAGCGGTAATGATGAGTTCGAAGGGCCGGGGTGGCTCGGAAGCGGTCATGTAACCTTGCGAGAGACCTGCCTTGAACTGCTCGGGCGCGGGCTGCTGGAAGGTCGAGCGGGTCATGCCCAGAGGCGCGTAGATGTGGTGTTGGACGTAACTTTCAAAGGGCTCGCCGGACACGCGCTGGACAATGTAGCCGGCGAGAGCGGCGCCGTAGTTGGAGTAGGCGGGAACTTCTCCTGGCGGAAACAAAGTCGGGCGCTGATGGTGCTTGAGATAGTCTTCGGTGGTGATGAGTTGCTTGGGGTCGTACATCAGGATCGACTTAAGGCCTTCTTCGAAACCGGCGCGGTGGGTCATCAGATTGCGCAGGGTGATGGGCTTCGAAAAACTGCTGGTCACTTTGAAGTCGAGGTAGTCATTGACGTCGCGGTCGAGATCCAACTTGCCCTGTTCGACCAGTTGCATGACCGCGGTCCATGTGAAAAGTTTTGAAGTCGAACCGGGGCGAACCAGCGTGAGATCCGGATCCATGGGCCGATTCGTCTTGACATCGGCGTATCCATAGCCCTTCTTGAGCAGGATCTGGCCATCTTTCACGACTACCAAGGTGAGGCCGGCGATGTCGGCATTCTTCAGGGCATAAGGCACGAAGCCGTCGAGAAAGGCCTCGAGGTCGGCAGGCGAGAGCTGGTGCGTTGCGATGGCGCCGGCAGAAGGTGCCTGGGCAGAAGGCGACGGTTGAGGAACTTGAGGCTTGGGCTGCTCTTTCTGGGCGGCGGCGGAAACGGCCACGGCGAATATCAGAATGTACGCCAGGATCCAAGAGCTAAGACGGGGATGCATAAGAAAAAGCCGATTCAGGCGAGGCACGATAATGCACTCCTCAATAGACATAGACGATGGTAACCTACAGTGTAGGTCTAGACCAAACCTACACTGCTGACCTGATCCGGTCAAGCAGGTAAGTTCTTGTGATATGCGGCGACCCCTGACACGAACGCGCATCATCGCGGCAGCCATCGCACTGGCGGACCGGGAGGGCATGGCCGGCGTCTCGCTGCGCCGAATCGCGGCGCGATTGGGAGTGCACGTTACTTCGTTGTACAACCACGTGCCCACGAAAGAGGCTGTCCTCGACGGAATGGTTGAGCACCTGATGGGGGCAGCGAACCTGCCGGAGAAAGTTTCCGGATGGGAGGGATGGGTGCGTCAGTTTGCGGATGGACTGCGCGCGGTGGCGCGCAAACATCCGGGTGCGATCACGGCTTTTCATCAGCGTCCGGTGCAGGGGCCGCAGGCGGCTCGATTTCCGGAGGCGGGATTAGAGTCGTTCCGCGCCGCCGGGTTTGACATCAGCGAAGCCTACAGTGCGGTCAAATCAACGACCCTGGTTGTATTGGGATTGCTCATCGAGGAAGTAGGCAGCCCGAAAAGTAAGAAGGCAAAGACAGACTTGAGGGCTTTGCCGGCGGAGCGTTTTCCGCAAGCGCACGAGCTGCGCAAAATGGCGGTTAAGCCCGATGTCTGGGTTTACACCATCGACACTCTGGTTGCGGGGCTGGCGGCGAACCTGCGATCGGCAAAGGCGCGCCATCGGCGGAGGCGCCCCTCGGGCAGACGGCAGGTCAAGGGCAGTTGAAGCGGCGGGTTCTCACCTGCAGGTCTCGGGTATGGCGAAATCGAGTGGCTTCTTCAGTTGGTCGATGCGATTGATGGGAGAACGTGCCCGCAGTAGCTCTCTTCCATCCTTGGTTTGCGGATCACCGACACGCCGGGCAAGGTTCTCCCGGGAAGAATAGGGTGGGAGAGTATCCATGAAAGTCTCCTTGCGACAATGGCCCGTACTTCATTGGGACGTGGTGTGTATCGCCTGTTTCTAACCGGTTGGCTACAGGTATTTCTATCTTTTTCGACTTGACAGTGATTCGTCCTAAGCCTAAATTTCTTGGTGTTGCGCTA
>Ga0074045_10001363_pt1 | contig 23637 bp, 15 predicted proteins | sample BogForMeECP23OM2_FD_94442 | JGI IMG/M metagenome (GOLD analysis project Ga0074045, IMG submission 94442) | Bog forest soil microbial communities from Calvert Island, British Columbia, Canada - Bog Forest MetaG ECP23OM2 | ecosystem: Environmental > Terrestrial > Soil > Wetlands ... | reverse complement strand
TTTGTGGTACATTTTAAGTGCATATTTTTGTTCTCCTTTCCTTTAGAGTTGATGGTCGCGAAAACCTGTTAATTCTAATACGAAAGGAGAATCTTTTTGGGATATTATTTCAGGTCAACTGCACTTTTCGAGTTAACTCGAGTTCTCCCAAAAAAACAGTTATTAAAGCAGGTTAGGAGATTCCAACGAGTTTGGCAGCATAGGTCTGATTAGGACAGCGCCACCAGTTTCTCTTTCAGTGAGGGAGAAAATCTCAAGCAGGTTTTTAACAACCTGTGGAAGAACGGCACAATAACAATTGCACAAGGAGATCATGGTGTTCAGTCACCTTTTAATTCATGTCATCATAGTATTTATTACTAACTATTAAAGACTAGGACACCTTCTTGAAAACAACGTAGTGACCATAGTGATGATAACCGAGAAGTAGTTTCGCGTCTATGGCAACACAGAGTGCATAAAAGCAGTTGGCTATTGCCTCACTGACCAAGTTCGGATAGAGATCGCAAATCCAGTCGAATCTGTTGTTAGGATCCACATAAATGTCTAAAAGGCATGCTTCCATGCCAATGCTCTCCGCGAATCTTCTCAAAAGATCCACATCAAAAGTTGCGCAGTGGTCACAAGAGGACATTAATCTATAGGCTGTGTCATAAAACCCCCCTAATCTGGGGAAGGATAAATAGAGGTATCCCCCTTTGATCAGCAGGCTATTTATATGCTCAATGATATCTCTCCAGTTCTGGCAGTGTTCTAAAACATGATGGCCAGTAATGAGGTCGAACTTCTTGTCGGTGGTGAATGATAGGATATCACTCCTTAAATAGACGGAATTTTTAAAGATGGCCCCGCGAGGTTTAAAAAGATAATCGATGCCAATAAAATTAATGCCATCCATGTTTACACATCCTTTCTCAAAAAGAAATCTTCCTTTTTCACCAAACATCCCACAGTGAGGACCAGTCCCTACGTCCAGAAGGTTAATACTTCCAGTACGGGAAACCAAAAAACGAACCAGAGAGATAAAGACTGAGTGAATCATTTTATGAAGGTAGGCATGATCAAACTGATTGATGTATTTTATGATGCTGTCTTCTTCTACAATAGTTTGAAATGGAATTTCAAAAGGGAGGTCTTTTGCTATGCAATGATCTTTGAAATAATTCTTGTAGTCACAGCATGCGATATTGGCCACATTTTTGAGTTGATCATCTAACATTGCCAAGTATTGCAAAAGAATATAGAAGGGAATGTTGATCTTTTTTATATTATCTCTCAGCCATCTTCTGGCATTTTCAGCAGGCTCATGCAGAATTTCTCCCGAGACAGCAAAGTGTTTCGTCTCTTCTGATATTTTGTGATGGTTATGAAACTGCGCCTTACGCGCTATTTTTCTATAGAGGCCTTTCAATCCTTCTTGTTTTATCACTCTTATCGATTTCCGCGAATATGGAAGAATCCTATCAATCATGGCATCACCAGAAGGTGCTCAAGGTGTCATTGTCCCCTTAAAGTGATCATAATCCGTATGCTGTTATACTAAAAGATTGTATATCCCGAAATGATCTTCAACCATTTCATCTACTGTCCTGAGTCTTTTTCTGGCCTCCCAGACCCTGTCTCTCAAAAAATTTACCACTTCAGGCCGCAGCCTCAAATCCTCTATGATCTCGATTGCTCTGGGTATTGGGTCTTCAACTGGAATGAGAAAACCAACTGCTTCTTTTGACACACGTTCCCTTAAGGCGCCACTATCTGTCGCGATGACGGGAACTCCACTTGCTATTGCTTCAGATAAAGTATAGGAAAACGTTTCTGGCCAGTTTGAAAGTAATAGTATGATATCAGGTCTGGCTTCATGTATCGTTGCTACTACATTATTTCTCGCGTAGCCGCCCATGACATTAAGATTTTTATAGGAGGGCACCAAAGAAGGATCAAAAATATTACCGATGATACTAAAATGAATTGTTTCGGAGTTCTTATAATTTTTCATAAGCTCAAGGAACGTCATATTGCCTTTGTAATACAAAAAGTTCCCAACAAAGGCTATGTGGAGCGTGCCCTCTTTTTTTGGCTCTCTTTCTTCTCTTCCATTCGCCAACAGGTTCTTATCAATGCCCAGTTCTACAACTGCACATTTCTTCACTGAGACGCCTCCATAAAGACCCATCAGGACATGTCTCACGTAAAATGATGGCACGATAATTTTATCCACTATTTGAAATAGATAATTTATATAAGAACGCCGCTCCGTCATAAATCCCCTGCATACCTTATAACCATTTCTTGATAGGCATTCGTAACAGTTCTCCTCATTTGTTTGAAACCAGCAAAAATCAGGTGCCAGCATAATGCAATTGATACACCAGAAATAGTATTCATGGAGTGTAAGGCAGACCTTCTTCTTTCTATTCTTGGCTACTTCGATAAGGGATACTGGAAATGTCCTGACACTTTGAAAATGCACTATGTCCACATCAATATCATCCACGATGTTGCCAAAGATCTTCTCAACGTCAACATCTCTTAGCCTGTGGTCATCCAATCGGCCCCCGCCGTATTCGGTTTCTTTTATTTTGTAAGCCTCGTATCTCCTAAGCCGCCAGCAATTTCTTTCCGGAAAAAGAATATAAACAGGCAGACTCTTTTTTATAAAGACGCTGAGTATATCCAGCAGATGATATTCTATTCCGCCGGGATAACCATCAGGCTTCTGATCTATCACATAGAGTACTTTCATAATTACTCTTCTCCAGCAGCGCTAACCTCAAATTGATATACCGATGAACAGGTCTGAGGCTTTCATTTAACGCCTTTTCTACCAGATTGCAATATTCCGGATGTAACGCTCGTAGCGTCTTGAGATTTCTCTCGATCATAACATTCTTCTCTTTTATCATCTCTTGATCCCTGACAGATTCAAAGGATACGCCTCCGACATGGTAGATATAAGTTGAATCATCCAGAACATTTACGAACCCCTTTTTCAATGCCCTCATGCAAAAATCAGTTTCCTCAGCATATCCTTTTTCAAATCTCGTCTCATCAAAGTAATTAAGCTCTTCTAGAACATATTTCTTGATATACATGCAGAAACCTACCCCAGCCGGGACTTCGGGATAATATCGTAGCGAAATCCCTTCAAGAAATGCTGAAAAGGTTTCTACATCCATTCCCAATGGGATCGTATTATCATGAAACGGTTCAGGTATCCCATTGATCGTCACATAGTTTGATAGAGGGGTGGCTGTGGCAACTCGTGGTTTTGAATAAGCCGCACGCTGCAGCTTCTTGGTCCAATTTTTGGTGACTAAGGTGTCGGAATTCAGGATTATCACATCTTCATCCGACAATTTCATCCCTTTGTTTATTGTCCTTACGAAGCCAAGATTATCAGCGTTGAAGGATACCTGAACTTTTTCGTCCGTGATCCCCTTGTTTAATTTATGAAGGTATGGAATAATTCTCTGGTCAGTGCTTTTGTCATCCAGAATGACAAGAGTATGGGTCCTAAGATCAGTATGCCGAAAGATGGTCTCAATACAAGCCACCAGATGATCGTATCCGTTATACACAGGCACGATTATGTGGATAGGCTTTTGAAAAAAGCCGGAGGCATCAGAAACTCTTGGGTCAATGCCGCAAGCTATTTCCTTTGGCCTAATAAATTTTGATTTCAATTTAAGAAAGGAGTGGTTAAAGCGGAGATTTCTCTTGATCCTTAGAAAAATTCCTTTGATTCCTTCCCGTTGGAGGATCTTGATGCCTTTAATGAACATTTCATAATATATTCTTCTCCTTGACCCCAGTGGTGCAACGCTGTCCTTCAATTTTCTGTATCGTTCTATTAATTGCCAACTGAGACTGCCTGTCATTTCCGCTATATAGTTCTGTAGGGCTATCACTTCATGGAGTAACTTTTCTTTTTCAGCAATCAGTTGCTTGTTCTCAGCCTCTATCCCCCCTAGTTTTTTGGCGATCTCCGTTTCATCTTCCAAATCGTGGAGCAATTTCATTTTCTCTGTCGCCATGACCACACAAAAGGTATATATGGCAGAGGGAGATATAGCCGTCATATTTTTCTCCAAAACTTTTTTATATGCTTTTTGGCTAAAATCTTCTGATAAGGCCCTTCTGTTGATTTGCGATTCATTGGACCACTGGACATATTTTGCCGTCACCTTCTTGACAGGTTCAAACCAGTATCGTCTTGACAACTCTATCAAAATCGTCCAATCCTCAAATATTTCAAAAGTTTCGTCAAACCGGACATCATCGAAAACTGTTTTATCAAAGAGGAGACAAATGAAAGGTATGTAGTTCTGTATTAGGAGCATCTCTGGCGAAAAGTCTTTTGAATTAAATACATATTTGAATTTTTCGACAAGTTCGTTCCCGCCGTCCATATCGACAAAAACCACCTCGGCTTCAGAGTAAACAATCTTCAATGGCGAATATCTGAGCTTCGACATTAGGATTTCGATATGTTCTGGATATAATTGGTCATCATCATCAAGAAACCCGATATAAGCACCTTTTGCATGCTCTATCCCCACATTTCCCGAATGAGCTCTCCCAGTATTCTTGTCCAGTCGAATATAGTGCAACGCTACATCTTGAAGAATTTCCTTAATCTCCCTTAGATCTAGATCACAACCACCATCGTTTACAAGCACAGCCTCGATAGGTCTGTAGGTCTGTTCTGTGATGCTCTGGAGCGACTTCTTGAGGAGGTTGGGTCTATCCTTTGTCCTGACAATGATGGAGATTAAGGGATATATCATGATATCTGTCATATTGAGATAATTTTGTTACCTATTGATAGTTTAACGACATGCGATCACACTAGTAAAGAGCTCTGAGGAGCATTTACTCTATTTTTTTCTGGAAATGATAAATTATTAATGATAAAATCTGTCTTCATGATACAGCTTGGTTTCTCTCCGTGTCCTAATGACACCTTTATTTTTTATGCCCTTGCCAACCAGAGGATAGACGCTCAGGGCCTCGATTTTCATCTCGCCATCGAAGATGTGGAGACGCTCAATCACCTTGCCATGAAAAGATTGCTCGATGTGACAAAGATATCGTGTCACGCATTTTACTATCTCAGGAATGATTATCTATTTCTACCGGTGGGGGGAGCATTTGGCCATGGATGTGGCCCGCTGTTAGTTGCAAAAGAGCCCGGTGTTGTCTCGGACCGAAAAAATGATGAAGCGGTCAAGATCGCCATTCCGGGAAGACTCACCACAGCATTTCTTTTACTGCAGCTGTATCTATCAGCTGCCCTTCGGCTCAAACCACCATCGTTTGTGATTATGCCATTTCATGAAATCATGAAATCAGTCAAAGATGGGAAGGTTGACGCCGGGCTTATAATTCATGAAGGCAGGTTCACCTATCATGAACATGGTCTTATACAGATAGTCGACCTTGGTAGGTGGTGGGAAGCGCTCACAGGGCTTCCTCTACCTCTTGGTGGGATCGCCGCAAAAAAATCCCTTGGGGATTATGCCATAAAGAAAATTGAAGATCTTATCAGATCGAGCCTACAATATTCACTGCTGCACCGCGACGAAGCGATGCCTTACATTAAGAAGCACTCGCAGGAACTGTCGGAAGAGGTTATCAATAAGCATATCTCACTTTATGTTAACAACTACACTCTAGATGCAGGCAACGACGGCAAAGCGGCGCTCAACGAATTATTTATTAGAGCAGATAGACTATTAAAGGAGCCCACAGTATGGTAACGACACCTATAGAAATATTTACTAGAGAACCACAAATCGCTTATTTTTCTATGGAGATAGGCATAAGAAGCGACATAAAAACATACAGTGGCGGTCTTGGAGTTCTCGCAGGAGATACCATCAAGTCTGCTGCAGACATGAGACTGCCCATTGTTGCGGTCACTTTATTCACAAAAAAAGGGTATTTCAAGCAGGAACTGGACGTCTACGGCAGACAAACCGAGCTTCCAGATGAATGGGACCAAAACAAGTTTATGATTCTACTGAACGAAAGGGTGAGCGTGCATATTGAGAGCCGCGATGTCAAGATTGCCCCGTGGCTCTACGTAGTTAAAAGTGCTACGGGTGGTAACATCCCTGTCATATTCCTTGATACCGACCTAGCCGAAAACTCTCCGGAGGACAAAACGATCACTCACTACCTATATGGCGGAGACTCGGAATACAGGCTCAAACAGGAGACTGTGCTTGGGATCGGTGGCACAAAGATGCTTGAGGCATTGGGGTTTGAAATCAAGAAATACCATATGAATGAGGGACATTCAAGCCTTTTGACCCTTGAACTTTTAAACAGATATAAAAAGGACATAGAAAACGTGTGGGATGAAAGACTCGTCTGGGATTTTGAGAAGGTGAGGGGTCTCTGTGTTTTTACCACCCATACCCCTGTGGCGGCTGGCCATGACAAATTCTCCTATGATATCGTGCAAAAAATAATGGGTGAGGTGATTCCGTTAGATGTGTTGAAGGAATTATCTGGGAATGACCATCTCAACATGACCCACCTTGCCTTAAATCTCAGCCAGTTTATAAACGGTGTAGCCAAAAAACATGGTGAGGTTTCCAAGAACATGTTTCCGGGATACAAGATCAACGCTATAACAAATGGGGTTCACTCCTATACATGGACGTCCGACAGCTTCAAAAGGCTTTACGATAAGTATATGCCCGGCTGGGCGAATGAACCAGAAATATTTGTCAGGGTGGGACGCATACCAGACAATGAATTATGGGAAGCCCATATGGAGGCAAAGAGAAGTCTTATCGATCAGATCAACCGCGAGACTCAGTCAGGGATGAACTATGATACCTTCACCATCGGTTATGCACGGCGGGCTACTGCATATAAAAGAGCGGACCTCCTCTTTTCCGATATGGACCGTCTAGCGAGAATCGGCGAGGGGCGGCTTCAGATTATCTATGCTGGGAAGGCACACCCCAGAGATGAGCCGGGAAAGATGCTCATACAACACATTTTTGAAATCAAAGAGAGACTAAAGGACAAAATAAGAATCGCGTATCTGAAAAACTACACGATGGATCTGGCATCAAAGCTCACATCAGGGGTTGACATCTGGCTTAATACGCCGTTGCGCCCCCTTGAAGCCTCTGGCACGAGCGGCATGAAGGCAACTCACAATGGCATCCCCAATTTCAGCGTGCTCGATGGCTGGTGGATAGAGGGCCACATTGAAGGATATACAGGGTGGGCAATAGGCCCATCTCCTGATGTACCCGCTGACCCGGCAAAAGACGCGGATGATCTCTATTATAAACTGGAGACCATTATCATGCCAGCCTTTTACAACGACAAGAACGTATGGATACGGATAATGCAGAACGCCATAGGCAAGAATGCCTACTACTTTAACTCACATAGAATGATGAGACGGTATGTGACCGAGGCATACATAAGATAAGAAGTGCTGCTCTCATTAGAAAGAAGGATCCTCGTTTCCTCTTCCGATCTTTGATTGCGTTTCTCGAAGCGCACACACCCTACCCTCTATACCGAACTCGTGTCTCAGAAGCCATTTTTTTATTAGGACCCCACAGGAGAAACCACCAAGTGTTCCGTCACTGGAGATAACTCTATGACAAGGTAGGATGATGGGCAGCGGGTTCCTCTTTAATGCTTGCCCAACTGCCCTCGTTGCTTGCGGATTACCAATCCTTGATGCAATCCATTTATAAGTCCGCACCTCTCCATAGGGTATCTCTTTTAATGTTCGCCAAATTTTCCTCTCATAACATGTCCCCCGAGTAAATTTAATGTTCTGGGTAAATTCTTTCAACTCACCTTTGAAATACGCATCGAGTTCTCTTGCCAAGTGAGCCCATCCAGAGGACACCGTAGCCGTTACGGCCTTGCCACTCCCTCCTGCGATCGACTGGTGAAAGGGTACCGCACCAGTATCCATAGCGATAGACACTTCTACGAGAGATGTGCCTTGAAAAATACATGTAATGTCGCCTACGGGACTTTTATATGCAATCAAGTGATGTTTCATGCCTTCCTTACGTCTCTCTCATGTCGACGCTTGACTCATTATCGATTTCAGGTGAGAGCCGATTACTGAGATCCTCCTTTGATCGACATATTTGTAAATTTTATCATACCCTTTTATAATTTAGAAATGCGTGTAAAATTGATACTCGTCGCACTGTTTCTTCTTCTTGGCTTCTCGGCAGGTGCATACTTCGCAATTGCCAAGGGAATACCCTCCTTGGAAGAACTAAAAAAGCATCATCCCTCCGATGGAACCAAGGTGTATGCTGATGATGACGCTTTGATAGGCGAATTCAAGGTCGAAAAAGGTATCTTCATCCCTTTAAACAAGATCCCTGCTCATCTTAAGAATGCGGTTGTCGCCGTGGAGGATTCAAGGTTCTGGAGTCACAAAGGCTTGGACTATATCGGTATTGCAAGGGCATTGGTGACGGATGTAATCCATGTGAGCATGAAAGAAGGGGGCAGTACCATCACACAACAACTCGCAAAAATTGTATTTCTCTCTCCCGAAAAGACCATAGAAAGAAAGCTTCGAGAGGCGTATCTCGCCGTAAAGCTCGAGAAAGAACTCTCGAAGAACGAGATATTGGAATTGTATCTGAACAGGGTATATTTCGGGCATGGTGCCTATGGGGTCGAGATGGCATCCAAAATATATTTTGGTAAATCGGTAACCTCGATAACCCTCCCCGAGTCTGCCCTCCTTGCAGGTCTCATAAAGGCACCCACTACCTACTCGCCTTACAATAACCTTGTGAAAGCAAAAGAGAGGCAGGAAATAGTTCTCGGGAGGATGGAAGAGGTCGGGTACATCAAGCCCTCGGAGAGGGCTGCAGCTAGCAAGCAATCGCTTGCGCTCTCTTCCATAAGACTAGCCACTGAGGCGTACACCTATTTTCTTGAGTATATAAGGCAAGCATTAGAACAGAAGTACGGAGTAGAGATGCTTTATACGGGTGGCCTAAGGGTATATACCTCACTGAACAAACGCGCCCAAATTTATGCTCAGCGGGCATTACAGGAAGGCCTGAGGGAGGTTGACAAAAGAAGAGGCTGGCGGGGCCCGGTTGGGCACAAAGACGATGTAAAAACAGAAGAAGGAAATGGACAAAAGGCGTCTTTTTCGGCTGCAGTAGGCGACATATCAACCGGCGTTGTGATCTCGGTATCAGCAAAAGATGCCATCATCAGAGCGAGAGGACTCCATGGGAAGCTGGCACTCAACGATGCCCTGTGGGCGAGTGCAATCATTAACAAGGGAACGGGGCGCATACAAACCATAAAGCATTTTACGCTCACTGACATACTGCACAACGGGGATATCGTTTGGGTTAGGACTAAAGAAATATCCAATAAACAGGTAACCTTTAGTTTGGAACAGGAACCGGACCTCGAAGGAGCAGTGGTAGCCATGGATCCGGAAAATGGATTCATCAGAGCACTTGTTGGTGGGTTTAGCGCTTCAAAGAGCGAATATAATCGAGCTGTTTATGCGAAGAGACAGCCTGGTTCTGCATTCAAGCCCATAATTTATGCCGCAGCTCTTGAAAATGGGTACACTCCTGCGAGCGTTATAAATGACGAGCCTTTAACATACCAAGGAGGCCCTGCCGGCAGCTGGTCGCCTGAAAATTATGACCGCAAATTTTACGGGCCAACCAGGTTAAGAGAAGCCCTTGCGTATTCGCGGAATGTTGTCACCGTCAAGCTCACTGAGATGGTTGGCATTGATAAAGTAATTGCTTTCGCAAGAAAAGTGGGCATAGAGTCACCAATGCCGAGAGAACTTTCGATAGCCCTTGGCTCGCTCAGTGTCTCCCCTCTGGAATTAGCAACGGCTTATTCTGTCTTTGCAAATGGAACCAGTAGGAACGACCCTATAGCAATAAAATATATAACAGACTCGAAAAACAGAATTTTAGAGAGTAATCAGCCAGACGGAGTGGAAGCAATCAGTCCCCAAACATCATTTCTTATCACCTCCATGATGGAAGACGTGATCAGCTACGGTACCGGCACGAGGGCGAATATAGGAAGGCCCGCAGCAGGCAAGACGGGAACGAGCAATGATTACAAGGATGCCTGGTTCGTAGGGTATACACCAGAACTTGTGGCTTGTGTATGGGTGGGTTTTGATGACATGAGGCGTTCTTTAGGGCATGGAGAAGTCGGGGGCAGGGCAGCCGCGCCTATCTGGGCGCATTTCATGACGAATGTACTCGCCGATGATCAACCATCTGCGTTTGCGATACCTAACGGGATAATACGTTTACCCATAGACCCATCAACAGGTCTGTTAGTGCATGATGAAACGTCCGCCACATACGAGTACTTTAAGGAAGGCACGCAACCGACAACATATAGTAAAACACCGAAAAAAATGGAACGGACACCTTCACAGGGGGATCTCGATTAATCCTTCTTGATTACTCCGACTGTTGACTCGCGCCTTTTCCCTCATGATTTGCAATGAATCTCCCCGCAAAAGCCATCTCCTCCTGCTTCGTATTAAGTCTCTTCATTAATTTTTCATCAAGTATGCGTCTGAATATTTTTGAATAAAGCGGGCCAGGCGGAACACCGAGGCCTTTTATATCATTCCCCTTAATCAAGGGTTTCACATTCCTTAGTTCTAATAGAAAATGTGAAATGGCCCGTTTTTTCTCACTATTTTTTGTCAGCGCCATGCAGAACAGAACGATCTCCATTTCAATACCGACAAGCAGATGATAGGTTTCAACAGCATCGTCCGGTCTGAGTCTCTTTAATAGCTCCTGGGCAAGATCAAGCCCCTCCATTATCTTATCCCTTACGGTCTTTGAAACGAAAAGCCTTTGAAGAGCGGATTCCCTCTCCACAGTGTTCAATTTGCAGAGGAGTATCATGCTATAGATAACACCTCTGTCATATCGCTCGTTCAGAAATAGCAGGTCAAACCAGGTAATGGTATCGTGAACAGATTGAAGAAGGGACTCCAACTCCGGTGAATACATGAGCCTCGGGTGTATAGCCTTCAATAAGCCATAATCTCCAAGCCTCTTCAGAGCCTTAATAGGGTTAGTCTCTTTAAATATAAGCATTAATTCGTCATAGATTCTGGTACCAGAGAGCTTCTCAAAAATATTCATCCTGATGGCCAGCTTGATGAGGTTTTCCGTATGTTTTGTCAATTTGAAAGCAAATCGCTCGGAGAATCGTATCGCCCGGAAAGCTCTCGTCGGGTCCTCAACAAAACTGAGGTTGTGGAGTACTCGGATCAATCTATCTTTTAAATCCCTCTGTCCGCCGAAGAAATCGATGAGAAGACCAAAGTTTTTTTTGTTCAATTTGACCGCGAGGCTATTAATGGTAAAATCCCTCCTATAGAGGTCTTTTTTTATGGACGATATTTCCACTTTCGGCAAAGTGGCAGGTGATTCATAATATTCCGTTCTCGCCGTAGCAATGTCTATTCTCATGTCCTTGTGAATGCCCTCCTGATTTATTATGACCTGCGCTGTCCCGAAGCGCTGATGGGCGGTTACCTTAGCACTGACTCTATTTGCCAGTGTCCTCGCAAATTTGATTCCATCCCCTTCAACCACAATATCAATGTCCAAGTTTTCCTCCCTTTTAAGAAGGTCCCTCACGCAGCCTCCAACAATGTAGGCACCAAAGCCGAGCTCGTCCGCTACTTCACCAGCCATCTTCAGAAACTCATAGAGCTTTTTGGGGAGACCCTCCTTGAGGATTTTCGAAACATCCCTTGTGAATCCAAGGAAAGACTCGCTTTTTGCAGACTCACCTGCAGAGGCTCTGCTCTTTCTAAGAAAGTCCTCATATAGTGACCTTAGTATATCCGTTCTTGTTATGGCTCCCACTATCTTGTCGTCTTCTATCACGGGAATGAAACGCTGATTCTGCTCTATCATGGATGTCTCGATCTCCGATATGGTAGTTTCTGGGGAAACTGTAATTGCATCCGTGGTTGCAAAATCCATGCAACAACTTTTGCCAAAACCGTGAAACAAGGCCTTTTCAACAACCTCCCTGGTGAGGATACCTACATATCGCTCACTTTTAATCACTGGCAGAACATTGACACCATAGCGAGTGAGCATTGCTTCAGCCTCTTTGATCTTATTATTCCATTGAATTGCTATAACCGGTGCGGTCATCACATCCATGGCGAGTTTCATTGGTCTGATCTGTTTTCGCAGTGCTTGAACCAGCCGTTCTTCCACAAGTTCAAAGGGCATATCCTTGATCGTAGCCGATGCTGCTGTGGCATGCCCTCCTCCTCCAAACTCGGATAACACTTGAGACACATCCAATTCCGGTGCCCTGCTCCGTGCAACGATGAATATTTTGTCAGCCATTCCTATCAACATGATTATGGCGTCCATATCTTCCATGTCCATGATCTGATGTGCAAGGTGCGCCACGTCACCAAATCCTTCCATCGTACCCTTTGCTATTTTCACCTTTATCCCGTGGACAACCTCTTCCCTGAGAGACTCAACAAGTTCATTGAGCAGAGAAATCTCTGCTTTGCTTATCTCTACTTTTAGAAAATCAGAGACAATTTTCAGGTTCGCACCTCTTTTTAATAAATGTGCAACTGCCATGAGGTCTCTCGGAGTTGTAGAACCAAATGTCAGCGAACCAGTCTCCTCATAGATGCCAAGACAGAGCAGAGTCGCCTCCATGGGTGTCAGGAGCACCTTTTTTTTCTGTAGTAGCTCGTCAAACAGGGTGGATACAGCACCCACGTGCTCTATTATCTCGAAATCGCCTTTTATATCATCAGGGGTGACAGGATGGTGGTCATAAATATGTATCTTCATTCCAGGTTTTGACAGAAGTTCCTTTAAAGGACCGATCCTATCAGGGTGTTTCGTATCTACTATGATTAATCTCTTGACCTCACCTAAGGGAACCTCTTTGAGCTTCTTAATCTCTAGCGGATGGAACAGATCGATGAACTCCCGCACCTTCTTTTCCATCGAGCCGGGGAAGACGATTATTGCATCAGGATAGAGTTTTTTTGAGGCACAGGCAGATGCCAACGCATCAAAATCAGCATTTAAGTGGGAGGTGATGATGTCCATGAGTCTTAGAATACCACAGTTTGACAACTAATCAGTCAAAATTTTACAATAAATGTTCACAGAAGCTTGTGTATTGAAGTTAACCTTTTTTCAGAGGGGACAAAGAAAATGTGCAGACTGGCTGCTATTACATCCAATAAATATTTTTCGCCAATGGAGAATATCCTTGCGCTCGAGACGATGAAAGAAGGACATGATGGCTCTGGCCTTGGTCTCACGCTCAAGAACCTCGGAGGAGAGTTCAGGCAATTAAAGGAATATCCGATCATGTCCGGCATCTGCTCTAAGAAAGGAATTCAGGCATTGGATGACCACATGGACAAAGTAGGCTTTAAACTCAAACATGCCTGGACACCTAAAACAAGGCCTGTCAAAGGCATTCAACCTCGTGATTATTATTTTGCGAGGGCATACGACTATCCTAAGCCATATAAAATCAGACCTTTGAAGGAGAAAGAGGATCTCCTGATGAATACTCGGCTTGCGTTGAGAAATATCGGCGAATCTGATCAGTCCATATTCGTATTTTCATTCTATCCAGACGTGATTACTCTAAAGGAGGTTGGAGATCCCCTTCAGCTTGCGGAATTCTTCGGTCTGGAAAAGGATATCCTTAAGGCAAAACTTATACTCGCTCAAGGAAGGCAAAACACTAATTATGCCATTTACCTGTATGCATGTCATCCTTTTTTCATACAGGGATACTGTTCGATGACAAATGGTGAAAATACAGCCTTTGTGCCCATAAGAGAGTTCTTAATGAGCAGGGGATTCCCCGGTTACGTGGGATATAACAGTGACAGTGAAGTCTTTACGCATATACTTCACTATACAGGAAGACAGCTTGGACTTCCTTTGCGCTATTACAAAGATGTCATTACGCCTCTCAAAAAATCAGAACTGGAGAATAGGAAAGACAGTGAAGCATTAGAGTTACTCAAGCAATCGTTGAGGCCCCTGTGTATAGACGGCCCAAATTGTATCATCGGATTTACACCAGACGGAACATGCTTTATGGTCCATGATTCCAAAAAGCTGAGACCGGGAGTGGTCGGTGGCGTGAAAGGCAAGTATGCCCTAATGTCCGAAGAATGCGGTGTCGACAACGCGGTCCCTGATAGAAACAGGGATAAAGATATTTTCCCCATGAAGTATGACTTTGCAATTGTTTCGCCCCTGGCTGAGGAGGTAACGGTATGGAACCAGCTACAAAATTAGACCACAATCATCAACTCTCCTTAAGGGAGTTTCCCTATATAATCCGATGGAGGGATGACAGATGCAAGAGGTGCGGTAAATGCACAGCAGTCTGCCCTGTCAAAGCCATCCAGCCGACGGTCAAGGTTCAGAGAATCGTTCAATCAGAAGGCCTGCTCCCTGCGCCAACCTCTTCGAGGAGGGTAATTCAAGTAGTTGAACAGGTCACTGACATGGAGCGTTACTGCACAGGCTGTGGAGCCTGCACGCTGGTCTGCCCTAACGAAGCGATTGAGCCTGAACTCAATTCACAGAATAAATTTCTTCACTATAAAAATAAAGGCGGTGACGGCTATAAAAGGGGGGGAAGGAGAAACGATCCGGCGGTATCAACCCTTGACAGGCTAAAATTCACAAGGATCTCTATGCTTACCGATCCTGCCCTTGATGCCGGCAGACACGAGTTTCGGGTGAGGTCGCTTTTAGGAAGGATGCTGCCTCCCGAAGAACTACCGCTCAAATCGGTCAACGGCATGCTCACTGTTGACAAAGAGAGTGGTACGTTTATACCGCCTGTCAGGGAAATATTTCCCATAATGATCGGTAGCATGTCGGTCGGTGCACTCTCCCCTCCTATGTGGGAGGGCCTCGCCATGGGTGTCACATACCTCAACGAAGTGGAGGGCCTGCCTGTAGTGATGTGCTCTGGAGAAGGCGGAATGCCATCTAGGCTGCTGAGATCAAAACACTTGAAGTATTTCATCATTCAGATTGCCTCGGGGTACTTCGGCTGGGATGAAATTATCCATGCGATTCCTCACATGATTGAGGATCCCGCTGCGATAGAGATTAAGTATGGCCAAGGTGCAAAGCCAGGTGACGGTGGACTTTTGATGGCGCAAAAGGTATTAAAGCTCATCGCCAAGATCCGTGGTGTGCCCCAGTTTGTTGACCTTGCATCTCCCCCAACACACCAAACAAAATATTCTATCGAGGAAGCAGTTGCCAAGATGATCCAGTCTATGTCTATGGCCTGGGGTTTCAGGGTTCCCGTGTATCCGAAGATCTCGGGGACAAAAACAGCGCGGGCAGTATTAAATAACCTTGCAAGAAATCCTTACGCTGCAGCACTTAGTATAGATGGGGAAGATGGGGGTACAGGAGCAGCATACAATGTATCGCTGGATAAAATGGGCCATCCCATCGCTTCAAATCTGAGAGAGTGCTATCTTGACCTGGTAAAACAAGGGAAGCAAAATGAATTGCCGCTTATCGCGGCAGGTGGTGTCGGCAAGAAAGGCAACTTAGCAGCTAATGCCGCCGCACTGATTATGCTTGGTGCGTCAGCGGTTGCAATCGGAAAGTATATAATGCAGGCAGCGGCGGACTGTTTTGGAGACGAATATAACCGGTGCAATCTTTGCAATACCGGCAAATGTCCGCGAGGAATAACCACACAAGACCCCAAATTATACAGAAGGCTCGATTCGGATCGGGTTGCGGAGCGTGTTGTGGAGACATTCAAAGCTGCTGATGTGGAACTAAGAAAGATCTTCGCTCCTATGGGCAGAAGCACAGAACTTCCCATAGGGATGTCTGACGGGTTGAGCATTGATGATAAAGCGATGGCAGAGAGGTTGGGGATAAGCTATGCGTGCTAAGACAAAGAAAACTGAACAGCAAAGACAGGCGCTGGATAAGAAAATTTATACCATAAAGGGTGTGGTAAAAGGGGAAAGGATACCTTCCAGAATCTTAGAAGAACAGATACAACAGGCTGTACAGGACGGTGAAAGGGCATTGCGTATAATAGCCGATGGACAGCACGGCATCGGCGGCCGAATCTGGCCCCGTGGCGAAGCGGTTAAGATAACTGTTGAGGGGCCTGTTGGGCAGAGACTGGGCAGCATGGGTATGTTTGGCACCGAGATAATAGTCAAGGGAAGCTCTTCTGACGATATCGGCTGGATTAACTGCGGGGCAAAGATTACTGTTTTGGGTGACGTGACAAACGGTGCCTTTAATGCTGCGGCACAAGGGATCCTTTATGTGCAAGGCAGTGGTGGTGCGCGGTGCGATACCATGACAAAGCACAACCCGCGCTTTGATCCACCGCAATCGTGGTATTTCAGGGATGTCGGTGATTCCTTTGCAGAATTCAAGGCAGGAGGCATTGCAGTCGTCTGTGGCGTGAATCCAAGAAACCCCGAAAATATCCTTGGATACCGTCCCTGCGTCGGTATGGTTGGCGGAACCATTTACTTCCGGGGCACTATTCAGGGTTACAGCGAAAGGGATGTAAAACTCCTCGCCCTTACACCTCAAGACTGGGAGTGGCTTAAGACCAATATCAGGCCTTTTCTGGAATCTATAGACAGAATTTCATATTATGACGAGTTGGTCCAATCCTCACAAGACTGGCAAAAATTTATAGCCTATACACCTCAGGAAAAACAGACACTAAAAAAGAGATCTAGGATGTCCCCCTCTGACTTTAGGAAGAACATCTGGGAGAAGGAGGTGGGACAGGGTGGTATCTTTGCCGAATACCTAGAGCATGACCTGACACTGCTGCCTTATATAACGACTGGAAAAGACAGGCGGAACAAACCTATTTGGGCCAATGAAAAATATGCTCCGCCCTGCGCATACGCATGCCCCACATATATACCGTCGCATAAAAGAGCTTCATTAATCCGTCAGGGCAAACTCCATGAGGCATTGGAACTCGTCCTGCAATATAGCCCCCTTCCCGCTACAGTCTGCGGACAAATTTGTCCGAATCTGTGTATGAAGAGCTGCACAAGAGGTCTCTTTGACAAACCGTTGGATATTGACAAACTTGGCAGTCTTGCCCTTGACCTCCCCGCTCCTAAGAGGGCTGATCCCACGCAACATAAAATAGCTGTGATCGGCGGCGGTCCGGCCGGTCTCAGTGCTGCATGGCAACTTGGCTTAAAAGGGCATATCGTGAATATTTATGAATCAACTGACAAGCTTGGAGGTAAACTTGAACTCTGCATCCCGAGGGAGCGCCTGCCTCATGAAATACTCGACAAAGAGCTATCGCGATTCAGGGAAATAGGTGTTAATGTTCACCTCAATGCTATAGTAGACCGGGAAAAATTCGAAGCCATTTATAGGGACCACGAGATAGTCGTAGTGGCATGTGGAGCTCATAAGCCAAGGACTATCTCTTTTCCGGGAGCTGAAGATGTAGTGCCTGCCTATGATTTTCTCAGGGGGATCAATGTTGGAAACCTGCCGGAACTTAAGGGCAAAAAAATTGTTGTCATAGGTGCTGGCAATGTCGGCATGGATGTAGCTTCTGAAGCATACAACTGTGGTGCTGAATCAGTAATCGCAGTGGACATACAGAAGCCTGCTGCCTTTGGAAAAGAAATGGAAATGGCCGTCGCAAAAGGAACACAGATACTCTGGCCAAGGATCACCGAACGATACGCTAAGGATGAGAAGAAAATCTATTTTAAAGACGGTACATCTCTTGATGCAGACCTTGTGGTCATTTCAATAGGTGATGTCCCCATACTGGATTTCCTGCCCCCCGTGATTCATTCAGAAGGCGGATGGCTGGTCGTTAATGATATCGGTCAGACATCTGATGTAAAGGTATTTGCAATAGGAGACGCAACACAACTAGGCCTCGTTACCCACGCAATCGGACAGGGGAGAATTGTAGCGGAGACAATCCATTATCAACTGATGCATGCCCCTCGGTGGCCTGAAATCAAACAACCCATCGCATATGAAAGGATAAAGACTGAATATTATGATGTATGTAAGGGGGATTTTACTCCCGAAAAAGAGGGCGATCGATGTATGTCCTGCGCGACATGCAGGGATTGTCAGATGTGCGAGGCGACGTGTTATTGGGGTGCAATAAGCAGGCTTGAACACAGCGACGGTTCCTATGAATATGTCGTTGATGATGACAAGTGCATCGGCTGTGGCTTCTGCGCCGGAATTTGTCCATGTGGTGTCTGGGAAATGATTGAAAATATCTAGTGCCCATCTTAACAAACCGAGGAGATGGTCAATCATTCCCCGACTGACAGCTTTTTTATGGTATTATAGTTGGAAGCATTTATCGGGGCGTAGCGCAGTCCGGTAGCGCACACGGTTCGGGACCGTGGAGTCGCTGGTTCAAATCCAGTCGCCCCGATATCTATTGATATAGCCTCGTTGCATTGAAGAATAAACCCATGATCTTAAACCAAACATGCACTTGAGTCTACAACGGCGATGGTCAGGTTAGTTATTAAAACAATAAGATCTTAGGACCCCGGCGGGGATTCTCCCGAATTCATACGGGGGATGAAGGCAGCAACTAGTTGAGATGTTATGCCTACCAGAAAGTGATGGTAAGATCTTTAGTGAGGCTCTGCATTTTCGGTGGGCGGGCAGGCCATCGTTAAACGTGCAGAGAGCAAAACAAAGGCAGGCGAAAGCTGCTGCGCGGGGACCAGTCACCACCCGCTGCTTCCAGGCTCCCTTTGAACCGTGCATTTCCTGATTCGGGGCATTACAAGACCAGAGTAAAAGCTACCGTACAATGTAAGTCCGTTGTGCATTTACGGTGAGGCTTTCATTGCCGGTTGAGCCGCTGTACCCCCCGAGAAAGCAGAACCTCTCCTGTCAGCCATGTGTCCTGTAAAAGCGGGGGAGTGCCCACTCAAATATTCGAGGAAGGATGACAAAGCGGTTATCCTTTTGCAAGAGAGACCCTACCGCGGTTGGTGCTGAGAAATTGATTGTGTTATTGATTACAAATCTTTTACTATAAGATTATAGTTACAGTAGAATAATAGGAGAAATTAGGAGGCTGGACATAGTATGTTTTCCGTGAATAAGATCCATTCAGATAAGAGAGGCTTTACGCTCGTAGAGTTGCTCGTTGTGATGGTCATTATCGGGCTGCTCGCAGCACTCGTCGCACCACGCCTCTTCCCAAAGTTAGGCAAGGGAAAGCAGGCGGCGGCAAAGGCGCAGATTGAATTATTAGGCCAGGCGCTCGACCAGTACAGATTGGACGTCGGCTACTATCCCACCACAGAACAGGGGTTAAATGCACTCATGGTTAATCCCAGTGACGACAAGTGGCAGGGTCCTTATCTAAAGAAAAGCGCAGTGCCACTTGACCCATGGGGAAAGCCATACCTATATCAGAGTCCCGGCACGCATGGGGAGTATGACCTCTGGTCTTACGGCAGGGACGGCCAGCCCGGTGGTGAAGATGAAGACGCGGATGTTGTAAGCTGGGAATAGAAGTAATACATCGAGCAAGCCTTTAGCGGTTTCTATAATTCTGACGTATCCACCACTTGCTGCAGCTCGCAACGCTATTGTTAGCCGAAACTTTTCAAAGGGGTTTGATCTTTAACGATGATCTTTCCAGATATTCACGCATTTAAAAAATTTAGCACTCTCGGCAACCTGATTCCGGTCTACAGGGAAATCCTTGGGGATACCGAGACGCCCGTTAGCGCTTATCTGAAGCTCGATAAAGCACCCTCATTTCTTTTAGAAAGTGTGGTGGGCGGCGAAAAGTGGGCCCGGTACTCATTTATCGGGATAGACCCTGTGATGACCATAACCTGCCAGGGGAAAAAAATCTTGATAAAAAGCAATGCTTCTATTGCGCCAGTTGAGGCTGATGATCCTCTTTCAATTGTCGAGAAAATCCTGTCTCAATATAGACCGGTGAACGTGAAAGGGCTCCCAAGGTTTTCAGGCGGTTTTGTTGGTTACGTGGGATATGACATGGTGAAGTTTTTTGAAAGAGTCCCTGACATTCATAAGTCTGTCATCGATATGCCAGATATATTTCTCATGCTTACCGACACATTACTAATCTTTGATAACCTTAAACAGACAATCAAAGTAGTATCGAACGTTCATACAGAGGGAATAAATCTTGAAGATGCATACAGGGATGCAGAGAGACGGATAGACACTGTGATAGAAAGATTGAGGGCAGATGACCGGCCACTAAATATGCAAAACCCTTCTGATAAGAAGGTGTCTGTATCTCATTCATATGGAGATAATGACTTCAGATCGAACTTCAGTACTCAGGACTTTCTTGATTCTGTGAAAAAGGCAAAGGAGTATGTTATGTCTGGCGACATAGTCCAGGTGGTACTATCTCAGAGATTTGAGAGACAGACCGATTCTCGTCCTTTTGACATGTATCGTGCACTGAGAGTAATAAATCCCTCTCCTTACATGTATTTTCTCAATACTGGAGATGCACAGCTTGTAGGGTCTTCCCCTGAAATCCTTGTGCGGTTGGAGGGCGAAAAAATCACGTTAAGACCTATTGCAGGGACAAGGACAAGAGGGGAGACAGAAAATGAGGATGTCTCCCTCGAGAATGAATTAAAGAAGGACCCGAAAGAAATAGCTGAACATATCATGCTTGTTGATCTCGGAAGAAATGATGTTGGCAGAGTCGCGGAAATCGGCTCTGTTGAGGTCACCGATCTCATGAATGTAGAGCGGTACAGTCATGTGATGCATCTCGTTTCAAACGTGGAAGGAAAACTTAAAAAGGGCCTGGGTGCTTTTGATGTCTTCAGAGCATGCTTTCCCGCAGGGACAGTAACAGGCGCTCCCAAGGTAAGGGCAATGGAGATAATCGAAGAGCTGGAGCCAACAAAAAGAGGGCCCTATGGCGGCGCAGTGGGCTATTTCAGTTATTCTGGCAACATGGATACTTGTATCACCATCAGGACGCTCATCATTAAGAACAACAAGGTATATGTTCAGGCTGGTGCTGGGATAGTTGCTGATTCGGTTCCAGAAAAAGAATATACAGAAACAGTCAATAAGGCCAAGGCGATGATGGAGGCAGTGGACTATTTCGAGAGGACGCCGCAATGTTATTAATGATTGATAATTATGATTCCTTTACCTATAATCTTGTGCAGTACCTGGGAGAGCTTGGAGAGGACATTGAAGTCTTCAGAAACGACAAAATATCCATCAGCGACATTGAGAGGATGCAGCCGGCACGTATCGTCGTATCCCCAGGACCCTGCACTCCCACAGAAGCTGGGATATCAATTGATGTCATTAGACATTTTGCGGGAAAGACCCCAATTCTGGGCGTCTGCCTCGGTCATCAGTCAATCGGTGCTGCCTTTGGTGGAGACATCGTGAGAGCCCCAGTTCTCATGCATGGGAAAACATCACTGATCTATCATGATGGACTTACCATATTTAAAGGCCTGCCCAATCCCTTTGAAGCCACTCGATATCATTCCCTCGTCATCAGAGAGAAAACGATGCCTGCCTGCCTTGAGATTAGTGCTTGGACCCAGGACGGCATTATCATGGGAGTTAGGCACAAGGAGTTTTTGCTGGAGGGAGTCCAGTTTCACCCTGAGTCCATTCTTACTAATGTGGGGAAAGAACTCCTCAGGAATTTCATAGAATTAGGGCGATGATCTTGCAATATGATCCACCTCCCTCGATCTCCTCATAGGAGAAGTGAATGCTAAGAGAGGCCATCAACCTCTTTGTCCAAGGTATAAATCTGTCTGAAACTGAGATGGCAGCGTGCATGTGCGAAATAATGGAAGGCAGGGCTACCGACGCGCAGACAGGCGCATTTCTTACTGCCTTGAGAATCAAAGGAGAGACTGTAGAGGAAATAACTGGGGCTGCGAGAATAATGAGAGAAAAGGCAACAATGATTGCCGCACCTGAAGGGGTGATTGATACTTGCGGGACTGGCGGAGATATGTCAGGTACATTCAATATTTCGACGACTACGGCAATTGTGGTCGCTTCTTCAGGCATACCGGTGGCGAAACATGGTAACCGCTCTGTGTCAAGCCAGTCTGGAAGTGCTGACGTCCTTGAGGCGCTAGGGATAAAAATCGATCTTTCTCCAGAGAAAGTCGAGCAGTGTCTCTTTGAGACTAACTTCGGATTTTTATTTGCCCCCCGATTCCATCCAGCCATGAAGTTTGCTATAGGCCCGAGACGGGAAATCGCCATAAGGACAATTTTCAATATCCTCGGACCATTGACCAATCCGGCTGGAGCAAAAAAACAGATACTAGGCGTATTTGCCGACAGGCTCACCGAGCCGCTTGCATCGGTTCTCGGGAAGTTAGGTGCTACAGACGCCATAGTAGTTCATGGAGAGGATGGACTTGACGAGATCACTCTTTGTGACGGGACGAGAATCTCAAGATATAACAATGGAAAGGTAGAAACGACCTATATCATGCCGGAAGATTTCGGATTTAAGAGAGCCAAGATTGATGACCTCCTTGGTGGGGGTAAAGAAAAAAATGCAGAAATAACCATGTCGGTCCTTAACGGAGAGCAAGGACCGAGGCGTGATATAGTACTCATAAATTGTGCCGCGGCGATAGTTGTGGCGGGAATGACCGATAATTTTAACACCGCAAAGGAGATTGCGGTAGAAGCGATAGATTCAAAAAAGGCTACGAGAAAGCTCGATGAGATTAGAAGAACAACAAGCCTCCTCTCTCTGAAGTGAACTACCCGCGACTGAGGTAAAGTTTCAGTCGGGGCTTCCATGCTTCAACGACAGGACTTACCGCGTAAGGCTGGTGCGGCAGAGGCCCTTGTCTCCACAAGCGTTTTGTCCCCTTGATCAGGGACCAGTTCGGGGCATACCACCCCTACTGTGTTCGTACTGAGAACCGGTCCAGCTTGCGCCCTCTCCTTACCAAAAGCCCTTTGCTCAATAACCCTCGCTGAACTGGTGTCCCGGCACAAAACCAGGCCACACTGAGGGCAGAGATGCACTCTGTCGACGAGGGCCTTTGGCACCCTGTATCCACAACCTGAACAATCCTGACTGCTGTACGCAGGGTTCACCCTCTCAATCTCATTACCTCTGAGCATTACACTCTTGTAGGCAACGAATCTAATCAAGGTCCCCCACCCAGCGTCCAGTATCGACTTTGCCAAATGCGGGTTCCTCACCATCCCCGGAATATTGAGTTGTTCAAAAGCTATGTATGCATAAGCAATCACCAACGAAAGCGACAGCTTATGCAGGAAGTCCACCCTCTGGTTGGCCACATGCTCGTGTGTTCGGGCTAGGACTATTTTCTGCGCCTGGTAATTTACCGAGCCCTTCCGTTTCTTTGAGAGGCTCCGCTGCTGCTGCTTGAGCTTAGCCTCCGACTGCCGCAGGAACTTCGGATATTCAACGTAACTGTCATCTGACATTGCCACGTGCTTTTTGAGCCCCACATCCACTCCAGTCACGTTGCCGTTGTCAGAAAGGGTC
>Ga0074045_10001362_pt1 | contig 23637 bp, 21 predicted proteins | sample BogForMeECP23OM2_FD_94442 | JGI IMG/M metagenome (GOLD analysis project Ga0074045, IMG submission 94442) | Bog forest soil microbial communities from Calvert Island, British Columbia, Canada - Bog Forest MetaG ECP23OM2 | ecosystem: Environmental > Terrestrial > Soil > Wetlands ... | reverse complement strand
CGAGTTGCGCGTCGTCCGCGATCTCGCGAAATTTCCGGAGCTGATGTTTCTCGATCGCTTCGACGTGCTGGTTCCGACTCTGCTCGGCTTCGCGCTGTTTGGGCTGGGGGCTTTTCTCCAGCGCCACGCGTCGGGGCTGCACACGACCGGCGCGCAAATGCTCATCTGGGGCTTTTTCATTTCGACCGTGGTCCTTGCACACGGCACTTTTACGATCAATTCGCTTGCGCACGTCTTCGGCCGGCGCCGCTACGAGACCGGCGACGACAGCCGCAACAGCTTCACGCTCGCGATGGTCACGCTCGGCGAGGGATGGCACAACAACCACCATCATTACCCGGCGGCAGCGCGCAACGGTTTTTTCTGGTGGGAAATCGACATCACTTACTACCTGCTCAAGATGCTCGAAGCGGCGGGCATCATCTGGGAGCTGCGCCAAGTGCCCCCGGAACTCCTCGATGAGTCCCTGCTCGACGAGGCGCGCACCGCAAAGGCTCCAGCACTCTCCGCCGCAAGCGCGCCGTCAGCCGCGGATGCGCGCCGAGATATCGACGACGGCCGCCGAATCATCCCGCCACTCCCCGAGCTGGCACCGCACGGCGCCCCGGTTTCGGTTACCGAACCCGAACCCGCCCCCTAGCACGGCAACGGCACGGGAAAAGAAGCAGATATGCGAACCCCCAACGGGTCTCGCGCTTCCCGTCTGTAAGATGCAGTCTGACGGCCTGTTAGTCGGTCGTACCGATTTGGTCTGCGATATACTGAAAGACTTCGCGCCAATAGGGTGGGTCGACTCCGTCCTCGTCGGCAGTCCGTACGATCACGACCTTGGTCCTTGGCGACACGAAAATGAACTGGCCATAGGTGCCGATACCCATGAAGCTGTAGTCGCCCTCTTCTCGCGAAACACCCCACCAGAAGTATTTGTAGTAACCGCCCTTGTCCTGCCATCGAGAGAAAGTCTCCCACGGACGCCGGTCGTTCGGATCCCTGGTAGTGGATTCGACCACCCAATGCCGCGGGATAATCTGCTTGCCGTCCCAGTTGCCGTCATTTGAGTAGAGCCGGCCGAACTTAGCCAAATCGATCGCTCTCGCGTTGAGCAGCGTGGGCGTTATCTCGAACCCGTCCTGTTCACTGTCGATACTCCAAGTGGCTGGATATTCTGCGCCGATAGGTTTCCAGATCTTTTCCTGAAGATATCGGCTGGGTGGCCGATGCGTAGTTCGCTCGAGGATCATGCCGATGAGTTCGGTGTTGAAGTTGTTGTAGTGAAATGATTGTCCCGGTAGCTCCATGATCTTCAGGTCCGATAGCAGCAGTTGTCGCAGATTGGGGTAGTAGCCAGACAGCACAAACTCGTCCCACGGAAAAAAACCGAACCGGTATTGAATCCCCGACCCCATCGTCAAGAGATTTCTGATCGTAATTGCGTCGAAGCCTTTGCCCTTCAGCTCCGGCAGGTAATTTGTGACCGGATCGTCGAGGCTCTTGATGTAGCCCTCAGAGATCGCGATGCCCACCATGGCCGAGGTGACGGATTTCGACAGCGACCATGAAGTGCAGAGAGAGTCTCGCGCGAAGCCGTTGAAGTAATTTTCGTATAGCACCTGGTTGTCCCTGACAACGATGAATGCATGGGTGCCTGTCGAGCGAAGCAGCTCGGATAACGCGACCCGCTTCACGCCGACGCCGTCTGCGTATTCCACCGTCTCCGGAACCAAATCGCGCTTGCCCGGCGCGAACTGAAATGCCGTCGGCGCCTTGTCGATCGGGTGATATCCGTAGTTTCGGTAATCGTCGGAACGGGATGAGATGAGGCGCTGCGCGCCCCACACGAAATAGCGATGCAGGTAACCCGGCTGTGTCCAGGCGGCGGCACTCGCCGGCGAGGCAAGCGGCAGCTCCACCGCCAGGCTGACTAACGGCGCTAACAGCACAGCAGCAACCCGACGTCTGCGATTTCTTGAAACCACCTTGCTTTGCGCCTCTGTCAGAACTCAATCTGAGGACCGGCGAATTGACTCCTGCATCAGCCGGATCATCGGCTGCATCGTCGCGCTGTCGTTGAGTCGCGGAAACGGTTCGTCGGGGATGGGCGCCTCGAGGAAGCGGCACAGCGGCGTCCATCCTTCCCGCACGTCGAACACGAGCAGGCGCGCGGAATCGATCGCATCGCGGACCTCTTGATTGTGCCGCTCGAACACCTCGATCGCGTGAGCCTTGTCCTCGAAGCGGTTGTCGAACGTATCGGCGAGAATTGCCTTCCGACCCATCTCGTTCAGGAGCCGAAAGTTTTCGGGCGCGCCGTCGGGCACTGACAATTTCATCAGTTGGTAAATGGTATCGCTCACGCTCTTGTACCAGGCTTCCGGATCGCGAACCGACAGCAGCACCTTCGCATTCGGGTAATGAGCGGCGATTTCACGCCACCATCGCGCCCCCGGCCAATCGACCGTCGCGTGGAAGTCGCGGAATATCAGGTCCCAGTCCATCGGATGCCCGAATGCCAACCGATGCCACATCGCGGCGTGATCGGCTCGCGGAAAAACTTCCATCATGTGATAGCAGGGGCCGAAGCCGAGTTTTTCAAGCGCGTTCTTTAGTGAGAGCGTGCCGGTTCGTCCAAATCCGGCGCCGACGACCTTCAATGCCATCTTAAGACTCCTGGCCGACCGTTCAGGTCCGTGTACAACAGTCTGGTCCTTGATCACGGATGTAACACGAGACCGTCGAAGAGGCGCTGCGTCACGCTCATGGCCATCTCTTCGACCTTCACCGGGTATAGCTCGGATAGTTGGCGGTCGACCACGAGCGCCGAGAGCCCATGAACAACAGACCAGGCGGCGAGCGCCAACTCCTTCGGATCGCCCTCTTTCACCTTACCCGCCCTCTGGCACTCCGCGATAACATCCACCAGCAGGCCAAAGGCTTCCGCCGCCGCCTCCGCTAGCGTGGGATAAGCAACCTTGTCGGCTACTTCGGGCGCGAACATTACCCGAAAGTGAGATGGGTGGCTGCTCGCGAAGCCAATGTAGGCAAGTCCTAGGGCCTGAAAGCGCTCGATAGGGTCGCCCTTATGGTGAGCGCTAGCCCGCTGCATGGCAGTCAGCGCTTGAAACCCCTGCTCTGCGACGGCTGCAAGTAATGCTTCCTTGCTGGCGAAGTGCCGGTACGGAGCGGCTTGCGAGACCCCGGCCAAACGCGCCGTGGCGCGAAGTGTGAGCCCGCCGGGACCCACGGTCTCGACGAGCCTAAGCGCCGCTTGCAGGATCGCTTCGCGCAGGTTGCCGTGATGGTAGGGGCGGCGAGGGTGGCCCGTCTGGGGGCGTCCGCGCGGCGCAGGAGAACTCAAAATCCGTTTCGTCACGCCTGACAAGCCCTCTGAGCAGCGATACGGGCAGATGTTGACAACGTAAACATTTGATGTTAACAATGTTAACAAGTACCCCAACGAAGCGCAAGCGGCTGCGCGGAATAACCGATGAGGCCAAAACCATGAGCGATCGCTATCGAGAACTGAACGACGAACGCTTCGACGTTATCGTGGTGGGCGCCGGCACCGGAGGGTTGACCGCGGCCGCAATCCTCGCGCGCCGAGGCAAAAAAGTTTTGGTGGTGGATCAGCACAGCGTGGCCGGCGGCAACGCCACAATCTTCCGGCGCAGAGGCTACGAGTTCGACATCGGGCTCCACTACGTCGGCGATTGCCAGGCCGATGGAATGCTGACCAAGGTCCTGCGCGCCGCGGGAATCGCAGATCTGGAGTTCGAAGAGTTGGATCCGAACGGGTACGACACGCTGGTCTTTCCCGACTTCGAGTTTAAGATTCCCAAGGGGATAGAGGTTTTTCGCGACCGCCTCTGCGAATACTTCCCGCGCGAGAAACGTGGGATCGACCGCTACCTCACGCTGCTTCGCCAGATGGATCGGTTTTCGAAGCTCATGGGAAATCCTGCCCAGGCGCCATCGACGCTGCTGCGCTCATTGATGCTCATCCGCTGGAGAAATGCCACCTTGGGCGAATTCCTCGACTCGTGCACCAACGACGTGCGGCTAAAGGCGGTCCTCACCGCCCAAAACGGCACCTACGCCCTGCCGCCGAGCCGCGCTTCGCTCCTTATCCATGCGGCCATCGCACTCCACTACATGGAGGGCGCCTACTATCCGAAAGGCGGCGGACAGGTCATCTCGGATCGATTGGCCGACGCGGTCGAGCGTTACGGAGGCAAGCTTCTACTGCTCACGAAGGTCGAACGCATCGCCGTGCGCGACGGCAAGGTCGAGGGAGTCGAACTGGACAGTAGGCACCTGGGGCGGCGTTTCATCCAGGCGCCGATCGTGATCTCGGATGCGGACCTGAAGCGCACGATGATCGACCTGGTCGGCGCCGAGCACCTTCACTCCAGGACCGTCGCTCGCACCCGGCGCTTCGAGATGTCCCCGGCTTTGGGAGTCCTGTATCTCGGTGTACGGCGCGACCTGAAGGCCGAAGATCATCCGCGCACCAACTACCTGATTAATCCCGGCTACGACTGCGAGCCCGCCTATGCGGCCGTCGCTCGCGGTGAGTTTCCCGAACAGCCGTTCGCGTATGCGACGATCGCGTCGCTCAAGGACCCGACCAACGCGCGCGTGGCTCCGCACGGGATCACGAACCTCCAGATCATGTCTATCGTGCCGTCGGATCCAACGGCGTGGGGAGTAAACGAAGAGGACGCCCGCAGCCGCAATTACCGCCGCAGCGAAGGATACCGGCACCGCAAGCTGGTATACGCTCGCTCGCTCATAGCGGCCGCCGAGCGCGTTTTCCCCGGACTGTCGCATCAGATTGCATTTGAAGAGGTTGCGACTCCGCTTACTCAGTCCAGGTACACCGGCTCGACGGGCGGAACGTCCTACGGGATTGCGCCCACCCCGGACCAATTCCTGCTGCGCCGGCCCGGCTCGAAGACCGAGGTTGCAGGCCTCTTCCTCTGCGGCGCGAGTTGCCGCACCGGCCATGGCATCATGGGCGTAGCGCTCTCGGGTCTGATGGCGGCCGCCGAAGTGACGGGTGACGGCCTCGTGCGTGAGGTGCTAGGTCCGCCGCGCCAAGGTTCGGCAACTGGCTCTTAATAACGAACTGAACCGCTAGCCGCCCCTTTGCCCTAAACTGCAGAACAGTCTAGGCTGTGTGATCGCGAAATATTGGCATCGGAGGGTTCAATCATGTCTGGCGAAGAAGATCCCCGCGCTCAAGTGTTCGACGACGAACATCCCGGACCCATTCTTGAATCCGCCCTTCGCCACACGGTGCTGAGCGACGTTGTATCGCAGCCGGCGCTGACCTTTCCCGCCTCGGCCACTCTGGCCGACGTGATTCACCAGATGCAGAAGGAGCGGCGCTCGTGCGTTCTGATCATGGAGAACGACCGGCTCGTTGGCATCTTCACCGAACGCGACGTCCTGATGAAGGTGGCGGCCCAGCCGCTCGACCTCGCCCACACTCCGGTGTCTGCGTCGATGACTCCCGATCCGTTCACGCTCCCGGCCGACGCAAATGTGGCATTCGCGCTGAACAAGATGGTGCTCGAGGGATTCCGCCACATTCCGCTGGTTGACGACGCGGGCCGTCCGACGGCGGTAGTCTCGATGCGCAATCTGATCGAGTATCTCGGCGAGATTTATTCCAGCGAAATGCTGAATATACCGCCCGATCCAAGTCAGCACCGTTTCAAGAATCGCGAAGGCGCCTGACCACGCCCGACGCGCCGCTGCTGCTGCCGCTGCGGCGCTGTCGTTCCCGGGTTCTCTTGACGCAGCGCATACGCCCGCGCTAGTGCCGCAGCTTCAGGATGGAGTCGCTTTGATCCGGTTGAAATACCTTCGAACGCTTACTCGCCTTGTGGCTTTTGGGTTGGTGCTCGCAGAACTTCCGGGATGCGGCGTCAACAAGATCCCGACCCTCGACGAGCAGGTTAAAGCCGCCTGGAGCGAAGTGCTGAACCAATATCAGCGGCGCGCCGACCTTATCCCGAACCTCGTCGAGACAGTCAAGGGCTATGCTCACCAGGAGCAGCAGGTGCTGACCCAGGTGGTCGAAGCGCGCGCGAAAGCGACCCAGATGCAACTTCCATCTGACATCCTGTCGAACCCGCAGGCGTTTCACCAGTTCGAGCAGAACCAGGCGGCCATTAGTGGCGCGCTCGGCCGCCTGCTCGCGGTAGCCGAGGCCTATCCCGATCTCAAGTCGAATCAGAATTTCCTCGCGCTTCAATCGCAGCTCGAGGGCACCGAGAATCGGATCGCCGTGGCGCGCCGTGATTACATTCTCGCGGTGCAGAACTACAACACCATCCTCAGGACCATTCCAGGACGATGGGTCGCAGCGATCGTCTACCCAGATATGAAAGTCCGCGAGACTTTCACGATCACCGAGCAAGCCCAGCAGGTACCTCAGGTCAAATTCTAATGCGCATTCGATCCGCATGGGCGGACCGTGGCACTAGAGCGGGATGGGCGTTGCTCATACTTCTGCTGATTCTCGCGCGACCTGCGCTCGCCTCCGAACCGAAATTTCCGCCGCTCACGGGCCGAGTCGTCGATGACGCGGGCGTTCTGGACACTTGGACCCAAAGCGAGCTCACCGACATGCTGGCCGCGCACGAGGGTGCAACTGGCGAGCAAGTCGTGGTGGTCACGCTCGATTCGCTCCAGGGATATTCAATCGAGGATTACGGCTATCAGCTTGGCCGCCACTGGGGCATCGGGCAGAAGGGCAAGAATAACGGCGCGCTGCTTATCGTTGCGCCCAAGGAGCACAAGGTTCGAATCGAGGTCGGCTACGGCCTCGAAGGAGAACTCACCGACGCCAATTGCCGCATCATAATCGACAACTACATCCTGCCAAGCTTCAAGCGCGGAGACTTCAACGCCGGCGTCGTCGCCGGCACCACGTCGATAATCCAGGTGCTCGGGGGTAACCCCCTCGGTACGGGCGAACCAGCGACATCGTTCGGCGGAAGTAACGTCAGACCCCTGGGTTCATATAAAATCGGACCTCCAACCGGCCCTGTATTGGCCGGTATAGTTTTAATTTTCCTTATCCCTGTAATCGGCACTATGTTGCTGCTGTCAGCAGCCGTTTCAGGACGTAACAAGTTTCAGTGGGGCAGCAGCTATGGCGGGTCCAGCGGAGGGTCTTCTTCTGGAGGAGGATCTTCCGGTGGCGGCGGCGGCTTCTCGGGAGGTGGTGGATCTTTCGGCGGCGGCGGCGCTTCGGGAAGCTGGTGACTGTGAATAAGAAAAAACTAAAGAGTCCATTCACACCCGAGCAGCACAGTCGCATCGATAGCACTAGCGCGCGATGCGCGATGCTCATTCTTATGCTGATTCTCGCGTCACGTGCGCTTGCCGCCGAACCGAAATTTCCGCCGCTCACAGGCCGAGTCGTCGATGATGCGGGCGTCCTGAGCGCTTCGACCCAGAGCGAACTCACCGGCATGCTGGCTGCGCACGAGCGCGCAACTGGCCAACAAGTAGTGGTCGTCACGCTCGATTCGCTCCAGGGATATTCCATCGAGGACTACGGCTATCAGCTTGGCCGCCACTGGGGCATCGGGCAGAAAGGCACGAACAATGGCGCGCTGCTCATCGTGGCGCCCAGGGAACACAAAGTTCGCATCGAGGTCGGCTACGGCCTCGAAGGAGAACTCACAGACGCCATCAGCGCGACGATAATCCAAAGCTACATCCTGCCAAGCTTCAAGCGCGGAGATTTCAACGCCGGCGTCATAGCAGGCACTACATCGATCTTGCGCGTGCTTGGCGGTAACCCCCCTGAGACGGGCGAACCGGCGACCTCCGGGGTTCCCGTGGGAGTCGCCGTTCTGCTGTGTGTTTTACTTATCCCTTTGATAGGCATGTCGTTTATTTTTTTGTGGGCACTCATTACAGGACGTGTTCGGCAACTCGACAGCTATGGCCGGGATTCGGAGGGCCGGTACGTCGGAGGATCTTCTTTTGGAGGAGGATCTTCCGGTGGCGGCGGCGGGTTCTCGGGAGGTGGTGGATCTTTCGGCGGCGGCGGAGCTTCGGGAAGTTGGTGACTGTGAATAAGAAAAAATTAAAGAGTCCATTCACACCCGAGCAGCACAGTCGCATCGACGCCGCGATCGCCGAGATCGGTCGAAGCACTGCGGCAAATCTTTGCGTCGTAGTGACTCGCGTCAGCGATCGCTATGCTCTCTATCCGGTTGCATGGGCTGCTATCGGCGCGATTCTGCTGGGCGCGCTCGTAAGTCTGCTCCGGCCCGATATCGCGAGCCGCGCCACGATCGCGATCCTACTGTGGTTCCTGATTGTGATGACGCTGCTGCTCGGCTGGCTTCCGATCCGGCTCTCGATCGTACCCAAGCGCGTCAAGCACGCTCACGCTTGGCAACTCGCGCATCGAGAATTCAACGCGCACGCGATGGCAAATCCCAGGCAGCTGCATCGAATCCTGCTGTTCGTGTCGCTCGGCGAGCGTTACGTGGAGATCGTCGCCGACCACGAGACCCACGCCCTGGCGCCGCCGGGAAGCTGGGACAAAATCGTCGATGAATTCCTGACGACCGTGAAGGCGGGCCGCGTCGCCGACGGCGTCCTCGATGCCATCGCGGCCTGCGGCGCTATTCTGAAGGCACACCACCCCGCCCAGGACGCGTCGTAATCCTTGACGCGGTGCAACGCCCGCGCTAATGCCGCAGCTATGCAAACGATACACGCCGCCAACGTTGAAGGAGACAAATCATGGCTCGTCTGACGGGCAAAGTAGCGTTAATCGTCGGAGGCGGCGCAGACGGGCCTGCGAAAGCGGGTGAGAAACTCTCCATCGGCAACGGTCGCGCCACCGCAATAGTGTGCGCGCGCGAAGGCGCGGCCGTGATGGTCGCCGATCGCTCGCTCGAACTCGCCGATCAGACCGCCGCCGCAATTCGCGACGAAGGTGGACGCGCCGAAGCGGTCGTCGCCGACGTGAGCATCGAGGAGCAATGCCGCGGCGCCGTCGAGGCAACGATACGCGCGTTCTCCGCACTCCATTTGATGGTGAACAACGTCGGAATCGCCGTCGGCGGCAACTTGTTGAAGACCACCACCGCGCAGTTCGACACGATGCTGGCCGTCAACCTTCGCGGCCATTTCCTGATGATGCGCTACGCGGTGCCCGAGATCGCAAAAGCCGGCGGCGGCGCGATCGTCAACGTTTCGTCGCTGGCCGCGCTGCGCAGCAACTCGCAGATTTCCTACGAGGCGACCAAGGCCGCGCTGCTCGGGCTTTCACGCTCGGCCGCGGTTTCCCACGGGCGCGACAACATCCGCGTCAACACGATCCTGCCCGGGCTGATCGATTCCTCGATGGTGCGCCGCCTGATCGGCGATCGCGAGAGCGCCGTCGCCGCGCGAATCCCGCTGCGCCGGCAGGGAACGCCGTGGGAGATCGCAAATGCGATCGTCTTTCTCCTCTCCGACGACGCGTCCTACATCACCGGCACGGAATTGATTGTTGACGGCGGTCTCGCCGCGCGCTGAGCACCGTTGCGACGGCAGCGCAGGCTCTTTGCACGCTTGTGCTCATTTCAGCTTTGGTCTGTACGTTCGCCCGTGGCAGTGAGAAGGATCGCGCAGGCGAAATGGGGTAACGGTAGTGGAAAGTCCCTGAAAAAGGTGAATCGTGCGCAAGGTGAAGGTTGGCTATCAGCTCGATTTCCGCAATCCTCCGGGCTCGGCGCTGTCTTTTCGCGATCTCTACCGCGAATCGCTCGCGCAAGCCGAGGCCGCCGAGCAGCTCGGCTTCGATTCCATCTGGCTCACCGAGCATCATTTCACCGACGACGGCTACCTGCCCGCCCTGATGCCCGCGGCGGCTGCCATCGCGGCGCGCACGACCCGCGTCACCATTGGCACCTACGTCCTGCTGGCGCCGTTTTATCATCCGCTGAAGCTTGCCGAGGACGCGGCGTTCGTCGATGTAGTCTCGGGCGGCCGGCTCCGGCTGGGAATCGGCCTGGGCTACCGCGCCGAGGAGTTCGAGGGCTTCGGCGTGCCACGCGCACAGCGCCTCGGCCGCACGCTCGAGACCATCGAGATTCTCAAGCTGGCGTGGAGCGGCGAGCGATTCAGTTTCGACGGCAGGTATTTCAAGTTCCGCGACGTGCGCGTGCTGCCACGGCCCGTAACCGAGCCGCATCCCGAGCTGCTGTGGGGAGCGGGCGCGGCGAAAGCGATTCGGCGCGCCGCCGAGCTCGATCTGTCGTTCGCGTGCGTCGGCGGCCGCCGGGAAATCGGCATCTATCTCGAGGCGCTCAAAGCCGCCGGCAAGGATCCCGCCCGCTACAGTATCGCGAACAGCCGCGTAGTTTACGTCGCCGACAGCGAGGAACAGGCGTGGCGCGACACCCGCGACGCGCTCATGTACCAGGCCGAGCTTTACGGGCTATGGCTCTCGGCCGCCGCCGGCACCACCGACCAGAGCAAGGTGCTGATTCGTCCCGACCCAGACCGGCTTAGACGCACCAGCGTGCTCGGAACCGCCTCCGAAGTCGCCGCAAAGCTCGAAGAAGTACTCGCTTCGACTCCGATGACCGAGCTCGTCGTCGTGATGCAGTTGCCGGGACTCGATCCCGCCAAGGCGCGCCGCTCGCTCGACAGGTTCGGCGCCGAAGTCCTGCCGCGTCTCAAGTAGCTCCGTTTCGATAAAAAGAAAAACCCCCGGACTTTGCGTCCCGGGGGTTTTCCGTCACGAAAGTGATCTCGATCTGCTAGAACGACTTGTCATAAGTTACCGACCACGTCACGTCGGCAGTATTCGCAAATATGTCATCCGTGACCCCCAACAGTGCCATCGGAGTGCCCTGAGCGAAGGCCACGGCGTCGCCGGTGGTGTCGAAGAGGTCATTGCAGGTCGTGTCCGGGTCGGTGATAGTGCAAATCAGGGGAGTGATACAAGGGAGCGTTTGGCAGATGCCGAAAGTGTAGGTTATGGGAACGCCAGTTACAAAATCGATGCCCGGATGATTATCGACACGTACGAACAAGTTGTATGCGGCACCGGCATCATTCATCGGCACAAAGTTGCTGAGGTCTCCGTTGACCGCGCCATTGCCCGGCCCCATCACAAGCGCAGGGGGATTGAGATATGCACTGTTCATCGCGAGACTCGGGCAGGTACCGGTCCCCAAACCCGTACAACACGCAAAGGGAGTTAGAGAAGCCGTGCACAGCACGTCTTGGCTCACGTCACTGCCAAAAGTACCCAGCGAACCTCCGGTCAGGAAGGTTTTGCTGCTCTCGGATGTGCCGTCGGTCCCGTTGACGCCCGTAGGACCTGTAGCGCCCGCCAGACCGAGCACTCCCCGAATTCCATCCGGACCCTGAATTCCTGACGGGCCCGTAGGTCCCGTCGGCCCCGTAACGCCCTGATCACCCTGCGGTCCAAACGCTCCTTGCGGCCCAGTCGGACCGTTCACCCCTGTAATACCCGCCATGCCTTGGGCGCCCGCCGGTCCCGCATTTCCGGTCACGCCCGTCGGTCCCGTAGCACCAGTCGGTCCAACCGTCTGCCACGAGAGTTCGGTCTGAGTTGCGAGGCATGGGACGTCGACGCCCCTGACTCTGCCGTTGCCGTTGTTGATACAAATCGACAAAGTTTGCGCTTGGCCAACGCCTGGAAGTGCTACCAAGCCGATTATCGCGGCGGCGGTCGCACCGACGATCCAACGCCACGCGAATTTCAAGGAAGCAGGCATGTTGACGCCCTCCATTTTCTTTTGCCCTCTGGCCGTTCCACGTTCAGCTAACGAACTCATTCATCCACTCCCGCAGCCCTTATAAGCAAACGCCGGCGGGGTTGTAAAAGTAATCCAGAGACCACCCCACATCGAGGGTGGCGGGGGTGCCCGCCGAGGTGAAGGCCACAACGGAGAGTGAATCGCCCGGAGCGTAAGCCACGGCGTGGGTGTCGTCAAAACAGCTCGTGGCGGCGTCTGAAATTACGCATGTCAAGCTTGTGGCGCAATCGCCCTGGTCGCATACGAAGAATGTGTAGGCATTGGCTGTGCCTGGGTCCTCATCAAGCAAGACCTGCAGATCGAACGCGCAACCGCCCGGAGTAGGTACCGCAATTGTCGACTGGATGGTATCCGCTCCGTTACCCGGCGCCATCCAGATCGGGAAGACAGAAGTAATGCTGCTGGTCAGCTGGATACCCGCAGCCGGGCCGATGATGTCGCCCAGCGTGCCGCCGGTCAAAGTCGTAATAAAGTCACCATCGAACCCGTCGGCACCGTTGGTGCCCGCAACACCTGTAGCTCCCACCGGACCCGTATGCCCCGTCGGCCCGGTATTTCCGGTATTTCCTGCAAGACCTGTCACTCCTTGCGCTCCCGCAGGGCCCACCAGCCCCGTCGACCCCAGCGGCCCCGTGGGACCCACTACACCTACAGAGCCTTGCGAGCCTGTCGGACCCGCCGCGCCCGTTGGACCGTTGGGTCCGGTTGGACCGTTTGGCCCCTGGGGACCCGCCGCTCCGGGGATGTTCCACACCAAGCGGAGGTTATGGGGTTGGCAAAAGGGGAGATCTACCCCAACGATTTTGCCGTTCCTGGCTATGCAGAGCGTGATGTCCTGCGCGCTTGCCGCCGGCGCGATACTCGCTATTAACATCGCAGCCGCCGATGCTCCAACGAGCCAGCGCCACGCGTTCTTAAATGATTGAGGCATTCTGGTCCCCTCCCTGACTGTCGCCATTCTCGTACCCTGCCTTACCTGTTGCTCGCTCATCGTGGGCTCAGTGTGGCAACTGTATTCTTGCCTGTTCCGGCGGGCTGCGTCGCCGGCCTCGTCGCATTCGCTCTCACCTTTTCGGTAATGTCGCCGCCCTGCGGGATAGTTTGCGTCATAACCACTGACCACTTCACTTCGGTCGGATTCGAGCAGCACGTCGCTGTGCCTTGAAGCGCGATGGTATCGCCCTGCTTATAGTCCTGTGTATCCACCGTGTCGCTGCACTCGGTCGCGGTCGGGACATCGATCGTGCAGGTAACGGGGGTGTCGCAATTGTCGTTTATGCATAGATTAAACACGTATTTCTGACCGGGGCCGGGAGGTATCGCGGTCTCTATGGTGAGCGTGCCGGCGGTCGCAAAATCGATTGGCACCGCTTCGCTTTCGATAATATTGTCATTGCCGTTGCCCGGGCCGTAGTAGAGAGGGCTCTGTCCCGGAGGGAAGGTTGTCGAGTTGCCCAGCAAAAATTCGTTACCGAACGTGAAAAAGTCGAAAGCTCCGACCGCAAAGCCCAGGTCGCCGCCAACCAGCAGGAACGATTGCGTTCCGCTGATTCCGTTCGTACCTGACGGTCCCGAGACTCCCGTCGGACCTGAGGGACCCGTTGGACCCTGTGCTCCTGCCAGTCCCTGCTGACCCGTTTCTCCGGCTGGGCCTAGAGGACCTGTAGGCCCGGTCGGTCCAGTATTTCCGATCATACCCGCCGGTCCCACCGGACCCTGCGGTCCTGTCGGGCCATTTGGTCCCGTGATGCCCGTCAGCCCTTCCTGACCCAGGAAACCCTGCGGTCCGGTCGGTCCCGTCACGCCATTCTGAACCCAGGTGATCAACCGGTTGGGTGCATTGCAGGCGCTACCGCCGTGCGTGTTTATAGTCTGGTGTTTCGGCGATATGCAGACTTCACATATCCCCCCCGAACACGTCTGCGCCTGACCGGTGCCGGGCATTATGGCGAGAAACAGCGCCCCCAGCGCGGCGCCAAATATCGCGCGTCGCGCATGCCTGAGTGATACACGCATTACCGTCCCTCCCTGGAAACTCGTGCCAGAAAACGGCTTCTGGCCTGCCTTGCACAAACCCGGAGAGCCCGAAATTAATCGTGGTCCCCCCCGGGACACTTTTGCAGAAGCATTCCTCGCACAAAACCGTACCGAGAGTCAATCGCCTCGATCAAATTCGCCGTCATAAAATGTTCCCGCTGGAACCAGCCTGAACGCGATCGCCCAATCCTTGCAGCGCCGAAGTAAACTGAAAGTGGAAACAATCAAACACACAAAGTGGAAAGAGTCGAACACACCATGACTGTCGCCTACATCCCACGCACTCGCGATCTCTACAGCTGCTTCACTCGCCACCGATGGGTCGAGAACGAATCGACGCCGGGCGCGACGCCAACTGCGTCTTCCCGCTCGAGCGGATGCGCGCACTCGAAGCCCAACGCCAGGCCGGGTTCAGGCGCGAGTGAGTAAAATAGTGAATTACCGATTCGCATCTCGCTCGAGTATTTTCCCCAATTCACGTCGCGCCCCCGGTAGGTCGGCTTCAGAGAAGCCGACCTACACATCTCCCAAGCCGGCCTACGGTGGCTGCCCCCCCGGTGTCGGCGTCGGCTTCGGCGTGCGGGTACAGGTTGGCTTCGGTGTGACGGTACAGGTCCGCGTCGGTGTTGGGGTAGCGGTCGCCCTCGGTGTTGGAGACTGCCCCGGACAAACAGCGAAGTTCTGATTGTTGTTGGTCACGTTTAGCGCGTTCTGCTTGAACGCCTGGCATACGCGTTCGGGATTACCGATCGGCGTAATATTGCCCCCCGCTGCTCCTAGTTCGGTGTTTGCGTCGGCCATCAGGTCGTTGATGGTGATGAAGCCGGGGACGGATAAGCCTGGAACAGTGCATCCAACCGGAGCCTTCCCGGCCGATACCAACGCGGTACCGCTCACGAAGCCATGTTTCACGTTCAATTCCATCGCAGCGAGCTGCGCCGAGAGCAGATACGCCATGTTGGTGGCGGTCGCGTTCAGCAGCCAGGTCTTGACCTGCGCATTCGTGCTGGGGTTGAAGGCCGTTCCGTTCAAATTGACCAGATTGAGACCGTCCAGCAACGTCAAGTCGGCGGGATCCATCAGCGCCTGCCCGGCCGTGGACGCCCAGAATGCCATCGTCATACCGCCGCCGGCTCCCAGACAGGTGTTGCCGAACTCCACCTGATGGTGCGAAGTCGCAGTCGGCAGATCGACGATGGCGGGATTCGCAGGTGGGGAGTTCGGCACGCAGGTCGAACCCAGCACATGGCCCTTTATGACCGTGCAATCGCCATCGTTCTGGCATGGAGCTGCGTTGTCCGAGCAACCGCCGCACACGCCGTCGATGCAGGTCGCCGTATGCACGCAGCCGGACCTGCTGCCCTCGAACACATCGTAAATGTCAGGGAAGGGGAGACCGGGGCACGTGAGTAGTCCGTTCACGTCGGTAACCCCACTGCACTTGTTCGGATCGGGGCTTAATATAATCGGCCAGTTGCTGATGCCGGGATCGCCCGGATCGAGCAGCCCGTCGCCATTGACGTCGCAGAACTTCAGGGCCTGGATGAAGGGAAGCATGGGTGGCGGCGGCGCGCTGCTGCCACATGCTGTAACTGTAGTGGCGCCTGCTAATGTCACCGCGCCAGTGAGGGCCCACAGGCTGCCCTCGTTCGATGCGCCTGCGGTCCCGTCAACGGTGATCGAGGCCAGCGCAATGATGTCTCCTAAGAAGGTGGTACCCGTTCCCAAGGTCGCAGAAGAGCCGACCTGCCAGATGATGTTATTGCACGACGACGGAGTACCAACCGCCACAACGCTGGAGCTGCTCGCCGTGGTGAGGGTGCTGCCTATCTGGAAGATGAAGGTATTATTGGGGCTACTGAAATCAAGGTAGAGCGTCCCGGTCAATCCGGCTGAAGTCGAGAAACAGTACACACCAGGCGCCAGCGGCGTGGCGAAGGTACTGATAGTCCCGAGATCGATTCCAGTCAAATTGGGACCCGATGGGGATGGGGGATTTAATAGGCAGGCTGAATACCCAGCAGCAGCATCATTATACGCGGTGGTGGCGTCCGCCTGGGCTGTCTCTGCAGGGCCGGGACCAGGACCAGTGTAAATCGTCCCGGTCACGATCCCGGGCGGAAATCCAGTCACCGCCGTCCCTGGCCACACTCCAAGATCGCCTTGAACAATGGATGCGCCGGTATTCGTGACCGTACTGGCGCCTAGCACGCCGAAATTGGCAGCCGTTCCAAGCGGAACGGGGGGCGCAGCTTGCATCGACGCTGGAAACACCAGCATCGCAAGCAACAGCACTGACATTAACCGGAGCGGCCGGATGACTGGCGATAGGCATTCCCTCAACGTATTAACTCCGCTGGCAAATAAACTTTCCATGACTAACTCCCCGCCTCTAGGCAAACGTGGTCAAAAGCCGAGCAACAAGCGCCGCTACCCGGCTGAATCAAGTTCGAACTCGATTCCTACTATTTGTTTTCTCAACTTCGCCTAACTTACAGTGGAGGTGCCACCGACGCTATGGCGAAAATGGTTCTCTACAGGACAAAAGTTGAAGAATGTCCTCCGCTCGGCGGCATCCGCCCGCACCCTTTAGCCTTACTTAGGCGGCGGTAACCAGCCCCCTGCTCTACGCCCGCATCTCGTCTGGCAATCGAAACGATCCATCCGCCTCGCACGGTAACTCGACCACCCGCGCGACCGCATCGGCGTTCAGCTCTCCATACAGATGAGGAAACATCTCGCCCGCCGCTTCACCATGCGCCGCCGCGGACGCCTCGTACTTCAACTCCGCCCTCAGCCGCGATTCGTCGATGCACAACGCGACGAGCCCCTGCTGCCCGCGATAAAACCGGTTCGCAGTATCGACCACCTGCGCGATTGTCGAGCAATGGATAAACCCTTCCGCGCGCAAGCTCGCCGGCGCATACGTCCCCCGCGCGACGCCGTCCGCCCACTCACTCCGCTTGACTATGTGCACGATCATATTTCCCACCGCTCGATCACATTCCAAATCGCTGGCACTTTACCACTGGTGTCATTCTAGAGCGAAAGTTGCTGAGATTGAGCCGAAGCCCTGAGCGAAGCCGAAGGGGAAGAATCCCGGATCCTGGCCGCGCCCGAGTTAGGATGTTGCGTTACGCGCGCAGATTGCTCAGGATGAACTCTTCTTTGATTCTGGTATCGAGTATAATGCGTCGATGAAGGCTTCCGCCACATGGCTTTGCAGTGCTACGGTCCAAATCGCGTCTTCTGGGGGAATATGAACGGCCATCTGAAGGTCGTTCGGGGTACTAGTGGCCTGTAACAGCTGAATCGGAAGTGGCCTGCTTGACAGAGTCCTGCGGGTCGTTGAGGTTTTGTGCGCATGGCGCCAACAGATTCACTGTTACAATCCACTAGACGAAGCCTCGCTCCTTCGGGCTTCCTAAGAAAGCCTGCTGTACTTCTGAGTGCGCTTGCGGCCCTCGCGCTTGTGCTTTCACCCGGATTTTGCTCTGCGGGGCGGACGTCAGAAACCGAACCCTCCGCGGCTGCGAGCCTGTCGGCGCAGACATCTTCCGCTAAACCCGCCGCGGCCGCTGCGAAAGTACTGGTCGCTATCACGGGCGCACAGGCTACCATAGTTGCGGCCAATCAGCCTCTGAGCAATGTCCTCGATGAAATCTCGCGCAATGCGCGTATCGCGTTCGTGGAAGACCAGGCGATCGGAAAGTCGCTCGTTTCGATCGAAATCCGGGATGTACCGCTCGATCAGGCGCTTCGAGCCCTGCTTAAGGATTTCGATGCCTTCTTTTACTACCACGCGCCGGCAAATGGAGCTGCCTCGGCGCTCGAGGCGGTGTGGATTTATCCCAAAGATCACGGCCAGGGCCTTGAGCCAGTTCCGCCGGAGAAATGGGCCAGCACCACCGAATTGAAGGGACGGCTCACCAGCAAAGATCCCACCGTACGAGCGCAAGCGATCGAGGCTCTCGCCGCGCGCGATCGCAATGGCGCTGCTGACGCCGTACTTAAGGCTTTGCGTGATTCCGATGAAGAAGTGCGTACGCGAGCCCTGTATGCCGCGAACAGCCAGGGCATCAACTTGCCCTCCGAAACGCTCTTAACACTGGCGCGCTCAGATTCGTCGGCGACGGTCAGATTTCTCGCGCTCAGCGGACTTGAGGGCCATCCGGAAGCATCCACCGCCGCGCGAGACGCTTTGCAGGATCCAAGTCCGTTCGTCCGCAGCAAGGCCGGGGAAATGCTGAGCGCGCTCGAACCTGCACCACAATCTCCGCAAACGTCCAGAAACCAGGCGCCGACGCAATCACAAGAGGAGAATGCTCGATGAAGAGTGACAGTCAGGCGGTTCGAAGTCCACCGCGCGCAGCCCAAAAGGTTGTGCGGTCTTGCTATAACCAGAATTTAACCAAGAGAGGTCGAAAATGAAGACTTACACACGGCTGATTGCGGGCTTCCTGATCGCTTTGGGATTGATCGTACTTTGGATGCCGAAACCGGCCTCGGCACAGGCGCTTATCCGTCTCGATTCGGAGTTCCATGGCTCGGCCGAGGGCGGCGAAGTGTACACCTATGTTCCTGCACTAGCGGGAGGGACCCAGATTTTCAGCAAGACCGTCCTCGTCCCTGCCGGGTATAACACCGCTTACTTGACAATATCCACCGAGGGTGAGGATCAGTATGGAGTCGCGCTCCAACTCGAATGCTTGGTTGACAATTTCGTCTGCAGCCCCGATTTTAGTGGTGGCCCCGATTTTAGTGGTGGAAAGTACGCCGCTCCCGCAGGATGGATTACGCCGCTGAAGCACTTCGATTACGACGTCGATTATTACTTGCCGGATGGCACCACTCTTTTGTACGAGGGGGACAGCGGGGGCTATACCGGTGACATGCACAATAACAGCATTAATCACACCTGGTGCGCCAACGTTAGGCCGGGGGTTCACACCTTCAGCATCAAGATGGGCAATTCCTGCGGCGAATATTTGACACCTGATTGCTCAGGGCCATCCTACGTCGTCATGGAAAACATTAACTTTTACATCGACGCGTCCGCTTCGTCGACCGGCCAATGCAAACCAAGTAGTGGAGGATTTACGCCTCCGCCGATTCCTAAAGATGGTCAGCCGAGCGCGATTCGGTGAATCCAGAGCAGGATGTCTGGCTCGGTAGCGGGCCAGGCATTCTGTTTTTTCATAAGATATCAACGGCGCCTACATCGCGGACCAGCGCAACCTATCGCCAACCGGAGCGGACTGTGAATCCGAAAGGAGCGGACTCAACGCCTCTTACCTCGCCCCAGTTAGGATGTCGCGTTCTGCGCGACTTCGATCCTAGCATCTCCCGTCCACGACAGAGGCTAGGAAGGAGCCGGGATTCTTCGCTTAGCTCTGGAATGACACAAAAATGAAGACGACCTTCGCGTCATTCTGAGCCGCTGCGGCGAAGAATCTCGACGGACGCCCCGGCGTCCGGTGCCCAACGCCTGCAAACGCGCTTACGCGCGAGATCCATCGCAACGCTCAGGATGACACAAAAAAAAGCTCTAACCGGCCGTAAGGCCGCATCTTTGCTTTAACATTGGGTGCAGTGGTTACCCCTGGCCGTGGCGACGGCAGCGCAGTACTAAGTCGTTGGCACGGGAGGCCAGTATTAAGAGACTGCGCGCCCGCGGGCTCATCCGTCGCGTAGTCGCGAAAAGATGCGCTGCGCAGATTTTCGCGTCTTCTCACTGCGGGTGCAGGGGCCGCAGCCCCTGCCCAAGGAAGCGCGAAACCCGGGGAGGGTTTCGCTAGAATAAAATTCCCTCGATGTACGCCGCCGACACGATCGTAGCGCCTGCCACTGCGCCGGGAATCGGCGCCGTTGCGATCGTCCGCCTGTCCGGTCCGCGCGCATTCGCAATCCTCGACTCGATCTTTCGCCCCTCGCACCCTGCCGATCTCACGCCCCGAATGATGCGCCTGGGCGATGTCGTCGATCCCGCCACCGGCGCGCGCATCGATCGCGTGCTCGCGGTCGTGATGCGCCGTCCGGCCAGCCTCACCGGCGAGGATGTCGCCGAAATCCAATGCCACGGCGGTCCATTCGTTGTCCGCCGCATCGTGGCGCTCGCGCTCGACGCGGGCGCGCGGATGGCAGAGCGGGGAGAATTCACCCGCCGCGCGTTTTTGAACGGCCGAATCGATCTCGCCGAGGCCGAGGCCGTCGCCGATATTGTCGCCGCGCGCAGCGATTCCGCGCTGAAGATTGCGTTGGAGCAGCTCTCGGGCGCACTTTCCGCGCGCGTCGCCGAGCTTCGCGCCCAGGTCGTCGCAATTCGCGCGCATCTCGAAGTCGAGATCGATTTCTCCGACGAAGACATCCGCCTCCCGTCGCGGCGCGAGGTCGGCGCCGAAATCGAGCGCCTCATCGCCGGCGTTGCCGTTTTGCACGACAGCTTTGCGCGCGGCCTCCTGATGCGCGACGGGGTGCGCGCCACCATCGTCGGCAAGCCCAACGCCGGCAAGTCGAGCCTTCTAAACCTATTGCTTGGCGCTGATCGCGCAATAGTCACAGCGATCGCCGGCACCACTCGCGACGTGATCGAGGACTCCGTCCAGCTTGGCCCCTACGCGCTCGTTCTCAATGACACCGCGGGCGTGCGCGAATCGACCGACGACGTGGAGCGAATCGGAATCGAGCGCACGATGCGCTCGGCGCGCGACGCGGACTTGCTGATCGCGATGTTCGACTCGTCGCGGCCGCTCGAGTCCGCGGATCTCGACGTGATTCGCCTGACGGCCGGCCGCCCGGGACTGGCGCTTCTCAACAAGCGCGATCTGCCCGCCGCGATTGCGGCCGCCGATCTTCGCGAGCACGGCCTGAACATTCCGATCTTGCCGTTCTCCGCGATTCATCTTGAGGAAGCCGGCGCTCTGCGCGCCGAGCTGACCAAAGCAATCGCCGCCCTCGTCTCCCCGGCTTCTTACCTCGCCCGTTCTTTTACGGGAGAGGCGGCCGAGTGCAGCGAGGCAGGTGAGGGTTCTGGTGCGCCGCTCGCCACACCTTCATCCAACGCGCAACTGACCATCTCCCGCGAGCGGCATCGCGACGCTCTCTCTCTGGCTCTGGGAGCGCTCAAGAACGGGCGCAGCGCCGCGCTCTCCCTGATGCCGCCGGAGATCGTCGCCGTTGACATAATGGCCGCGGCCGCCGCGCTCGGATCGATCACGGGCGAAGTCAGCGCCGACGACGTGCTCGACGCCATCTTCCGCGACTTCTGCATCGGCAAATAAGCAGGTGCCAGCCCTGTACCCTGGCCAGGAAAAGATTGAACGAGATTTTGCAAAACCTGGCTGTCATTCCAAGCGGAACTCGCTCAAGCGAAGAATCCCGGATCCGGGTTCCTTCGCTGCCAAACCGATGGAACCAGCCGCTTTCGCGGACCAGCTTCAGGTAATACCTGGGGAAAGCACCGACCGCTTGCGGTCGGGGGCGGAGTTGGGCTATGGGCATCTTTATCCGAGGTGTCAAAGCGGAGATTCCGGTTTGACGCCGTGGTCCAACCAAGCGGAGGAGGACCGATGCGTGACTCTGGGGTAAGCGTACGAATTGGCGCGCGCGGGATAGTTGCCGCCCTTGCGGTGTTTTTGCTGGCCGCGTTTGCGCGCCCGGCCCGAGCGCAGAGCGCTGCCGGGACCGTCTCCAGCGCAAGCGGACAGGTTCAGATCCAGCGCGCCGGCGCCACATTGGCTGCCACGCCGGGCACGCCGGTTAACCGGGGCGATAAGATAGTTTCCGGCGCGGATGCGCACGCCGTCATCATCCTGACCGACCAGAGCAGGCTCGAACTCTGGCCTTCGACCACGATCACGCTCGACCAGTACACCACTGGCGGCGCCACGCCGACGCGGGTCGGCCTGGCTTCCGGCACCTTGAGATCGGTTGTGAAGGGGACCCGCGCCGCTCCGGCCAACTACCAGGTGCGTACGCCCAATGCGATCATGACGGTGCGCGGCACGGATTTTTACACCGCCTACACCCAAAGCTCGCCTGAACTCGGCAACGTCCCCGGAGTCTCCCACTACACCGAGGTGGACGTGACCGACGGCACTGTCAACTTGGCGCAGGCTGCGGCGCCCGACAGCGGCGTTGACGTTGAGGCGGGAACTTCGGGGACGGTGGCGGGTGATAAACCGCCGTGGTACCACAAACGAAAATTTCCAAAGCCCTGCGAATGCGACCGAGTCTGCGAGGAACAGCGCGACCGAGACCGCGCCCGCGAGCGAGACTGCCACCGAGACTGCCGCGGCAACCGAGCCTGCGACCAAGTCTGCGAGGAAGAGCGCGACCAAGACCAAAAGCGCGAGCGAGACTGCCGCCGAGACTGCGACCGACACCGCGACCGCGAGGGCAACTGCCGCCGAGACTAAGACCGCGAGGGCAACTTCGAACCCACAGCGCATCCGCCGCGGTGACCAACCCCCAAAACCGGGAGATTTGTCTCGGTCTGGTGTCAGCCCACTACCAACCGCCGGCGGGAAACTAACGGTGAAGCAACCGAATCCAGCATTTGGTCGCAGAGGAATAGTCACCGATGCACTGGCGCAAGCGAGGCACCTTTCGGGTCGCCGGAATCGCCATTTTTGGATCGTTGCTGCTGGCAGGATGTTCGTCGGGCACCAACGCGCCGCTCAAGGCCTCGAACCCGCGGCGTGAAGCGCATCCCGCACAGGAAGCGTCACCTGATTTCGAGAACCTCAGCCAGCGCAAGCACGCGAACCTTTCGGCGGGCGGGCTTGAAGCTCCCGAAACCGGATGGACCTTAGGCGAAAACCTGCTCGTCAATGGAGACTTCTCCAAGGGGTTGGAGGGTTGGAGTACTTCGGCGCGCTGTTTCCAGCCAGACTCGTCAACTCGCGCTTCCAACGGAAAACCAAGCCTGAAGATCGAGAACCCCGGCTCATGCGGGCCGTTCGCGAAGCTGGCGGTGAACGAGTTCGTGGCTCCGCCCGGCGTTTATTCCATTGGCGGGGAGATCAAAGTCCCGGATCTGACCGAACCGAAGAAGCTGGTCGTTGGAGCGGGAATGGATTTGTTCGCGGACTGCGATACAAAATTGGTGAACGGCGACAACCACTGGCAACAGCTCGTCGGCCAGCACTGCATTGTTGCGCCTGGCACCCATTCCCCCTTTCAGCTCGCAATCAATGGCGAAACATCCGGCGCCGCCTGGCTCGCCAACATGTACCTGCGAAAGGAAATCGCCCCGCTCGTCCGGATTTTCATGCTGTATCCGAATTATCGCGGATACCTCTTTGCCGACCAGGCTCAGGAAGTGCAAGCGGCAGTGACGCTCAATCCCGGTCCTGACTTGCGGCGCGAAGATCTCGCCTTTCAGCTCGAGGCGGTGCGCATCGATTCAGGAGCAAAAACCGGTCATACCTACAAGTCACCCGCCGATGATTTCACGGCAACGCTGGATTTTGGCCCGCTGCCCGCCGGCGCTTACCAGGTGCGCGGAAGGCTTTTGGGCAGCAATGGAAAGGTTCTTTTCGAGCAGTCGCCCTACCGGGTCGTGAAGGTTAATTCAGAGCCCGGCGCCCTTTTGAAGGCGTGGATCGACCAGGCAAACCGTGCGCACTTCATCGACGGCAACCCTCACTTCGTACTCGGAATCTACGACACGACCCAGTATTCGCTCAGCCCCGCTTACTACACGCCACGGCTTGCCGCGATCGCGCAGGCGCCGATCAACATGATCATCAACTACTATATTACCAATGCGTCGACGCAGGCGGTT
>Ga0074045_10001361_pt1 | contig 23657 bp, 19 predicted proteins | sample BogForMeECP23OM2_FD_94442 | JGI IMG/M metagenome (GOLD analysis project Ga0074045, IMG submission 94442) | Bog forest soil microbial communities from Calvert Island, British Columbia, Canada - Bog Forest MetaG ECP23OM2 | ecosystem: Environmental > Terrestrial > Soil > Wetlands ... | reverse complement strand
TCTGAGGTTCTGTCCTGCCGAAACTCTCAGGCTGAGATTTGGTGGGCCCGCAAGGATTTGAACCTTGGACCAATGGATTATGAGTCCACTGCTCTAACCGCTGAGCTACGGGCCCCGAATCTGTCGCAGATTCCACATCATAAAGCACTTGGTTCTAAAACAAGAAACCCTCTCCCCGTTATTGGGGAGAGGGCCGTTGCAATCGGAACGCGTTTTAGTCGACCGAGTCGGTGGTGGTTGGTACAGGTCGGTTGAAGTCGCTTGCGGGGCGAACCGCCTTTTCGTCAGGATAGGGCCGCCTAACCTCGGCCGCACCAGCGTCCTCAGCCTAGGCAAGTGCGCTAGAACAAGGTATAAATATCGCCATGAAGCGTTTATTCTGCCTGGTTTCGATTGTCTTTGCGTCCCTGCCCGGCGTTTCCCAAAGCCAAAGTGATTCCGGCAACCCTCCGTATAAGAACTCTGCTTTGCCGGTTGAGCAGCGCGTACAAGATCTCCTGAGCCGTATGACGCTGCAGGAAAAAGTCGCTATGTTGGCCGGCGCCAATTGGATGAGCACCGTCCCCAATGCACGACTCGGCATCCCCTCCATAAAAATGGCCGATGGTCCCCTCGGCATAAGGTCATGGGCTGGTCCCTCCGCCGAAACCGGTCCCATGGCTGCCAAACTGCAGGTCAAGACCACCGCTTTCCCCGCCGGTGTGGCCATGGCCGCGACCTGGGATACCGATCTTGTTCAAAGCCAGGGGCAGGCGATCGGACAGGAAGTAAAAGCTCTTGGAAGAGACATGATCCTGGGCCCGACCGTCAACATTAACCGCACTCCTCTGTGGGGCAGAAACTTCGAGGGATACGGCGAAGATCCATATCTCGCGGGGCGCCTGGCGGTGGCGTACATCAAGGGAGTTCAGAGCGAGGGCGTTATCGCGACCGTAAAACACTTTGCCGCGAACAACCAGGAGTTCGAACGGCATCGCATCAATGCCATCGTTGACGAGCGCGCCTTGCAGGAAATTTATTTTCCCGCCTTCAAAGCGGCTGTGCAGGAAGCTGGTGTCTGGTCTGTGATGTCGGCCTACAACAAGCTCAACGGCGTGTATTGTGCGGAAAACTCTATGCTGTTAAAGGATGTGTTGCAAAAACAGTGGGACTTCAAGGGCTTCGTAGTTTCCGACTGGGGCAGCACCTACAGCACCGTCAATACGGTGAATGCCGGCATGGACGTGGAAATGCCCGGCGGTGATCCGATGAAGAACTGGCTGAAAAAGCCGAAAACGCTGGAGGCTGGCAACGGGGGCGGTTGGCTGGTCCCGGAGAAAGTGCTTCCGGAAGTATCGGCGGGCAAAATATCTCCGGCCACGATTGATGACAACGTAGGCCGTATTCTGCGCGTGATCTTCCTTAGCGGACAATTCGACAAACCCCACACCGCAACCGGCGAGATCGATACGCCAGAGCAGCGGGCTGTGGCGCGCAAAGCCGCGACCGAGGCCATTGTTCTGCTCAAGAACGCCGGTGATGTGCTTCCTCTTGATGCCGCGAAAATTCACTCCATCGTTGTTATCGGACCCAACGCTGCGGTCGCCATTACCGGTGGCGGTGGCAGTTCGAAGGTGACCCCCAAGTATTCAGTCGCTCCCTTGAAAGGGATTCAGGATCGCGCGGGCGAGCGCTTCCAAGTGAGTTATTCGCTGGGCGCCACGATGGAGGGCGACGACCCGGGCAAAGACACTCTGCAGGCTCGAGAGCAACTCAGAAATGAGGCAGTGAAAGCCGCCGCAAAAGCCGATGCCGCTATCGTCGTCGTGGGCAGATCACCCAAACTCGAGTCGGAGGATTTCGACATAAAGTCGCTCGATCTGCCGGCTGGGCAGGACGAACTCATCGAGGCCGTTGCGAAAGTAAATAAGAACACCATTGTGGTTATCAATGCCGGCGGACCGGTCATTATGTCGAAGTGGATCGCGCAGGTTCCCGCCGTTGTCGACATGTGGTATGGCGGACAGGAAGGCGGAAACGCAATCGCCGATGTTTTGTTCGGCGACGCTAACCCCTCAGGAAAGCTGCCGGTTTCTTTTGTGAAGGAATGGAAGGATTCTCCCGCCTACGGACACTATCCTGGCGAGCATTTGCAGGTCGAGTACGCCGAAGGCATTTATGTAGGCTACAGATATTTCGACAGGCAAAAGGTAGAGCCACTCTTTCCCTTTGGGTACGGTCTTTCCTACACCAAATTCGATTACAGCGATCTGAAGGTTTCTCCGGGCGAGGCATCGTCGGGCACGCCCGTAGAAGTCAGTCTTCAGGTGCGCAACAGCGGATCACGCGCAGGCGCGGAGGTCGTCGAGCTTTATGTGCACGACGGACACGCAAGCGTAGATCGTCCTATCCAGGAATTGAAAGGCTTTTCCCGAGTCACTCTGGCGCCCGGGGAAACCAAGACCGTGCATTTGACTCTGGACCGGAGCGCAACTGCTTTCTACAGTACCGCAAAGAAAGACTGGGTGACGGAGCCAGGTCAGTTCGATGTGCTGGTTGGATCATCGTCACGCGACATCCGGATGAAAGGCTCGTTCACTCCGAACTAAGCGCCTGAACTGGCACGCAGTAGTCGCACTGGATGCCGCGATAGCATCCACTCTGTTTTAATTTATGTGTCCACTTGCAACCTGCCGGCGCGCGTTCGCATTCTTACTGTGGTTCACAGACAAATCGGTGCGAAGCATCAGCGGCGCAATCCTATACATTCTTAGGGTGTGGTTCTGCATAAATAGGCGTGCTCAAAGGGAGAATTTGGAAATGGCTCGTTCTGCTGCTGCAACGGTTGCATCGATAATCCTGATCGCTGCGTTTGCCTGTGCTCAAGACTCAACCCCCAAGGTGCAGGTATTCGGCGGATATTCTCTGGTCCACGCGGATACGGGCAAGCTCACGGGGATCAATCTGGATATAACTTTGCGCGAGCCTTCCAACACCTTCGGCGTGCCCACCAACTTTCAGGGATGGAACGTTGAAGGGCAGTACAACTTCGACCGTTGGGTTGGCCTTGTGGCCGATATCAGTGAGCGCTCCGGCCCACCCATCACCTTCACCGGCGACACCAAAGTTTCCGGCCTTCCCAACCTCACAGCGTATTCCTATTTATTTGGCCCGGTAGTCTCCTATCGGACCGGCCACCGGTTCACCCCCTTCGTGCATGCTCTGTTCGGTTACGATCGCGAAAGCCTGAGCGCCAGTACTCCCACGGGCTTGCCGACTCCGCTATCTTCCGCGGCCACCACTTACACCGACTTCGCTCTTGCCCTCGGCGGCGGACTCGATTACAAAGTGTTCCCTCATATTTCTCTTCGCGGGCAATTGGACTGGTTCCATACCAGCGTTAATTTGAGTACCTTCTACGATGACGCCTTTGGCCCCAACTTGCTGCCGAACCTCGCCACTCGCGAGGGGAACCTGCGCTTCTCCACCGGAATCGTCGTAGGGTTTTAAAGGTGGAGCAGGGGAGGTAGAACGATTATGAATCGGCGTTGGAGAAATCTGGGGAAGCAGTTTCTCGCACTCCTTTTGCGATGTCTGGTCGCCCTGACCCTTCTTGCGCTTTTGCTCGTGACAGTAAACTGCGACAACGACACCACCAATGGCACCACCTGGAGTGGTACTTACACAGTTTCAGATGAGTCGGGAGGCGGTTCCGGCACGGTCAGTTTCTTCGTAGAGAGTAACGATACTGTGTATTGCTTTAAGTTCTCCGGAAGTCAGTCAGCTTATTCCACGGCTTGCAACAATCCTGCCACCGACAGTTTCCCCATTAATGGCAGCCAGTTCTCTATCCCTGTGTCCTCGGCGGGCGGCGGAGCCTTCGTACTGGAAGGTCAATTCACATCTTCTGCAACCCACGCGACCGGAGAGATAGTGGCGTCTCCTGCTTCGGACAACACACTTCCCGTACTCAGCTGGACCGCGGCCGAGACAGGAGAGAACGCGATTTGAGGACAGTGCTTCTCCATCGAGCGACTCAGTTTTGGTTTATGTGAAAGTTTCATTTCTCTTTCTCCCCGGCGCCGTAAAGTCCGGGCCGGGTAGTTGCAACTCGCGCAGCTTTCCCGCATCATATGGGCATGGTGAGTCGGCTCGGTTCAAAATTGGTGGCGGTGATTCTGCTGTGCGCAGCAGGGCCCTTGGGGAGCCAGATGCTTCTGCCATCGAGCGCCAGAGCAGCGGCCCCCGCGGGCTGCCACCATCATGGTCAGCCAGTCCGCACGCCGTTAAGTCATCAATGCTGCGTGGCCGGTCACAGTCCCTCGATGGTGCAACCTTATACGGTTGGCCCATTCGCTCTCGGCCTCTCGGCGAAGGTTTTGACCGGAACTCCTGCAATGAATCGTTCACGGAAGACTTGGCTCTCGGCTGTAAGTATTTCCCCAGGCGCTCCGCCGCATACAAACCCGCTTCGCATCTAGAAAACGAGAAATCAGAAGCAGTTACGTCTCAGGCGCTGTCGAAATCCGCGCGCTGAGACGCAGCCGCACTTCCGTTTTCAATCGCAACCAGGGAAGAATGATGCGAAGCACACGAAATATTTTGTTGGCCTTGCTCGTTTCGGTGGGGCCGTCCGTCGGGCAGGTCGCTGATCGAAACAGCTGCATGCCGGGAATGAGCGGCATGAACGAGCCCGCGACGAGCATGGAACCGCATTCGCTGATCCAACTGCTCAAGCTACACGCAACCTCCGGCACCGATGCCGAGCCCAACTCCACGCCTTTAGAGATGTTGATGACGACCAAGAGCAGTTGGACGTTCATGTTCCACGGGAACGCATTTCTCAACGATATTCAGCAATCGGGGCCGCGCGGAGCAGACAAGCTGTTCTCTACGAATTGGCTCATGCCGATGGCTCAACGAAAACTGGGAAACGGCGTTCTTACCCTGAGAGCCATGTTGAGCCTGGAACCGGCGACGGTTACGCAAAGAAGATACCCCGAACTCTTTCAGCAGGGCGAAACGGCATACGGACTTCCCATCGTGGATGGCCAACACCCGCATAACTTCTTCATGGAGCTGGCCGCGCTCTACGACTACAAACTGAAAGAAAAGACAATGCTTTCGTTCTATGCCGCGCCTATGGGAGATCCCGCGATGGGGCCAATCGCTTATCCCCACCGGGCAACTGCATCGGAAGATCCCGTCGCCCCTCTCGGGCATCACCTGCAGGACTCCACTCACATTGCCTATGATGTCTTCACGGTTGGGCTTACTCACCGCATTTTCAGGCTGGAAGCTTCGGGATTTCAGGGGCGCGAGCCCGACGAACATCGCTGGGAAATTGAAGCGGGCAGCATCGATTCCTGGTCGACCCGCGTGACCGTGAATCCCGCACAGAATTGGAGCTTCCAATATTCGATCGCCCAGCTTCACAGCCCCGAAGCGCTGGCCCCTCACGAAGACGTTCGCCGCATGACCTCATCGCTGATGTACAACCGTCCGTTACGAAAAGGAAATTGGGCCTCTATGTTTCTGTGGGGACGCAACCAAAGTCTCGCGGACGGAAATGTCGGCAACAGCTACCTACTGGAGTCCACGCTCCAGTTCGCGGCGAGAAATCATCTTTGGACTCGCATCGAAGACGTCGACCGCACCAACGAACTTCTGCTCGGGGAGCATGCGCTGCCGCCTGCTTTCAACGAACGTTACTTCACCCGCGTGCAGGCCTATACCGCTGGTTATGATCGCGATGTGGGCCGCATTCCGCATTTGTCCACGGCTGTCGGCGGGCAAATGATGTGGTACGGAGTGCCCGAAGCACTCAAGCCGGTGTACGGAGCGCATCCTGTCGGTGGAGTCGTATTTCTCAGAGTGCGGCCCCACTGACTCCATTCGTTCATGATGGCCGGCGAGTTGACGGTGCTCCGGGTTGACTGTAGGATTTCGCTCCGATGCCGAGAAAGGCCAAGTCGAAGCGGAATACCGGCGAACTGCTGCATCTTCGAGATGCGGCCTTGCAGCTCGGCATCAGCTTCCCGACCATCAAGCAATGGATTTACAAGAAGAAGATTCGTAGCGTCCAGACGGCGGGAGGACACCACCGCATCCCGCAGAGTGAAGTCGACCGGCTGCTGTTCAGGACGCGAGGCCGCACCGAGAACGAACGCGCTCAGGTCATTCGCCGCGTCAGCGGGCGCAATCAGCTCGTAGGCCGAATTGAAGCGGTTCGCATCAGCGGTCTGATGGCCGAGATTGAAATTTCCATCGGAGGGCAGAAGATTATATCGGTGATCACCTCGCGTTCGGCCCGCGAGATGCAGCTTAAGCCGGGACAGACGGCAGCTGCTCTCATCAAGGCGACGGAAGTGATGATTCTTCGAGTTTGAGTATGAGACTCTGCGTACGAAAATAAAATGGGCCGCCCAAGCGCGGCCCGCTTCCGGAACGAATCGTTCAGAAACTACTCTGCCTTAGAAAACTCCCTGCACCGTCTTGTTGACCAATCCGATGGAACTGTTGGCCGCTTCGCCGGCAGCGTAAGTGAAGGTAACGGAGCCGTTGGGTAAGCCGATTGTCTCCGAAGCCAACACGGTGGCGCTGCCGGTGGCGGTAACCGCCACCAGATAGGTCCCCGCCGCTACACTGATCGCCGTCTCCTTACCCGGATCGGAGCTTACGGTGTAGGTCTTGGGATTCGTCACACCCACCTGCGTCAGGGTCGCCAGCAACTCGGCGGCATCTGCGGCGTTCGCCAGAACGAAACGCGCGTCGCCCGCCGTCACCGCCGTCAAGTCATCGGTAAATGTCAGCAGAGCGGGTTTCCCCGTGCTGACTGCGGCTACGGCCGACAGGCTTGCGCCGGCCGTCAGAGTCACGGGTGTATCGATGAGGGGAGGGTTCGTGCAAGGCGCCAGCGTATTAGCATCGCTGATCTGCACGGTGTAGGTTCCGGGCGAGAAAGTGAGCGGACCGTCGGTGCTTCCGTAGGCCAGTCCCCGCGACTGGCATACGCCTTCGATCAGGACATCGATCGGCAGGCTGGGGCTGAGATCGGTTGCAACATCTTTGCCCGGAATGCCATGCACAATGTAGAGGTACGCGTTATCGGCGGCGAAGCCGGAGGCGGCCAGAACAAAGCATAGCGCTGCAACTTGCGTAACGACACGTGTGCGAAGTTTCATAGAGTCTCCTTTGAGTTGTGAAGGTTGTTGGCGCTGACCTGGGGGATGAACTGCTCTTCTACGCAGGCGGACTGCGACGCGAGCGGCCCACAATTCACTGCTGAGATCTCAACCGGGAAGCCACTTAGCTTCGTTTGGATCAAACCCTCGACTCCAATGGAAGTTTTCTGAATTCAAAGAAAAATTGCAGCCCTACTGTCTTTAATGAATGGAGTAAGTTTTCGATCCGATCAGGAACTGGGCCTCGCGGGCCGCTGCTGCCTAGGTTGTGACTTTCGTTACATGACGGCGAGTTCTCTCTGCCTGCAATCTGTAAGGGGTGGCGAGACGGCGCGAAATTTCTTCCGGCTTCGCCAGGCAGCAACTTCGCTGCTCTGCGCCGCGAACCGGATGCTTCGTTTCCCCCGACGCTAAAGGAGTAACCTGTGAGCACTGAGACGATGCCGATCGCAGCGGAGGTTCTTTCCACGGCGCCTCATTCGAGACGAACGCAAGAAGCGACTGCGAGTGGCCCGACATCCCCTTCGAGGTGGTTTTTCGCCTTCTTCTTTACTTCCGGATTCTGCAGCATTCTCTACGAACTAATCTGGCTGCGCCTGGCCATGGCGCAATTTGGCGTTACCACGGCCATGGTGTCGATCGTGCTCTCCAGCTTTATGGGGGGATTAGGCATCGGCTCGTGGGCCGCCGGACGTCTGTTGCGCAAGTACGCGCGAGCTCTAACCACTCCTCCACTGCAACTTTACGCGATGGCGGAATTATTGATCGGGTGCTCCGCCGTGGTGGTGCCCTTGGAACTGCTGGCAGGCCGCTTTGTGTTGGAGCATCTGAGCAGCAGCCTCTCGCTCTCGTCTTCAGGGTATTACATCGCCGCCGGCATCTGGTTGGCGTTGACTCTAGTCCCGTGGTGCGCGTGCATGGGCGCAACCATTCCGCTGGGCATGTCTGCCATCCACAGCGACCGGCGCCTGGAGTCGCGACGCTCCTTCAGCTTTCTTTATCTCGCCAACGTGCTTGGCGCCGTCGCCGGAGCGTTGATTCCCCTGCTTCTCATCGAACTCTTCGGGTTTACCGGCACCCTGCGCATCGGCATGGTGCTCAATCTTGTGATCTGCGGGCTCGCAATCAAAACTGCAAGCCGCCAGACTCAACCTGGGGAAGTCGGAAGCCATGAAGACGGTTACAACCGCGAGAACGAACCCATTGCCGCTTCACCCACCTCGCGTCAGATGTTCGGCAACGTCACTCTTTGGTTGCTATTCGCCACCGGACTCACCAGCATGGGCATGGAGGTCGTCTGGACGCGACAGTTTGCCATCTACATCGGGACCTTCGTCTATTCCTTCGCCACTATCCTGGGAGTTTATCTGGCGGCGACGTTTCTCGGCTCCAGCGTGTACCGGGTATGGAGCCGCCGCCACAGCCGCGAGGGGGCTGTAATCTGGCTCCTGGTCTGGCTCGCCGCCCTAGTCCCTCTGCTCACCGCCGACCCTCGCCTCAGGTTTCTTCCCTGGTGGCTCCGGGTGCCTCTCGGGATCGCGGGGTTCAGCGGCCTGCTGGGATTCGTGACTCCAAGTCTTGTCGACCATTTCTCGCAGGGCGACCCCAACCGGGCTGGAGTCGGTTACGCCGTGAATGTTGCCGGCTGCATCCTCGGTCCGCTGGTGGCCGGTTTCGTTTTGCTGCCCTATATCGAAGAGCGGTACTCCTTGGTGATTTTTGCTTTGCCCTGGTTGCTGGTCGGTGTGGGGTTCATCTTTTTCCGGCCCACGCCGGAACGGCGCTTCCCCGCGATGAGGGCTGCAGCCTCGGCCCTGATTCTGCTGGGCTCGCTGGCTTTGATCTTCATGACGCAGAGCTATCTGCAGCGGGTGCCGGGAGCGGAAGTACGCCGCGACAGCACCGCCACAGTGGTCGCGGCGGGTCAGGGAATGGCGAAAGGGCTGTACGTGAACGGCGTAAGCATGACTTTCCTGACGCCCATGACCAAGCTCATGTCCGCCCTGCCGCTCGCGTTTCTTGACCACGATCCGCAGAACGCGCTGGTCATCTGCTTCGGCATGGGCACGACTCATCGCTCAATGTTGTCGTGGGGAATCGATTCTACGGCGGTCGACCTGGTGCCCAGCGTTCCAGCGCTTTTCTGGTATTACCATGCCGACGCCCCTGAATTGCTGAAGTCGCCGCGCTCGCGCGTGGTGGTGGATGACGGCCGGCGGTTTCTGGAGCGCACCGCCGGCCAATACGATGTGATCGTAATTGACCCGCCGCCGCCAGTCGGCGCCGCCGGTTCAAGCCTGCTTTACTCCCGCGAGTTCTACTCCGCCGCCAGCCGGCGTCTGCGGCCCGATGGCATCCTGCAGCAGTGGTTTCCCGGCGGTGACCAGGCAACCACCGCCGCGATTGCCCGCGCCTTGAAAGAGTCTTTCCCCTATGTTCGCGCCTTTGTTTCTTTCGATGGCAAGGGAATTCACTACCTGGCGAGTCAGCAGCCCATTCCGCATCGCTCCGCCGCCGAACTGGCTCTGCGCATGCCGCCTAGCGCGGCCGCGGATCTGGTGGAATGGGGACCGTTCCATACTGCCGAAGAACAATTCGCCGTCATCTTAAAGCGGGAAGTTCCCATCGATTTTGTAATCACAGCCGATAAGAACGCTCCCGCCATGCAGGACGACCGCCCGGTCAACGAGTACGACCTGCTGCGTACCTGGGGAGCCGAGTTGCAATGGAAGTGGTTGGAGCGCGCCCCGGATACGGTTACGCTCTGGCTCTCACGGTTTTAAAATGGATCGAGTCACTCGCCGACTCAAAAAAGCCACAGGCGCTGGCCAAGAAATAACGAAACCGTGTGACATCCGTCACAGACAAGCATAACTCCTTTCAGTAAAAGCGAAAGAACTCGGGCCATTTCGTTCGGCGGCGGCAGACAGCGGTCGAGCGGAAGACGGGGTCATTCCAATTTCCTTAAGCGAGGGAATAGTGCGAAAGTGCGGCTCATGAATGAATTAACCCCTTACCTGCGTCTGCAACTGGAGCATTACAAGACGATTAGCCAGAAGCTCGAGGAAAGGTCAGAGAAACTGATCGAGAACGCGGCTTTCTTGGAGAGAAAGATTTCGAGGAGGCTAAAAGCGAACCATCGGCGGAGACGGAGCAGCCTCTCGGAGATCGTCCTTCAGGAAGCGAGTCCTGGTAATTCCTGCGGAGGCTAGCGCGTCGGCTGTCGCAGCGTTTGCACCAGCGCCATCAAATTCGCTTCCAGGCTGCTCTTTCTCTCTTCGGGCATGGCCAGGAAGCGGAAGGGCTGGAGCCATCCCTGGGTGGCCCACATGGGAAACAGCATCTGAATTTTTTCCCGCACCGTGGTCTCGCCGAGGTGAAAGATCAACTCCACTTCCAGTTTCTCGTCGAGCGGGGCTTCCACATGCAGCAGGCCGCCGCTGCTTGAAAGCTGATGCAGGTTGGAGCGGATCTCGCGCCGGTTGGGCAGCCGAATCAGAGTCAGGATCGAACCGCGCAACTTGACCCGGAACGGCCGCTGGGTGTTGCGGCTCGAACTGCGGGCCATCGCCACTGCCGTGGCTGCGCCTTCTGGCGTTTGCGACATATGAAACCGCAGTATGGCACCTTGCTGGGCTCCTCACGAGGTTACGAAAGCACAAGCTTTAAAGATTGCCCGGCGAATCCCTCTCCGCCGCGCTTATTTTCGTCCGGGCTGAACATTACTTTGTACTGAGGATAAATTGTAGGGCCAGGCATTCTTGTTGTTCCGGGCCGCGCTGGCTGCATCGCTCCCGGACTCGCCGCCCGTTTCGGCTGGGCAATTCCAATCCTGCGGAGGGTTCGCGATTCCCCAGACATTGCCGTAGTTGTACAGAGCCACTCCAATGAGAAAGTGTTTCCCGTCGCGGCCCAGCGGCAAGCAATTTGCCACGCGGCCGGAAGCGCTTCCACCACCCGGCAAATTGCTCAACAGCACCGGGGTTTCGAGCGGCAGAGCCTGGGCTGCTCGCAGGCCGCAGCCCTGTGGGCTCACCACCAAGGCCAGGCACTCACCGGAAAACGGATTCTTCCGGTCCATGGTGGTTACGGTTAACGGGATCTCCACTCGCACTCGCGTGCTGCGCCGGGTTGCCTTGGGTATGAGGATATCCATGGTATGCACTTCGCGAACTGCGCGACCTTACTAGTGTGCCAGAACCGTGCCCGGAAAACGCAGCGGCAGGCAGTAACGAAAGTAACGACCGACTCCCAAATCCACGCGCACTCCCAGACCGGGTTCCACCAGTCCCGGAAGTAAGCCTGCGACAAAGCGACCATGCGGACCGACAGCCGCCTCGGCTGTCCGCTCGAGCGAAGGTCGGCACTCCGTCTTCCGCCTGTTACCATGGCTCGATCCATCACCCGAGGATTCCGTTCTTGCGATCATCGTCGCGCGCGCCCGTGCAACCCCGTTTGAACCGGTCCATGCCTTCGACTTCTGTGCCTTCAACTTCTGTGCCTTCAACTTCAGCGCCTTCAACTTCAGTCCCGCGCGAGTGGGATATTCTCCGCGCGGCCAGCAACCCCGATCCCCGGCCCAGCGATCACGACGCCCTCCGCCCCCTCCTCGAAGCGGCCGTCGACTGGGACGCTCTGCTGCGGCTCGCCGACCACCACGGCACATCTTCTCTTCTTTACAAGAATCTCGCTGCTCTTGCCGATGTCATTCCGCCAGCGGTGTTGAAATCGTTGCGCCAGAGGTATGAGACCAACGTCCACAAGTCGCTCTTTCTTACTCGCGAATTGTTCCGCATTCTGGATTGCCTCGAAGCTCTCGGAATCGCGGTAATTCCTTACAAAGGCCTGGTTCTCTCCGAGGTTTATTACGGAGACATGGCTCTGCGCCGATCGGGGGACATGGACTTATTCGTGCGCCCGCGCGACGTTCTCCGCATCAAAGCCGCGATTCGCGACCTCGGTTATTTGCCCCGCCTGCTAATTCCTGAAGTGGCTGAAGTTGATTACATCGCTTCAGGATACGAATTCACCTTCGACAGCCCCGCTGGACTCAACCTGCTCGAATTGCAGTGGGCGCTGCAACCCCGCTTCTACGCCCTCGACTTCGACATGGAGGGTCTGTTCGAACGGGCCGCCGTGGTTCAGGTTGCGGGACGAAGCCTGCGCACTCCCTCTGCCAATGATCTGCTCCTGGTGCTTGCCGTGCATGCCGCGAAGCATGTCTGGGGACGGCTGATCTGGCTATGCGATATCGCACAAATTCTGCGGCGCGAGAACCTGGATTGGGATTGGATCGAAAACCGGGCGCGGGCCGACGGTATCGAGCGCATCCTGCACCTCACACTACTGTTGACGAACCGCTTTCTGGCCACGCCAATTCCAGCGCCGATGCTGGATGCGGTCCACCGCGACGAACCCGCCCAGTCTCTCGTCGAAGAGATGGAAAGCTCGGTAGTGCAAGAAGTTTCCTATGAGGAACAGAAGATATCCTACTTCCGGCTCATGATGCAGCTTCGTGAACGCCCTCGAGACCGGCTGCGCTTCCTGGCTCGCCTCACCTTTACCCCCGGCCCCGGCGAGTGGGAAGCCATTCGCCTGCCAGAGGCTCTGTTTCCTTTCTACAGGCTGGTCCGGCTGGTGCGCCTCGCCTCCAGATTCGCCCGGGGCTGAGAGCCTTTCTGGCCGGTTAAATCGCAGCCTCTCCTGGCAAACTCACAGGCTTCAAAAGCATCGTAACTAACCGCTTCGGGTGATTGTTAAAGAAGCACGTCTATGAAACCCTTTAAACTGGAGAGGGCTCGGCAAATATGGACATCGCAAGGCGGAGAAGCGTTCACGATTCACCATCGAGGGAAGAATGCTCGGAGAGCGGATGCTCGAGTTGCGGAGATAAGAAGGGAATTGTCCTGAGCCTGGGGGCGATAGCGGTCGTTTCAGCTCTTGCGTTATCTGGGCTTCTGGTCGTGCCAGTTCCCCGCGGGAGCCAAGCCTCCGGTTTCGTTCGCACGCCTACTCCGCTGGCGGGAGATCGCTCGCGCCCCGGCAGGGTCACCAACCTCGCGGATCTTCCGGGAGAAGCCCAGTCAAGCATCTCCGCTGCTCTCGGCCGCGATCTTCCGGCCTACCAAACCCGTACCCGTCGCGGACGCCTCACAGCCTCCATCGGGGCTGATCGCGGCGGCGCGAAGCTGGCGGTGAATTTCACCGCGCGCGCGATCGAACTGCAGCGCGGCAGCCAATCCTGGCGCATCGCACTCCGCGCCTACGGCTACGGAGACGCCTTAAAGCAGGTGCGCACCGCTTCGCCCGAAGCGAGCCTCAACCGCGTCGAGTACCGGCGCGGGCCGCTCACCGAGTGGTATGTGAATGGGCCGCTCGGGCTGGAGCAGGGCATCACTCTGGAGCAACCGCCGACCCTCCCCAACGGCCAGCCCCTCACTGTCGCTTTAGCGGTCGAAGGAAGCCTCACTCCGGCGATTGATACCAGCAAGACCAGCCTGACCCTTTCCAACCGCGCAGGCCACGCCGAGCTGCGCTACGCCGGCCTTGTCGCCTACGACTCTAATGGACGACGGTTGCCGGCATGGCTGGAGATCAAAGGTGCGCAACTCCTGCTCAAGACAGATGACGCGCATGCCCGCTACCCAGTGGTGATCGACCCTTTTGTTCAGGCGGCGGAGTTGACGGCCTCCGACGGTGAGCCCAAAGAAGAGCTGGGCGCCTCTGTGTCGGTGAGCGGCAATACCGTGGTCGCGGGCGCTCCGGGGTGCCTGGCGTGCGGATTTGTGGGCGCAGCCTACGTGTTCACCATGCCAACTAACGGCTGGTCGAATATGACGCAGACAGCCAAACTGACCGCGTCGGATGGCTTCGAGAATAACCAGCTCGGCTTCGCCGTAGGCATTAGCGGAGGCACTATCGCCGTGGGATGTCATGCCGACAACAAAAGCCGGGGCGCGGTGTATGTCTTCGTCGAACCCGCGAATGGTTGGACGGATATGACGGAAACCGCCAAGCTGACCGGTTCCGACAGCTTTGAGGGTGACATTTTGGGCCGTTCCGTCTCCATCAGCGGCAACACGGTCGTGGCCGGTGCTCCGCAGGCTAGCGTCGGCTCAGTCAAAGACCAGGGCGCAGCCTACGTATTCGTCGAGCCTGCCAGTGGCTGGGCTGATATGACGCAAACCGCCAAGCTGACCGCCTTAAGCGGCGTCAAGTATGGCCAGATGGGATACTCGGTCGGCATCGACGGAGACACGGTCGTGGCCGGGGCGCCCAGCCCAGTGCCCGGCAAGGTGGCCTCCGCCGGCACGGCATATTTGTTTGTCCAGCCCGCGGCTGGATGGGCGGATATGACCGAGACAGCCGATCTGACCGGCTCGGATGCGGTGCTGGGCGACCGTGTGGGCAACTTCGTGGCAGTCAGCGGAAATACGGTCGTGGCCGGAGCCCCTCTGGCCACACCCGGCTCCAGACTTCAGCAGGGCGCGGCCTACGTGTTTGTCGAGCCTTTCGGAGGGTGGGACAGTTCCACGCAAACCGCCAAGCTGACCTCTTCCGATGGCGTGCGCCAAAGCTACTTCGGAAGGTCTGTGGCCATCTCCGGCACTGAGATCGTCGTAGGTGCTCCCAACCAGACGGTCGACTCGAACCCGGGAGAAGGCGCCGTCTATGAATTCGACGAACCCACCAACGGCTGGGTAGACATGACCGAAACGGTCGAATTGGATGTCGTACCCGCTGGAAAAGATGAGGTAGTAGGCGGCCGTGTGGCCGTCGACGGGGGCACGATCGTTACCGGAGCCTTGGGCGCCAGCAAACGCGGGGCGGTCTTCTTGTTCTCAGATGGGCAGTGAGGGGTTCGAGCTTTAGCAGTTGGCAATTAGCAGTTAGCACGTGGTATTTAGCACTTGGTGCTCAGCCACTCGATCGGCGCTATACGAAAAACCGGCGGCGGCAAAGGGCTAATTGCCAACCGCCAACTCCTACCTCTCCGCTTCTTTCTGCTCCCCGGCGCGCTTCTCCTCCAGCCAGTCCTCCACAACAAATGAGAGCAGCTCGATCTTGTTGCGGCACTTTCTCATCTCCACCACCATTTCGACTGATTGGCTGATCTTCTCTTCGGCCTCGCGCAGGAAAGCTTCGTGGCGCTGCCGGATCAGGGATTCGAGCGCTTCCGGGGCGATCTTGGGCTTTTTCCGCACTCCGCGGAATTCAACCCCAAAACAAAACCCGGAGCGGCTCCGGACCACTCCGGTAACCCGGATTCTGTCCGCGGTCCGAAACTCAACCTCCATCGGATCCCCCGGTTGCAAGTTGACTCCGCCGTACACCTCCAGCCCGGAGCGGCTTAGTTCACAAACCAGTCCCGGCACCGCAAGGTTCGCGCCCCCGACTTTGGCCGCGATGACGACCGGCAGGTATACGTGATAGCGGGGCCAGCGGCGAGTGTTGGTCCGGTTCATCGCGAGGTCATCCTCAGTCACGGTGGCTTTCAGCCCGCCGCAGACTTATTTCAAGAAGCCGAAGTGCAGCAGGTACGCCGCCGTGGCCAGTCCGATGGTGAGCAGGCCCACGGCTCCCGCCAGCCGGAAGCGCCAGGGGCGTGGCTCTTTGCGTTGTGCCGAGGCGGCTCGCAACTTCTCAATCCAATCCTGCTCGGATTTGTTCTGGCTGGAGTGGTCCCAGATCAGCGTCTTCAGGCGGCGCTGGTCAGCGGCCGCAAGCGCGACGAAGCGAAACGGTTGCATCGCGTCGGTAATCGGACGGAGCATCTCCGCTCCGCCCAGTACCGTTCCGCCTTCGGTCATAAACATCAGTTTGACTCGCGATCCTTGAATGACCGATTCCGAGAGCGACAGAAGACCGCCGGTGAGTGAGACGACATGAAGTTTGGCCGACGCGCGCTGGCCATTGGCAAACCGCAGTACCGCCGGAGTATTGCCATGAAGCTGAGCCCGCGGCACACGCCACTGCAGATGGGTTTGGGGGAGGCTGCTCATAATCTGCAATGAGTATCGATCTAAGAGGTTACTAACAGAAGATTACCGAAGTGGTGGTCCGGGTATCGTTACCCGGCCAAAAGGCCACCCGACTTTCGATCTGCAGCGGCTCACAATGCAGCACCTGGCCCACATCTGACGCACGAACCAGAGCCCGAATCGATGCAAGCGCTATGGTTAGGGAGCTTGTGCCAATTATTGCTCACAAGTAACGAAACAGCATCATGAACCCGAAATCCATGTGGGTCTGCTGGTGACAATGAAACAGGGTCGTGCCCGGGTTCGCCGCGATAAAGTCGATCTCCGCGGTGCTATTTGCCTTCACTACCACCACGTCCTTGCGCAACCCGGAGATCGGCTTGCCGTCCAGGCTGGTGACCTCGAAGCTATGGCGATGCAGGTGAATGGGATGATCGTCGCTGCTCTTATTCCGCATGGCCAGCCGGTAACGCTTGCCCTCTTTCAACTCGATCGTGTCCGTCTTCGGGTACGACTTCCCATTGATCATCCAGTAGTCAAACTCTCCATGCCCGCGAAACTTCGACTCAAACACCAGCGGAATCCGCTGATCGGGCACGTCGGAGACCGGTGCCGACTTCGCGAAAAGCGTGTAATCCCAAAACGTCTCTGGAGGATCGATCCACTTGGCTTCGCCCTGCTGGTTGGCGTACTCCACCACAATGCCCAACCCTGCCTTACGAATTTCTGCCCGCGTCTCGCCCAGCACCCACGCCCCTGGCCGATTCATTTCCACCAACAGATCAATACGCTCGGCCGGAGCCAGTCGTACCGCTGGTGCCTTCGCCTGCTGCGGCACTTCATTCCCGTCCATGCCTACCACCGTGAATTCATGCCCGGCCAGTGCCAGCCAGTGCGTCGCCGTCGCGCTGGCGTTCAGCACATGGAAGAGCAATTTTTGCCCTTCGCGCACTTTGATCGGATCGCCGTGGCCGAGCATGCGGTCATTGATCGTCGCGTAGTCATAAAACGCATCCATGGACGCATCGCCGCCGCCTCCCATGTACGCGTTCCAGTCATGCAACGTGAGGAATATCTCCTGATCGTACGCACCCGGCTCGTGTTTCGGCTCAATGTAGAAACATCCGAATTGACCGGTATAGCCGCCGCGCTTCAAGTCATGCCCGGCAAACGCATGCGTGTGGTACCAACGGAAACCCGCCGGCTGCGGCGTAAAGCTGTAACGCTGTTGTCCGCCCGGCGCAATCATAGGCGAACCCTCTTCCACGGCGCCATCTTGTTCCGATGGAATCCACAATCCATGCCAGTGCACAATCTCCGGGACGCCTGTCTGGTTCGCTACATCAATCGTGATTGGCTTGCCTTCCGGCCAGCGAATCAGCGGCCCCGGCACGCGTCCGTTGTATGCCACTGTATGAATTACTTTTCCGGGTGCAATCTCAAGGTTGAGGTGCGCAATTTCAAGCCGCGTATCCGCCGGCGTCTGGGCCCACAACTTTGTCTTCGTCGCTGTACCCAGCAGCGCGAAGCTTGCTCCAATCAGAAAATCACGACGATCCATTCTCATGTAGTTCCTATTGAGTGCTCTCAGAACTGCCCGCTCGATGATGCGTCCAGTCGAACCGCCGTCCCAGGATGCCCTTCACAATCAGATGATCGGTACTGGCGGTCGCGCCAATTCCGACTCCAAAGTTGATCTCCCAGTTCGGGGACACATTCAGATCGATGGTCGGGAAAAACTGCTGCTCCTGATTGTGTAAGGAAGACGCGTTGGTGATCGATCCGTAAGCGGCGTAGTACTCCAGGCCGCCGGAAATGTATTTGTTGAAGTCGTAGCTGAACTTCGCACTGGGCGAAAACCCCACGCCTTCCGCCACGCCCGGTCCGTGAAAAGATCGCTCCAGGGCGGGATTCACCGAGAAATACCATCTACCCGTCTGCTTATCGATGATCGGCCGCAGCTCCATCGTCCAGGTATCTTGGGAAAATGACGCCCGCTGATAACCAAACTCCATGGATAGGCTTACTCCCACGGGCCAGTGCCAGCTATCGGGTGCTCTCACCCGCGGCCGAATGTGATCACCCACCCATTGCCAGCCGTCACCATTGCGTGCGCTGGTGAAGATATAAAAACCAACCTCCGACCAGCTATTCACTCCCTGAGTAATCTCAACCGTTTCGTGCTCGGCATGGTTCGTTGGATAAAGCCCGTCCGCGGTGAACCGCGAGCCGGGCGCCGGAGAGCTGCCCTCCGCCGTGAAGTTGCTATGCAGCTCCAGCATCGTGGTTTTCGGCGCGACTGTATCCGAACCATAGACCTGGATCTCATAGTTGTCCTGCGCCTTCGCCAGTCTGAGGTCGCCAAAAGCCAAGATTACGAAAATCAGCGCGCAATGCTTAGCTACCACTTTCTCCATCATCAAGACATTGTCTCTCAAACAAGGGCAAAGGGAGTCCGCGGCAATTCGGTGATCGTGACTCCGAGAGCGACTGCGACTTACACCCTGGTTGAAAACGAATTCGCATGGGCTTTTGATCTATGTCAGTCGAGCATGGTTATATGGCGAGTTGGAACAGCGAGGCTATTCCTGCAGAAACCTGGGAAAAAGTTAAGCCTCCGCTGCGCCGAGGTTTTTCCCGGCCGCCATTGCCCGCCATGCCATCGGTCAGCAACCGACATTCCGAGCCCCGATCGACTAGTTGGATTCTTGGGCTGCTGCGCGCTGGCGAGCATACGATGCTAGCGCTTCAAAACGCGGGTCCTTGCGTAGCGGCTTGAGATCGGGGTCCGTTGCGATCGCGCGATCGCTGGCTGAGTCCAGCCCGTGGTCGACGGCTTCGCGCAAAACCGAGAGGGCCTCATCATTGCGTCCGGTGTGCGCCAGCACGCGCGCAAGATCGTAAGCCGTCGCCGCAGCATCGGAGTGATCTGGTCCGAGGACGCGCCGCTGAATCGCAAGCGTCTGCCGCGCTAACTTCTCGGCCTCGTCATAACGGCCTGCTTTACCCAGAACCTGAGCCAATTCTTCGTCTGCTTCCAGGGTGTACGGATGCTCCAGTCCGCGGACGCGGCGCATCGCGTCCACCGTCGGCCGCAGCAAGTCAACGGCTTCGGAGTAGCGGCCTTCCTCACCCAGAGTGACGGCCAGGTCTCCTGCAGTGGTAAATGTGTCCGGGCGCTCCGGTCCAAAAACACGGCGTTGAATCTCAAGCGTCTGCCGCTGCAACTTCTCGGCTTCAGAGAGATGGCCTTCTCGCTGAAGGGTCGCAGCCAGACTGCTTATAGCCCACAACGTGTCCTGGTGCTCCGGTCCGAGGACACGCTGCTTGCTGGCCACCACTTCCCGCTCCAGTTGCTCCGCTTCCGCAAGATGGTTTTCGTAGCTCAGCGCGTGCGCGAGATTAGTCGTGGACCGGAGCGTATCCGGGTGCTCCGGCCCCAGAATGCGGCGCTGTAGTTCAAGGGTCTCGCGCAGCAACTTCTCGGCTTCGGCATAGTGGCCTTCGCGTTGAAATGTAGCTGCCAAGTTGTTCATGGCAGTCAGGGTCAACGGGTGTTCTGGCCCGAGGACGCGCCGCATAAGATCCAGCGTCTCCCGCTTCAATTTCTCTGCCTCGGCGTAGCGGCCCTCGTGGCTCAGAGTAGCGGCTAGATTGCCCATCGTTCCCAGCGTCTCAGCGTTGTCCGGTGTAAGGAGGCGCCGGCGGGTCTCGATTACCTCGCGATCTAATTTTTCGGCCTCGGCGTAATTTGCCTCCCGGTCCAAGGTCCAGGCCAGCATACTCATGGAACTCAGCGTGTCCGGGTTCTGCACTCCAAGGAGGCGCCGCTTGGTGGCCACCGTCTCACGCTGCAACTTCTCTGCTTCGGCGGCGTGACCTTCCTGGTTGAGTACCCACGACAAAAGGTCGATGGACCTCAGGGTTTCCGCATTTTCGGGCCCGAGCACGCGGCGCCGGATGTCAGCGGAACGCTGTAAAAGCAACTGCGCGCGGGGAAAGAGTCCGAGGTTCTTGTACACATTTCCCATGACATACATCATCTGCGCCTGGAGTTCCGGGTCTTTCGCCAGCCCCGTGTCAATATCCTTGGACGCTCTTTCCAGAATTTCCCGGGCGGTGACGCTGCTGCCGCGGGCCTCGCTCGGGTCCGACACTTTGAACATCCCCTCCATGAATTCCGTGACCCGGTTGGCTCGGTCGCGCTCGCGCGTGATCCGCCGCAATTGCAGGGACTGAGTGACCGCAAACCCGGCGAGCAGCAGCACCAATCCTGCGGCAACCGTGACGCCGACCGGATGCCGGCGGACGTATTTCTGGGCTCGATACGTGGTACTGGCGGGGCGGGCGAGGACTGGCTGGTGGGATAGATATCTAGCAATGTCGGCCGACAGCTCGAATGCGGTCGCGTACCGGCGGTTCGCATCTTTCTCAAGCGCCTTCATCACGATCGTGTCGAGATCGCCTTGCAGCCGGCGCTGTAGTTCGCCCGGTTGCAAGCCGCGGTCCTGGCTCACCCGCTCCGGTGTGATGGCAGTTGCTGGCTCGCCATCGCGAGATAGATTTTCCTCTTTCCTGTTAATGACCGCGCTCGGTCTTTCGGGTTCGCTTTCGCAAACCAGCCGCTCCATTTCCAGAAGAGACTGGCTCGTCGAACGATACGGCCGACGCCCGGTCAGCAATTCAAAAAGCAATACTCCTAACGAATAGACATCGGTTGCCGTCGTGATCGCCTGCCCGCGAATCTGCTCCGGGCTGGCATATTCCGGGGTCATGGGACGCGAGTCTGTTCGAGTCAGCAGTGGAGTCTGGAAGCACTCGGGGTTCAGCAGCTTGGCGATGCCGAAGTCTAGGAGCCTGGGCACTCCACCCTTTGCGATCAGGATATTGCCCGGCTTGAGATCGCGATGGATCACCAGGTTTTCGTGCGCATACTGCACCGCGGAACACACCTCGCGAAATAGCCGCAGGCGGTCGTCAATCGAGAGCTTGTGAAGGTCGCAATACTGATCAATGGGCAGGCCTACCACATAGTCCATGACCAGATAAGGCGAACCATCTTCGCTGCTGCCGCCGTCGAGGAGCTTCACAATGTTGGAATGGTCCAGTGCCGCGAGGGTCTGACGCTCATTGCGGAAACGGTGAAGGATTTGTTTGGTATCGATTCCGGGCTTGACCATCTTTATCGCAACTTGCTTCCGATAGTTCTGGTCGTCACGCTCCGCCAAATAAACGACGGCCATGCCGCCCTGCCCAATCTCGCGGAGAATGCGGTATGCTCCAACTCTTTTCCCTTCCAGTTCACGCGACTGCGCGGATAGCAAGTCGGCGGCAGGACAATCCTCAAGAAAAGTGTCGGCGCCGTCGAAGCTCGACAGCAGCGACTCTATTTCGGAGCGCAGAGCCTCGTCGCCAGCGCAGGCTTGCCGCAAAAAACCGCTTCGCTCGTCAGGCTCGCGTTCCAGCGCCAACGCAAACAGTTCTTTGACCTGGTCCCATTTTTCAGGCATGTTTCGGTTCGCCTCTGCGTAACTCACGCGCCAGCCATGCCTTGCTCAGGTTCCAGTTACGCTTCACGGTCGTGCGGGAAACTCCCAGGACTCCGGCAGCCTCCTCAACGCTTAACCCACCGAAAAATCGCAGCTCCACAAGTCGTGCTTGCTGCGGATCGAATTCGGCCAGTCGGGTCAGAGCTTCATCCAAAGCAATGACGTCCGACGCCTTTCCGGGGGCAACCACCTTCGCTTCTTCCAGGAAGACCTTCTCAAAGCCCTGGCCGCGCTTCTTGGCATCATGACCGCGGCTGTAGTCGACCAGGATACGGCGCATGAGTTGCGCAGCGACGCCCATGAACTGCTCCCGGTTTTTCCAGACAACTTCTCTCTGATCTGCTAATCGAAGATAGGCCTCATGCACCAGAGCGGTAGTTTGCAAAGTATGATCACTGCGCTCTCGCCGCAGATAACTGGACGCCAGGCCCCGGAGTTCCGAGTAGAGCTGCACGACCAACCCGGCCACTGCCTCGTCGTTGCCGACATCAAGTTCACCCAGAAGGGTGGCTAAGTCTGATGGCACGTCCATAAAGAGCTCGAATCCAATGAGAGCAACCAGAGGGCGTCACCAGACGCCGCAGCCTGCAACTGGTCGAACCTGGACAATAGAAATATGAATCCGAAGGGAGTTTCCGATATGAGCTCGTGAACGTTTCTAGTTCGCCCCGAAAGAGCGCGCCCTCTAGCGCCCAGAGTATATCTCAAGTGGAATACAAAACGGACGGAGTTTACGCCTTTGTTTTCAATCGCTTGGATATTGCTGGTGCCGAAAACAAGAGCCGTCCCAGCCTCTACCAAAGAAATGTGGACCTTTTCCCGCGGTTTCTTCGCGTTACTAGATATGGGCCCCTCAAGCGGGGAATTCGTGAAAATCGCAAAAACAGGAGAGACGTCATGAAAAAGATTCGCGTGGTAGTGCTTTCAATGTTGATGATGCTGCTGGGCAGTTGGCTCGGGTACGCACAGCAGAGCATGGCGACGGCTGGAGTGGGGATGGTGCCGCCGCTGATTCAGTTCTCCAATATCGCGACCGACGAAGGTGGCAGTTCGCTGAGCGGCGAGGTGAGCATCACTTTTTCGCTCTACAACAGCCAGCAGGGCGGAGAGCCACTGTGGAGCGAGACTCAGAATAATGTCCAACTCGACGCCACCGGGCACTACTCCGTGCAACTCGGTATCACGAAGCCTGCCGGAGTGCCGACAGCGCTGTTCACGACGGGCGAGGCGCGTTGGCTGGGCGTACGCATCGGCGAGCAAGCGGAACAATCGCGCGTACTGCTATTGAGCGTGCCCTATGCGCTCAAGGCCGGCGATGCTGCCACCATTGGTGGCTTGCCGCCATCAGCGTTCGTGCTCGCCGCTTCGGGAACAGCTGCCAACGAAGCTGCAATCACCAACAGTGCCGCCGCCCAGAGTTCTGCCGCCACATTGAGTGGGACCGGCAAGAAAAACTACATTCCGCTCTGGCTGAGTGCCTCGAAGCTGGGCAGCTCTATCTTGTTTCAGACTGGGGGCAATGTAGGAGTTGGAACGACAACACCAGCCGCGACCCTCGATGTGAATGGCACCTCCAACGTTGAGGCGGACAATGTCGGGCAGGCGGTTACGATCACGCAAAACAATGTCAATGGGAACGGGCTGATAGCTACCGCGCCTTTCGTTGCCCTGGCTGGCACTGCGACCAATTCCAGTGGTGTCGGCGTATCGGGATCGGCCACCGCCACTGGCGTCGGGGCCAGCACGGGCGTTGGCGGGTCCGCATCTACCGATAGCGGCGTCGGTGTCTCAGGGGTAAACATCACTGGCGCAAACGGCTTCGGCGTTTATGGCTTCGTCAGGGGCACGAGCGCCATTGGCGTTTTTGGGCAAAACCAAAGTGGCACCAGCGGTATTGGTGTGGAGGGTCTGGGGACCGCCCCGACCGGCATCGGAGTGGAAGGGTTGGCCGATGACCTTACCGG
>Ga0074045_10001360_pt1 | contig 23665 bp, 25 predicted proteins | sample BogForMeECP23OM2_FD_94442 | JGI IMG/M metagenome (GOLD analysis project Ga0074045, IMG submission 94442) | Bog forest soil microbial communities from Calvert Island, British Columbia, Canada - Bog Forest MetaG ECP23OM2 | ecosystem: Environmental > Terrestrial > Soil > Wetlands ... | reverse complement strand
CTAAAGCAGTCTGCGGCCCTCGCGGCTTTCGTCATCTACCAGCTTGCCATGCGCCATGGAAGGGTCCCTCGGAAGCCGCTTCCCCTACGTTGACTGGTCTCGCGCCCGCCCGAACGGGATGGGGGAGCGTAGCCGACAATTCGGGAGCGATGCGGGACGACTTGCTGCAACGCCAAACGGCTTCAAGACTCGGGAGGCTGGTGTATTAGACAGATTCAGTCTCTCGGATACACTTTGTGTCGAGCAGGTGAACAGAATGAAGACAGTTGGAATCGTTGGCGGCCTCGGGCCGGAATCGACGATCGACTATTACCGCTCTATCATCGCTGTCTATCAGAAGAAGGTAGCCGACGGAAGCTATCCTCATATCATCGTCAACAGCATTGATGTGAACAAGGCGCTGCGCCTAGTTGGATCCAACGACTTACCTCAACTCACGGAGTACTTCGTTGGGGCCATCCAAAGGCTCGCAGACGCTGGTGCAGACTTCGGCCTATTGTCCGCTAACACTCCTCACATCGTCTTTAACGATGTCCGTCGCCTCTCGCCACTCCCGCTCATCAGCATTGTCGAGGCGACATGCGAAGAAGTGAAAAGCCGAGGGTTGAAGGCGGTAAGCCTGCTCGGCACACGATTTACAATGGGCGGTCGATTCTACCCAGAGCTATTTGAGAAGCATGGCATAGCGGTTGTGCCGCCTTCCGAGGAAGAGCAAGCGTACATTCATGACAAGTACGTAAACGAGCTAGTGAAAGGCGTCTTCCTGCCTAAAACCCGCGACCGCCTACAAGAGATCATAGCCATTCAGATGCAGCGTGACGGCGTGGAAGGTGTAATTCTTGGCGGAACAGAATTACCGTTGATCCTGCGAGACCAGTCGGTAGCCGGAATTCCACTATTCGATACGACTCAAATTCATGTCAGTGCCGCGGTCTCACAGATCCTGTCGTAGCAAGTGACTTGTATTAATTGAGCAAGCGGCGAGCGGTCTACTTCCCAAAATCGTCGGTTCGGGGGCGGATTAAGGGCAACCTTCGCAAGTTATCGGCCCCGATTGCGTGAGGGGCAACAAGTCAAAGTGCCGGTATGATGGGAGCGCTTATCGACTGAAAGTCGGAAGATGCACTAAATCGGTCTCCGGCACAGTCTCGAGCGGGTTCCCTGCTCTGCGCCAGGCAGCCAGGCCGCCAACGATCACAAACGCATTAAATCCCTGCTCGCGCAATAGATGCGCTACGCTAGCGCTCGTCGCTTCGCTCCGGCAAGTGCAGTACAGGTACATGTCCCTGTTTCGGGGGAATATCTTTATTTCGGCGTTGAGATTGTTGGGCTCAATTCGAACCGAGCCGGGAATGCGGACAGCGCCTGCACTGTAATAACCATGGCTGCGCACATCAAGCAGCAGTATCTTTCCCGGGCCTTCGGCCTGGAGCTTCGCCGCCAGCGCCGCGACCTCTACTCGCGGTACAACGCGATCGGCACGGTGCTTCCAGTACAACGAAACGCGATAACTGATAAGCGCAATCACGACAATGATGATTACAATCTCGACCGCATGTCCTGCTGCACGAAATCCATGGACGATCTTCGCCACGAAATCGCGGAACATAAATCCGACCGCACCATACGCGAGAGCATAGGCGCTGGCGCCCAGGAAATCCAGTCCCAGGAATTGAAAGAACGGCATTTTCATGCTTCCAGCCAGCGGCGCGGCCATCGTGCTCGCACCGGGAATGAACTTGGCGATCAACAAGGTGGCCCGGCCGCGCTTATAGAACGATTCCGCCGCGCGCAGAACGCATGTTTCCTGATCGACGGAAACCCGGCAGAGAAATTTCAACAGCGTCCATCCCATATGGCTGCCAAGAACGTAAAGCAATGAGTCGGCCGAAAGCATCGCAGCAACCGCAAACAACCCAACCGCCGGCCCATACAGTGTGCCCGCCGCAGCAGCGGCTCCGCCCGCGACAAGAGCCACCGCGCCCGGCACCGGCACGCCGATAGCTTCCGCAAACATAATCAGGCAGATAACGATATATCCGCGGTGCACAATTAAGGAGAGGAAGTCACCCATGGGGTCTCAAGACTAGCACGCAACTGACTCACCGGACGACGGCTGCATTTTCCCGGAAACGCCTTGCGACGCCGACAGTTGCCTCATCTTTCGCCACTGCCATAAGATGCTAACTCCCGATCCCTTGATTTACGAGAGAACGATTGCGTTTGCAGGCCAGTTCTTCCGCGAACGGTTGGAGTCCTGCGATTACTTCCCGTTAGCCAACTACGCCGGCGCCAATCGCTGAATGAGAACCGTGCACCTCGGAATGGTGAGAACATCGAGGCGGGTTAAGTAAATGAGAAAAGTCATTGTCTCCAATCTAGTGTCGCTAGATGGCTTCTTTGAAGGGCCAAACGGGGACTGGTTTGTCGTGGACGAAGAGTTCTTCGAATACGCGAGGAATCTTTTGCGCACGGTGGACACAATCCTGTTCGGCCGAGCAACGTACCAGCAGATGGCGGGTTATTGGCCGTCCGCTCCAGCAGAGGAGATCGCAGACGAAATGAATAATCTGTCCAAGGTCGTCTTCTCCAGGAGCCTGCACACGGTGGAATGGAGCAATTCGAGGCTCGCATCGGACGATGCAGTCGAAGAAGTGGCAAAGCTCAAGCAAATGCCCGGCAAGGACATGGTGATATTAGGGAGCGCTACCCTCGCGTCATCCCTGCTCCAAGCGGGACTCATTGATGAATATCGAGTCCCTCAACCCCGTCTTGATAGGCCGCGGCATCCCGTTATTTCGGGACATAACGGAAAGATTGAAACTGCGACTCTCAAGAACACAGTCCTTAGGATCTGGTGTCGTCGTACTCTACTATCAGCGTGTCTGACGGACATTAATCGATGCGCCCTAGCGTAACCAACTCGAACTGCCGTGTACGGGGCCGTGCGCACCGTGGGGGCAGGGGTCGGCGGGTGACCGCCGCCCCTATGCTGATCAAGTCGGGTCCTGGGACATGTAGGAGCTGAAGCTGTCAACCAGCAAGCACAACCGACAGAAGTGCCTCTTCGGCGCCCGCCGGTAAAATCATGCAGTGCAGTGTAAGTCCAGCCCGTTTGACCATGTCAGCTTAAAAGCGGACACCCGGCGCGACTAGCACCCTGCCTGGAGTTCGTGCCGTAGAGATTTGCCGCGCTTTCCATAGGCTTCGTGTGAGGGGAGCACGTGCCCTGGCGAAAAGCTGCCAAATCTCACAACTAGCAGCTTCCCACTAGAACCGGTTATTCCTACGTTCGCCGTCCGCGCGGGCCAACATGCCGCGGTGCAGATGTGTCGGCGTGACTCCGGTACACAGGCTCCCCGATGCTCCATAGATGCTCGAAATAGCCGTCGAAGAGCCCGAGCATATCACTCGCTGAGGTGTCTGCCTGGGGAATGCCGTGGATTTCGCGGTAATGGCCTTCCCCCAGTGATAATAGCTGTGCTCTGATCCGCGCCAGCCGCAGAAGGCGACATAGTGAACAGGGGTGGGTTTGTTGGCGTAAATGCCATGAACGACGGGTAGCGAGGCATAGGTTCTGATCTCGATGTCGACGTGGTCGAGTGCCCTCCCCTCGCGTTCGAAGTATCTCTTGATGTTCTGTAGGCTAATCTTTGCCCGGTCGCACATCTGCTTCATCTCGTCCTGGAGTTCGGGAGACACGTTGCCCAGCTTGGCATAGTCGCCCGCGATCATTAGCAGGCGGTAATGGATTTTCATCCGCTGCGCCTTTCGTTCAACTTCGAACAACTTGTCGTGAACGTGGAGCCAAGCCGTCTGCATGTCGAGGCCAAGGTGACGGATCGACAGAAGGTCGCCGTGTGGGATGGTGCCGAAGGCTTGCTGCAGCCTTGCGAAACACTGCAGGAGCGCGAACTGGGGCGTGAGCTCCGTCACGAGATTTCTAATGTCGCGGTCCAGCAACGTGACGCGCTTCTGCAGCATCTCCGCGGACCTATTCGTTCTATCCTTGTACTCCTTCACCTGTTCGGACAGAATGAACATCAGACCAATGACGAAGGCGAGAGCCGGAAGTTCTTGGTCGGGGACTACCTTCCAGTGCTCGGGCAATACATGGTAATGAACCAAGTAAGAAAGCACGGAGGCCACGGCCCACAGCGTGGCTCCGACCCAGAAACCAAATCGCTTGATCCACCGACCAACGGCCCGCTTCGCGTTCTGGAACGAGGCTTGATCAGGTCCGGCGACATCGGCCCCTTGTACACCAGCGTCCTCTTGTAAATCCATGGTCAGCTCCGCTCACGCCGAGAGGGTAAGGCAAATTCTGGGCGATCCGTAATGACGCCATCGACACCCCAAGCCGCGACTTGGCGATGGTCGCTGGGCGTGACAGCACCGTAGATAAAACTCCTCAAGCCGCACCTGGCGGCATCGGCAATCAGGGCGGCGTCGACCCTTTGATAGTCCCAGACGATCGTTTTCATGCTCGGATGAGTTCCGAGCCACTCCGGCAGTCCGAAAAACGGGAATGGCCGATGGCACACCAGCAAACCGCAGTCAATGCCCGTCCTCCTCGCGGCGTCCAGAACGGTAGAGTGCCAAAATGAGGTGATAAGAAAGCGAGCGGAGCCGCGTTGTCGGTCAACCAGCGCCAGCGTCGCATCGAGCGCCTCGGGCTGTTTCACCTCGAGGTTCCACAGCGTGTCCTTTGCTGACCTGACGATCATCCCCTCGAGATCAACAAGAGTCGCCACCTGATATCCAACAAGATCCGAAAGAACGGTTCGCGAAACTGCTGACACTTCACGCCCATCTGGCGTTAGCCGATCATGAAATAGGATTGGCTCACCCTCGGCGCTGAGACAGACGTCGGTTTCAATGCCACCGACTCCCATCGAAAGCGCGAGCCCGAACGCATCAATCGTGTTCTCTGGAACGTCGACGTGATATCCGCGATGACTCACCACCACCATAGACCGAGTTCCTTTTGACCTCAGCAGTTCCGCCCACGCTGTGCAAACCGGCTTATTGTAATTCAGCGACAACCCTGACAGGTCACCCGAGCGCGTGTTCGGGTCCAGGTGATCGTAATCGAGGAAGCAAAAAAAAAGGGTGCGGAATACACAGTTTTCTCCGGCCATTTCCACGGCCAGAACGACGCACCATGTGCACCTGCTTTCCAGCAGGCGCTTTCGACTACCGCGTCGACACTGCACTGCGATACGCCCGGCCGGATGGCACGGATTCCGCCCACACAAGCAGTCACTGTCGCCTTGCCTCCGGAGCGCAGAGCCGTAACCTTATCCGCGCTTTGAATGGCCATAACAAGGCGACGAAAACTCGGCGGCGGTCAGTCTCTGAAAGCTGATGGATGTGCGCTTTGCGATCCTCAAAATTGTTGTCGAGTGACGGGCAAACCGTATGTTATCGGCCGTGCGGTTCGGCGTGCCATCGGCCCGTTGAAAAGCTACCTACCAGGGCTGGAGTTCGGATTAGAGAAGCTCGCGCAGAACGTCCGTGTGATTTAATATCACTCCACTCCTGGAGGAGCGATGCACTATCACGATTCTGACGATCTGAAAGTCCTACGCGAATTCAAGCAACTGGCGCCAACGGAGTTCTCTGCCTTTGTCGAGTTCGACAAGATTGTCGGGCGCGAAGACGGCGCCATCCCAAGGAAGTATCGCGAGCTGATCGCGATCGCAGTGGCATGCACAACGCAATGTCCTTATTGCCTCGATGTGCACACCCGCGCGGCCAAACGCGCCGGCGTCACTCGCGAAGAAGTCACCGAAGCAGCAATGTTGGCCGCCGCGCTTCGTGCTGGAGCTGCGGTCACTCACGGTGCACTCGGGGTGAAGTTGTTCGACCAGGCCCAAGGGTCCCAGGTGGCCGGCGCCGACACTCGAAAGTAACTCACCCTCCGCTTTTGAGTTTGCTGAGCCAGATCATGAGAGCATGGTCGGATGACGGGATCACGAGAAGTTGGCATCGGAGAAACGGAGCATTCCGTAGCCTTTGGCTTCGCTTCCCACATGCTCGTTTGTGGCCAATTTCCGGACTGTCGACGATCCGGGATGTATCGGCTGGCAGCTCGAATCGGGAATTTCGGTGTGGCAGCTCGCACAAAACTCCGCGATTCGTTGACTGGCCGACGCCGATCCGTAAGATAATGTGACCCCAAGGTCACAAATCCCGTGATGATCGACCGGGTCATCTCGCAATACTGCAGAAACGGGGCGGCGGTGGTATGGGTGTCGTCTACGAGGCTGACGACGTCGGCCTGCACCGTTTTGTCGCCCTGAAGTTCTGTCCGGGGGAATAGCCCAAGACCCACAAGCCTTGGCTCGCTTCCAGCGAGAGGCCCAGGCAGCCTCGGCCAACCCCATGGTTACAGCGCGAGGTTCTCGCACAGGATGCATAAATGTGGACTGGTCGACAAAAAAAAGCCTCACTCTGATGCCGTTCCGTCCACACCTCGACAGAGCGGGCAACTGGTCCCAGTAGCAATTCGTCAATCGGTGATGGTCGAGGGCTCCCAACAATGGATACAACGATGGCTACCAAGTTTGAATACCGTCATCGTATGCTGCTCCGCGCATTGATTATTGGGGCTGCCTTCCTGACCTATCTTTTCGATCGCGACGATATCGTGTGGAGGTTCGTCAAGGGAAGCCCAGCACATAGAGAGTTGGAACGCGCCCTCTTCTTCGTGGCTACGCTCTTCGTCGGTGCTGGCGCTGGAATCTGCACATGGGCTTGCGCTGGCTTCGCACGGGAAGCTGAAGCTGATACGGAGAGTCAAGCGGGCGAGGGGTCTTATCGCTACCTCCGTTACTCGCAGCATGCCGGTGATCTTCTATTCGCAATCGGGCTGGGCTCGCTTGCGCCGCTTTCGGGGTTCATCATTCTCGTCGCAGGCGAAGCAATCCGCGTCTTTCGTCTGATTGGGCGTCCAGATGCGTTCAGCCATGCACAAAAGCTCAAGCCGGAGGAGACAAGTGTGCCCTGGCTACGACAATCAGATCGCTTCGACTCTCGGTCGACCGCGGCAATTCCTCAGTGGAGCCGAGCATTTGGACAGGAAGCAGCCAAGTGGGGGCTGTTTCTCACTATGGTTGTTTTTACAATCACTCTCAGGGATAGGCTAGCCGAAGTTCTGGCCGGAGCGAGCGTTCTCGTCTCGACCGTGCTGGCTTTGCGTCATCTCAGTCACTGGCCGAGCTATCGGGAGTAATCTCCCAGGCGCTCGTTTCTGGACGTCAAACGAGCAGGTGTTTCGCTGATCATTTTTGTCCGGGCCGGATCCGGTTGCAAGATGGCCTGCTTGCATCAACGATGTGTCTTGTAATGGAGTTGTGCTGATCTGGGTGGAAACTGCTGGGCGCGGGAAAAGCAATCGTCAGCGGTTGCGTTGAATGAATGACATTATCTGAGCGCATAATCTGAGCGCATAATTTGTATTCGAGCAGCTTCTCTCAAGAACACCCCTGTTCACCCCAAACCTGTGCAGTTTTGATGTCTCTTTATTGAGAATTGAGTTACGATTTCCGTCTCCCCCTGGGCTCTCTCATCATGTAAGTCTGGAGGTACTATGAACCGCCTGTCTCTCGCCGCGACCATTTTTCTAATTGGCATTTTGATCTTGTTGCTCACTGGCTTTGCCAGTGGCCAGGCATTCTGGTCGCAGTGGGGCCGGAATGCACAGCACACTGGAATGGTCAACATCGCCGGGCAACCGCTGGACAACAAACTTGCTGACATTGTCTACGACCCATTTACCCAGCAGGAGCAAGACGAGAGTGGGGGCGAGCTTCTTGCGCACTATCAGTCCACTCTCATCGATGGGAACAGCTTTTACATGATGCAAAAGACCGGGACTTATCCCTCTTGCCATCCGGCAGGTCTCTGGATCTATGGTTTTCCCTGCGGGCCTAACGCATGGAATCGCGTGCAGTGGAATGTTGTGCGATATGATTGGCAACAAAACACGCCGGTTGTGGTTTGGACTTATCCCACCGATTGGAAACCGGAGCCGAACGACACGAATTTCCTGCTGGGGTTTGTTGGCTTGGACGGCTGGGAGCCGGTTTTCCACCCCGCCCTTGCCAACGGAAGTCTATACGTTCCCGGCGCCGCAGGCACGATATGGAAGGTGAGCACGTCCACCGGACTAACGCAAGCGCACATCAATCCATTCACTGGAGCCTCGATTGATGCTGCCAACACATTTGTTTCCGGCGCCCTGACCGCCGATGGTAGCGGCAATATTTATTACAACGTAATTGAACTGAATACCAATGGCAATCCGTGGGAACAAAATGACGTGGCGGGGGCATGGCTGGTGAAAGTTACACCCACTGACTCAGCAGCTGCAGTGACTTACGCCACGCTGGTGCCGAATGCGCCTCCCGGGAGTTCCACGCATTGCGAGGGAGGTTTCTACGATCTGCCGAACGGTGGTTCGGAGCTCCCGTGGCCGCCGCCGGGAATGTCCAGCCCACCCACTCAAATATGCGGTTCGCAGCGGCCGGGAGTAAACATTGCTCCTGCGGTTGCGCCCGATGGCACTGTCTATACGGTGAGCGTCGCTCACTTTGACTCCCAGGTTGCTTACATGATCGCGGTGAATGCAGACCTCACCCCGAAGTGGGCCTCTTCGCTGCAGTATCGATTAACGGATGGCTGCGGCGTACTCTTGCCGATCGCTCCCCGGGGAGTCAACAATGAGCCGAATTCCTGCCGCTTCGGCTCTACAGTTGGAGTCGATCCGACGACCAACGTGAAAGGATCGGGTTCCGTCATCGATGAATCGTCGTCTACGCCAACAGTGCTTCCCGACGGATCGGTGCTCTTCGGCGCCACCGATAATTACAACTACAGCCGTGGACATCTTTTTCATTTCGATGCCCAGGGAAATTACCTCAACGCCTACACTTTCGGTTGGGACTCAACGGCGGGAGTGTATCAGCATAGTGGCACGTATTCGGTCGTGATCAAAGATAACCATTATCCGTCGGCCGCATACTGCTTCTACAATAATCCGGTTTGTACGCCGGTGTCCGCAGGCCCGTATTTTGTTTCCCAACTGGATGCGAATCTCCAGGTTGAATGGTCCTTCAAGAACACGACCTTCGACTCGCAGCATCCCAATGGCTACGAGTGGTGCGTCAACGCGCCGGTCATCGACGTCAACGGGCTGGTCTATATCACTAGCGAAGACGGAAACATCTACTCTGTTCCGCAGGGCCACCACGGGATCTTTACGCAATGGCAGCAAAGAATCTTCCTGCTGGAAGCTTTGGGTGCTGCCTACACTCCGCTTTCGATTGGCGACGACGGAAAAGTCTACAGCCAGAACGATGGCAATCTGTTCGTGGTCGGTCAGTAAGTTGGAAGAGTTCCACGACCCGCAATCCGGCTCGCAGTCGACTTCTATATTCATTTACACTGGTACGCACCAGTGTCTCTATTGGCGAAGTCAGGTTCGTACAGCGTTTCGCAAACGCTTAGCATTTCTGGGTATGCTTCCACGAATCAACCTGAGTGTTCCTGCGGGCGATAGCCGAAGCCCTCACGCCGTACGGTGCGATCGTGGCCAGTGCGCTCGGGCTCAGCCGCCAATCGCTGTTGCGCGCGGTCGACTCTGGCCGGATCGTCGGACGATGAACTGCCTACTCGTCGGTGTCGTCCTGGCCTCGCTCGTTTCGCTCTGTAGCCTGGCTCAAACCCACTCCGGCTTTCCGGTTGACATCGTCGCCGGTCCCCCGCCCCAGCCCGTGATGGCGGATGGTCGCGCCTGGCTCCTCTACGAGCTGCACCTCACTAACTTCGCCCCGCTGCCGATTGAGCTGACCGGCATCGACGTGCTCGGCGATGGTGCAAGTGCCCTGGCCAGCTATCGCGGGCAGGCTCTCGACAAGGTGGTGATTCCGGTCGAAAAGCTGTCCCTCGCGGAGGAGCCCCCCGGCACTGCGCGCAACGCGCAGGCGATTGGTGAGGGCCATAGCGTGGTGATCTTCGTTGATCTAACCCTGGATCCCGGCGCGCGCCCGCCCGCCCAGCTTCGTCATCGGTTCTCGTTTTCTGTCGCGCCGAAGAGTGGTGGGATTATCGAGAGGACTGTAGATGGTCCTGTCGTGGCTGTAGTCCAGGAGCCGGCGCCCGTGCTAGCTGCGCCGCTGCGCGGGTCGTCTTGGGTGGCCTTCAACGCCCTTTCCAGCGTCGACCATCGCCGTTCGATGAACGCTGTCGACGGCAGGGTTCGCATCCCCCAGCGCTTCGCTATCGACTGGATGCACCTCGGCCCTGACCGACGACTGTTCCACGGCGACACGAAGTCCAACGCCAACTTTTACGACTATGGGGCGGAGGTGCTCGCGGTGGCTGACGGGCAAGTTTCAGACCTGAAGGACGGCCTTCCCGAGAACCTCGGCAGCAGCGAGCGAAGCAGCCGTGTCATCACGTTGGAAAATGTCGTGGGCAACTATCTGATCCTCGATCTCGGCCATCGACGATTCGCCCTCTACGCGCACCTGCAGCCGGGCAGCCTAAAGGTGAAAATCGGCGATAAGGTGAACGTCGGCCAAGTGCTGGCGCGGCTAGGCAATTCGGGTAACTCCGATGAACCCCACCTGCACTTTCAGTTGATGGACGCCAACTCGCCCATGGGTGGGGAGGGAATTCCCTATGAATTCGAGTTCTTCACGCAGCTCGGCGTGGTGGACGATCAGGCGGCAGCGCTCGATGCCGGTCAGCCGTGGCAACGCAAAACCCAAGCGACGCCGGTTGTTCATCGGCGGGAGTTTCCCTTCGACAAGGCGGTCGTGACCTTCCCCTGAGGCGCAATACCCCGATTACCAACAAGTGGTCGGCGTGCGTTTGCGGATGCTCACAGCGGTTTCCGAATTGCATTAATAAGGCTCCGAACGGAGTCTGTTGGCAACCTGCTAGAGCGTGGATAGCGCTGGATGGCTCACTCTGGCTAAGCTAGCTCTTATACTAAATGTGCTTCGCGGCAGCGCGCCGTGGGAGTTCGTGCTCCAGTTTCCGCAGCCAGCGCAGCTCGCCACGGAATCGTTCCATCATGAGGCTGACCATCCACACGGCTTCATGAAACCGGTGGCCTACTTCTTTCTTGATCGATCGTAGCGTCGCTTCTTCCCGTGACAGCTCGTTCTCCAGAAATTCCCGGCGGCGCTCAATCTGCTGACGGAACACTCCGGGCCTCGCCTGCCAGGAGAGAGCGATCCAGGTGAGAAACGGTGGTCGCTCACGGTGCGTCGCCCACTCCTCACGCTCCAGCGCATCGGCCAGGGCCGCGCGCCCTTTGGCGGTCGTCTGGAAGACGCTGCGTTCAGGACCCGCCGCAGGCAACTCAATTTCGGATGCGCGAACCAGCCCGAACTGCGCCAGCTTCTCGAGCGAGTAATACACCTGTGGCCGCGAAATGCCCGCCCACTCGCGTACCTGACGACGTTCCAGCTCTGCATTGGCTTGGTAGCCGTGCATCGGCCGCTCCGCGAGCAGGCTGAGGAGCACAAGGTCGGGAGTCGTCAGATCGCGCTTTCTAGTGGCAGGCATCACTTGCCTTGCGCTTGCGGCTCCAGTGCCACCATAGGCGCTGCTCAATCGGCAGATTCGGGTTCTTCGCTTGCGCTACAGCTGCCCGAAATACGTCCAGGCAACAGATGTCCTGCACCCGCCCGGTAACTTGGCAGAGCTTCTCGTACATCTTCTCAGGATTGCGCCGCGCCAGCTGCACCACGGTGCGAACACCGAGGAGTTTGAAATCACGCAACATCGCCGGGCCAATCGAAACCAGGTCGCTCAGCTGCTGTTCTTTGCCGGTCATAAAACCTCCTTGACGGAACTTCGGAATGCCCCTCTACGGTAACTAGTCTAAATAAGACTATCATACCTTGGCGGCTCGTGGTTCAGTCCCGGAAAGTCTCCTGCCACAATGGCAGTTATCCAGTCCGTAGAAAGCCGCCTACAGAACTGACACTCGGCGCTTAACGGGATTGTGCGCGAATTACAGGCAACCCTGAGTTATACAAAAGTTCGGTGCTTTCGGCGAGAGAGCCGCGAGGTTCCCCAGAGGTTCTTTGTGTGAGGTTGGAAAATGAGTTTGGAGTCTGCCCGCTGATTGCGGTTGGTTGACGGACATAGCGGAAGTTGTCGTTCGACCAAAGAGCCGTTCGACCGTCCACCCGGAACGCGAACCACAACTCGGTCGCTAAATGATCTGGCGGTCTACCGCTGCCTGCTATTGGTCCATCAACTGCATCCTCTGGCACAATCGTTAAGGTGCCTCGTCCTCTGGCTGTGGCACTGCGTCAGGACGATCAAGGAAGAAGGTTACCACCTCTTCGAAGACCTCCTTTCCGGCGTTCATGGCGCGGTGGACGCGATCGCTCGGTTCTACCCAATCCACTTCGCCAACCGTAACCTTCCACTGCTGAGTCTCTCCACCATCGCGAAACTCAATGTTTAACAAATCTCCACTCAAAACGACAGTCACCCGATGAAAGGGATCGCGATGCCAAGGTGTTGCCTCCCCTGGCTCTAGCCTCTGTCGGCGGACCAGGTAGTTTCCGCGATGGTGCAACACTTGCTGGTTAGCCGTCGGTTCCATGGATGCCTCTCGCCACTAACCGTAGCACGCCGGCGCCACCGCCGAAAACAGCAGGGGGCAATCCAGAATAGGCTTGCAGTCGCAACGGATGACAACGCGATTTACGTTGAACATTCGGATCATCATTGCTTGGAGCATTGACCAGTGTGCTGACGAATACCCGGTTCGCGCAACTCCTGCGTTTCGTGGCTCCCAGGTGACCAACCTGCCCTGTCTATCCCCGTAGTAACGCATTTTGAGAAAGACCTCTTCCCCTAAGTGTGAAGCCTTCCACGGGCCAGAAGTCGGGTTGGGAGAAGCGCGGTGGTACTGCTGAATACCGCTCGCGCCCCGATCTCCAGTAAACCCGCTCTACTCTTCCCTTCCCTCCGATAACCTGGCAACCCATATGCGACTGTGAGAATAGAAAGGTAGATCACTGAGCCTGTCGAACAGCAGCGTCGAATTGTCCAACCACCTCAGATCATAAGTCGTATCGTCCGTGGTTCGGGTAACCGGCGAAGACTCGCCGCCGCTGCTGCCAACTACCCATACTGTAGCTCCGCCCCAGAACTGCAAATCAGCACGTTGCTTCATCGGCCGAGGAGCGAAGGATACGGATGCAATACGAGTGCCGTCGGGCGATGGCACCGGCAAACCCTACGTCTCGGCAGTTGCAACTTTCTGCCTACGCGTTTCTTCGGGAGTTGCCGTGTACAGAGTGTTATTGGAAAAGTAAACTAGCCGCGAACTGTCACTGAGCCAGGGATTCCAGCTTGGCTTGATGTAGTCCCGGTCAGGACTTGGATGTACAGTTACCTCCCCTAAATCGGCCCACGTGCTCTCTTGAGTATCGAATACCCACAAATGAAAGCCGTTGCCGGGGATTGTGCCGATTACAGCGAGATAGCGCTCGTCAGGCGACGGAACGATCAGATCGCTCGGCGGGAGGCCAGAACCGATGTCGCCGATTGGTCCTCTTGGTGTTTGCAACAGTGTTTTGGATGCGGTTCGTTCAAGCCACACAAATCTGTTCATTGAACGCGAGTAAGTTATGCGCTCAGCTGCCATATATGAGCCATGCACACGTGCAGTTATCGAGTGCATTCCAGCCTTCTGATCCCACCTATCGGTGGAGACTAAGCCGAAGCTCCGATCTCGAAAGCAAACGACAGCAGAACCATCGGGGAGCCACTCGCCCAAGAACGCGTCGATTCGGCCGCGTCCAATAGATTTTCCGTCCGGCGTGGCAAACTCGACTTTGGATATCAGACTTGAGCGCCCATTCCCGCCACTCCCTCTCGCCCGGCCAGTCCGGACGAATGCGACCAATTTGCCGTCGGGACTTGGAACCGGGTTATTTGCATTCAGGTCAGAGAACAAGGTCTCCTGTTGCGCTGTGGCCCCATGTGACTGCAGACAAATGAAGAGCAAACATGCCATTAACAAGCGCTGGCGCACAGCAAGAAGAGTTTAGAACAAAACACCGGAGATGTGGTGTTCGGCATTTGGTCGATGACATCAAGAGGCGAATCAAATATAAGCTACGAGAAACCCCAATCCCACAATCAAAGATGTCAAGCACGCCCTGGCGCTTCCCGCCGGTCGGGAGCGGACGACGCCGTAGCCGAGCAAGTGCATGCTTACTCCCCAAGAGTGCTCATCTGTTCCCTTTAAGCCAGGCTGAGTCGCGGGTCAGGCGCGGAAGCGGAGTCGGCGTCCCGCCGCGAATCCAACATCCTTCTTGCCAGTCACGAAAGCCGCGGTGGTGCCAGCAACCGCTTCTATGCCACTGCCAATAAGCACTCCCTTGCCGCCCGCGGCTAGCGCGCCGACGATGGCGCCGCCGCCGGTTCCGCCGCCGATCCAGCCTAGGTTATGCTTCTTGAAATCGAGGATGAGTTAAAGCTTTGGTGGTGTAATTCTTCCGCCCCAGCAGAAACCCCTATAAAACATCGGTATCCTGCGTTCCGTTGGATTTCGTTCAAAGCTCATCAGCACGAAGACATCCGAAATGAAGTTTGGGGACGATGCCCTGGTATTAGGAATTCCAGATACGAGGTAGCCATGTAATTGCCCCGATGGGCAATCTTGTTGGGCTGAGATAACCGTAAACCCCAACTCGTTCAAGCGCTATCGGAGTCGTGTGATTCTCGTCGAATTGATAGAAGCGGTTTTGCCGGATCTCCTGTAAATGTCTTTCGAGAATAAAACAGCAAGATCGTCCCTTGTGAAAGATGAATCTAACAAGGCGCACTGAACTCCGTCGCGTACCATGCAGAGTGGCGTGACGGGGATCAAGTAACCGGATCTGGGACGCGGGTTTTCTCGCTCAGGTAGGATTCTGTGTCGATGGCCAACCATTTTTTATTCACTCGATGTATCGCCGGGATAGAGAAGGAACGGTTCAGCTGCCAGTCGCATGCTTGGAGAACTTGACGAGTGGCAGGAGCGCCGACCAGAAAACCACCTTTCGAGATTCGTGATTTATTTCTTCTGATCTGGCAGGGACCTGTCAGATCCAGAGGACCTGATTTTGGGCTGGCGCGCACATAATTAGACTCCAAGCGTGGAATCCCGACTTTACGTGGGTTTATGGAGACGGTTCTAGGAGATTTCGGGTGTTGAGACTGCTACAAACAAAACCGCTGAGTCTCTTAATGGAGGAAGCGCGGGAAACCGGCGAACATAGCCTAAAACGCGAGCTGGGTGCGATTCAACTTACTGCCTTCGGTGTTGGAGCCGTTATCGGCGCCGGGATCTTCGTGCTAGCCGGATTGGGAGCCCACTATGCAGGACCCGGATTGATGCTGTCCTTCGTGCTTTCGGGCCTTGGATGCGCCTTTGCTGGTCTTTGTTACGCGGAGTTCGCGGCGATGATACCACTGGCGGGCAGTGCTTATACCTACGCCTATGCAACGCTGGGGGAGTTGTTTGCGTGGATCATCGGCTGGGATTTGACGCTGGAGTACGCCATGGGCGCCAGCACGGTCTCCTCCGGTTGGTCGAACCACTTCATCGAGTTCCTGCACATCTTTAACCTTAAGATGCCGCTCTGGTTAGCATATGACCACTGGACGGGGCTGCGGACCGCGACTGGCATGATTGCCCGGCAGATGGCGCACGCAGCGAATCCGAGCCTGCAGACAGGAACGCAAGAATTTCTGAACCAGGTGGACGCGATCAAGGCCGTGAACTCGGCGGAGCTGGTTCAGCGCGCTCACACACTCCTTAACGCCCCACACATTTTCGGCGTCGAGGTCGGGTTTAATCTTCCGGCGTTCGTGATTGCGCTGATCATTACGACAGTGCTGGTGATTGGTATTCGCGAGAGTGCGCGCTTCAATGCGACGATTGTGGCGATCAAGGTCTCGGTTGTCCTCTTCGTCATCATCCTCGGCATTAAGTACGTCAACTTCTCCAACTGGGGACACGACTGGCCTTCATTCGCTCCCTATGGAATGTCCGGTATAGGAGCCGGAGCCGCATACATATTCTTTGCGTATATAGGATTTGACGCGGTTTCAACGACGGCGCAGGAAGCCAAGAATCCACAGCGAGATCTGCCGATCGGCATCATCACTTCGCTGTTTGTTTGTACATTCCTGTACATCGCCGTCGCCGGCATTCTGACGGGCATGGTGCCGTGGCGCGACGTCAACATCGAAGCGCCGGTCGCTCGCGCATTCATGGACCGCAATCTTGTATGGGCTTCGCAACTTATCACTGCGGGTGCATTGGCCGGACTCACCAGCGTGATGCTGGTGATGTTGCTGGGTCAGACCAGAGTGCTCTACGCAATGGCGAATGACGGACTGCTGCCGAAGTCGTTCTTTGCGGCGATCCACCCGAAGTTCCGGACGCCCTACAAGAACACGATTCTAGTGGGCCTGATTGCGGCGATCGTCGGCAGCATCACGCCAATTGACGATATCGGCAAGATGGTGAATATCGGAACGATGCTGGCATTTGTGATTGTGTGTATGGCGATCATGATCCTGCGGCACACCAATCCGGCGCAGGCGCGGCCGTTCCGCACGCCATGGGTACCGTTCGTACCAATTATGGGCATTCTGTTCAACGGCTACATGATGTACAAGCTGGGCTGGGTCAACTGGGCGCGACTCGGTATCTGGCTCGTTATCGGCTTGGTGATTTACTTCACCTATAGCCGTTTCCACAGCCGTGTTCAGCAGTTGCAACCGGCCAAGCAAACGGTTGCCAGCGATTAACAAACCGCGGCTCTTATGAATCATCGCTCCGTAGTTGCCCTCGAAGCTGCGCGGAAGTTCGCTATTAAAGCTTATGCTTGTGATCGTTCCTTATAAATCGAGCGCGGACGGGTCGACCGGCTCTATGAGACCCTGCTGCTCGAAGCCATGCCCGGTGATGTGACGCTGTTTCACAGCGGTGAGGTGGAAGAGGAATGGCGCATTTATTCCGATTGAGGGCCTATGGGCCAAGCCTCCTCCCACCAATTTCCCAACAATGCGGCTGGCTGCGCAGGGCCCGAGATGCCCGACCGCTTCATGAAGTACGACCACCTGCGTTGGGGCACGCTGATGCGCGCTGGCGACTCGACCGTGTGAGGGCCATGTCATTCCGGTTCAGCGAATCGTGCCGCAGATTGGGATGGGACTGGCGATCTAAGCGGATACTCAGCTATTCTCGAATCCAATCCGGCTGATGCCCCTTCGCTGCAAATCCCGAATCCTGCTGTGGTCACTCTTGGTGCTGCTTGTCTTCGCCCTCACCGGAACGATCACTTTCTTGACGGTACCCGCGCCCCTGGAGGCGTGGCTGCAGGGGTACATCCTCCTGGCCTTGCGGGAGCACTACCAGCGCGATGTCCAGCTTCAGAACCTGCACGTGACGCTCATTCCTAACTTCCATGCCACCGCTGACAATTTCATGGTGCCCAGCCGTCCCGGACTGCCTCCGTTTCTTAGCGCGAAACACCTGACGGTGGAAGGCAACACTTTCGGATTACTGCTCCGAAGTCCGATTCATCTCAGCTGGCTGAAGCTGGACGCCTTCGAAGTTCACGTTCCGCCCAAGGGCGACACAGCTCGTGGCGGGAAGCCAGGCCGGCATACGCGTCTGGCGAATTTCGTCATCGACAAAGTCGAGGCCGATGGCGCGGAGATCTACGTACTGCGCAAAGACCCGGCGCGCGAACCGATGCAGTGGGACATTCGCAAACTCACATTGACCAGCGCCGGAGTTGCCCAGCCAATGAAGTTCAAAGCGGAACTCAGCAATCCGACTCCGCCCGGAATCATTAAAACCAGCGGCCGGTTCGGGCCGTGGAATCTCGACGAGCCTTCCGCCACCAGAGTGGGCGGCCATTACGAGTTCCAGCACGCCGATCTCTCAATATTCAAGGGCATCTCAGGCATGCTGTCGTCGACCGGTGATTATGAGGGCATGTTGCAGAGCATTGTTATGGATGGCACAACCGACGTCCCAGACTTCCAGCTTGATCGTGGTGGCCACCCGGTGCGCCTCACGACGAAGTTTCACGCTATCGTGGATGGTACCAACGGTAACACTTATCTGCAGCCGGTGGACGCGCATTTCCTGCACTCCGACATATCGGTGGTGAAGGGTGAGGTTGCGGGTAAACCAGGCCAGAAGGGCAAGACCATTGCGCTCGACATCACGGCGCAAGACGCTCGTGTGGAGGACGTCCTCGCGCTCGCCAGCAAGTCGGAACCCGCGATGCTCACCGGGCAGCTGACACTTCAGTCGCAGCTAACTATGCCGCCGGGCAAGGAGCCGGTGCTGCAAAGGATGCTGCTGGATGGAACATTCCGTGTTTCCGACGCGAGGTTCACCAGCGAGACTGTAAGGAAAGTCATCACAGAACTGAGCCGCCGCGGCCAAGGCAAACCCGGCGACCAAAGCATTCATGATGTGCCCGCAGAGTTCATCGGAGACTTCAGCCTGCGCACAACGAGGCTGACGTTTCACACAATACAGTTCTTGGTGCCGGGCCTTGCCGCCCGGATGCAAGGCTCCTACGGACTGCTCGACCAGCGGCTCAACTTCGTTGGGGACGTTCGACTAGACGCCCGAATCTCAGAGATGCTGCCCGGAGGCCCCCAGTGGCTACTAGTACCCCTCGATCTCATCTTTATGCAGCACGGCGCGGGAACGTATTTACCTCTCAGCATTACAGGAACCCGGGAGCAACCGCAGATAAAGGTGAACTGGAAAAAGATCTTCAAATCACCTGGAACTCGCCGATGAAAGATGGACGAGCGTGGAAGTTGAAGTTTTGGGGAAAGCTTAGGCGACAGATTCACCCCGAACTCGCCAAAGATTGCCTACAACAACTCGAAGTTGAGGTGGCGTCTGACCAGCTCCACTTCTGTGCCGAGTCGCGACCGGCGGAGATCGTCCATCCGACCTAAGTGGGTTTTCGGTCCCTAGGCGGCCTCATACCTGTCATGGCCAATGGCCAGCGGTTTACTTGGGAGCCCCGGAGGGTGCCAAACCACGCTACTTCAGCATGAACTCAATGCTGGGCTGCGCCCCGCGCCACGCAACGTACATTAACTCAAGGTCCTCGGTATTGCCGCGTGATAACACCATGTTGCGGAACCGGTCGCCGTTTGCACGAGTCAGGCCGCCATTGTCTTCGAACCATTGGAAAGCATCGTCGTCAAGCATCTGGGTCCACAGGTAGGCATAATAACCTGCCGCATATCCGCCGCCCCAAATGTGGCCGAAGTAGCTGGAACGGTAACGCGGCGGCGTATAGTTGAGCGAAAGGTGGGTCTGTTCCAGCGCTTCGGTTTCGAACCCATCTGGCTTCTGTATTGGTGCACTGGCCGGAAGTGTGTGCCACTTCATGTCTAGTTCTGCCGCGGCCAGCAACTCCGTGGTGTCGTAGCCCTTGTTGAAGGTAGCCGTCTTCTTGATCTTCTCCACTAACTCCGCTGGCATGGACGCTCCGGTCTTGTAATGCTTTGCGTAGTGCTGGAAAACCGTTGGGTAGGTAGCCCAATGCTCATTGAACTGCGATGGAAACTCTACAAAGTCGCGCGCAGTTGCGGTGCCAGAAAGACTAGGGTATTCGGTGTTAGCAAACATGCCGTGCAGCGCGTGACCAAATTCGTGGAACATCGTCCTCACATCATCCGAGGTGAGGAGGGCGGGCTCGCCGGGAGCCGGCATGGCGAAATTGGCAACATTTGCGACTACAGGTCGCGTACCAAGCAGCTTAGATTGGTCGACATAGTTGGTCATCCAGGCGCCGCCTTGCTTGTTGTCGCGTTTAAAATAGTCGCAGTAAAAGAGTGCCAGCGTACTGCCGTCGGCATTAAATACCTCGAACACGCGCATGCCCGGTGCGTACACCGGAAGATCTCTGCGTTCCTTGAAGGTCAGTCCGTAGAGTTGGTTCGCCGCGTAGCAAACGCCATTCTGGAGCACATTGTTCAGCTCGAAATACGGCTTGACTTGCTCCTCATCGAGATCGTATTTGGCCTTCCGTACCTGCTCGGCGTAGAAGTCCCAGTCCCACGGCTGCACCTTGAAGCCGCCCTTTTGGCCGTCAATCACTACCTGGATGTTCTGCGCTTCGGTGGCGACGCAGGCCGTGGCCGCGGGCACCAGTGCGTCCATGAACTTCAGCGCCGCTTCCGGCGTTTTGGCCATCTGGTCTTCCAGCCTCCAAGCAGCGAAGTCTGGATAGCCGAGCAGTTTGCCTTTCTGGGCCCGAAGCTGTGCGATGCGTGCGATGGTGTCGCGCGTATCGTTCGCATCACCGCGTTCGGCGCGATTCCATGAATTTGTGAAGAGCACCTCACGGGTGGACCGATTGCTCAGAGAGACGAGATCGGGCTGCTGCGTCGTGTTCTGTAAAGGAAGTACGAACCCCTCCACCTTACGGCTCTTCGCTGCCTCGGCAGCAGCGTTGATTTGCGCGTCGCTCAGACCCGCCAGGGCCGCTTTGTCCGTCGTCACGTACGCGGCCTCATTCGTGGCCGCGAGCAACTTTATGCTGAAGGCGCTGGAAAGGGTCGCCAGCTCTTCGTTGAGCTTCTTGAGTTCGGTTTTGTCGGAGTCACTGAGATTCGCTCCTGCATGTACGAACTCATCGTAGTAATACTTAACCAGGCGCAACGACTCCGCATCGAGCTTGAGCGAGTTGCGCTCCTTATAGATCGCTGCCACACGTTGAAACAGCTTCGCTTCAAGGTAGATTGCATCCCGGTGCGCCGCGAGCTTAGGCGCCTCGGTCGACCTGACCTTCTGCAGCGCAGGATTGGTGTTAGCGGCGGCGACGGCGAAGAAGGCCGCCCGCACGCGCCGCAACAGCTGGCCGCTTTTTTCCATTGCGACAATGGTGTTCTCGAAAGTCGGCGGCGCCGGATTATCCGCAATCGCTTGCACTTCCTTGCGTTCCTCCGCCATTCCTGCTTCAATCGCCGGTTGGTAGTCCTCGTCCTTGATCTTGTCGAAAGGAGGTGCCTGAAACGGCAGCGAGCTAGGCGCGAAGAAAGGATTGCCGGGGCCTAAGTCAGCACCGAAGGCCAGCGCAAGAAGGGTACACAAGGCAATGACGACAGCAGCAGCTAGCAGAGTAGTCATGGTTGACAGTGTAATCGTTAGAATGCCCAAACGTAGGTCCACTTTGTAGAAGTAGCCTGCGTAAGCCGTCGCGTGGCTGAAACGCGACTGCGGATTGTCGACCAACTCTTCCCCAACCCGGCAATGTCAGGATCGTCCATCACCCGGGCGCTCTCCGCGGAGGCGTCAGAGCAGGTCACTAAAGCCGATTGACCAAGCCGTCGGGTCTCATCAAGTAAACCGGCCAATCGAATGGATGTAGCATGCCTTGCCTAGTTTTTCCAAATGTTATTCGTAGATTTGACTTATCAGACCGCCCTGAGGAGGGAAAGGCCGCTGTTCCGTCGCCACCGCGGCGCGGCAAGCTTCTCCACTTGCGTGTTTCGATGGTAGCAATACTAGGCCACCAACCTCAACGCCGCCACCTCTAGGCTACTGGTGGCGAGTCGATTTTATGTCGACAACTTCGAAAACGCTCTCTGGTTAGCCAACCTCAGAAGCATACGTTGCTGGACAAAAGGACAAAACACGAATCCGTGCCAACGGTGCGCCCCAGCTGCTACCAAACCCGTGCTAAGCCGGAAGTGAAACCGGAGATACGGGACGGAGCATCACGCCCCTTACTGCAAGGTGGTGCGGCAGGTGTGGAATTTAGAAGGCTCGGATCTCGTGGGCTGACAACCACTGCCGAGTCGCATCGCGTGATCGTATGAGTTGCGTCACACTTCGGGCAGAGCCAATAGCAGTGATCCGAGAGTTTTCCAGCGCTCCACGTCCAGTAAGAGGAGTCAGGCGTAGGCGGAAGCAGGAAGACTCGGCCTTTACTGAGCTCTCGGAACAGGCAATTGCATGCGGGGTTTGAGCATTTGGCTACCATGGGGGACCTCCTTAGCAGCTCGATCGCACGGATAACCACCGCAAATCAGAGAACCCGGCCCTCCGGTTCTATGAGCGGGAGGCCCAAAAAGTTACTTCACCTGGATCCGGCACAACAAGGACAACGATCACACTTCGATGTGACTCGATTGAGAAACGGGTTCGGTCGAGGCATTTGAGTTCGATCTTATAGGCCAGAGAATCGCGGCGCGGCCCAGGAGATGAGCCTTTTTGAAAGAGCGCAATACCCGTGTAGAGAGACTCTAAAACCAAGCCGCCGAAACGCAGAAAAGTAGATCACGACGAATCGCCGCATAGCGACCTTTATTGGGCTGCTCGTCCTGTGCACCCTTATTATCGCTGGCGTCGGCCTCTGGCAGGCATCGCGAACACGGCTGCCAATGCGGCTAGGGACTGTGTTGAGCAAGCGCGGAACGCTTCCATCTCGGTCGAAGGGCATGGGTTTATCCTTCCAAACTCTCGTCGTCGGCCGAGGCGGAAGAAATCAAGGTTTCACCATTACCGTCTGGTTTATTCATAGCTGGAAAACCGCAGGCGTTTCGAGTAGTCCCAGCCTATGAAATTATTGCTCAGAAAGGAGATCCGCCACTTTCCAACTACTCGACCATCAAGTTCGAGTCCGTCCGCAGTATAGATTTATTTCTACTGTAAGTAACTTAAAACAAAAGACATACAATTATGGACGCGGCGGGGCACCTGGAAAGGTTCGATTACCTGTCCCCTGTTGTCCAGAATCAATAAGAGCCCTGGAGCAGGACCTCGTGGGCTAGCTCGTAGGGCGAGTCGAGGCAAACACCCAACGCGAGCGCCTTTCACGATTTGCCCAGCCTTGCAGCGACACCGATTTTGCTTAAGGTGCTCCGCGATTTGCCGATTTACCTTTCAGGCTGTGCCTCGCGGGGAGATCGGAGTTGACTGAAGAGTCCCGTGAAATAGCCGCCGAGTTGATGTGCGCTACCTGATTGCGGAGAACAGGGGCAGAACGGTCTTCGCTGTAACGGACAAGGCGGGTCTCAAGGCCCACCAGAAAGAGAAACCTATGCACGTGAACCGTACATTTTCAAAAATCGCGGCACTCATCATCACGCTCGCCTTCGGTGCCAGCGCACAGCAGCAAGAATGGCCGTTCCGTGTACAGTACGACCCGGGCTCGACAACGCAGTACCACATACCGAAGCTGGAACCGCCAGAAGCCGTGGCGGCACCCGTGACGCGAGCGCAAGCACCGCCGTCGCAACAGGCTCAGCATCACAGCCTGAAAGCACTCGTCAGGCACGCTGCGTTCTGGACCGGGCAGCACACTCCAGACAGCGCGCCAGCAGCGCAACCGCAAGATACGTCCACCAAGTAACGGCAGCTTGCCCGGGGCAGCCGACCAATGGCTGGAACCGCTCCGCGGTCGTAACCAAGGGGTAGCCAACATCAATAATTCGCCCTGCCTTGAGCGAAGAAAGGAAGGAAGCAACGGTTAGGATCAAGGCAACCGAGATGCTAGATCATGGTTCTCTAAATAACTAGACATATGAATCCGGAAATGTTTTAATGGGGCATGCCCTTTCCGAGGCGGCGCCG
>Ga0074045_10001359_pt1 | contig 23671 bp, 18 predicted proteins | sample BogForMeECP23OM2_FD_94442 | JGI IMG/M metagenome (GOLD analysis project Ga0074045, IMG submission 94442) | Bog forest soil microbial communities from Calvert Island, British Columbia, Canada - Bog Forest MetaG ECP23OM2 | ecosystem: Environmental > Terrestrial > Soil > Wetlands ... | reverse complement strand
CTGCACTTCGCTTCTCGCCAGCGGTTGTCCGGGATGCGCTGCCAGAGCCTGCTGCTGTTTCGCAAAAGGCACCGGCGGAGGGGGAGGAGTCTTCTTGGCGACCACCTGCCGGTTCGCTACCGCCGCTGGCGGAGCGGCCACGCGACCCGCCGTCGCAGCTTTCGCGCCCAGAACACTCTCTCGCGTCGGAGCCACCGCAACCCGAGAACTCATTGGCGCCGAGGCGATCTCGCGTGCACTCACCGTAACCGCCACTTTCGCCACCGGTTGCGCGCTCACGAACGCGTGTTGCGGAACCACCATCACCGCGCCTTGGACATTCCGGTTGGCGTATGTGATGTTCGTAATATTCGTTGTGTTGTTGATGATGGTTGTGTTGTAGACGTTGGTGACGGTAGTGACGTTGACCGTCGTATTGCTGATGTTGATGCGATTCACGTATGCCTCGCTCACGTGATACGAGGGCACATAGACTTCCCGCGGCCCCAGCGGGAACCATCCCACATTGCCGCCGAAGCCCCCGGGCCCCCCGCCAATGAAGACCACCAGCGCGGGCGCATACACCGCTTGCACTGCCACTGGCCCGGCCACCCAACCCCAGCGTCCGCCGACACTCACCCAGCGTCCGTAGTGGAAGGGTGCGTAGCCCCACGAAGAGTCATCGACCCACGTCCATCCCCAGGGAGAAATCCAATCCCAATGGCCGGCATGATAGGGTGCCCAACCGAAAGCGACCTGATTGGGAAACCAGACATGTCCGTAGTTCGCATCGTCGCGCCAGTCGCCGTAGTCATCAAGATCGTCAAAGCCGACTACATCGCGCGACAGATACTGCGCCGAACGGGAATAGTCGTAACGGTGATCGCGCTCGGAGGACCAGGTATCGAAATCGTCCGGGGCGCCGATATCAACCACATCGACGTTCGGGTAGTCCGTTCCGCTGAAGGTCCCTCTCTGCCCGCCGCGCAGCGTGTAGGTCTCACCGTTGCCGGTGGCCTCGCCTTCGCCCGCGCGCACGCTTATCACCGTGTAGCTTCCATCCGCACTCGCCTCCACACGATAATGTCCGGGTTGGAAAACCGTAAACGCCTGATTGGGAGTATCGACTTCGAAGTCATTTCCGTCGCCTAGCCTGCGCACGGTAAAGCTGATCGCACCGGAGGTCAGCTGGATCTGAACCGTATCGTCATCGAGGTTAAGGAAAGAAAAACCGGTGTTGGCCCCCAATCGAATCACGGCTGATCCCAGTTGCACTTCAGCGCGCGAATCCTGATCCGTCCAAAGCTGATCGCCCGTGGTCATGGGCCGATTTGGAACCGCTCCTACCCAATCCGTTTCGCCGGCGGGCTGGAATGAAACTGAACCTTGCAGGTAGCCGAGCCGAGCGACACGGCCGGGAGGATCATCCTGTTGATCTTGGGCAGATGCTCGTGTGGGTAGAACGATCATGGCCAACGCAATTACGAGAACTATGCTGCACCAGCCTGACTGCTTCAGCGTCTTTGTCATAGAAGTGTGTTGCCTCCCAAGCTTCTCCGCGAACGCGAACGTTCGTGGAATTTCTTCAACCTTTGATTGCTGGATATGGTGGTTTTCAGGCAGGATTCCCTGAACATGCCTGACAACGACCCACGGATGAACGCGACGAACAGGACAATGCGCTCGTCCGATAAGGTTTAGCGGACTACTGGCGATTATATAAAGGATAACAGGTCGGCTGGATCACTGTTCTAATATCGCAATTACGCCATCAAACGGGCGACCGGCGTCACTCATTATCCGGCCGAGGCTGGCGGCGGTATCTCCACCACCAGAACAGAATCACGATCCCGGAGACAATCAAAACGGCGATATTGAAGCGCTGCATGGCCCGCAGCAACCTGTGCCAATGATGCCCGAACAGGTATCCGACGCTCGCCATCACCGTGACCCAGACGGCCGCGCCCAGAAAGTTGAAGAGAGCGAAAGCTTGCCAGCGCATGCGCAGTACGCCGGCCAGCGGTCCGGCAAAAGTGCGCAGGCCGAAGATGAAGCGGGCAAAGAAAATGGCGACTGCGCCGCGGCGGGCGAACATCTCCTCGCCGCGTTTCAGCGTCGCCGACGAAACCCGAAAGATACTTTGATAGCGATCAAGGAGAGGACGCCCGCCATAGTGGCCGATGGCGTATCCCAGATCACCGCCAAGCGTGGCGGCGCAAGTGGCTACCACGATGATCCATCCGAGATGGAGCTGGTGTTCGGAATAGGCTAGAAAACTGGCCAGCAGAAGCGTGATCTCACCGGGAACGGGGATGCCGACGCTCTCGCAGAGCAATGCCAGGGCCACGGCCCAGTAGCCATAGTCGGCTATGAATGCGCGCAGCGAGTGGAAAACGGTCGGGTGCATGGAGTCAAGATCGCCGAGCGAAGATCAGTATCGAAGATTAGCAGGTTGCATAAAAAGCGGGTGCTGGCGCCCAGCCCCTAACAAAGGGGGCCTCCGGTCTCAAAGACTTGCGGCATCGCTAACGTGATCCCCTGATACGAGGCTTGAGAAAATCGACGAGCGAGCGGTTGAAGTCCTCGGGCGCCTCTTCGTAGGGCAGGTGGCCGACCCCCTCGAAGGCCACCAGACGCACATCGCGAAAATTCCGGCGCAGCGGTTCGGCGGATCGAAAATCAACGGCGCGGTCTTTCGTTCCCCAGATGAGGAGAGTGGGGTAATCGCGGATCTTGGGCAGCGCCATTTGCAGTTCCGCGAGGTCGGCCGTCCAATTTCTTATGATGTGTGAAGTATGACGGAACGAGTGATTCTTCATGACCGGAATGCGATAGCCCGCGAGCGAATCGGGAGGGATTTTTGATCCGGCACTAAACAAGCGGCGCAGCCAGAGGTAATCGAGGAGGCGCCAGCGCTCGATGGTGTTGCGAAAGAGCACGGAACCGAAAGTGCTGCCCAGAAACGGCGCAAGCCGCTTGCCATGCGGCGACCAGGGATTGACGGGCGCCACCAGGATCAGTCGTTGCAGGCGAGAGTCGTGTCTCTCGACGCAAATGGCAGCCACCATGATGGCAACGCCGCCGCCGTGGGACGTGCCCAGCAGGTCGAAATTATTGATGCCTAGAGCGTCCGCGAACTGCAAAACGCGCTCGGCGGTGGCACGGACCGAGCAGTCCATGCCCTCGTTCGCTGGCGACAAACCCGCGCCCAGATTGTCGATGGCATAGACGGTCCCATGCGGCGCCAGCGCGGAGATGGTGAATCTCCAGGAAAAGGAGTATCCCATCAGCCCGTGAACCAGGATGAGCGCCGGACCTGACCCGGCCTTGAGGTAGCGCATGCGTCCGTCGGGGAGGTCGAGCCAGTGCTCTTCAATTTCAGTCTTAACCTCCGCAGCTTCCGGGCTCGTGTTGAGCGCGCCGGCGGGGACGAATTTTTCTTCGGGATGTTGAGTTTCTGTGGGCAACGAAATCCTCACGAACAGAGTCTTACTAGGTGATATCGCCTCTATCGCTCTTGGGGAGCTGAATTCCGGCTCCCCTTCTTTTTGGTCTGAATCCTGCGTCAGCACGGCGGGAGACGCCGCTAGCCCCGTCTCTAGGAGAATTTGGTTATGACGCAACCACCCCTGCCTCCACGCTCGGCGTCTTCTTCCGTTTCCTGCCCAGCAGCTTCTTCAATACTCTGATGCCTTTATCCACGTGTTTTTCTTCCAGCAGGAACGGCGGCAGGAAGCGCAGGACCGTGTCCTGGGTGGCGTTGAAGAGCACGCCTTCGGCCAGACCCTGCTCGACCAATGGGCGCGCGGGAATGTCGAGCACGAGGCCCTGAATGAATCCGCGGCCGCGGGCTTCACAAGTCGCGGCGTACTTCGAGACCAGGTCTTCGAGTTGCTGATGCAGATAGCCGCCAACCTTTACGACGTTTTCGAGCAGGTGCTCTTGCTCTACGATCGCCAGATATTCGAGCCCGACGCGGCACGCCAGTGGACCTCCGCCAAAAGTGGCGCCGTGTTGCCCGGGCGAAATCGCGGAGGCGAAATGTTCTTTTGACAGGAACGCGCCGAGCGGCACTCCGGCGGCGATGGGCTTGGCGATGGTAACGATGTCGGGAACCACGCCGAAGCTTTGGAACGCAAAGATTTTGCCGGTGCGTCCGAGGCCGCACTGAATCTCGTCGAAGATGAGCGCCGCGTGATGATGGTCGGCAAGGGTGCGGCATGCAAGCAGGAATTCTTCCGAACATTCGAGGATTCCGCCTTCGCCAAAGATGGGCTCGAGCACGATGGCGCAAGTGTTGGCGTTGACGGCGGCGTGCAGCGCTTCGATGCCGTTCTGCGCCACAAAAGTCACATCTTCGAGCAGAGGCTCAAAGCCTTTGCGGTATTTTTCCTGTCCGGTTAGAGACATCGCTCCAAAGGTCCGGCCGTGATACGAACCTTGCAGCGCTACGAGTTGCGACTTAGCACCGCCGCCGGTTTTGTGTCCGGCGAGACGCGCCAGCTTGATGGCACCTTCCATCGCCTCGGTGCCGCTGTTGGAGAAGAAGACACGGTCGAAATTAAAACCTGAAAGCTGGCACAAGCGCTCGGCCAGTTGTCCCTGATATTCGTTGTAGTAGAGATTCGAAATGTGGATGACCCGGGCCGCCTGCTCGCGAATAGCCTTCACTATGCGCGGGTGAGCGTGCCCGAGCGCGTTCACCCCCAGCCCGGCCACGAAGTCGAGATACTTCTTGCCTTCGAAGTCGTAGAGGAAGACACCCCTGCCGCGCTCAAAGCCCACGGGGTAGCGGTTGTAGGTGGGGAGAAGAAAACGCTTTTCAAGATCGGCGATCTGATCGAGGCGAGACATGTTTACATTTTAGAACGGCGACGACGAAGACGCGATTGTAGGGTTCCCATCCCGCGCAAAGCCCACCGTGGAGACACGGAGTCATGGAGAAGACCTTCAAACCTGCGAAAAACAAGGTTTTTTCATCCTTTGAATTTCGCTGTGCCGCTGTGTCTCGGTGGTGAGGTTCTGGCCTGCTACAATCTGTGCCATTCTTGAGGGGTGTCCATGTTCCGAACCGCTGCACGAATCATTTGCTTGCTGATCGCGATTACCTTGCCTGCGCTGGCGCAGGACTCAACTAAGAACTCCGCGGGCGACTCTCGACTGAAGCATGCCTTCCGCCAGCCTGAAAGGAACGGGTGGACTTTTGTTCATTTGGAAGGCCGACCGGCCGACATCGGGTTCCAGCATGGCTATCTATTGGCCGCGGAAATTGAGGACATGCTGAAGGTGACCGTGCTCGAAGAGACCCACGACAACAAGAAAGACTGGCAGTTTTTTCGCGACGCGGCGCGCACCATGATGTGGCCGCGCATCGACCAGGAGTACCGCGAGGAATTGCAGGGCATCGTAGATGGCGCCAATGCGAAGGGGGTGAAGCTGGATCTGTGGGACGTAGTCGCCCTCAACGGCGCCGAGGAGTGGGGATACTACGTCAAGCAATATGACAAGGAACACGGCATTCAGTCGTCGGCGTCACTGGTTGCGCCGGGGCATTGCAGCGCTTTTGTGGCGACCGGCAGTTACACCAAGGACGGCAAGATCGTCATCGCGCACAACAACTGGACCAGCTACCTGGATGGCCAGCGCTGGACGATCATCTTCGATATTGTTCCCGCGAAAGGGAGCCGCATGCTGATGGATGGACTTCCGGGGTTCATCCACAGCGCGGACGATTTCGTCGTCAATGGGGAGGGAATCGTGATCACGGAAACCACGATTGGCCACTTCTTCGGTTATGACCCGGCGGGGATTCCAGAGTTTGTGCGGGCGCGCAAGGCGGCGCAGTATTCCAAATCGATCGACGACTTTGCCCGCATCATGAAAGAGGGCAATAACGGCGGCTACGCCAACAACTGGCTGCTCGCCGACGTGAAGAATAACGAAATCGCCAGCCTCGAACTGGGTTTGAAAAACGTGACGCTGGAACGGAAGAAAGACGGGTACTTCGTTGGCTCCAACTTTCCGGTCAACCAGAAACTCATCCGCGAGGAAACGGACTTCGACACTAAGGACATGAGTGAGAGCGCCAACGCCCGTCACCTCCGGTGGGAACAGTTGATGGCCGAGAACAAGGGGAAGATCGACATAGCTGCTGCCCAACGTTTTCTGGCGGATCACTACGATACCTTCTCCCAGAAAGAAGACGCCGACGAGCGTACTCTCGACGGGCATATCGATTTGTCGGTGCGGGGCTCTGAGCCCTGGCAACCCCCATTCGCAAATGCCGGAGCGGTGCAGAACAAGGCCGCCGACGCCACGATGGTGACCGAAATGTCATTCACAGCCGCCGCCGGCCATGCCTGTGGCAAAAGTTTCAAGGCACAAGAGCATCTGCGGGAGCATCCGGAATTTAGTTGGCAGCAAGGGTTATTGCGAGATATGGATGCGTTTCCCTGGACCTCGTTTTCGGTAGCCAAGTAACTCCGGCGCTTGCCGGGAGTAAGTGGAGTAATGGGATAAGGCTCAGGATTGGTCTGGGAGCTTGGGGGTTCCCTTGGGGTTCTCGGGGTCGAGTCCGGCTGCGGTCATGATGGCGCGTCCCAGCTCTTCGGCGGAAACGAAGCCTCCGGCTGGTGCTTGGCCGGAAACATCTTCTTCGGCGTTGGGCGCGACAAAGCGATAGCCCCGTCCGACTACGGTCTGCAGGTACTGCGGCTCGCCGGCGTCGTCACCCATGGCACGGCGGATCTTGCGAATGGCGGTATTGATTCCCTGCTCAACATCGACAAACACATCTTTGCTCCACAGTTCGCTGGAGATCTGCTCGCGCGTGACCAGTTGTCCCCTCTTTTCCACCAGGAACATGAGCAATTGCAGGGGCAGGCCCTCGAGCCGAATCGTACTGCCACCTCGGCAGAGCTGAAAACGGCCGTAATCAAGCTCGAAATCGTCGAAGCGGATCTTCTTAGCTGGCTTATCCGGCAAGCACGACTCCTGGAGTAACCGGCAGACGCGGCAAGCCGCATCTCGACCAGTGTGAATCGCTGGTACGAAATTCTGTTCTGCCGGGCTGGCTGTGTCAAGCGCTGGACAATAAATTTCTTCAGATCAATTCAGACCGCTTCAGACTGGCTCCATGGACGTTTCCCGGAATTAGGCGCAATATCACACTCACTTGCGGGATTTACTCACCGCTCCTCAGCAAGTCGAAGCTAGGCGAGTCAGGTGGGACCGGTAAGTGGGGGGTTCGGGAAACGGGGAAGGTTCTCGAACCCCCCCAAACCAATAAATGAAGGGTTTGGGCACGTCACCTCACTTCAATTCAGGAACAGGCCAGCCAAAAAATCCGCTAACTCCCTCAAGCTTACCTAACTCCCAGACCCCTCTTCCCATAGCCAAGCGCCATCCCAAAAAACGGAAACTCGCTTCCATAATTCATAGCCGGTATTCAGAATCCTCTCTATAATTGTGGAAGTCGCTCTATGGCAGCGACTTAGGGGCACCGAACAAGATTGGAGTGGTGGCAGTGAAGTTGCTTATATCTGAACCGCATCGAGCATCTGGCCGCGCCGCCGCTGCAATTGTTCCCGTCCGAGAGTTGCAGATCGAGTCGCGAACTGAGTCGCGAAATATGAACCGCGAATTTGAGGCCCGCTTTACCGCCATCCTGCTGACACTCCTCACAGTAGCGGCTGTCTTTTTCGCTGGTTTTAACTACAAGATCGAGCACCAGACTGCGATTCCCGACGACGGCGCGTGGTGGATGGAACAGAACGGCCACCTGGTGGCGGATCGACTCGAGACCGGCGGTCCAGCGGAGCGGGCTGGGATCCGACGCGGAGACGAAGTGGTCAGCGTCAACGGCCGTGCGGTCGGCACTTCGGCGGCGGTGACGCGGCAGATTTATTATTCCGGCGTCTGGTCGAAGTCAACCTACTCGCTGATCCGCGGCTCCGTTCCGCTGGATGTGGAAGTGGTGCTGGCTCCCGCCGAACGTTCCATGAACGATTGGCTGCGGCTGATCGCACTCATTTACCTGGGCATCGGCCTTTATGTACTAATGCGGCGCTGGACGGCGGTCGGCTCCACGCATTTTTACATTTTCTGCCTGGTGTCGTTCGTTTTCTACTCCTTGCACTACACCGGCAAGCTCAATGCTTTTGACTGGATCGTCCTGTGGGCGAATGAAGTAGCGTGGCTGCTGCAACCGGCGCTGTTTCTGCACTTCGTATTGACCTTCCCGGAACGCCGCGAGTTCGTCGGGAAGCATCGCTGGTCGCTTCCGCTGCTATACGCGCCGGGAGTGTTACTGCTCGGAATACAGATCCTGGCGCTCGAGTACTTGAAAGCGAGCGCTTCGCTGCTCTTCGATCTGAACCGGGTGCACTGGGCTTATCTGACGATCTTCTTCGTCTCCGCGGCTGCGGTTCTGTGGAACAACTATCGCCAGGCCACGACTCCTATTCTGCGCCAGCAACTCAAGTGGATTACGCGCGGCACCATTCTCGCGATAACGCCGTTCACGCTTTGCTATGTTCTGCCCTACCTGTTCGGAGTGATGCCTTCGCTGACCATGAAGGTGTCGGTGCTGTCGCTGGGATTGCTGCCGCTGACTTTTGGCTACGCCATTTTCCGTTACCGGTTGATGGACGTGGATCTGATCTTCAAACGTGGCATGGCATATACGCTGGCGGCGGCGGCCATAGTGGGAGCGTACTTCGCCGGCGTGGCCGCAATTGCGGAACTGGTGCACATGCGCGTGCCCAGTTCCGGACCTTACGGGTTGATGGTGGCCATCGTAGTCACCGCGCTGCTGTTTGATCCGGTGCGGAAATGGATTCAGGAGAAGCTGGACCAGTATTTCTTCCGCAGTGGCTACGACTACCGGCGCACGTTGATCGAGTTCGGACGCGAATTGAGTTCGGAGACCGATCTCGACAAAATGCTTTCCTCGCTGGTCGACCGGCTGGCGCGCACCCTGCTGGTGGATCGCATCGCGATCTTCCTCGGCAACAGCGACTCTTCGCGATTCGAACTGTCGAAATCGTTTGGGATTGCTCACCTCACCGGTGTCGATCTGTCGTTTCTTGCGAAACCGCGAATCGAAGATGCTGCCGGGCATATCTTCTTCGAAAATACGCACCAGTTGCCGCGTGAAAACGCCGCGGCGCAGGAAGCCATTGGACGGCTCGACCTCAACTACTACATTCCCTGCCACGCGCGGCAAAAGACTATCGCCTTCCTTGGACTGGGCAAGACGATGGAAGGCGACTTCCTCTCCAGCGAAGATGTGGAGCTGCTCGAAGCGCTCGCGGGTTACATCGGCATCGCCATCCAGAACGGCCGGCTGTACGCATCGCTCGAGCAAAAAGTCAGCGAGTACGAGCGACTCAAGGATTTCAACGAGAACATTGTTGAATCGATCAATGTCGGCGTTATGGCCGTGGATTTGCAGGATCGCATCGAGTCCTGGAACTCGCAGATGGAAGTCATGTATGCCCAGCCGCGCTGGCAGGTGGTAGGGCGTTCGTTGAGCGAAGTTTTTCCGGCCGCTTTTGCCGATGAGTTCTACCGCGTTCGGCAGAATCCGGGCGTCCACAATCTTTACAAGTTCCGGCTGGTAACTCCCACCGGCGAATCGCGCGTCGTAAATGTTGCCATCGCGCTGCTGGTGACCCGCAAGTTCAACGTGGTGGGACGACTGGTGATCATGGACGACATCACGGAGCGGATCGAACTGGAAGTGCAGCTCACACAGTCCGACAAGCTTTCTTCCATAGGACTGCTGGCCGCCGGTGTGGCGCACGAAGTGAATACGCCGCTGGCCGTGATCTCCTCGTACACGCAGATGCTGGCGAAGCAGTTGCACTCGGATCCGCAGAAAGCCGGGCTGCTCGAGAAAATCACCAAGCAGACGTTCCGCGCCTCGGAGATCGTCAATAATCTGCTGAACTTCTCCCGCACTACGGGCACGGAATTAACGGAAGTCAGTCTGAACAAGGTGATCGCGGATACGCTGGCGTTGCTCGAGCACCAGTTCAAAGTGGCGCACATCCAGGTGCACCCTGAGTTCCACGAGAACCTTCCTTTGATTCAGGGCAACGCCGGACGCCTGCAGCAAGTGTTTCTGAATTTGTTCCTGAATGCCAAGGACGCGATGACCGGGGGCGGAGTCTTGAACGTGGCGACACAGAACGGCGAATTCGTCAGCGTGCGCGTCTCTGATACCGGCTCGGGCATTGCGCAGGAACACATCCAACGCATTTACGATCCATTTTTCACGACCAAGACGTCGCCCGCCGAGGGCCAGAATCGCGGCACCGGTCTTGGGCTCTCAGTCACCTACGGCATCATCCAGGAACACGCGGGGAATATCCGCGTGGAGAGCCGCCCGGGCGAAGGCACCACCTTCACCCTGGATTTTCCATTGATATCGACGAGGAAGGCAGTCCATGTCTGAACTAGCAGTTTCTGAAGTCACAGCCGTCCCGCGCCGGAGCACCCCGGAACGCACGCAACCGGAAAGCGCGGGCAGAATCCTCATCATTGACGACGAAGCGGAAATCCGGGAGTCGCTGGAAACTCTTCTTCAACTCGAGGGCTACACGGTCGTGGTTGCGGGAAGCGGACTGGAAGGTCTGGAGCAGATCGGACAACGTGTTTTTGACGTGGTTTTGCTTGACCTGGCGCTGCCCGACAAGAACGGGATGGACGTGCTGGCTGAGATTCGGGTGCTGCATCCGGAGCAGCCAGTCATCATGATTACCGCCTATGGGACGGTAGAAAATGCGGTCCGCGCCATGCAGTCCGGCGCCACCAACTTCATTCAGAAACCGTGGGATAACGAGAAACTGCTGGCCGACGTGCGCGCCGCCGTCGCCCGGCAGAAGGCGGAAGAAGAAAACATTCAACTGAAGCGCGCGCTCAAGCAGCGCTACAACTTTGAAAACATCGTGGCCAAGAGCGAGCCCATGCTGAAGATTTTCGACCTGGTCGCCCAGGTGGCGCCCAGCCGGTCGACGGTACTGCTGCAAGGCGAAAGCGGGACGGGCAAGGAGCTGATCGCCAAAGCGATTCATCTGAATTCCACGCGCCGCGACCGGCCGTTCGTACCCGTCAATTCGGGCTCGACCCCGCCCGACCTGCTCGAATCCACGCTCTTCGGACACGTCAAAGGCGCGTTTACCAGCGCGATTGCGTCGAAGAAGGGATTGTTCGAAGTTGCCGACCGGGGCACGCTCTTTCTCGACGAAATCGGCACCATGAGCATGGACACGCAAAGCAAGATTCTGCGCGTGTTGCAGGACCGCAAGTTCATGCATTTGGGCGGCGTGCAGGAAATTCAGGTGGACGTGCGCATCATCGCCGCCACCAACGTGGATCTTCGCCAAATGGTGCGCGAAGGCAAGTTCCGCGAAGACTTGTTCTACCGTCTCAACGTAATCAGTATTGATCTGCCGCCGCTGCGCCAGCGCCGCGAAGACATTCCTTTGCTGGTGCAGCATTTCCTGCAGAAGTATTCCGAAGAAAATGAACGGCTGCGGTGCCGCATTACCACCGAGGCGCTGCGCCCGCTGGTGAGCTACTCCTGGCCTGGAAATGTACGCGAACTGGAGAATACGATCGAACGCGCCGTGGTGCTATCTTCCGACACCGGCATTGGAATCGACCTGTTGCCCGACCACATCGTGGGCCGCGGCAGCTCGGTTCCGGCGTTGGATGCCAATGCCGGGGCCACGCTGTTCGGCATCATGGAAGACTGCGAACGGCGGATCATCATTGACATGCTGGAGAAGTGCAGCTGGAACCAGACCGAGGCGGCGGAACGATTCCACGTCCCGCTCTCCACGCTCAATCAGAAAATCAAACGGCTGGCGATAGAGATCAAAAAGAAGAACCGGGAATAGTTCGCGTAGGGACAGCCGCCCTCGGCTGTCCAGCGGGGCAAAGCCCCGCTACTTTCGGGACTGTAACTATCACAGACTAGCGGAACCCCAGGCGAGCTGCGCTCGCCTGGACAGCCGAGGGCGGTGTCCCTACGTGGTCTGCTATAGTTTCCTGACCGGCCATGGCGTTCGAACTCGAACTGATTTCGCCCATTGCAGTCGCCAAAGACGTAGCGCTGGCAGTTCAGGAATACACCCTGTTGTCGGCTCAATCCCTGGCGAACTTCTTCCGCCGTCCTCTGTACACGGGCGACATGCTGCAGCAGGCCGACCTGATCGGCGTCGGCTCCCTGCCCATCGTGGTGCTCACGGGGCTCTCCGTCGGTGCGCTGTTGGCGCTGAACGCAGCCAGCACGTTGCAACGATTCGGCGGAGTCACTCTGATCGGTGAGTTGGTTTCGCTCGGCATGGTCACCGAACTCGGGCCGCTCATCACCGGGCTGATGGTCGCCGGGCGCAACGCTTCCGGCATGGCGAGCGAACTCGGTTCGATGATCGTCACCGAACAGATCGACGCCATGCGCGCCCTCGGCACCGACCCCACAAAAAAGCTGATCACGCCGCGCGTGGCCGCCACCGCCTTTATGCTGTTTTTCCTGACCATCATCGCCGACCTGCTCGGACTGATCGGTGGCTATGGAGTCGCGCACCTGCTGTTCGGAGTGGACACGAACCAATATTGGACCTCCGTTTGGCAGACGCTCGTCTTCCGCGATGTCTTCACCGGCCTGATCAAGCCCGTGCTCTTCGGCTTCATCATCTCTACCATCGGCTGCTATTACGGCATGTCAACGCGCGGCGGCACGCAGGGAGTGGGGCGCTCCACCACGCAAGCCGTGGTCGCTTCGTCAGTGCTCATTCTGATCGTCGATTTCTTTGTGACCAAGTTGATCTTCGCGATTTTCGGTTACAGATGAACCATGCCCGCGCCCACTCTGCCCAGCGAAAACGCGACTGCTTCGGTGATGAGCCCTTCAGGCTACGCCATTGAGTTCGACAATGTCTCGATCGCATTCGACGAGCACGTGGTGCTGGACGGCATCTCTTTCCGCTTGCAGCACGGTGAAACCAAGGCGCTGTTCGGCGTCGCGGGGTCGGGCAAGAGCACGCTGCTCAAGCTTGCCATCGGGCTGCTGCGGCCGGACAGCGGCCGCATCTACGTGCTGGGCGAAGAAGTCACGTGCATGTCAGAGCGGGAATTGTTCGAACTGCGCCGCCGCGTAGGCATCGTGTTCCAGGAGAGCGCGCTCTTCGATTCGCTCAAGGTTTATGAGAACGTCGGTTTCCGCTTGACGGAAGAGGGAGTCTCCGCCGAGGAAATCGAGCGGCGCGTGCGCGAGGTCCTGCGCTTCGTGGAATTGGAACGAACCTATGACATGCGTCCGTCCGAACTCTCGGGTGGCATGCGGCGGCGCGTGGCCATCGCGCGCGCCATCATCACCGAGCCCGAGGTGCTGCTCTACGACTCGCCGACCGGCGGACTCGATCCGGTAACCTCGAACACGATCGTCGAACTCATCATGAAACAGCGCGACGTCTACAAGACCAGCGCACTCATGGTGACCCATCGTCTGCAGGACGCCTTCACCATGGCGACGCACGAGTTCGATAAGGCCACTAACCAGATGGTCGCTCTACCCAAAGGCCAGCTTTGCGGAGTGCCCATGAGCTTTCTGATCCTGCGCGACGCCAAGGTCATCTTCGATGGCGACGCTCACCAGTTGGCCACCTCGCGCGACGAATACATTCGCGAATATATTTCGTAGGCCGTGCGTCATGGAGCTTCGTATCAGGGCATCGCTTTAGCGATGCCGCGAATTCTGCGAAACCAGATGCCCCTTTAGGGGCTGAATCGCTTTCTGATCAGTCGCCTTTCTTTTCGCCGCCTTTGCCCGGCAGGCCCACCGGGTTTTCGTGCGTTCGCTCGCGGAATCCGCCCTTCATTCCCCGGGCCAGGCCGATGGCGGATTCGCCAAACTTGTCGCGCAGATGATCCGCTGCCGCCAGAGCCTTCTGCCAACGCTGTTGCTGCGAAGGCTCCAGCAGATCGAGTTGCGCTGAGCCGGACTCGAAATTCGACGCTTGGACTCCCAGCAATCGCACTGGCGCGCCCGGCTTCCAGTTGTCGAAAAACAAACGCCGCGCGTGCTCGAAGATCTGATTATCCATCTGTGTGGGTTGCTCCAGCGAATGCGCCCGCGTGATGGTGCTGAAATCTTTGTAGCGCAACTTCAACTGCAGCGTGCGCGCAAAATATCCGCCCTCGCGCAGGCGTCGTCCCACCATCTCGCTGAGACGCATCAGCGTGGATTGCAAGCGCTCGGCATCGCCCGTATCCTCATTGAACGTGTGTTCGTGGCTGATCGATTTCGGATCGACATTTTCGCCAACGTCATTGTCGAACCATCCACCCGCATCTTCGCCGCGCGACTTGCCCGCCAGCGCCAGGCCCCATTTTCCGAAGCGATGTTCGAGGTCGCGGTTCTCCAGGCGCGCGAGGTCACCCACTTTCTGAATGCCGATCGCGTGCAACTTCTGCTCGAACACCTTGCCCACACCGGGAATGTCACCGACGGCGAGCGGCGCGAGAAACTTCGCCTCTTCGCCGGGCAGCACCCAGAGCACTCCGTTCGGTTTGGCTTTGGCGGAGGAAACTTTCGCGATCAGCCGCGAGGTACCAATCCCGATCGAGCAGTTCAACTGCGTTGCCGACTTCATCGCGTCATGCAGCCGATGAGCGGAATGCAGCGGCCGGCCGTGCAGGCGCTCGGTACCGGTCATGTCGAGATAAGCCTCGTCCACCGAAGCCATCTCGACCAGCGGAGAAAAGTGGCCAAGTACCTCGTGTACCTTTCCGGAATATTCGCGGTAACGCTCCGGATGTCCATCCACAAAAATCGCCTGCGGACAGAGTTTTGCCGCCGTCCGCAGCGGCATGGCCGAGTGCACGCCAAACTTGCGCGCGGCGTAGGATGCAGCCGAGACCACTCCGCGTTCGTCCCTTTGCCCGCCGACGACGACCGGCTTGCCTTTCAGCGACTGATCAAACAATTCCTCGACGGAGACGAAGAAAGCGTCCATATCGACGTGAAAGATGGTGCGAGGCGAGGAGGTGCTCATCGGAGTTCGGAATGCCTTGCAGAAGTGTACCGCGAGAAAGCTAGACAGTAGTCTCCGAGTAGCGACAATCCGGAAGCTATCTCGCGTGGTGGCTCGAATCGCAAGGCCAAAATGGGTGACTTCTACGGATAGCGCGTTTATCGTGACTATAAGCCGGCCAGGGCCAAGCCTTCTAGCCGCCGGCTTTACTTTCACTTTTTGGGGTTCTCTTCTAGGTCTTTGTATTCGATGACATGCCCCGCGTGACCGCACCCTCTCTGTTCTTCTAGCGAGAGAGGTGTCACTTTCTCGTTTGGCAGCACAGAGTCGCACCGCATGTAATTTTCAAACCCTGGGGCTGAAAATACGAACACAACGCTGACGGTCTCGGTCCCGGCGTTCCTTACGCTTACCAAGGTATACGCCGGAATGAACACCGTTCCTCCCGCGTGCAGATCGCGTTCCTGGTCTCCCAGATGAACGTGAACAGTTCCTTTTTCGATATACAGAATTTCATCCTGTCCGAGGTGCTTATGCGTTGGAAATTCGTCTCCGGGAGCCATGTCCTCGGTTCCCATAACAAGGTGCTGAGAACCGTTGTTTTTTGGGCTGACCTTGAGCATGAAGTCCCCAGGAGGAGGTTCTCGCCAAATCCGCCGCTCACCCTCATTTTTCTCCAGCAGGAGAAGTTTTGGAGCGGCTTGGGACGTGGTTGCGGAACTGGATTGTGCTGATCGAGTTTGACGAAAACCGCAACGAGCATCACAGCTATTGTCGCAAATGTTGTCCTAACTATCACTCCGATAGTTCACGTTCGCATTGAGACTCACACCATGGGCGGCTAACTCCTGGTAAGTCGAATACTCGTCGAAGTGACCTGCGACAGCCGCTGTACCGATACGTCGTGGAATTGCGCCCGAATCACGGGCAGCCCCGCCGTAATCGGGTAAGGGAAGGGTTGCGGACCACACGCCCGAACCTTTCCGACTCAGTATGAGCGGCACAAGAAGAACAACGCAGGTACAGGGCAATGAAAGGCACGGCAACCGAAGAATTGCAAGGTCCAAGCGCTAGCCGTATCCGCCGCGCTTATACTGCCGAGCGAGCCCCGGCTTCCTTGACGATTCGCTCCATGATCCGTATCCGTTCAGAAGGCAGCGGCACGTACTTGGCGTCGCCACCGGCGCCGGTGGAACACCTGAGACCGTCCCCGATGGCGTCCAGGGCAGACACAGAGCGTCCCAGGACGGTCAGAAGATACTTTTCAGCGATGGGCCGGTCCGCGGGATGGATGAGGTCCCACCAGCGGCAGATCGACTCCTGTATTTCCGCTTCTGTTTTCTCACCAGCTACCAGGGCATCGATCAAGCGGTAGACCTTGCTCTTGATCGCCAAATACGAGACTGAGATTTCTTGTGGCATGGGGGGCGCCTGACTGCTTGGGTGCAATCCGAGAGCCAAACGGTGAATGCGCGGGAAAAACGGCACTTAGCCATTTTTTAAAGTTCTGTGAACCGGAAAAACGGGATTCCGGATATGAAATATGGAATGCCGTGGAAATGGAATGCCGTGGTAAACGAGGCCTTAGGATTATGAAATATAGAAGATCGTGAGAGCAGGCTCTGGTCGCAATGCGCACTAGCCCAGCACCGGCTCCTTTTTAAGGTCCGCAGCTGCGACCGCGTCGGCGCTGGCCCTCGCCTGTCGCGCGCGCTCATAGATCTTGCCGTACTCGCGCGCTGACGCGCCCCACGAAAAATCGCGGCTCATGCCATTGCGCATCAGCGTCTGCCACGACGAAGGATCGCGGTAGGCGAGCAATGCTTGTTTGATGGTCGCAAGCAGTGCCTCGCCGGTGTAGTCGGAGAACTTAAAGCCCGTGCCCTTTCCGGTGCGCGCGTCCCAAGGCTCTATGGTGTCGTCGAGGCCGCCCGTCGCCCGGACGATAGGAACGGTTCCGTACTTCAGACTGTATATCTGATTTAACCCGCAAGGCTCGTAGCGAGAAGGCATCAGGAACATATCCGCGCCGGCTTCAATTTTGTGGGCGATGGCATTGTCGAACGCGACCTTGGCCGCTATCTTGTTTGGAAACTGTCGGTTGAGCCGCTGGAACATGTCTTCGTACAGCTTGTCCCCGGATCCCAGTACAACCATGATCATCTCTTCGCGCGCCAGGCGGTCCATGATCTGGGCAATCAGATCGAAGCCCTTCTGGGCGGCGAAGCGGGAAACCACTCCGATCACCGGCATTTTAGAATCGGCATTGGTAACACCGAAGGCGTGCAGCAAGTCGTGTTTGCATTGCAGCTTGCCGTCCAGATCCTGCGGCCAATATTTCGCGACAATGAATTTGTCGGACTGCGGGCTCCACTCGTCGTAGTCCACGCCATTCAGGATGCCGGTTACGGTCGCGGCGCGATTGCGCAGCACGCCCTCCAGCCCAAAACCATATTCGGTGGTCTGGATCTCCTGACTGTATTTCTTGCTGACCGTGGTCACGAAATCGGAGAGCACGAGCGCGCCTTTCAGAAAATTCACTTGCCCGAAAAATTCCATCTTCGAGATGGTGAGCAAGTCCCAGGGCAGCGTTAGAAGCGGCAAAGTGTCGGGCGGAAACAAACCCTGGTATCCCATGTTGTGGATGGTGAAGACGGTGGCGACTTCGCGAAACGCGGGATCCTCGGCATAGAGCGTGCGCAGCATGACAGGCACGAGCGCCGACTGCCAGTCGTGGCAATGAAACACCTGCGGCACGCCCAGAATCTTCGAGGCTTCGAGCACTGCCCGCGAGAACAGCGCGAAGCGCTCGGCGTTGTCCGGATAGTCGCTGACCGAGGTTCCGTAGAGCGCCTCCCGGTCAAAGTATTGCGGATAGTCCACGAAATAAAATCGAATTCCGGCGGGCGTATTCGTGTCCGCCGTCACCACCGAGCAGAAGCGATATTTGTCGTCGAAAGGGACGGTGATGCTGCGCACGACGGTTTGCGGATCCGTCAATTTGGTTTGGCGATAGCGCGGAAGATAAACGCTCACCTGATGTCCCAAAGCGGCCAATGCGCGCGGCAAGGCGCCGACCACGTCGGCTAGTCCGCCAGTCTTGGAGAAGGGAACACACTCGGATGCTGCGAAAGCGATATGCATGGCGCAGAAACCTCCTCGGAACTCGATAAGCCTCGCTCACGTTATGATTAAGTTTCCGTAGAGACGCGGCTTGTCGCGTCTCTCTGTGCACCCTGTTCATGATCGCGCAGCGGAGACGCGGCAAGCCGCGTCTCAACAGGGAAAGAACTCAGCCAGTCTAAAGCGGGAAAGAAAGAGGGTCAACGTGCCCAAGGGCGCAGCCGTACAAGCAAGTTCACGCAAACCCAAACTGGGGCAGCATTTCCTGGCCAGCGAAGCGGGAGCTCTGCGCATTGTCGAGGCCCTGGGCGATGTTTCCGAGGCCACCGTGCTTGAGATCGGCCCCGGCCGCGGCGCTATCACCGATCTACTGGCACGGAAGGCGCGGCGGCTGATCGCGGTGGAATTGGACCGCGTCCTTTCAGCACAGCTGCGGATGAAGTTCAACATGCACAGCAACGTTGAAATCATCGAAGGCGACATCCTGACCATCGAACTGGACACCGTCTTCGGTGCGAAGCCGGGCAGCCTGCGCACGGGACTTAACTTCGCGCCTGAACCGGCCCGCGTTATCGGCAACCTGCCGTACTACATCACGTCCGACATTCTGTTGCGGCTGCTGGAATATCATCGTTATTTTTCGACCATTGTCATCATGGTGCAAAAGGAAGTTGCCGATCGCCTGGCGGCTTCGGCGGGAAGCCGCGACTATGGCCTGCTTTCGGCGACGGCGCAACTGTACGGCCGGGTCGAGCAGCTCTTCACGCTTCCGCCCGCGGCATTTTCTCCGCCTCCCAAGGTTCATTCCAGCGTGGTTCGGATTACGATCAAGCCTCGGCTGGAATCGTTGCGGGTTCCCGAGGCAGAGTTCATCGCGTTCCTGAAACTCTGCTTTGGGCAGAAACGCAAAACTCTCTGGAATAATCTGAAAACGGCGTACGATGAGGATGCACTGCGCGCCGCGCTGGCGAAAAGCGGCGTTAAACCCGCGATCCGAGCCGAAGCGCTGCCGCTCGAAAGAACCGCCGCTCTGTTCCGCGCATTGAGCGACGGCAGTTCGTAATCTCGCTTGCGGTATTTTCGCGAGCTGGCATTTCGCGGACAAGAGTGTCCGCGCCACACGAGCTTCTGATGACTACCGCTTTACGAACTCCCGCCGTCGCCGGCAGGTTTTATCCGGGCCGCGCCGAAGAATTGCTGCGTGAAATCCGGAAGCACACATCCGCTGGCAACACCCCACTCGAGACTGGCCGTATTGTCGCCGTCGGGTGCGTCGCTCCTCATGCCGGATACATCTACTCCGGCGGCGTCGCCGGCGCTGTGTATTCGCGCCTGGAGATCCCCAAACGCTGCGTGATTCTCTGCCCCAATCACACCGGCGAGGGACGTGCGCTAGCCGTAATGGCCAATACGGCCTGGCAGACTCCGCTCGGCGAGGTAGCGCCGGACGCGGATTTGGGCGCTCGACTGCTCGATCGTTTCCCTGCCCTAGAAGAGGACAGCGCCGCGCACCGTGGCGAACATGCCATCGAAGTCCAGCTTCCGTTCCTGCAGGCGCAGCAGCCGGAATTGCAGATCGTTCCAATCACCATCGGCACCAGCAACTTCGATGTGCTCCGTGGATTGGGAGAAGCGCTGGCGGATGTGATTGCCGCGCTTCAAGAAGATGACCAAGAAGAAGATCGGGAGGAGAATCGAGACGAGAAAGTCCTGATCATCGCCTCCAGCGACATGAACCACTACGAGTCCGACGCCGTCACTCGCGTCAAAGACCACAAGGCAATCGAACGAGTGCTGGCCATGGATGCGCGCGGACTCTGGGAGGTGGTGACGCACGAAGACATCACCATGTGCGGATTCGGGCCAACGATTGTCATGCTCACGGCAGCAAAACTTCTGGGAGCGACTTCAGCCGAACTGGTCAAGTATGCGACTTCGGGCGACGTCTCCGGCGATTACGAGGCCGTGGTGGGCTACGCGGGAATTATTGTGGAGTGATATCTGGTTTCCCGTAGAGACGCGGCTTGCCGCGTCTTCTCCGCACCTTCTCGGACGGCGCACGCGGAGACGGGGCAAGCCCCGTCTCTACGGATTAGATCCTATACTCAATGCCCGCCTGCCCGTTCCAGCAACCGTTGGGCACGGGCCCGGGTTACGTTGATCACGGACTGGTCGGCGATGATCTGGTCCAGGATGAGCTGAATGGCCGCGACTTCGATCAGTTGATTGCTGCGGGCCATTTCCTCCATGCGCTTGAGTTCTTCGTCGAGGGCGAGCTTCTGGAAGCGGTGATCGTACTGAAGGCGATGTCCGAATTCGAGCGTGGCCGAGAGATTTTGCATCAGGTCGGTCAGTTCCTGCACGGCGGAGTTGGGTGAGTAGTTGTAGCTGGACTCTCCGCTGCGCTGCCCGTCTTTGTAACTGAGCGTCTTCTTCCCGGTAAAGGCGAGACCCTTGTGATGGGAGTCCACGTCCTTTTGAAAATAGCCGGCCTTCGCCGCCAGTTCGAAGATTTTCTGTCGCGTTTCCGCGGCCAGCGTGAAGTCAAGATCGAAGCTGTCTTTGTGACGGGAATCCTTGTCCTGGGGATCCTTGTCATGAGAATCGAGGTCGCGGGAATCAGTCTCGTCGGAATCAGGGGACAGGCGGCCGCTGGACTGGTAGTGGGCGGAACCATCGGACGGGACGCGAATCGAGTAGTGCTCCGGCTGGGAGGTGGGAAAATCGAGTGTGAAGGTGACGGCAGCCGGCGACTGAGCTTGCGGATAGGTGACTGCGGTCAAAAACAAAAAGAAGATCGAACCAGAAACGACGAGGCGGACAATCTGAAATGGACGAAGCATGGGGCCGCAGCTAATGATTGGGGAAGACGCGGAGAGTGTCAAGGGCGAGACCGGGCTATTAGCTCGAAAGATGCGGCCGCGCTGAACCCCCTGTAGAGACGCGGCTTGCCGCGTCCAGCGTATACGCACTCGCGGCCGACTCGGAGACGGCGCGAGCGGAGACGGGGCAAGCCCCGTCTCTACAGAGGGTGGGTTGCGGTTTGGCGTTCGCTGTTCTGACGCTCGTGGGTCGCAGCAGTGTGCAGATGGCAGATGGCGATGGCGAGCGCATCGGCGGCGTCGGCGGGTTCGGGAATCTGATCGAGCCGCAGAAGACGCGTCACCATTTGCTGGACCTGATGCTTTTCGGCGCGGCCGTATCCGACGACCGCGGACTTGATGGAGAGCGGCGAGTATTCGGCCACTTCCAGCCCGGCGGAAGCGGCGGCAAGCATGGCGACACCACGCACCTGCCCGAGCTTCAAGGCAGACTTCACGTTGGCAGCATAGAAAACCTCTTCGATCGCGACCCGGTCGGGCCGGTGCTGGGAGATTAGCGCCTGCAGACCGATGGAGATACGCGAGAGGCGCGTGGGCATGGGATCGCTTGGCGAAACCTTGATGGCGCCGCAGATGATGCAGACGAGGCGGTCATCGTTGGAAGCGTTGTTCCGGGCGTTGTTGCGATCATTATTCCGGCCATCGTTGCAATCGTTGTTGCAGTCGTCCGAGAGCAGTTCGACTATGCCGTATCCGGTGTATTCCGTGCCGCAGTCGATCCCGAGGACGCGCATGGGGGAAGTGTAGCAGGGTAGTGCTCAGCGGTCAGTGGCCAGTGGCCAGCGTGATAACCTAATAGTTTCCGGGCCAGTGGAACAGGCGGACGGATTCCGTCCGATCTCCGGTCTTCGATCTCCGGTCCTTCGATCTCCGGCCATGGAGCGGACTCATACTCGTACCAAAAAATCATATGAGGAGCAGGCAATGAGAATTGGCATGTTGACGGGCGGGGGCGACTGTCCCGGCCTGAATGCGGTTATTCGGGCAGTAGTGCGCAAGGGCACCTTCCACTATGAAGATGAGTTCGTGGGATTCATGGAAGGGTGGCGGGGTGTGCTGGAAGACAAGACGATGGATCTCGGGCTCTCGTCGGTGGGCGGCATCCTGCCGCGTGGAGGCACGATTCTGCGCACATCGCGGACCAATCCGGCGAAGAATCCCGACGGCCTGAAGCGCTGCGCCGAGAACCTCAAGAAACACGACTGTGAGGCATTGATCGCGATCGGCGGCGATGACACACTCTCGGTGGCGCAGAAGCTTTTCGCCAACGGAGTGAAAGTGGTGGGCGTTCCAAAGACGATCGACAACGATCTCGCCGGCACCGACTTCACCTTCGGCTTCGACACGGCAGTGAATATCGCTACCGAAGCCATTGACCGCGTGCATACGACCGCCGAGGCGCACAATCGCGTGATCGTGGTGGAAGTGATGGGACGGGATTCGGGCTGGATCGCGACCTATAGCGGCATTGCCGGCGGCGCCGACGTCATACTGATCCCCGAAGTTCCTTTCGATATTGACCAGGTGGCCGAACTGATTCGTCAGCGCCACTCCCGGGGTAGATATTTCAGCATCGTGGTGGCAGCCGAAGGCGCGAAGTTTGCCGGTGGTAACGAGACGGTGCCGGCGGGAAGCCTTGATGAATTCGGGCATGCTCGGTTGGGCGGGATCGGCGCGACGCTGGCGACCGAGATCGAAAAGCGAACCGGCTTCGAGTCGCGATCGGTGGTGCTTGGCCACATCCAGCGGGGCGGATCGCCCACCGCGTTCGATCGCGTACTGGCCACGCGCTACGGACTGGGCGCGATCGACATGGTGCACCGTGGTGAATTCGGGCGCATGGCGGCGCTGCGAGGCAACAAGATCATATCGATCCCGTTGGCGGAAGCCATCGCTTCGAATCGTAAGGTGGATAAGGAAATTCTTGACGCCGCGATCGGCATTCTTGACAAAATCGACTTCAAGGTTTCCCTAGGTTCCTGAAACGGATTCCCTGTAGAGACGCGGCTTGTCGCGTCTCCCGAGGCGCTGCAAACAGAGACGGGGCAAGCCCCGTCTCTACAGGGAGGCAGGAGTTGCGGTCCGGCCCCTTGCAACAGCCCGACCGGGATTTCCTTGGCATGGGCGCAAGTTTGGGGGCATACTAACGTTGCCATCCCCGGGATCGATTGCGATTCCGCGGATGCTCCGGTCTCCGGTCCATGCTTCACGACGAAACCCAGCCCGAGAACCATCTGGAACGGTCGGTACCTCTCCCCCTGCAACCCGTGTCACCGGATGCGGAGACCCAGCGGAAGCGGATGCTCATCGCGCTGGGGATACTGCTGGTGGCGCTGGCGGCGGTGGTTCTGAAAGACTGGGATTTCTGGTTTCCGCCGGGTGGTGAAGTCGAGGAAGCCACGACTCGAAGCAAGAGTAAGAGTACGGCCGCGGTGCCCGCGAGCACGCCGACGACTCCCGCGCGCGAACGCAAGCCCGCCGCCAAATCTCCCGCGCCCGCTGCGACCACTGCTCCCTTCGCGGTCACTGCCGAGCGCGCCGTGCTGCCACCTCTGCAGGTGGAAGTAGTAGCCGGAAACCGCCACATCAGCATGCCCGCAAAAAGCAATGCCATCCATCTGGATGTGGGCTCGGGCGCGACGT
>Ga0074045_10001358_pt1 | contig 23696 bp, 27 predicted proteins | sample BogForMeECP23OM2_FD_94442 | JGI IMG/M metagenome (GOLD analysis project Ga0074045, IMG submission 94442) | Bog forest soil microbial communities from Calvert Island, British Columbia, Canada - Bog Forest MetaG ECP23OM2 | ecosystem: Environmental > Terrestrial > Soil > Wetlands ... | reverse complement strand
TGAACCCGGCGAACAACTTGCAGCAGCTCTTTTCGCTCGCTGGAGTCAGCCGCGTTCTGCGTTCCTTGCTGCCCACTTCCGTGATTCTTTATCTGGCGTTACGCCTGATCCAGGCGCAGGCAGCGGGGATTTTGCACGCGGCGCGGCTGCATTCCGGCGCGTTGCTGGCGTTGCTGGGTTCCCTGTGTTTCGGGCTGGCGTGGGGCTCCTGCATGGTTTTCCTGGCGTGGTCCGGGATGGACTACTTTCTGCAGTGGCAAACCTTCGAAAAATCTCTGCGCATGACCAAGCAGGAAGTGCGCGATGAATCCAAGGAGAACGAGGGAAGCCCTGAAATCCGCGGCCGCATCCGCCGCCTGCGCCGCGAAATGGTTCGTAGGTCCCTGCAGAAAAGCATGAAGCGCGCGACGGCCGTGATCACCAACCCTGTCCACTACGCGGTCGCACTCGAGTATCGCCCCGCCACCATGGCCGCGCCGGTGGTGGTCGCCAAAGGGCAAAACCTCATTGCTCTGAAGATCAAGGAGTTGGCGCGATGGAATGACGTTCCCATCGTCGAAAACCCCCCGCTGGCCCAGGCCCTGTACAAGGCAACGGAAGTCGGCCAAGTGATTCCGCCGAAACTCTACGCCGCCGTCGCGGAGATACTCGCTTTCCTCTACCGCGCGCAAATGCGCATGCGCACTGCGGAAGCCAGAGCATCCTAGGGAGAACTGATGGCCACGGAGACCAAAGCGAGACAAGCCGGCGGCAGCGGGGAATGGCTATTCCCGGTGGCCGCGGTTGCGCTGGTGTTTGTGATGCTGGTGCCGGTGCCGGCCTTCGTGTTGGACATTCTGCTGTCCATGAGCATCACCTTGGGTGTTCTGGTTCTGCTTTCCGCGTTGTACATCCTGCGCCCCGTGCAGTTTTCGGTGTTCCCCACGTTATTGCTGTTCCTCACGCTATTGCGCATATCGCTGAATATTGCCAGCAGCCGGCGGATTCTCCTCCATGGCAGTGAAGGAATGAGCGCGGCCGGAAGCGTGATTCAGGCGTTTGGCCAGTTTGTCGTTGGCGGGAATTATGTCGTGGGCTTCGTGATTTTCCTGGCGTTGATCGCCATTCAGTACCTGGTGATCAACCACGGCGCGGTGCGCACAGCGGAAGTCGCCGCGCGATTCACCCTGGATGCCTTGCCCGGGAAGCAAATGGCCATCGACGCCGAAATGAACGCGGGCCTGATTGACGAACACCAGGCGCGAGCCCGTCGCGAATTGATCGGCAGGGAAGCGGAATTCTACGGCGCGATGGATGGCGCCGCGCGGTTCAGCCAGCGCGATGCCCTGGCCACCATCCTGATCACTGTCATCAACATCGTCGCGGGATTCCTGATTGGCGTATTTCAATTGAATATTCCACTCGCCGATGCGGCCAAGACCTACACCGTGCTCACCGTCGGCGATGGTCTCGTCACCATGATTCCCTCGCTGCTGGTGTCGGTCGCCGGGGGCATTGTGGTGACGCGCACCTCCAGCGAAACCACCGTCGGCGTGGAGTTTGGCCGGCAATTGTTCGGCCGGCGAACGCCGCTGCGAATCGCCTCGGGCGTCATGCTGATACTCGGCTTAATTCCGGGCCTGCCGAAGGCGCCGTTCCTCATGCTCGCCGCGCTCATGGCGTATCTATCCTCGCGGGCAACCGTCAAGGCCGCGGAAGAAGTGAAAGCGGCGGAGATCGTTTCCGAGAAGAAGAAAGCCGATCCGCAGCAGCAATTGGAGGCCTTGCTGAAGCTCGACGAGCTCAGCCTGGAAGTGGGTTACGCGCTCGTGCCGCTGGTCGATCAGGGGCAAGGCGGCCAACTCTTGCAGCGGATTCGCGCTTTGCGAAAGCATCTAGCGCTGCAATTGGGTTTCCTGGTTCCCTCAGTGCACATCACGGACAACCTGAAATTGAAACCGCGCGAATATGTTGTGCTCCTGCGTGGAGTGGAGGTGGCGCGGTGGGAGATGCAACAGGAACGCTTGCTGGCGATCAGCTCGGATCCCACGGCGAGCCAACTGGAAGGTTTGGCGACGCAGGAACCTGCCTTTGGCGCTTCCGCGCTGTGGATCGTGCCGGGCTTGCAGGAACAGGCCCTGGCCAGCGGATATGCGGTCGTGGACCAGACTTCCGTCCTGGCGACGCACCTTGCCGAAATTGTCCGTCAGTATGCGCATGAATTGCTCACCCGGCAGGAGACCAAGCGCTTGCTCGACGCGATGGCGGAAACGCAGCCCAAGCTCGTCGATGAGCTTGTGCCGCGCCTTCTGACGCTCGGCGAAGTGCAAAAGGTTCTGCAACAGCTACTGCGCGAGCAGGTGTCCATCCGCGACCTCAGCTCCATTCTGGAGACCTTGCTCGATACCGCCTCCGTGAACAAGAACCCCATCGCACTGGTCGAGGCCGTTCGGCAGGCGCTGGCCAGGTCGCTGGTTCAGCCTTTGATCGCGGACGACCGCAAACTGAAAGTGCTGGCGATCGATCCGGCCATCGAACAGGAATTCCAGCGGCAATTGGATCCCCAGGCCGGCGGAGAAAAAGCTGCCGGAGGAGTGGGTGTGCCGCTTCGCCAGATCCTCGAAGGTCTGCAGAAGTTAGTGGGCGACAAAATCGCGCTGAGTTCCACAATCCTTCTTTGCAACAGCCCTTCCCGGTATCACCTTCGCCGGCTGCTGGAGCCATTCATCCCGCGCATCGTGGTCCTCTCGCCCGCGGAAATCCCGGCAAGCGTGTCCGTGCAGACCCTGGGGGTGGTGCGATGAAACGCCAGCCAGTGCGAGTTCTGAAACCAGGGAAGTGAGCTATGTTGACTACATCCTCCAAAAATGAATCCTCCACAGGCATTCTCGATTCCGTGGAGCGCGAGCGGTTGCTCCAGGAAAACCTCCCAGAGGTTCGCTATATCGCGCGGCGCATCCACGACCGTCTTCCTTCGCACGTTTCGTTCGATGACCTGGTTCATGCCGGAATCCTTGGGCTGATTGACGCGGTGGATAAATTCGATCCCCATCGCAATGTTCTGTTGAAATCGTATGCGCGGTTCCGCATCCGCGGCGCCATTCTCGATAGTCTCCGGCAACTGGATTGGAGCCCGCGGGCACTCCGCCGGCAGGCACGCCGGATTGAAGACGCTCAGCGCGAAATCGCCACGAAAGCTGGGCGTGCCGCCACGGATACGGAAATAGCCGCGCACCTTGAAATGCCCCTGGAAGAGTACCAACAGCTTCTGGGCGATTTGCGCGGGCTGGATCTGGGCAGCCTGCAAACGGCCGGCAACGAAGAGAGCCCGGAAACTCCACATTTCTCACTTACGGCCAGGGAGGACGAGGATCCATTCCAGCTCTGCCTCCGCTCGGAAATGCGCAGCCTCCTCGCGGAGGCCATTGAGGGACTCGACGAGAAGGAGCGCCACGTCCTCGGTCTGTATTACCTCGAAGAGCTCACCATGAAGGAGGTTGGCTTGATTCTGGATATTGGGGAATCCCGCGTGTCGCAGATTCATACTGCGGCCATCTTGCAATTGCGCGGGAGTTTGCGCGAAAAGATTCGGGCCCAGCGGGAATCCGAGCGCGACCCTTCGCTTCGCGCGATGCCAGAGTAGCGTGACCCATGCGCAAAATTCTCACTCAGGATGAAATTGACGCGCTCTTCAACGCCGCCAAAGTTTCACCGAAGTCCGGCGAGGGGGAGGCGCGGAAGAATGTCAAGGCGTGCGACCTGCGCAAGCTGGGTACGCTCAATTCAGAACAGGTGCGCATCATCACCACGCTTCACGAATCCTTTGCGCGGCGGCTGGGCAGTTCGCTGGGCGCCTACCTGCGAGTCGGATTTGAAATGAATCTGGTAAGCGTCGAGCAGATCATGTACTCCGAAATTGTGGGCCGCTTGCCTGAGCTTACCTACCTGGCATCGCTGCGGGTGATGCCCATCGACGCGCGGGCGACGATTCAGGCCGATCTGTCGCTGGTTTTTCCGATTGTGGACCTCGTCCTCGGCGGTACCGGCTCCGACCCCATCGATCCGCGGGAACTCACTGAAATCGAAGAGCAGATCTTCGAGACGGTGGTGCGCCTGATTGCGCGGGATTTGCAGACGACTTGGGCGCCCATGCTGGACATCGACATCATTTTCGATTTGCGGCAGCAGCACGCGCAAATTCAGAGCCTCATGCTTCCCACGGAAAAGGTGCTCTCCCTGACGTTTGAGATTCGCCTGCCGGATTCGCGCGGCTCGCTCAATCTGGCTTTCCCCGCGGTGGTATCCAATGCGTTGCTGCGGAAGCTGAACGTGCAGTGGTCGTCCTTTGAGCGGGCGCCGTCGCGGGAAGTGCGCCGCCAGCTTCAAGAGCGCCTGCTGGAGAGCCGCTTCGCCGTGAACCTGAGCCTTCCTCCAAGCCCCCTGACCATCCGCGAACTTGTGGCCTTGGAGCCGGGCCGCGTGCTCGTTCTGCCCAAACGAGTGCACGACCCGATTCACTTGAACGTCGCCGGGAAACCCATGTTCCGGGCATACCCCATCCGCCATGGGTCGAATCGTGGCGCCCGCGTTGAGCGGCGCATCCCGCTGCGGCCGGGCATGAAAGAGGAGGGCAAATGAGCGAAGCCCCTGCACCAGAGATTACTGCTTTCGTTGTGGCGTGGAAAAACGCTCTCACCAAAGTCCTCACACAACTCGGCGCGCCCAACGTGACGGTTTCGGAAGCGACGGAAACTTCGCCGGAACCCGCAAGCGGGGAAAACACGAATGTGATCAGCGCGAACTTTGCTGGAGGCGGATGCCTGAAGGGGCAGCTTCGGTGGACCTGCGAAAAAACAGCGGCAGTGCAATGCGCCCAATTGCTCGCCTCGGAGCCTCTCGATGCAACCGTGGAATTCACAGCCGCGCATTCCGACGGTTTCCTGGAATTCCTGCGGCAGGTTGCCGGCGAAGCGGCGGTGGCGTGGAAGGATGAAAGAGGACTGCCCGCCGAACTCGTCTACCAAGCTGAGCCGCCCGCGGCCGTGGCAGCCCAATTCACCGTGGCGCTTACCGTTGATAGCGAGAAATGCAAAGACCTGACCCTCCGCCTGGATCTGGATGCCGAGATCTGCGCCGCCCTCTCCATGCCCCCCCCAGAGCAAGCCCAAGAGGAGAAGGCGGCAACCGCGGAGGGCGACTCCCCTGCATCGCACGCTTCCAACCTCGATTTGATTCTCGATGTGCAACTCGAGGCGACTATTCGTTTCGGCGAAAGGGAAATGCTCTTGCAGGATGTTTTTGGGCTCATGCCCGGCGCCGTTGTGGAGCTTGACCAGTTGGTGAACGAACCCGCGGAATTGCTGGTCGCCGGGCGTCTGGTGGCTAAGGGGGAAGTGGTGGTGGTGGAAGGAAATTTTGGGTTGCGTGTGACGGAAGTGGTCAGCCGCAGCCAGCGAGCGGAAATGCTTCCGCTTGAATGAGGCAAAGAATCATGCATACGAGTCTTTATGGAAAATTTGCAGCGGCTTGGAAGTCGGCCAAGTGGCAGCGGGCTGGTAAGCTGGATTGGAATCATCTCACGGTGCGCTGCAGCGCTCCCGATTGCGCCCGCCATGGCAGATCGCAGCCGGCGCTCGTAGCCCGTTTCAGCGGCATTTATTACAACAACGGCTGGTATCACAACACCGCTTGCCTGAAAAGCGCCCTGGTCAATCAACTCCAACATCTTTTGTTCAGCTTCGCTCACGAACCGGACAAACCTTACCGCCTTCCAATCGGGCTTTTGCTTGTGAATCGTGGCGCCATTACGTCCCAGGACTTGCGCGCCGCGCTACAGCTACAACGCCGCGCCGGCTATGGAAGGCTGGGTTACTGGCTCCGTCAAATTGTGGATCTGAATGAAGCGCGGCTCACTGCCGCACTGGGTCAGCAGTGGGGTTGCCCGGTCTTCCCGCTCAACGAGCATACTTCCTACGCGGCTGTGCCCGGCTGCCCGCCTTTTCCCCTGCTCGCTGCAGCCAAGGCCGTGCCCGCCTATAGCGCGTTGGACGGCCGGCAACTCCACATCGCCTTTTCCGACCACGTGGATCACACCCTGCTCTATGCGCTGGAGGAAATGCTGGGTTGCCAGACTGTCGCGTGTGTCTCGACGGAGTCATCCGTCAATCTTGCCTTGGAGATGTTGCGGCGGCATGCATCTAGCCAGGAGATCTGTTTCGATTCGGTGCATGACCCCCTCGACATTACCGCGGCCATTTGCAGCTATGCGGTGCAACTCCACGCGAGGCGTCTCAAAGTCGTCCGCGCGGGTGGCTATATCTGGGCGGCGCTCTTTCACAAGGAGGTGCGCCGGGATTTGCTGTTTCGGGCCCCGGGGCCGCAGGAATTCCGCCGGTCCGAGCCTGAGGCCGCAAACCTTAAAGGTTTTCTATCGACCGCCGATAAACGAAGGGATGGCGTCTATGACGCCACTGGATTGCTATGAGCCAACCCGTGCGATTCGCAGTGACCCCGCAGCCAAGCAACATGCTGGCTTACGATCAGGAACGCCGCAAGAAACGCATGATGGGTCTCCTGAGCAAGGGTCTTCCCACCTTGCCCAACTATCTGTTGGATTTGAATGCCTTGCTCAGCAGCCCTTCGGTGGACCTCAAGAAGGTCGGCAAGGTCATCCGAACGGATCCCAGCCTGACAGCCCAAGTGCTTCGTTTGTGCAATTCCGCGCTGTTTGGCTTGCGCCATCGCGTCATTAGTATCGAACAGGCCGCCGTCCTCCTTGGCACGGAACGCCTGCGCACGCTCGTGCTCACCTGCTCGCTCATGCAGTTCGCCGGCAAACATGTACCCATGAATTCGCTGTTGCGTTTCTGGCAACACAGTTTCCTGGCGGCCCTGCTCAGCGAACGGATTGCCCGCCAGGTGGATTACCCGGAAAAGGAACAAGCCTATCTTGGCGGACTTATGCATGACATCGGCCAGCTTCCTTTGTGGATGCTCGTCATGGAAGAGCAAGTCCGGCAACGCGAATTGCCTCCTGACGATTGGCCGGACAATCTCCTGCTGGAACGCGAGTACTTCGGCACGGATCACGGAAAGGTGGGGCGCTGGATGGCCGTGGCCTGGAACTTCATGCCCTCCTTCATGGATGTTTTCGAGCACCACCACAATCCTGAAAACGCGCAACACGATCCCTACCTCGTGGGAATCGTTTCTGCCGCCGATCAGTTCTTGCAAGTGCAGGAGTCCATCCAAGGGGAAACGCCGGAAGCCGGGGAATCGCCAGACTCTACGGCCGCCGCTGCGAACCCGCCCGCTGTCCCCATGGAGGGAAATGGTCTCAATTTCCTGCTGCAATGCTTCCCATCGCTCAGCGACGATAACCGGCAGGGAATCCTGGGAACGCTGCAGACCGAGTACATTCATGTCTTGCCCCTCGTCCAACTGGGGCTCTCCGTCGTCTCCCCCGATACAAATGGCGGACAAAACTCTGCTCAGGAGCGAAATCGTGAAGAAGCTACGCGTTCTGATCGTGGATGATTCTTCGGTGATGCGCAAAATCGTCGAACGTTCTCTGCGTCAGGCGGGAATCGAAGTGGGTGAAGTGCTTGAAGCGAGCAACGGCGCCGAAGCCCTGGCCGAGGTTCAAAAGTCCACGTTTGATCTGATCTTGTGCGATATCAACATGCCGGCGATGGACGGCCTCGAATTTCTGCGCAACCTTTCCAACGTCGAATCCGCGAAGGGTGTTCCCGTGGTGATGATCACCACGGAAGGCAGCGAAGCCCGCGTGGTGGAAGCGCTGTCAGTCGGCGCAAGAGGATATATTCGCAAGCCGTTCACTCCCGAGCAGGTGAAAGAGCGCATCGCGCCTCTCGTCGGAGGTGCGGATTGAGTTCCACATTCCCCCAGTCCGCGTATCAGCCGGTCCCGCCCGACCCGCACTGGAAGGGCATCCTGGAATGTTCGGCCGTCGAGGTGTTCAGGATCATGCTGGGAGTGGAACTCGCAGCGTTTCCCGGTTCCTTCGAGGATCGTCATGGTGAACAGACGGCCATTGTCGGGTTGGCCGGCGCACTCTGCGGCATGGTAGCGATTCGCTGTTCCTCGCCCACGGCCGAGAAGATCGCCACCCTCATGCTCGCGGCTGACGCTGCGTCGAAGCCGTCGATGATGGGCGATGCTTTGGGTGAGCTGTGCAATATGGTGGCGGGCAACTTCAAGTCAAAAGTGTCCACCATTGCGGACCATTGCATGCTCTCCATGCCCACGGTGATCTGGGGTGAACACTACGTGATGCAGACTTTCCAGTCGCAAGAGGCTTTCGAGGTCGTACTTTCCTTCGAAGGCGAGCCGGTCTGGTTTTCCATCGTCATACAAACCTGAAGGCGTCTCTCTAGATCCTGAGTTGTTACCCGGCAGTCTTTGCCTGGTCGCCACAGACCGCGGCAGAGATTGCCGCTTCCGTTTGACGGTGACGCCATGCCCTCCCAAATGAGCCTCCCAAACGCTTGAGGCGCAACGCTTTCCGCGGCTTACAGAACGCTCATTTGGTCACCGCCTTGCTCCTCTCTTCCCGGAGGCTCTCGATGGACAGCGGTTTCTATTCCGCGTTTACAGGTTTTTCCACCCGCCTGGATGCCCTCGACCTCTTGGCCAACAATTTGGCGAACACAAATACGCCTGGTTACAAAGCGCAGTACGCCTTCTACCAGTCTTTGCCGGCATGGCTGCAGGAATCTTTGTCCACTCCGCTGAATCAAGCGGTGAACCGCTTCGGTGTGCTCGGTGGCGCGCGCATCGATTTCACCCCGAGCAATCTGGAGACAACGGGCAATGCGACCGATGTGGCGCTGGAGGGCGGCGGCTTTTTTGCGGTGCAGACGAAAAACGGTGTGCGCTACACCCGCAACGGAAGTTTTCAGTTGAACACCCAGCGGCAATTGGTCACCGCGCAGGGAGACCTGGTTCTTGGCCAGGGCGGCCCGATTCAGACTCCCTCTGGGCAAGCCGGCCCGATCCAGATTCCCACGGGCCAGCCGACCATCAGTCAGGACGGAACCGTCAGTGTGGATGGAGGGATTGTCGGCACGCTGAAGGTCACCGAATTCTCCCCGGATGCGGCCCTCACCCCGGAGGGCAGCACCAACTTTGTGGCGCCCGAGGGAGCAGGCAAACCTTCGGCGGATCCCCGCGTACGTCAAGGCTCACTGGAAACTTCCAACAGCAGTCCCGTGCGTGCAGCGGTGGCTTTGATCGACCTCCAGCGCACCGCGCAGTTGATGGAAAAGGCCCTGTCTATTTTTCACAATGAGTTCAATAAAACCGCGGCGCAGGATTTGCCGCGAGTGTAGCGAGTATCTGTCTAACGGAGATGAACCATGTATCGAGCCCTTTATACCGCCGCCAGCGGCATGGAAACTCAGCAGCTCAATCTTGAAAACGTAGCCAATAACCTGGCCAATGCCAGCACCACCGGCTTTCGCCGCCGCCGCATCCAGTTTCAGGACCTCATCTATCAGAATCTCGTTCTGCCCGGCGCGGCCTCGACGCAGCAGACCACCTTTCCCACCGGCCTGCAGATCGGCCTGGGCACAAGGACGGCTGCTTCGGAGGCCATTCAGCTCCAGGGCGACGTCAATACAACGGGGAATACGCTGGACCTCTGCATTCAAGGTCAGGGCTTCTTTCAGGTGCAGTTGCCCAGCGGTGAAGTCGCCTATACGCGCGATGGCTCCTTTAGCCTGGATTCCACCGGAATCATTGTGACCTCCGATGGCTACCAGTTGCAGCCGGCCATCACCATTCCCCCCAGCGCGACCAATGTCACCATCGGCACCGACGGCACCGTCAGCGTGCAACTCCCCGGTCAGCAGCAGGCGCAGCAGGTGGGCACCATCCAACTGGCCACTTTCGCCAATCCCGGCGGGCTCAGCAGCATGGGCCAGAATCTCTTCCAGGAAACAACCGCCTCCGGAAATCCCATTGTCGGCACTCCGGGTGGCAGCGAGGGGCTCGGAACCATTCTCCAGGGCTCGCTGGAGAATTCCAACGTCGACATCGTCGGCGAATTCATCAATATGATTCTGGCGCAACGTTCCTATGAAGCGAATTCGCGTGTGGTGAAAGCGGCCGATGAAATGTTCCAGACCATCAATGGGCTGACCTCGTAAGGAGAAATTGCATGAAGCGGTGCGCAGCCATTTCCGTCTTGCTCCTGGGATTGTTTCTTCCCCTGGGGTTCATGCACGCCGGTCCTCTCCGCATTGCACTGCTCGCGGACACCACCATCCAGGGCGACACTATTCTTCTCTCCCATCTTCTCCCGTCCAATATTCCTCTCGAACTTCGCCGGCGCGCGCAGAACATATCGCTTGGCCGTGCGCCGGAAATCGGCAGTGTGCGCTCGCTTTCCCGGGAAAGCCTCCAAGCGGCGCTTGAAGAATCGGGCCTTGATTTGGCCGAATTCGTGATTCCGGAGCGCGTTGCGGTGCGGCGCGAAGCGCATCTTCTTTCGATGGAGCGGCTGTGGCCGGCCCTTCGTGCCGCTGCGGCCTCCCGCGGGATCGCCTTGCCTGCGAATATTCGTTCACAGGACCTTCAATGGTCTGCCCCTTTGGCCTTGCCGGCAGACGATTCCCAAATGGAAGTGCAGGGCGTTTACATCGACAAGCTCTTGAACCAGGCGCGCTTTCGGTTGCGCTTCCCGAATTATCCCGCAGCGCCGTCCTTCTATGCCTGGTGTCCGCTACCCCGGACGCAGCAGCCGCAATTTGCGGAAAATACGCCGGAGCATTCTTCGAGGTCCTCGATGCAGGGTCGGCCCTCGGCTACTGAACTCGTAAGCATACGGCGCCTGGCCACGCTCCATCTGCATTCCGAAAATTCCTCGGCGATGTTGCAGGTCCGGCCGCTGCAATCGGGTGAACTCGGCCAGACCGTTCGTGTCCGCTTGCCGGCCAATGGCCATACGCTGCTCGCGCGCATCGCCGGCCCGAATCTGCTCGATGCCGTTTTCTAGGGAAGGAACCCATGAGAACCGCTTGCAAGTTTCTGGCACTTCTTCTCGCGGCGACATTCGCGGCGCTTCCCGCCTCCGCTTTGCCTCGCGTGAAGAAGAACAAAACGCCTGCCACCTCCAGCGTCTATGAGGACTATCTCACCCGCGTTCGCGCCATGAATCTGCCGCAACCCGGCACCCCCGGGAGCTTGTGGGTCGATTCTGGCCCGCTCTCCGTGCTCGCTGCCGATTACAAAGCTTGCCACCCGGGCGACCTGGTGATCATCCATCTGGCGGATAATTTCACGGCCGCCACCGCCGGAGAGAATAACCAGTCTCGCGCGTTTGCGGCGCAGTCCAACATTACCCAGTTGATCGGAGCCCTTGCCTCCAATAACCGCCTGCAAAGCCTTTTGAACGCCAGTTCCAGTCACAGCCTGGATGGCAAAGGCCAGTCCACCATGAGCTCCAACGTGACCTTGAACCTGGCCGCGCAGGTCATGGAGACGCTGCCCAATGGCGTGCTCGTCATTCAGGCCGCGCGGGACATCACTATGGGTAACGATCGCCAGACCGTCTACGTCCGTGGTTTGATCCGCACCGGCGATCTCGCCCCGGATAACTCCGTGGCCTCCACCTCGATTTCCGATCTGCAGGTGGAAATCAAAGGAAAGGGCGCGGTCGCCGATGCCTCGCGCCAGCCGAATATCATCGTCCGGACGCTCTTGAAGCTGCTGACTTTTTAGGGAGGTCCTTGTGTTCCACCGCATTCTTGCAAGTTTCCTGGCACTTCTTCTGACGAGCGCCGGCAGTCCGTACTTGCTCGCGGCAGAGGAAACGCTTCCCGCCGCGCGGCGCATTGCGCGCCTCAAAGACATCACGGAGATTGAGGGCATTCGCGATAACCCCTTGGTGGGTTACGGCTTGGTCGTCGGCCTCGCGGGCACCGGCGACAAGCAGCAGACTATTTTTTCCGTGCAAACGCTTGGCAACATGCTGCAGCGCATGGGTGTTAATATCGAGAGCCAGATTTCCACCATCCAGGTGAGAAACATCGCGGCGGTTTTCGTCACCGCTACCCTCCCGCCCTTTGCGCACCCCGGCCTGAAAATCGATGTCACCGTCTCCTCCATCGGTGACGCCAAGAGCCTTGCTGGAGGCACCCTGCTGATGACACCCCTTCGTGCCGCCGACGGCAATATCTATGCTGCGGCCCAGGGGCCACTGGTGATCGGCGGCTACAGCGCGGGAACCTCGGCAAATGCCAAGGTCGTCAATCATCCCACCGTCGGCCGTATTCCGGAGGGCGCTCTTGTGGAGCGCGAAAGCTCCGTGAATCTCGCGCAGTTTGTAGTCCTGTCACTATTGTTGCGCGACCCCGATTTCCAAACCGCCGAGGAAGCTTCCCTGGCCATCAATCAGGGGCTCGGTATGAGCTTGGCTCACGCCGTGGATAGCCGCCGCATTGAAATCACCGATTACCACGCTTCCGGCATGGACGTTCCCGCACTCCTTGCCAAGATGGGAGAAGTTACCGTCCACACCAAGCCGCCTGCTCGAGTCGTCGTCAACGAACGTACCGGAACGGTCGTGATGGGTGGCAACGTCACCATCAGCGCCTGCGCCATTCTCCATGGAAATCTCTCCATCCAGGTTTCCACGGAGTTTCAAGTTTCCCAGCCCGCACCCTTTTCGAAGACCGGTGAGACCAAGGTGGTTCCCGAAACCACCGTAAAGGCGCAGGAGTCTCCCCTCCAGGCGGTGCAACTCAAGGAAGGTGCTACCGTGGAAGAACTCATTCGCGGCTTGCAGACCATGGGCGCGACCGCCCGGGACGTCATCGCCATCTTGCAAGCCATCAAACGCGCTGGCGCTCTTAACGCCGATCTGGAGGTGCTATGAGCACACCGTTGGCGAGTCTTGGCCCCGCGGCCCAGCAGACCGTCGGTCAGCACAGTCCTTCCATTCAAGAACAGAAGCTCCGCAAGGCTGCTGCGGAGTTCGAATCCATCCTCCTTTCTTCCTTCTGGAAGTCCATGAAGGAATCCTTTACCAGCCCCGAAGACGACTCTTCGGACCCGGCGCATGAGACTTTGGAGAATTTTGGCATTGAGGCGATGTCTGATGCCGTGGGAAAGGCAGGAGGCTTAGGAATCGGGAAGTTGATTCTAAAGCATTTAGAGCCGCAACTCTCCGCCAAACTGCAGGCCAAGGAGGCAAAATCTCAGTAAACTTGGCAGCGTTTTTGCCGATATCTCTGGTTGAGGAGCCTTAGAGCACATTCCTGCATTAAGGTTTTCTCAGTTTTGGCCGATCGGTACTTCAGACGCAGGCAATTACTTCTGGAATGCCGGCGGTATTTCGGCAAGGAGTTCGGCCATGAAAATTGACCCGAGAGTCCAATCGACTGGTGAGCTGCAAAGCGACCGGGTAAAGGACACCAAAGGCAGCGCCGTTCGCCCACAGTCGGACGCGAAGAGCGCGGCCGCCAACACTGTAACCGGCGGCGATACCGTTCAGCTTTCCAGCAAACACGGCGAAATCCAGCAACTCTCCGCGCAAGTGGCGAACATACCGGACGTGCGCGCCGATCGGGTCGCCCCGCTTCAGGCAAAAGTGCAGAGCGGTGGATATCAGCCCGATAGCCAAAAGGTAGCCGATGCCATGTTGACGGAGCAGACTCGCCAGACCTCCAAGGCCTAGCGCGTCGAGGTAGGGAAGTATGAACAGCCTTGGGCCAGCTCCTACGCCGCGCTTGGAGCCACTGCGACCCGGGGACCGGGATCGCGGGCAGCGGGAGAAGCAGGCTGCTCCGCCCAAGATTACGCATACCAGCGAGCCGGTGCCGGCCGATGGATCTATCGAGGATTTGGTGAAGGAGAAGGAAACGCACCAACTGGATGAGCGGGCGTAGGCCATGAACAGCGAAGCCTCATGCTATCTGGAACTCCTGGAGCAGCGCATCACCCTGCTCCATTCTCTTTCCGAAACACTCTCGGCGGCACGCGCGGCCGTCGTCTCTTTTGACATCGATGCGCTGGAATCGCGGGTCACCCAGCAACAGTTGCTCTGCCGGGAAATTCAGACCCTCGATGAACAGGTCGAACGTCTGCAGTATCAATGCGCGGCCCACTTGCGGCTTCGCGGCGGCCAGACAACCGACGATTCGCTCGCAAAGCTCGAGGATGCGCTGCATCGCCTGCATCGGGCACAGGCAAACGTCAAAGAGTTGAACGACGTGCACCAGGCCGTCCTTTCGCGTTCCCAGCGGACGATTCTTGCGTTGCTCCATTCCCTGCGCACGTTTGAAGGCAGCTACCAGGAAGCGGCGTTGCTCCAGGCAACCAACCGCGCCGGAATTCAGGAGCACGCATAGCCATGGGCGGCCTCTCGGCAAGTTTGAATATCGCTACGCAGTCCATGCTCGCCGAGCAGGGCGCTATCGAGACCACCACCAACAACATTGCCAACGCCAATACCCCGGGCTATTCTCGCCAGGTCCCCAATCTCGAGGAAGCCGGTACCATCCAAATCGGCTCGCTGACCTACGGCACCGGTGTCCAACTCGGCAGCGTGACCAGCCTGCGCGATGCGGTCCTTGATTTGCGCGTCAATCAGGAAACCCAGCAGCAGGGTCAGTTGAATGCATTCCTGGAAGGAGGCCAGCAGATCCAGGAACTGTTCAACGAGACCTCTGGAACTGGCCTGCAAGCGCCGCTCTCCGCCTTTTTCAATAGCCTGTCAGGATTGGCTTCCAATCCCAGCGATCTCACCACGCGCCAGAATGTGATCACCTCCGTGCAAGACTTGGCCACGGCGTTCAATCAAACCTCCAACAATCTCAACACCCTTCAGCGCAATACGGACCTGGCCGTGCAACAGTCCGTCAGCCAGGTCAACAGCCTCACTGCCCAGATCGCGCAAGTGAACCAGCAGGTCGTTACCGCAACCAAATCCGGTGAGAACGCGGGCCCATTCGAGGATCAGCGCCAGCAACTCATCAATCAGCTCTCCAACTACATCGATGTTTCCGAGATTGATGCCGGCGACGGCGGTTTGACGCTGACGACCACCAGCGGCGCCGCGCTGGTTGTCGGGAATCAGAGTTTTGCGCTGAGTACCCAGGCCAACCCCACCACCGGCTTTCAAGATGTTTACTCCAATGGCTCCGACATCACTTCGCAGATCACCGGTGGGGCGCTGGCTGGGCAGATCCAGATTCGCGATCAGGAAATCCCTGCTATGCAGAATTCGCTGGATACGCTTGCTTACAACCTGTCCACCGCCGTGAACAATCAGAACAAGGCCGGTTACGATCTCAACGGAAATCCAGGAGGGAACCTTTTTACTCCGCTTACGCAGGTGCAAGGTGCGGCGGCAAGCCTGACCGTGGCCACCACCGATCCAACCCTAATCGCCGCCAGCGGCACTCCGGGCCCGTACAACACCGCCGCTAACATCAACGCCACCGGCGATAACTCCAACGCCAACGCGCTCCTGGCTCTGCAGAACCAGAACATCGTCGATGGCCAGACGCCGCTCAGCTATTATTCTGATCTGGTCTTCAAGATTGGCAACGACGTTTCCACCGCCCAGACCACTCAGCAAGCCGGCAGCCAGACGCTCCTGCAACTTCAGAATCTACAGGGTGGCGTTTCCGGTGTGGACATCAACGAAGAAGCGGCAAATCTTGTCCGTTTCCAGACCGCCTACCAAGCCTCCGCGCAGGTGGCCACGGTCATCAACACGCTTTTGCAGGCCACGATAAACATGGTGACCTAATTATGAGTGTGCGCATAAATCCCGATCTTCTTCCTGATCTGCTAGCGAGCATTCAACAGAGCGAGCAGAATGAAAACACCGCCACGACGCAACTCTCGAGCGGGCGCACGGTCAACAGTCCTTCCGATAATCCTGCGGCCGCCGCGGCCATCGTCCTCAACCACGACCAGTCCAGCCAGGATGCCCAGTTTCTCCAGAACATCAGCACTCTTCAGGGCCGCTTTCAGGTGGCGGATTCCACGATCAGCAACGTAGTGGAAGTTCTAAACCAGGCCTTGAGCCTCGGCACCGAAGGCGCCAACGGCACCGTCAGCGCGACCGATCGCCAGGCCATCGCCACGGAAGTGCAGGGGTTGCTGACGCAAACCGTGGGTTTGGCCAATACCACTTATCAGGGCGCGTACCTATTTGGCGGAACAAACGTCACTCAGCAGCCCTTTACGGTGGACGCCACAACCGGAGCGGTCAACTACAACGGAAATCCCAATACCACCTCCGTGGAAATCTCCCAAGGAAACTCCATCACCGCCAACGTGCCCGGGGATCAGCTCTTCCAAAACGCCAACGGGAGCGTGCTCGGCGCTTTGCAGGATCTCTACAATGCCCTCAACACCGGCACTAACATGCCCGCGGCCGTCACCGAAGTGCAAAACGCCTTAACGCAGTTGGATACCCAGCGTGTCACCTACGATAATGCCCTGAACCAAATCAATCTCAGCGAATCATTTTTGAACCAAGACCAATTGAATCTCTCCCAGCAGGAAAACACCTTGGAGGGCGCGGACTTGTCCGTTGTCGCGAGCAACTTCTCGCAAGCGCAGCTCGCCGACCAGGCCACGCTTAGCGCCACAAGCCAGGTTCTTACCCAGAAGACGCTGCTCGATTATCTCGCCTGATCCCCGCAATCAACGCCACAATCACCCTCTTCAGGGAACTCCAACAGGCCGGTTTTGCACCCGGGCTCTTGGGTCTTCTGGGTTATGCCTTTCTCATTGGGGTGGTTCAGCGGCGTTGGGCCCAACTCGGCGGGACGTAGAGCCTTTGGGGATTCCGGGCGTAGGGCCTCAGCGAGTTTGCCGGAGGGTGGAGGCCCACCTGGAGACCGCGCTGACATGCGTTTGATCGGAGCACAGGCTGGCCTGGCGAGCGAGCAACATCACTCGCAGCTGATTGAGGGTGGTTTGCAGTTCGCCCAGGTGGACCTTATACAGATCGAGTTCGCCAACAATTTCCGGCTGCGCGAGGCGCAGGTCGGGGGACTGCGCCACGATCGGGGCCATTTCCTCAACGGGTTCACGGAGCTGGCGGACATCTTCTGCCTTGAATTCGCCCTCACCTCGCAGGGCGCGGCGTGCATTTTCTATCAGGCCGGCAAGACGTGCATTGACGCGTTCGATGGTCTGGCGCAGTCCCTCGCCCATCATGCACTCCATCTCCCGCCGCCCGGTCCCGCGGGTTTCTCGGGCGGAACCCGAACATTCTGTGAGTCCCCGGCCTGCGCCCTGGAGGGAATGCGGAACTCCTGCGTGGCTTCAGACGACGGGCCGAGCGTGCGCTCCACTTGCGACCACGCGGCGCGCAGCCGCGTGAACATCGCGATCAGTTCATTAAACTTTTCGCGGGAACTCGTCATGCTGGCGCTCATCATCATCGTTCGGCTGACGTTGTAGAAATTGCTCAGGTTGCGGGCCGCTTCGCCGCCCCGCTCGAAATCCAGGACACCCTGCAGCTCACCGATTACCATCAGCGCGTGATTGGTTGCATTGACGCGCTTTTCGATCTGGCCGGCTTCCATCGCCGCGATGCTGCGGTGCAAATCCCGCAGGATAGTGTCGTAAAGCGTGACGACCTGGCCCACGGGCGAGGCGCCGAACGCGCTGGTTTGGTGGTAGGCAAATGCCGAATCGTGTGCGTTCATGTCGTGCCTAAGAGGTGCTGGTTATGCTGGAGATCTGCTGGCTGATCTGGCTCTCCAGCAACGGCAATTCTTGCAGTGTCGCATTGACCTGCGAATAGACGGTGGTGAGGTTGGCCTCCTGGGTGGCCAGGGCCGCTTGGAGGTCGCTGATCTGTTGCGTGAGCCCCTGCGAAGTGTTCGTTATGCTTTGCGAATCAAGGGACAGGATGCCCGTGTTGGGCGCGTTGATGGTCTGGATGACACTGTCCATGTTTTGCGCAAAGCCGCTGGTGGCATTCTGCATGAGATTCTGCACGGCGGAGAAGTTGCTCGCTAGGGCGGAGGAAAGCGCACCGTTGTCTACCGTCAGAGTGCCGTCGTCGTTCATGTTCACGCCGATGCTCGCCAGATTGACCATGCCGTTGTTGCCGAGAACGGAATAGGAGATGGCGCTGAGCAGCATGCTCTGGGCTTGTTGCAGAGTGTTATCGGCTTCCAGCGCGCCGCCCCCGCTGCCGTCGGCCGCGACGTTGAATTGGCCATTGATTTCCGTAATGAGTGTGTTCCAGGCGCTCACGAAGTTGTTGATGGCCGTGGTGGCCTGCGACGTATCGGGGGTCACGTTGACGGCCACGGTCGTATTCGGCGCAGCGGATCCCAGGTTCAGCGTAACCCCGTTAATCACGTTGCTCACCGTGTTGCTCGCGCTGCTGATCGGTATGCCGTCCACGACCAGGGAGGCATTGCTGCCCGTCACCGCTTTGGTGAAATTGAGACCCGTGCCGGTGTTGCCGGAAACCGTGATGTCTCCCGGCGCGCCGGAACTGTTGCTGACCAGCGCCAGGCGGTAGCCATTGGCATCCTGAATCACACTGGCGGTAACGCCGATGTTCTGGTTGTTGATGCTGGCGGCCAGTTGGCTCAACGTATTGTCGCTGGAATTCACCGTCACCGTTACCGGTGAATTAGAGCCCACCTGAATCTGGAAGCTGCCGGGCGAGATGGTAGAGCTGCTGCTCGATAGCGCGTTCGTATAGTAAGAGGATGTGGTGGCGAGGGAATTGACCGTGATGCTGTGGGAACCAGGGGTTGCAGTGCTCGCGGCCGTAGCGCTGACCACCGAAGAATTGGAAGAGGTAGCGCCTTCCGCGGCCAGGGCGCCGAGGGGATCGTTCAACGCTTCCACGGCATTATCGAGGTTCGTGAGGTCCGTGCTGATGGTCGAAAGTTCCCCCGTTTGCGAGCCCAGCGTGGTCTGCTGCGTTTGCAGCGCCGTGATATTGGCCTGCTGGTCCGCAACCGCGTACTGCACGAATTGCTGAACATTTATCCCTTGTCCAAGGCCGGTCCCGCTGGTGGTAGAGGAACTACTCGACCCGGAACTCGCCAGGGCATCGGTGAGCGATGACAGAGCACTGATGGAAGAAGACATAGGGCAGCCTCCTCAGGCCTTCACTTCAATATGCGCATTGGCTTTGGACTCTTCCTGCTTCAGATAGTCCTCGATCCCCTGGCCGACGTCGCGGACAGCCTTGGGGGGCACCTCCAGAATTTCCTCGCCTGACTGTGCATCGGCCACGACGTAGTAGATTCGGCCGTTGCTGTCGCGGCGAAACGTCACGTCCGTCTGGCGCTGCGTGGGTGGAACGATCGCAGCGCCGGCACTCGTGGCGGCTCGTTCGACAGTGCTGGCGGTGGAGGATTGTGTGGATACGCGCTCGCTTTTTCCCTGACTAGCTGCTGGGCTCGCCTGGTCAGCGGAAGCGGCCGAAGGTGGATCTGGTGCGATTTTCATGGTGTCCTCCTATAGCGGTTGGGGCGGAATCCCCGAGGGGATCCCGCCCGCCGCTGTGCTGTCCCTTTGCGCCGAATTACTGGAGCAGCTTCAAGATGCTCTGTTGCGCCGAGTTCGCCTGCGCCAGTGCCGAAATACCGGACTGGTTCAGGATGGAGTATTCAGACAGGTTGGTCACCTGTTGCGGGATGTTCGCCGCCATGATCGAGTCTTCAGCGGATGTCAGGTTCTGCACCTGGACGCTTTCCACGTTGCTGGCTGCTTGTAGCCGGTTGATCTCAGCGCCGATGTTACCGCGCTGGCTGGCTACGTCTGAAATGGCCTGGTTGATATAAGTCAGGGTGGTCTGCGCATCGGAAGCGGTATTCAGGTCGTTTGGCATATTGACAGTGCCATTAACTACGTTCGTGCCGCCCGTGAAACCTGCGCCGGGCACCGTGATGTTGCCGCTGGCAGTTCCGCCTTCGGCTAGGGCAATCGCTGCACTTCCGCCCTTGTTCTCGTTTGCTCCGGCCGTGATTGCCGTGAACGTGATGTTGTTCCCAGATGTGCTGGCTGTGACGGCCGCGTTCGCGGTCTCGCCAGCGGAGTACAGGGTTCCAGCCCCAACACCAGCGGGACCGTTGTTGATGGCTGCGGCCAGATTCGCCACGGTATTCGCGGCGGAGTTCGCGTCGATCAGGACCAGGTCTTTGGTGCCGGCAGTGTTACCCGCCGTGAGTCCCGCCGCATTCGTAAAGGTGTACGTCTGGGCGCCGACCGTCAATGTTTCGCCAACGTCCGGCTGACCCGAGAAACTCACCGACGCTGTAGCGGCCACCGCCGGAGTCTGGGTGTTCACGGTTCCGGAAGCCAATCCTAGAGAAGCCGCAGACAGTAAGTTGGTGCTGGTTTGGATCGTGCTGTTGCTCGCGCCGTCGCTGAGGAACACGCTCTGTTGCGATGCAGTGAACACAGCCGTGCCGTTGTAGTTCGTCGAACTCCCGATGCTGTTGATTTCCTGGTTGATCTGCGAATACTCCGCCTGCAGCGCGCCGCGTTGTGAGTTCGATACGGTGCCGCTGGACGACTCTGTCGCCAGGGTCACAGCGCGGTTGAGCAGGGTGGTCACCTGAGCCAGCGCACCATCAGCCACTTGCAACTGGCCGACGCCGCTGTTGGCGTTTTGTCCCGACTGCGTCAACGCGGTGATGTTCGCCTGCAAGCCGTTCGCGATAGCGAGGCCTGCCGCGTCATCAGCACCGCTGTTGATTCGCTGACCAGAAGAGAGTTGAAACAGAGTGTTCTGCAATTTACTCTGCGTCACGTTCAACTGGTTCTGCGCTTCCAATGCTGAGATGTTGTTAAGAAGACTAATCATATTGGTAAGGCTCCTTTCGTTGCTTTTTGTTCCGCTTGGCGTCCGAGGAGCCTTGGTGCGGGGCTTGAACCCTTTTCAGTCCCAGGTGGCTCGCACGTCGCTACGGATCAGCCAACGTGTTTCACTTTGTATATCGGCTTCTGCAAGAAAGGCTTTACCTCCTTCAATTCATTGAAACTAGGGAACTTGGACTGGCGCACGACCCGGCTCGGCGAGCACTTCGCCCACCGCACGGCTCAAATCCGGGTCTCCCGGGTAGGCTTGCAAGCCTCCTTCAATCGACCGTGCCGCCCTTGACCACTCATTCAGTTGCGCCCCCAGGCGCGCTTATCCTTGCCATTCATCTGATGTGCACGAGCCGCACCAAAAGGAAAATCTAATCATCACTTCTCCGCCTGCCCCGGTTATCTCCATCTCGATTTCGCCGATAGAGCTTTGGGGAGAGAAGTGCGGCACATTGCCGTCGCTTGCAAAGGTTTCTGGCCATGATCAAACTGACCCGGCTGAACAACAACCCGCTGATTGTCAACTCGGACCTGATTAAGTGTGTGGAGAACTCGCCGGATACCGTTCTGACCCTGGTCACCGGCGAAAAGATCATCGTCCGGGAAACCACGGAACAAGTCTTGGAACGCGTGATCAGCTTTCGCCGAGCCATCCTTGCGGGGCTGTCGCCCAATCTGACCGATGCTTCGCTCGCTTCCCCGTCTGCTCCGCCCCCTTCCGTTGAGGGTTCCGGCACTTCCTGAGGACGGTATGGACAAAAGCAGCTTTTTGGGCGTGGCCGTCGCGATCGGTGGGATTCTGCTCGGATTGATGCTGGAAGGCGGGCGGATTGCCCAGATTATTCAGCCCACCGCGGCCATGATCGTCTTTGGCGGAACCTTGGGCGCGGTGATGATCCAGTTTCCGTTGCGCGTCATTATCGCGGCCACGCTTCGTCTTGGGCAGGTGTTCGTGGACAACTCTCTCGACCCCCATGCCCTGATTCGCGAGATGGTCGGCTTCGCCCAGAAAGCGCGCAAGGAAGGCATCATCTCTCTGGACAATGAACTGGAAAACATTCAAGACCCGTTTCTCAAAAAAAGCCTGATGCTGGCTGTGGATGGCACAGAGCCTCAGGAAATCCGCAAAATCATGGAACTCGAGCTGGATAACCAGAGCGAGCACGAAGATCATCTGCCCCGCGTCTTCGAGTCCGCCGGAGGATTCGCCCCCACGATCGGCATCATTGGCGCTGTGCTCGGCCTGATTCAAGTCATGCAGCACTTGGACGACATCACCGAAGTAGGACGCGGCATTGCCGTGGCCTTCGTCGCCACCATCTACGGCGTGGGTTCCGCGAACCTCTTCTTTCTCCCCGCGTCCGGCAAAATCAAAATCCGCATCCGCCAGGAACAGATCCGCCGCGAGATGATGCTGGAAGGCGTCATCTCCATTCTGGAAGGCATGAACCCGCGCATGCTGGAAACCAAATTACTCGGCTTCTTCGCGGAAGCGAATCAGAGCAAGAATTCCCCCGGATCCACATGAGCCGCCGCAAGAAAAAAGTCGAGCACGTTTCGCACGACCGCTGGCTGGTGAGTTACGCGGACTTCATCACCCTGCTCTTTGCCTTCTTTGTAGTCTTGTATTCCTCGGCCCAGGTCGACAAGCGTCGCGTTGGCCGCCTCGCCATGGCCATTCAGGTTGCCTTTCAGGAACTCGGCGTGTTCGACACCTCCAATACCAAAATGCCCCTGGGCGAAACGGAGGCCATGCCCTTCTCGAAAGTCCAGGCCGTGGAAAACGTCGAGCGCACCACCGACATGGAACGCGTCGTGCAACCCATGAAAGGTGTGCTTAGTCCGGAGCCACCCGCTGCTCCAATAAAGGAGATCCAGACCGAGCTCGAGAAGGCTCTCGCGCCGGAGATTCAGAAGCGTGTGGTGGACATCAAAGCGCGCAAAGAAGGATTAATCGTCAGCCTGCGTGAGATGGGCTTCTATGAAAGCGGTTCGGCCACCCTGCGTACCTCATCCCTGGGGGCGGTGGACCGTCTTGCCTCTGTGATTGTGCCCCGGACCGAGAGCATTCGCATTGAAGGCCACACGGACAACGTGCCCATCCACAATCTGCATTTTGCTTCCAACTGGGAACTCTCCGCCGCGCGTTCCACCGAACTCGTGCGCCTCTTCATCGACCGCTATCATGTCGATCCGGCACGCCTTTCCGCGGCCGGCTATGCGGAATTCCACCCCGTTGCCGACAACGACTCCGCCGACGGGCGCGCGCGCAACCGGCGCATTGACGTTGTCATTCTCAACCCCTCCTTTGGGGAAAAAATGCCTTTCATCACGCCCGGGCCGCTCATCAGCCCCGCGTCGAGCCCCCACCCAGTTGCACCCTCTCCCGGTTCGGCTCAACAGCCGCCTGGCCCGTAATCTTTCGAGCGCTGGCCGCAGAGGCTTTCTTGACAGTCTTGCTTCCAGCGCCCAAACTCGATTTATCCCCCTTCCAGAAAGTTAGTTTGTGTGAACCATCATGCGCCTTCTTGTCGCTGAGGCCGATGCGTCTTTGGCGGAGTTTCTTCAATCGCGGTTTCAGCAGGAACACTTCACCGTGCAAGTCGCTTCCTCCGGCAACCAGATTTCCGAATTGCCGGAGAAAACTCCCCTGGATCTCGTGATCCTGGATCTGAATCTCCCTGGAATCCCGGGGCTGGAGTTTCTTCACACCATTCACCGCCGCTGGCCGGAGACGCCCGTGATACTTGTTTCCCAGCCCGCTGCCGTGGAAGAACGTGTTCGCGGCCTCAATGCCGGCGCCGACGACTTCGTTGTCAAGCCGTTCGCCGTTGCGGAACTTGTCGCCCGCGCGCATGCCATCCTTAGGCGATGCCATCGTC